>JACCDI011354635.1_pt1 | contig 48429 bp, 39 predicted proteins | sample 7442791 | NCBI WGS metagenome assembly JACCDI01 (sample SAMN15323434, study PRJNA562643) | freshwater metagenome | isolation source: river surface water | place: USA:Blue River Watershed | collected 2017-08-15 | reverse complement strand
CCAATTAGCGATCTAAAAAAACAGCCTTCTCTAAAAGGCTTTATTTGAGTTATTGAAAAGGAAAAATCAGAAAATTGTAAAGGAAAATAGAGGTTTTTTCACAGCCTGACGTTTCAGCGCTTTGCGAAGTGGCGGACTTTCAGCAAAAAACTTCAATTGAAAAATTGAACTTGAACCTTGCACAAAACTGTCATAGAAGCACTGAACCCGCCATTTTGCAAAACCGATGTTATGCCTTCGCCCTTTTTTTCTAGTCTGCATATTTGATTGATAATTCGTCTTCAAATCCAAAAATTGTCAAGGCTTGTTTTATTCTGTCGAACTTGCCCATATTGTCAATATTTGCTTCTATAAAATACGTTTCACTTATCGGAACTGCTTGTCTTAGTCCACTTGTTTCAGGTGTTTTTGTCAAACTTAGTCTTTCGCCAATTTCTGATGTGAAAAAGGTTTCTGGTTGTAAGTCGAATAATTGTTTGAACACTTCAATATAAAGTTTTGCTACTTGTGTAACATCAAGTTTTTGATTGAAGAAAATAGCATACTCTAACTTCTTGTGTTTTGGGTCTTCCGCATCAAAAATATTTATTTCGTCATTAGTTGCTTCGAGTTCAATGTCAATTTCAGGAATTTCCCAAATTTTTATAAAGCGTTCTGAAATTGAGTTTGCTCTCGTTTCAATTTCAGACTTATCCCACTTAGATTTTTCTTTTAAATCTCTGTTTAGCCAAAGTCTACTGAAATTGTATCCTTGTTCTTTACCGTCCACGTTCATTACTTTCTTGTCAAGAAATGACTTGTTACTTAATTTGCCATTGTTGCCTGATAGAGTAAGATTGCCGATTGTGTTTAGATAGTTTTCTTTTATCAAATTGTATTCGTCTGCACCGAGTTCAATTTTCCATTTAGGGTCGGGATTTTGAGGAAAAATATGTTCAATTGTTATGTCGGAATTTCCCTCAATTGCTACTGGTTCGTTATTTTGAAAGTTTTCAAGTCGTTCTAATAAGTAAGTTCTGTTTTTCGGTTTAATATTGTAAACATCTTTTTCTTTAAGTGCGTTTATCGTTTCTGTGTTTCTTGGGAAACGCTGAACGCCTGACCTTTGAAGTAATGATTTTTGAATTGAAAACAAATAATTGTTAGGCTCAACTTTGTCGTATAAACCCATAAATATTTTGTTGAGTGCATTTGTCGGCAAGCCCAAAATAAAACGTCTGAATGTGAATGATTGAACCGATGATAAAACTGAAATGAAGGTTGTTTTATCAATTATGTCTTTAGAAAAATCTTCATAGACTTTCATCAAGAAAGGGAATGCAACATTTATTTCTAATCTGTTAATGTATTCAAGTTGGGTTCTAATTAACTTGTCAGGCTCGTTTTTTGGATTTGTTAGTTTGTTGTAATATTTAACTAATGATTTTAATTCTGTGAGTACAAGTTCTAATTCGTCAATGGTAGAGGTTGGATATTTTTCTTTAAACTTTGTATAAACGTCACCCTTGTTAGGAATTTCTTTGTTTTTAAGTGTTAAGTAATCACGAATGAATTCAGAAACTCGTGTTTTATTTAATGTTTCATCCTTTGCGTTTTTTTCGATTACTTCCCAATAGCTTTTGTAAATTCTGTCTTGATTGGTTCTTGAAAGTCCCATCAAAATGTAATTTCTAATGAGGTCGGCTTGTGATAATTCAAGTCCGGTTGAATTCAAACTTTCAAAAATTCTTTGCGGATTATCTTTCTGTCTGTCAAGTGCAATATCAACGAAAATGAGTTTAGAAAGTCCACGCTGAATAACTTCAAAGTTCTCCGCATTAATTGAAGATCTGAAATAATCAAAGTTTTCAATAATCTTTGAATAACCTTTAAATTCTTCTCCATCTGTTGAGTTAAGAATGTGTCGAAGTGCTTCTTTATTATTTTCGGTTGGTTTTAATTTTAGCTTTTCTTCTTCGGGTGCAAATTCATTTATTAAATACGTTTTCTGAATTCGGTTAACTAGAAGTTGATTGTCAAGTTCCTTTGCAAGTCTGTAAAGTGCAATATAGATTAACGTAATAGTTGTAAGCCTTTGCTGTCCGTCAATTATGGTTAATTCCGTTAAGCCTGATGCTGTGTAAACGTCATCGTGAACATAAACAATACTCCCAATAAAGTGAGCATTTGTCTTGTCGTTCTTACCCGTTTCGATAATGTCGTGAAGTAGCTGTTTACATTGAAAAAGTGTCCAGTCGTAATTTCTCTGATAAACAGGAATAGCAAATGTTGTTTCATTTGTCGCTAAGAATTTATCTACTTTGGTTTCGTTTGCTTTCATATTTTATTTCTGTCTGTCTGTTTGTTTACTGTCGTCATAGGGTGAGGCATAACTTGCATACACTCTCTACAAACTAGCTCATATTCACCCTAAATTGGGTAGATTGGTGCTACAAAGTAGCGTATTGCTAACAAATATAAAAATAATATTTGTATTACAAATCATCAAAAGGACTTTTAAAAAAATCAATTCAAATATCTAATTTCAACTGTTCAGGCAACAATCTGAAACTCATTCTATGGTATTTAGTAGTGCCATATTTTCTTATCGCCTCACGGTGTTCTTGAGTGGGATAACCTTTGTTTTTCTTCCAATTGTACATCGGGAATTCTTCGTGAATGGCGTTCATATAATCATCCCGTTCCGTTTTTGCCAAAACAGAAGCAGCAGCAATGCTCAAATATTTCGAATCTCCTTTTGTAATGCTTTGATTGGGAATCGATTTTAATAATTCGATTTCGTCTTTTGTAAATTGTTTTCCAAAAGAGGTTTTTAAACCCAATTTGGCGTTCAAAGCTCGATTGCCATCCACAATAATAAATTCGGGAGTTGGATTTAGTTTCAAAATACATTCTTGCATTCCTTTCATCGAAGCATTCAGTATATTGATTTCGTCAATCTCCCTTGGATGCAAATGTGTTACAGCAAATGTAATGGCTTGTTGCTCGATTATGGGTCGGAGTTTTTCTCTGGTTTTTTCGGATAATTGTTTGCTGTCGTTCAGGATTGTATTCTCGAAATCAGCTGGGAGAATGACAGCTGCAACCGTTACTGGGCCAGCCAGACAGCCACGACCGGCTTCATCGGTACCCGTTTCTAGAATGAAAGTTGAAAAATTGGTGAGTAACATTTGGAAATATTTGAAAACAAATGAGATGAATTTTTTTGATATAAAAGTAGTTAATCTTGATTTAGATTTGAAAATTTTTTGAAAGTTCTCAAATCTTGCTAAATTTCATTGTTTTTAGGATGCGTGAGGGATGGCAGTGGAGCTCTCCCGATTTTTCATCGGGAAGCGGGAACGTACAGCCCGACCCGAAGTTGCGAGGAGGCACGACGACGAAACTGAAGGGTCACGCCCAAATAAAATTTTTAAGAATGCTATAATTGAGTGTGGTTTTTTATTTGTATCTTTTTTCATTTACCTTTGCCTTGATTAAATAAATTGTGCTTCCTAATTATATCCTTTCTCGATGAGAATTTCCTTTCTGGTTGTTTTGTTGTCTTTTTCTAGTTTGCTTTTTTCTCAAGAGAAAAACGGTAAAAACCCAAATATTTATGATAATCTTATTGGTAAAGATTCTGTAAAAAAGAATAAACCGGAGGCCACTATTGATCTGTATCGAGTGATTACTTTGGAGCGCGACACTACTTATATTGATACTTCGCTTACGATTCAAAAAAAATACAGCCATAATTATTTGCGAAAAGACCTTTTTGGGTTGTTGGCTTTGCCTAATGAGGGACAGACTTATAATACTTTACAATACAGCTTGAATACTTTTTCGCCACTACCAGAATTTGGATTCAAGGCGAAGCATTTTAATTTTATAGAAGCCAATCAAATTCGATATTGCTCTGTGGCTACTCCTGTTACCGAATTTTATTTTAAATCGGTTATGGAAAAAGGACAAAATTTAGATGCTTTTTTTACAATAAATACTTCGCAAAGATTAAATTTTTCTATTGCTTATAAAGGATTACGTTCAGAAGGAAAATATGTAAATCAGTTGACTAGTTCAGGAAACTTCAGGTTTACCACTAGTTATAACACTAAAAACAAACGTTATTTTGCCAATTTTCATTACACGGGTCAGGATCTTTTGAATGAGGAAAATGGCGGAATTACAACTCTCGAAGATTTCGAAAGTGGGAATACTGCTTTTTTTGAACGTAATCGATTAGAGGTTTATTTGACAGATGCTCGATCCTTTCTGAAAGGAAAACGGGTGTTTTTAGACCACTTTTTTAGAATTAATTCTGTTAAGGGGAATAACAATTTATACATTTCTCATCAATTTAATTTCGAAAATAAGTTTTTCGAATACAATCAGCCTACTGTTGCGTCTAATGTTGATGGAACAACCGTGTATCGATTTGGTGATTCCTATAAAACCAGTGGTATAAATGACCAAACACACTATAACAAAACATATAATAAAGTTCAGCTATCTTATGAAAATACAACATTAGGCAAGTTTAATTTTTTTGTTGATGACTTTTACAGCAATTATTACTACAATCAAATATTGATTTTGGATGACCAAATTGTTCCTGCCACTTTGACCCGAAGAATTGATAGTTATGGCGGGCAATACGATTATCGAAAAAATAAATGGACTGGGAAGTTTCTATTTACAAGGTCTTTTACCAATCAATCGCTTTCCAATTTAGATGCTAAGATGCAGTATGAATTGAATGATGAAACCTTGCTTTCTTTTCAGTATCAGAACATGAATAAATTGCCAAATGATAACTATAATTTGTACCAAAGCAGTTATGTAAATTACAATTGGTCTAATGATTTTAAAAACGAAAAAATTAATTCATTAATTGTTAATGCTAATTCTCGTTGGGTGAATGTTTCTGCTCAATATTCAACATTCAATGATCATTTATATTTTGCCGATAGTTCAAGTCCCGAACAAATTGCCTTGAGACAGCAAATAGTTGCTCCTTCACAGTATGCAGGGACTATTAATTATTTATCTGTGAAAGCTAGCAATGAGTTTAAGTTTGGGAAATTTGCTTTAGACAACACGCTTTTGTATCAAAAAGTAGATCAATCAGATTTGATACTCAATGTACCCGAATTTGTAACCCGAAACACACTCTATTTTTCTCAAGAGATGTTTCATAAAGCACTGTTTTTTCAAACCGGAATTACATTTAATTATTTCACCAATTATTTCGGAAATGAATACAATCCTGTAATTGGGGAGTTTTTTGTTCAAAACCAGAAGCAAATTGGGAATTACACCAACTTCGATTTTTTCTTCAATGCTCGTATCCAAAGGACTAGAATTTATTTTACATTAGAACATTTTAATTCATCTCTTTCAGGTTATAATTACTTTTCAACTCCAAATAATCCTTATTCGGATTTTATTATTCGTTTTGGATTGGTTTGGAATTTTTTCCAATAAATTGGAACTAGAATTTTATTTGATAACATAATATAATCATCTTGAAATGACTCCAAAATCATTATTTTACTAATTTAAATTCTTGATTTTCAACTCCCAACATCCAACTTCTAACCTCTAACCTCTAACTTCTAACCTCTAACTTCTAACCTCCAAAATGACTTTCACCGCCATAGATTTTGAAACCGCTTCGGGTTATCATCCTTGTTCAGTTGGAATTGTTACTGTCGAAAACGGTATTATAGTTGATGAATTTGTGACTTTAATCAGGCCACCAAGAAACGAATACAATCCCTATACAATTGCTGTTCACGGCATATATCCTAGAGATACAGTGAATGCTAAGAACTTTGCTCAAGTTTTTCCAGAAATACAAAAACGATTGCAAAATCGTAATATTGTAGCGCATAACGAAAGTTTCGATCGTAACGTTTTGGCCAAATCAATGGCGCTTTATGGGTTAGATTATACTTCGCTAAATATTGGCTCTCGTTGGGAATGTACTGTAAAAATTTACAAAGCCAAAGGATTGAAACCCACAAAATTAAGCGATTGCTGTCGTGAAATGAAAATTGAACTCAACCACCACGAAGCTTTATCCGATGCTCGGGCCTGCGCCAAATTGTATTTGATGAGATAACTATCATATAGGTTTTAAGATTAGTTTTTTAAATATTTTTCTAAAAATTGTTCCTGCTCCCAAAGCAGATGTAAAATGTTATCTTTGGCAGCATAACCATGACTCTCTTTTGGTAGTAAAACCAATCGAACTGGGGCACCAAGCCCTTTTAGTGCTTGATAATAGCGTTCAGATTGTAAGGTAAATGTTCCAGGATTATTATCAGCATCACCGTGAACTAATAATAGTGGTGTTTTCATTTTATCGGCTGTCATAAAAGGAGACATTTCATTATATACATTAGGAACATCCCAATAATTGCGTTGCTCCATTTGGAATCCAAACGGAGTTAATGTTCGGTTGTAAGCGCCACTTCTTGCAATTCCACAAGCAAATAAGTTGCAATGAGATAATAAATTAGCGGTCATAAATGCTCCATAAGAATGACCTCCGATGGCTACTTTTTTGCGATTGATATAACCTAAATTATCTACTGCATTTATTGCTGCTTCGGCATCATCGACCAATTGGGTTAAAAAAGTATCGTTAGGTTCTGTAGTTCCTTCACCAATGATTGGAAAGGATGCATCGTCTAAAACGGCATAGCCTTTTGTTACCCAATACACAAACGAACCATAATTAGGAAAAGTGAATTCATTTGGATTTTTATCACTTTGCCCTGCTGAATTTTTATCTTTAAATTCTGCAGGATAAGCCCAAATTAGTAAAGGTAATTTTTCTTTTTTTGCTTTGTCATATCCAACAGGCAAATACAAAGTTCCTGACAAATCAACACCATCTTTGCGTTTGTATTTGATTACTTCTTTATAGACATCTTTAATGCTTTCAAAAGGATTTTTAAATGACGTGATTTGTGTTAGCTTATCTTTTGATTTGATGTTTCTAAAATAATAATTTGGATAGTCATTTTTAGATTGAATTAGCACCAGAATTTCTCCTTTTTTAAAATCTTCTATCGATAATAAATCTTCCTTTTTGTCTTTTACTTTTGAAGTGTACAGCCGTTTTGATTGAAATGTTTTCAGATTGTATTCATCTATAAAAGGAAATTGTCCGTCCTTAGTATTTCCTTCGCCAATCAAATAGGCATTGTCGTTTTCTATAGCCAAAACATAACGGTTGAATTGATTTTTTTTCATTTCGAAATTACCAGGATCCGAATACATATCTTGTGAATTTCTGTCAAAAATAATTTTAGGAGCTTGATTGGGATTAGATGGATTGATTAAATAGGTTTTAGTATTACGAGTGTCATACCAATCGTCAGATACAATAGCCGTTGTTTCATTTCCCCAAATAATTCCTCCATATCGTTGTTGTGTTTTCACAACCGAAGTGGCTTCACTCGTAAAAGGGGCGTTCCATTGAAAAACTTCGTCTCTGTTCTCCACTTTAATGGCTTGATCTCCCTGGTCAAGCGCCACAACATACGCTAGCGTTGCAGGTTTGTCAGCACGCCAACTCATGTTTCGTTTTCCTTTTCTAACGGATGAAAATCCTTTAGGCATAATTTCAGTTAACGGCACTTCGTTGACCACTTTGACTTCTTTTCCTGAAGCATCATAGACAGTCGTAGTTTGTGGAAAACGATTTAAGGGCACTATGTATGAATAAGGACGTTGGATTGTTGTTAGCATCAAATAATTGCCGTCTGGCGAAAAACTTTCTCCTGCATAAATAGCAGCAGATTTGAATAATTCTGCTTTTCCTGAAAGCGAAATTTTATACAATTCAGAAGTGACTAATGTTTCGAAATTTTGTTCGTCTTGTTTGTTTTTCAACAAATCTGGATAAGTTCTGTTTTGTGATTTTGAGCCATCAGAAACCGATACTGTTGGGCCTTTTGGCAAATCTTTTTTAGCATCTATCAATGCAGGACGGTTTGCAGGTAATACTTTTACCAATAAAGTTTCGTTGTCTTTCATCCAACTATAGGGACTTCCAAGATTGGCATTCAAATTATCTTTTGTGATTTTTTTTGCCGATATTGTTTCAATATCAATAATCCATAATTCAACACCGGTGCTGGTGGTATTAGTAAAGGCAATTTTTTTATCATTTGGCGACCAAGACACATTAGTGATTTTTGGGTTTTCGGGCAATCCACTGACTTGAATCTCATTTTTATCACTAATTTTTCTAATTTTTAAATTATTAACATAATTTACCGAGCTAGAAATATTAGTTATCGGATTGATACGCAATCCTCCCAAACGCATTTCTTCCTGATTTAATTCGTCAAGTGTTTTGTAGGTATTTCTATAACTTAAAAGCATATATTGCTTTTTTGTGTCCATACTTACAGAGGGAGCTCTTTGGTAATCCGCAAGGGCTAAAATTTCTAAAGAAGGTTTTTGAAAATTGATATTTTCTTGTGCGATTCCGATGTGGTAAAAACCAAATAATAATAAGGAAAGAAAAAATGATTTCATAAGATTTAGTTTAGGTGTAAACATCTTGGCAAGATATAAAAATCAAATATATTATTGTTATTGGTTTAAAAATTAATTTACTACTTTAGTACGTAATCAAAAACCACCAACAATGAAAGAAGATTTTCTCCATTACCTATGGAAATTCAAGAAATTTGACACTTTGAATTTGAAAACCTTCAATGGAGAAGAAATTACAATAATTCATGTTGGCCAATATTTAGAAATGGCTGGTCCTGATTTTTTTAATGCCCAAATTGTTATTGCGAATCAAAAATGGGCTGGAAATGTAGAGATTCATCTTAAATCCTCAGATTGGTATGTGCATCACCACGAGCGAGATGAAGCCTATGAAAACGTAATTCTTCACGTAGTTTGGGAACACGATACCGAAATTTTCAGAAGCAACAATACCGAAATTCCAGTTTTGGAACTCAAAAAATATGTCGATTCAACCACAATAACCAATTATAAATCCTTGATGTCGCCAAAATCTTGGATTTATTGTGAAAAGCAACTCAAAGAAGTCGATGAATTCACATTAAAAAATTGGCAAGAACGTTTGTTTTTCGAGCGTTTAGAACGAAAATCAAATCCTATTTTCGAATTATTGAAAGAGACAAACAACGATTGGGAATCGGTTTTATTTTGCCTTTTGGCCAAGAATTTTGGATTGAATACCAATGGAGAAATCTTTTTGAAAATAGCTCAATCCATTCCGTTTTCCATTATCAGAAAAGAAAGTTTTGAGGTCGAAAATCTGGAAGCTTTACTTTTGGGGAATGCAGGTTTGTTAGATGCAGAAAAAGAGGATAATTATTTCAAAGATTTAAAATTTAGGTATTTTTATTTGTTGCATAAATATCAAATAGAAAAAAAATTAGTCGAACCTGTTCAGTTTTTCAAACACCGACCTGATAATTTTCCCACCATTCGATTGTCACAATTGGCGAATTTGTACCACAGTCATCAAAATTTATTTTCAATAATCAATGCTTCCAACTCATTGAAAAGTATTTATGAAGTTTTAGATATTTCGACTTCCGATTATTGGCAAAATCATTATCAGTTCGACAAAGAAAGCCCTAAAAAGAAGAAGAAATTGTCTAAATCATTCATCGATTTGATTATTGTAAATACTATTATTCCGCTCCAGTTTGCGTATGCAAAAAGTCTAGGCAAAGAAATTTCAGAAGATTTGCTTCAATTGATAAACGAAGTCGCTCCAGAGAAGAATGCAATTGTAGATAAATTTTCATCCTTTGGGATTAAATCAAAAAATGCTTTTGAAACCCAATCTTTATTGCAACTCAAAAACGAATATTGCACTAAGTGTCGGTGTTTAGAATGTGCTATTGGAATGGAATTATTGAAAAACAATTAGAAAATTAGTATTTTTGTTCGTAAGTAAAAGCAACCCTAGCTCAATTTATTTCGAGTTTAAAAAAGGCAAATCGCAGAACAAAAAAATGAAAGCAGTTTTACAACTCAAATATTTTTTCGAAAAACATGGTTTTCATGTATCTTCTCGTTTGGCCGACAAGTTGGGAATGAGAGTTTCGAATGTGAGATTATTTTTTATCTACATTTCCTTTGTTACAGCTGGCTTGTGGTTTGGCGTTTATTTAACCTTAGCGTTCTGGATTCGATTGAAAGATTTAATTCGTGGAAAACGCAGTTCAGTTTTTGATTTGTAGTATGGATTAACAATAAAAAAAGGGATTATAAAGTTGTGAAAACTTTATTATCCCTTTTTATTTCCTTGTAAGTTTATCTTATTTTCTTAAAACTATAGGCATAAATTAAGGTGTGTATGGCAGCAAAAATAAGTGAAAAATAGAACAAGAAATGGTCATCAATAGCAATGTCACTATGGTGAACAAAAGCAATAACGATTAGAGCTAATACCATTCCTAAGCCAGAAGATGCAACGGTTTTATAGCTTCTTAAACTAAAATGACCGTTGTTTAATTTGCTATGTTTCATTCCATAAAACAGATATATATCGAAACCAATCATCATCCAAACTATTAGTCGAATCCAAGTGTCTAAAGGTAAAAACACCATCATAAATAAACATACTGCAACTCCAGCAATGGGTACAAACGGCACTAATGGTGTTCTAAAAGCTCTCGGCGCTTCTGGCATTTTTTTGCGCATAATTAGTACTCCCACACAAACCAAAATAAAAGCGAAAAGAGTACCAATGCTTGTCATTTCTCCAACTACTCTTGCTGGAATAAATGCTGCAAAAAGACTCACAATTATCATAAACAATAAATTATTTTTGGCTGGCGTTCTAAATTTTGGATGCACTTCTGAAAATATTTTAGGCATCAAACCATCTTTACTCATCGAGAAAAACACTCTGCTTTGTCCCATTAACATCACCAAAATAACAGAAGAATATCCTCCTATAATAGCTAATAGAATAGCATTATTTAACCAAGGATATGCTGGAGTTATCATTCCATCAGGACCAGCATTACCCATTGCTTCAACTGCTACTGCTACAGGAGCAATGCCGTCTTTACCTGCAAAGGCTTGATAATTTACAACCCCTGTCATTACGTGAGCAAAAAGTATGTAAAGAATGGTACAAATACCTAATGATAATAATATTCCAATTGGCATATCTCTTTTTGGTTTTTTTGCTTCTTGCGCGGCTGTAGAAACTGCGTCAAATCCAATATACGCAAAGAATACGATTGCTGAGGCTCTGATGATACCAGAAAACCCAAATTCCCCAAATTTTCCTGTGTTTTCTGGAATATATGGAGTGAAATTTTCAGGCCTGATGTATTGCCATCCTACCGAGATAAACACTAGCACAACTGAAACTTTGAGTAAAACAATTGCTCCATTGAAAAATGAAGACTCCTTTGTACCACGAATTAAGATAAGTGATATAATCATCACAATCAATACTGCAGGGATGTTTATTATACCACCTTCAAAGGGCGAAAGCATATAGGCTTCGTTTATATGAATACCATAGCCGCCTAAAAATTTACCAAAATAACGGGACCAACTGATGGATACTGTTGCAGCTCCAACAGCATATTCCAAAACTAAATCCCAACCAATAATCCAAGCTATAAATTCTCCCATAGTCGCAAATGAGTACGTGTAAGCACTACCCGCAACGGGTATCATTGACGAAAATTCTGCGTAGCACAAACCAGCAAAAACACAGCCAAATGCTGCTACTAGAAAAGAAATGGTTATGGCTGGCCCTGCATTTGCTGAGGCAGCAAGACCTGTAATTGAAAATAATCCAGCCCCAATAATCGCTCCTATTCCAAGAGCCACCAATCCAGGTGCAGTTAGTGTTTTCTTTAATCCCTTTTCAGAATCAGCGGCTTCGTCTAAAAGCTGTGGTAATGGTTTTCTTTTCCAAATTGACATAAACTCACTTTTATTGTTAATAGATTTCAAATATATCATTTTAATGGCAATGAGATATATAAATCTGAATTTTTTTTATAAGGTCAATTTATATTAAGTTTTCAGAAAGTAACATATTATAAAATATTTCATATTTTTAGACTTTGTAAAATAGTTTACGAATGATTTTAGAAACCATCAAATCCTTTTTTAAGTTTTCAAGACAACAACGAACAGGTATTTTTTTATTATTTGCAATCATCATTGTACTCCAATTGGCGTATTTTTTTGTTGATTTCAGTTCTTTTTCTCCAGCTTCTCCCGAAAAAGAAAAATGGCTTTCCTTGCAATCTCAAATTGATTCTTTGAAACAGGAGAAGCTGGATTATGTTCCAAAGATTTATCCTTTCAACCCCAATTTTATTTCAGATTACAAAGGATACAAACTCGGAATGTCGGTTGCTGAAATCGATAGGCTCCTAGCATTTCGGAAGCAAAATAGATATGTGAATTCTCCCCAAGAATTTCAGGCGGTGACTAAAGTTTCTGATTCTTTATTGAATGTCATTTCACCTTATTTTAAATTTCCAGATTGGGTCAACAAGAAAAAAGAATTTGTAGCTTATAAAAAATATGACAATACAACTTTTGCCAAAAAAGAAAAATCGGTCGTAATTGACATTAATCAGGCTACTCAAGAAGATTTGATTAAAATTTATGGTATAGGTGAGGCTATTTCGATCCGGATATTGAAATTCAAAGAAAGTCTCGGTGGGTTTGTCTCCATGGAACAAATGAATGACATCTGGGGTTTGTCTCCTGAAGTTATTGATAATTTGAATGCTCATTTTAAGGTTTCGGCTTCTCCAACGGTTAAAAAAATTGATATTAACAATGCTTCTATCAAGGAACTTTCTTTATTTCCGTATTTTAAATATCCTATTTCAAAAAATATAGTAACATATAGGAGCATGAATGGTGATATAAAAAATAGTGAAGATTTAACAAAAATTAAAGGGTTGTCTATTGAAAAGGCAAAAATTATAGCCTTATATTTGGACTTTTAAAATTCTTACCCCTTTTAAAATGAACTTTGACTACAGCGAAACGCAAACAATGATAGCCGAATCAGCAAGAGATTTTGCCGAAAAATATATTAGACCACACATTATGGAGTGGGATGAATCTCAAAAATTCCCAATTCCATTATTCAAAAAGATGGGTAAAATGGGTTTTATGGGCGTATTAGTTCCAGAAGAATTGGGCGGTTCAGGTTTGGGATATCACGAATATATTGCAGTTGTTGAGGAAATTTCAAAAGTAGATCCATCAATTGGATTATCAGTAGCAGCTCATAATTCATTATGTACCAATCATATTTTGACTTTTGGAAATGAAGAACAAAAGAAAAAATGGATTCCAAAATTAGCTACTGGCGAACACATTGGTGCTTGGGGATTGACCGAGCACGGTACTGGTTCAGATGCGGGAGGAATGAATACTACTGCTGTAAAAGATGGCGATGATTGGATTGTAAACGGATCCAAAAATTTTATTACACACGGAATTTCGGGCGAAATTGCTGTGGTTATTGTGAGAACGGGAGTCAAAGGCGATTCTCGAGGAATGACTGCATTTGTTTTCGAAAAAGGCATGTCGGGATTTACCTCAGGAAAAAAAGCAAATAAATTAGGAATGCGAGCCAGCGAAACTGCCGAATTATTTTTTGATAACTGCCGAGTTCCAGACGCCAATAGGTTAGGAGAAGTAGGAGAAGGTTTTATTCAATCGATGAAAATTTTGGATGGTGGGAGAATTTCCATTGGAGCTTTGTCCTTAGGGATTGCTAAAGGGGCTTACGAAGCTTCTTTGAAATATTCGAAAGAAAGACATCAGTTTGGCAAAGCGATAAGTGAATTTCAAGCCATAGCATTCAAACTAGCCGATATGGCTACCGAAATTGAAGCTTCGGAATTGTTACTCCACAAAGCGGCTTTCTTGAAAAATAAAAACCGAAATATGACGACGTTTGGAGCGATGAGCAAAATGTATTCTTCTGAAGTTTGTGTGAGGGTTTCTACTGATGCTATACAAATCCATGGTGGATACGGTTATACAAAAGATTATCCGGTTGAGAAATTCTATAGAGATTCTAAACTGTGTACTATTGGCGAAGGAACTACCGAGATTCAGAAATTAGTGATTTCGAGGAATATCTTGAAAGGTTAAAATTGTAGCTATGGGTGACGGTTTTTTGAATTAATAATTGTTGTAATTCTTTTTTTGAGTTCAATACCTTTTATTTTTCAGTTCAAATATGGAAGTCGAGCTTTGTGGGGTTGGACTAAATTACCGTTTTGGAAAATTTGTTTAATAAGTTTCATAGGGCAATTTTTAATTGCAATATTGATTTTCACACCCTTTTATATAATAAATCCTAAAGATGGTTATGTATATGTTTTTTCCTCTATTTTTATCCGAATTTCTTTTTTAGTACTTATTCTAATTCTTATTTTATTACAATGGATGATAAATAAATCTCAGAATTAATAGTTTGTAATCCAAAATAAATAATTACTTTTGCGCCCTTAACGAGAGGAGGTGTCTATATTATGTTAATTATACCAATTAAAGACGGAGAAAATATCGATAGAGCATTAAAGCGCTATAAAAGAAAATTTGACAAAACAGGAACTGTTCGTCAACTAAGAGCACGTACTGCTTTTATAAAACCATCAGTTACCAACAGAGCAAAAATTCAAAAAGCGGCTTATATCCAAAACTTGAGAGATCAAATAGAAAATAGTTAATAGATTTCTTTTAAAATAAAATACCGTTAGTCATTAAAGTTTAATACCTTTGATACTAACGGTTTTTTTATGGCTAATAATAAGGACGCATTTAGAGATTATCTGCAATTGGAGAAAAAATATTCTCCACATACCGTAAATGCATATTTGCAGGATATTCAATTCTTTGAGTCTTTCAATAAAAATCAATTCGATCAAGAAAATATAGATTGTGCTAACTACAACCAAATCCGAAGTTGGATAGTTTCTTTGGTAGATGATGATATTGAGAATGTTTCTGTAAATAGAAAGATGCAATCATTAAAAGCGTATTATAAATTTTTATTGAAAACAAAACAAATTCAAGTAAGTCCGCTGTTAAAACACAAAGCATTAAAAACGCCCAAAACACTTCAGATTCCTTTTTCAGAAAAGGAAATTGACGAGGTTTTGAATCAGATGCAAAATCCAGTAGGTTTTGAAGAAGTAAGGGATAAGTTGATAATTGATTTGTTTTACACTACTGGAATTCGAAGAACAGAATTAATCCATTTGAAAATGGAGAATGTCAATACATCTAATCGGACTATAAAAGTTCTTGGAAAAAGAAATAAAGAAAGGATTCTTCCGCTGTTGCCAATTATTGTCCAACAATTAATTTTATACACAAACGAAAGAGCACATTTAGAGAAGGTTATCGATTCGGACTATTTTTTTCTTACTAAAAAAGGGATAAAGTTGAACGATACGTTTGTATATCGATTAATAAATACATACTTTAGTACTGTCTCCGAGAAAGTAAAGAAAAGTCCTCATATATTAAGGCATACATTTGCGACGCATCTTTTAAATAATGGAGCCGATTTAAATTCAGTAAAAGAATTATTAGGACATTCCAGTTTGGCATCAACACAAATATATACTCATAGCAGTTTGTCAGAACTCAAGAAAGTCTACGAAGATGCACATCCAAGAAACAATAATAATTCGAGAAATGTTTAACCACCTAAAAAAAAACGAGTATGAAGGTAGATGTTCACGCAGTTAACTTTACTGTTGACAGAAAGCTAGTAGATTTTGTTAAAGATAGAATGGCGAAATTGGAAAAATATTACGACAAAGTAGTATCATCTGACGTTTATTTGAAAGTTGAAAAGACAAGTGACAAGGAAAATAAAATTGTAGAAATGAAAATTGTTGTTCCAGGAGACGATTTTTTAGTAAAAAAGCAATGTAAAACTTTTGAAGAAGCGGTGGACATTGCTGCCGAATCCATAGAAAGATTGTTGGTTAAAAGAAAAGAAAAAATCAATACTCATATTTAATCTAAATTTTTTATAAAATTGTTTTGATTAAAAAGCAAAAAGATATACATTTGCAGTCCGTTAGAAATAGCGGACTTTTTTTATTGATTTTGCCAGCGTAGCTCAGTTGGCTAGAGCAGCTGATTTGTAATCAGCAGGTCGTGGGTTCGAGTCCCTCCGCCGGCTCAAAAAAGTAGTAGGTTGATACTTTGCAGAAAGATTCTTTAAAATCCGAATGGACGAGAAGTTTATCCCGAGCGAAGTCGAGGGGAGTCCCTCCGCCGGCTCTTTTTATTCCAAATGCGATTTGGAATTTGTTATTTAAATTATTGGAATTTAAGAAAAATGGGGAGATACTCAAGCGGCCAACGAGGGCAGACTGTAAATCTGCTGTGTGAACTTCGCAGGTTCGAATCCTGCTCTCCCCACCAAGCCAGATGGCAGATTTTAGATGGCAGATTTTAAAGTTAGATTTTTTCTAATATCTGAAATCTGTAATCTGTAATATAAAAACTGCCGACTTAGCTCAGGGGTAGAGTGCTTCCTTGGTAAGGAAGAGGTCACGGGTTCAATTCCCGTAGTTGGCTCAAAAAGTATAAAATTGAACACTAATAATAACTAAGATTAAAAATTAAGTAAAATGGCAAAAGAAACCTTTAACCGTAGCAAGCCCCACTTAAACATTGGAACAATTGGGCACGTGGATCACGGAAAAACAACTTTAACTGCAGCAATAACTAAAGTGTTATCTGATGCTGGTTACTGTCAAGCAAAATCATTTGATCAAATTGATAATGCTCCAGAAGAAAAAGAAAGAGGTATTACAATTAATACATCTCACGTTGAGTATGAAACTGCAAACCGTCACTACGCACACGTTGACTGTCCTGGTCACGCGGATTACGTAAAAAACATGGTTACAGGTGCTGCTCAAATGGATGGTGCTATACTTGTTGTAGCAGCTACAGACGGACCAATGCCACAAACACGTGAGCACATCCTATTAGGTCGCCAAGTAGGTATCCCTAGAATGGTTGTATTCATGAACAAAGTGGATATGGTTGATGATGAGGAGTTGTTAGAGCTTGTAGAAATGGAAATTAGAGACTTATTGTCTTTCTACGAATATGATGGAGACAACTGTCCAGTAATTCAAGGTTCAGCTCTAGGTGGATTGAACAACGATCCAGCTTGGGTACCAAAAATTATTGAATTGATGGAAGCCGTTGATGCTTGGATCGAAGAGCCTCTTCGTGATACTGCAAAACCATTCTTGATGCCGGTTGAAGACGTATTTACAATCACAGGTCGTGGAACTGTTGCTACAGGTCGTATCGAAACTGGTGTTGCTAATACAGGAGATCCTGTTGAAATTATTGGTATGGGAGCTGAAAAATTAACTTCTACAATTACAGGAGTTGAGATGTTCCGTAAAATCTTAGACAGAGGTGAAGCTGGTGATAACGTTGGATTGCTTTTAAGAGGAATTGACAAAGCGGATATCAAAAGAGGAATGGTTATCATTAAACCGGGTTCTGTGAAACCGCACAACCACTTCAAAGCTGAGGTGTATATCTTGAAAAAAGAAGAAGGTGGTCGTCACACACCATTCCATAATAACTACCGTCCTCAGTTCTACGTACGTACTACTGACGTAACAGGAGTTATTGCATTGCCAGCTGGAGTAGAGATGGTAATGCCTGGGGATAACTTAACTATAGAAGTTACTTTGTTAAGTCCAATCGCGATGAATGTAGGTTTACGTTTTGCTATCCGTGAAGGTGGTAGAACTGTAGGTGCAGGTCAGGTAACAGAAATACTATAATACTATTTATAATGTTTACAAAACCAGTAACGCCTATGGGCGTTACTGGTTTTTAACGAACGGGCGTAGTTCAAGGGTAGAATAGCGGTCTCCAAAACCGTTGATGGGGGTTCGAATCCCTCCGCCCGTGCAAAAAATAAATCATAATGACAAAAGTTGTTAATTATATATCAGAAGCATTTGAAGAATTAAAATCAAATGTTACTTGGCCAGTTTGGGCTGAAGTACAACGTCTAACGATTGTTGTTGCTCTTTTCTCCGTATTATTTGCTTTAGCAACTTGGGGAGTAGATGAAATGTTTGCAAATATATTAGAGAATTTTTTCACCTGGATAAAAGCGTAATTTTTTGTTATGGCAGATAATAATTTGAAAAAATGGTACGTAGTTCGAGCAGTAAGTGGGCAAGAGAATAAAGTGAAAGCTTACATCGAGACCGAAATCGCAAGATTAGGTATGGGAGATTATGTTTCGCAAGTTCTAGTTCCTACGGAAAAGATAGTTACTGTAAAAGAAGGAAAAAAACTAGTAAAGGATAAAGTGTATTTTCCTGGATATGTTATGATCGAAGCGAACCTTGTTGGAGAAATTCCTCATATTATTAAATCTACTACAAGCGTTATCGGTTTTTTAGGGGAAACAAAAGGAGGTGAACCTGTTCCTCTTCGTATTTCTGAAGTAAATAGAATGTTAGGCAAGGTTGATGAATTGGCTGTAAATACCGATACACGTGCCATTCCATTCAATTTAGGTGAGACTATAAAGGTTATTGATGGTCCTTTCAACGGTTTCAATGGAACTGTCGAGAAAATCAATGAAGAAAAGCGAAAACTAGAAGTAATGGTAAAAATTTTCGGAAGAAAAACACCGCTAGAATTAGGGTTTTTGCAAGTTGAAAAAGTATAATTTTTGTTACATATATAATAAACCACATTTTCGCTTCCACTGTTAATGTGTTAAATTTTTAAAAAATGGCTAAAGAGATTAGTAAAGTAGTTAAACTACAAGTTAAGGGAGGTGCTGCGAACCCGTCGCCACCGGTTGGACCTGCTTTAGGTGCTGCTGGTGTTAATATCATGGAATTCTGTAAGCAATTTAATGCTAGAACCCAAGATAAACCAGGTAAAGTTTGCCCAGTGCAAATTACAGTGTATAAAGACAAATCTTTCGATTTTGTTGTAAAAACACCACCTGCTGCTGTTCAATTAATGGATGCAGCAAAGCTTAAATCTGGTTCAGGAGAACCAAATCGTAAGAAAGTAGCTAGCGTTACTTGGGATGTTATCAAAACAATTGCGGAAGACAAAATGGTTGATTTAAATGCATTCACAATCGAGTCTGCTATGAGCATGATCGCAGGAACGGCTAGATCTATGGGTATAACTGTAACTGGAGATTCTCCTCTAAAACAAGCGTAAGACATGGCAAAATTGACAAAAAAGCAAAAAGAGGCTGCTTCAAAAATTGAAAAGAACAAACTATACACTTTAAAAGATGCTGCTGCATTAATAAAAGATGTTGCTTCTGCAAAATTTGATGAGTCTGTTGATATCGCAGTACGTTTGGGCGTAGATCCAAGAAAAGCGAATCAAATGGTTAGAGGTGTAGTAACATTGCCTCACGGAACAGGTAAAGATACCAAAGTATTAGCATTGGTTACTCCAGACAAAGAAGCGGAAGCTAAAGAAGCAGGGGCAGACTATGTAGGTCTTGATGATTATTTACAAAAAATTAAAGACGGTTGGACAGATGTTGATGTAATTATCACAATGCCAAGTGTTATGGGTAAATTAGGTCCTTTAGGTCGTATATTAGGACCAAGAGGTTTAATGCCAAACCCTAAAACCGGTACTGTAACTATGGACATTGCAAAAGCAGTAGCTGAAGTTAAAGCTGGTAAAATCGACTTTAAAGTGGACAAAACTGGTATCATACATGCAGGAATTGGAAGAATCTCTTTCGATGCTGATAAAATTGTAGATAACGCTCACGAAATTATTCAAACATTAATCAAACTTAAACCAACTGCGGCTAAAGGAACTTACATCAAAAGTATTTACCTAACTAGCACGATGAGTCCAGCAATTGCTTTGGATCCTAAAGCAGTATAATTGGTAGTTAAAAATTTTTAGTATGACTAGAGAAGAAAAATCAATCGCGATTGAAGATTTAACTGCACAGTTAGCTGGTACAAATATTATTTATGTATCTGATATTTCTGGGCTAAATGCAGAAACAACTTCAAACCTAAGGAGAGCTTGCTTTAAAGCAGGTATAAAATTAGAGGTAGTTAAAAACACTTTGCTTGCAAAAGCAATGGAAGCTTCAGCTAATGATTATGGTGATTTACCATCTGTATTGACAGGTAATAGTGCCATTTTCATTGCAGATGTAGCTAACGCACCTGGAAAGATAATCAAAGATTTCCGCAAAAAGAATGCTAAGCCAATTTTGAAAGGGGCTTACATCAATGCAGAAGTTTATATTGGAGACGATCAATTAGATGCTTTGGCAACTATCAAATCGAAAGAAGAACTTATCGGAGAAATCATTGGATTATTGCAATCACCAGCACAAAGAGTTATTTCTGCTCTTCAAAACCAATTCTCTAAAGAAGAAGAGGTTGCTTAATTAAAACTAGTAGTTAGTTTGAATTAAGTGCATTAAAAACGCGCACAATAAATAAATTATATTTTACAAATCATTTTAAAACGATAGAAAAATGGCAGATTTGAAACAATTCGCAGAACAATTAGTTAACCTAACAGTAAAAGAAGTTAACGAATTAGCAACAATATTAAAAGATGAGTATGGTATCGAACCAGCTGCTGCAGCTGTAGTAGTTGCTGCTGGTGGTGGAGAAGCTGCTACTGAGGAAGCTCAAACAGAATTTACAGTTGTATTGAAAGAAGCTGGTGCTTCTAAATTGGCTGTGGTGAAAGCTGTAAAAGAATTAACTGGTTTAGGTCTTAAAGAAGCAAAAGATTTAGTGGATTCAGCACCATCTAACATTAAAGAAGGTGTTTCTAAAGATGAAGCTGAAGGTCTTAAAAAATCATTAGAAGAAGCTGGAGCTGTTGTTGAGTTAAAATAATTCAACTCGGTTTTGAGAATAGGTTTAGGTCTTGGATACGCATCCAAAGACCTAAACCATTTTTCGTATAATAAAATTATAGTAAGTTTTATTATACATTAGTTTAAAATGCAAAAGTGTTTTTTAATCAATACGAAGAAAAAAATGAACTATATTTTCCTGGTTTATTTTTAAAGATGTAATGGTTAATATAAGGGAAAGTATATATTAAACAGTGTTTTACACAAAAAATTACTTTTTTTAATCAAAATTTTATCCATAGATGATAACAAATCAGACTGAAAGATTGAATTTTGCCTCTACAAAAAACATACCTCAATATCCAGATTTTCTAGATGTTCAGGTTAAATCGTTTAAAGATTTTTTCCAATTGGAAACTAAATCTGACGAAAGAGGCGACGAAGGTTTATACAACACCTTCATGGAAAACTTTCCAATCACAGATACAAGAAATAATTTTGTATTAGAGTTCCTCGATTATTTTGTAGATCCACCACGTTACACCATTCAAGAATGTATAGAAAGAGGGCTTACCTATAGTGTGCCTTTGAAAGCTAGGTTAAAACTATATTGTACTGATCCAGAGCACGAAGATTTTGAAACAATTGTTCAAGATGTATATCTTGGTACAATTCCTTATATGACTCCTTCGGGTACTTTTGTAATCAACGGCGCCGAGCGTGTTGTTGTTTCTCAATTGCACCGTTCTCCAGGGGTTTTCTTTGGACAATCATTCCACGCCAATGGAACAAAACTCTATTCTGCCAGAGTAATTCCTTTTAAAGGGTCTTGGATAGAATTTTCAACCGATATCAACAGCGTAATGTATGCTTATATCGATAGAAAGAAAAAATTACCTGTAACTACTTTATTCCGTGCCATTGGTTTCGAAAGGGATAAGGATATCCTTGAAATTTTTGACCTTGCTGAGGAAATTAAAGTATCTAAAACAGGACTTAAAAAATATATTGGTAGAAAATTAGCGGCTCGTGTTTTGAACACTTGGCACGAAGATTTCGTAGATGAAGATACTGGCGAAGTAGTTTCTATCGAACGTAATGAAATTATCCTTGATAGAGATACCATTATCGACAAAGATAATGTAGAAGAAATTATTGATTCTAACGTTAAATCTATTTTGTTGCATAAAGAAGATAGTAATGCAGTAGATTATTCTATCATACATAATACGCTTCAGAAAGATCCAACCAATTCTGAAAAAGAAGCCGTTGAGCACATCTACAGACAATTGCGTAACGCAGAACCGCCTGATGAAGAAACTGCTCGTGGTATTATAGATAAATTGTTTTTCTCTGACCAGCGTTACAACTTAGGTGAAGTAGGTCGTTATAGAATTAATAAAAAACTGGGTCTTGATACTCCAATGGAAAAGCAAGTGCTTACCAAAGAAGACATCATTACCATAGTAAAATATTTGATCGAATTAATCAATGCAAAAGAAGATATCGATGATATCGATCACTTGTCAAACCGTCGTGTGAGAACAGTTGGTGAGCAATTGTCTCAACAATTTGGTGTCGGTTTAGCTCGTATGGCAAGAACCATTCGTGAGAGAATGAACGTTAGAGATAACGAGGTATTTACACCAATCGATTTGATTAATGCTAAAACATTATCATCGGTGATCAACTCTTTCTTTGGTACGAATCAGTTATCACAGTTTATGGATCAAACGAATCCATTGGCCGAGATTACGCATAAAAGAAGATTGTCGGCGCTTGGACCAGGTGGACTTTCGAGAGAAAGAGCCGGATTTGAAGTTCGTGACGTTCACTATACACACTACGGACGTTTATGTCCAATTGAAACCCCTGAGGGACCAAACATAGGTTTGATTTCTTCACTTGGTGTTTATGCAAAAGTGAATGGAATGGGATTCATCGAGACACCGTATCGTAAAGTTGCTAAAGGGGTTGTTGATTTAGTTTCAGAGCCAGTTTATTTGAGCGCAGAAGAAGAAGAAGGGATGATGATTTCTCAAGCAAACATTGAAATGGACGCTACCGGAAAAATCACTGCTGACAATGTAATTGCACGTCAAGAAGGTGATTTCCCAGTAATTGATCCATCACAGGTGGATTATGCTGACGTTGCACCAAACCAAATTGCTTCAATTTCAGCTTCATTAATTCCTTTTTTGGAACATGATGATGCGAATAGAGCCTTGATGGGATCCAACATGATGCGTCAAGCCGTACCTTTGTTACGTCCTGAAGCGCCTATTGTAGGAACAGGTTTAGAGCGTCAAGTAGCTTCAGATTCTAGAGTATTGATTAATGCAGAAGGACCTGGAACTGTTGAGTATGTAGATGCAAACATAATCACTATCAAATACGATCGTTCTGAAGAAGAAAGAATGGTAAGTTTTGAACCTGATGAAAAAACATACAATCTAATTAAATTTAGAAAAACCAACCAAAGTACCAGCATCAACTTGAAACCTATCGTAAGGAAAGGCGACAGAGTGGTTTTTGGACAAGTATTATCAGAGGGATATGCTACCCAAAATGGTGAATTAGCTTTAGGTCGTAACCTAAAAGTAGCGTTCATGCCTTGGAAAGGATATAACTTTGAGGATGCGATTGTGATTTCTGAAAAAGTGGTTCGTGACGATATTTTCACCTCTATTCATGTGGATGATTATTCATTGGAAGTGAGAGATACTAAATTAGGTAACGAAGAATTAACTAATGATATTCCAAATGTTTCTGAAGAAGCTACAAAAGATTTAGATGAGAACGGAATGATAAGAATTGGTGCCGAGGTGAAACCTGGTGACATTCTTATCGGAAAAATTACACCAAAAGGAGAATCAGATCCTACTCCAGAAGAGAAATTGCTTCGTGCCATCTTCGGTGATAAAGCAGGTGATGTAAAAGATGCTTCATTGAAAGCCTCTCCATCTTTACACGGTGTGGTTTTAGATAAAAAATTATTTGCAAGAGCAGTAAAAGATAAACGTAAGAGAACTCAAGATAAAGATGCTTTAAGTGCATTGGAAATGGAATTTGAAACTAAATTTGTTGAATTAAAAGACAAATTAATTGAGAAATTGTTCTTGATTGTAAACGGAAAAACCTCTCAAGGTGTAATGAATGATTTGGGTGAAGAAGTTTTACCAAAAGGTAAAAAATATACCCAAAAAATGCTTTATGCTGTTGAAGATTTTGCTCACTTGAGCAAAGGTCAATGGGTTGCTGATGATGTGACCAATACTATGGTGAATGATTTGATTCATAACTATAAAATAAAGTTGAACGATTTACAAGGAGCATTGCGTAGAGAAAAATTTACGATTACTGTTGGGGATGAATTGCCATCAGGAATTTTGAAATTGGCTAAAGTGTATGTTGCTAAAAAACGTAAGCTTAAAGTTGGAGATAAAATGGCGGGACGTCACGGAAACAAAGGTATTGTGGCTCGTATCGTTCGTCACGAAGATATGCCTTTCCTAGAAGATGGTACACCCGTAGACATCGTGTTGAACCCACTTGGAGTGCCTTCACGTATGAACATTGGTCAAATTTATGAAACAGTTTTAGGCTGGGCTGGAATGAACTTGGGTAGAAAATTTGCTACTCCAATTTTTGATGGTGCTTCTTTAGACCAAATCAACGAATTGACTGACGAAGCTGGAATTCCACGTTTTGGACATACCTATCTTTATGATGGAGGAACTGGAGAACGTTTCCACCAAGCAGCAACAGTTGGAGTAATCTATATGTTGAAATTGGGTCACATGGTTGACGATAAAATGCACGCACGTTCTATAGGTCCTTACTCATTGATTACGCAACAACCATTGGGTGGTAAAGCACAATTTGGTGGTCAGCGATTTGGAGAGATGGAGGTTTGGGCATTAGAAGCTTATGGAGCATCTAGTACACTTCGTGAAATTTTAACAGTTAAATCGGATGACGTAATTGGTAGAGCCAAAACTTACGAAGCTATCGTTAAGGGAGAAACTATGCCGGAACCAGGATTACCAGAATCATTCAATGTGTTGATGCATGAATTGAAAGGTCTTGGTTTAGACATTCGTTTAGAAGAATAATATTTTAGTATTCAGTGTTCAGTATTTAGTAATCAGTGATAAACTGAACACTAAATACTGGATACTGAACACTTTTTTAAAACAGTTTTTAGGATTTAGACCCGTAACCCGTTCCGATTTTTTATATTAACCATATAATTAGCACTTCAAATTTTGTTGAAGTTTAGAGAAGTAATCCGAGGAGACAGACAAGTAGTAATGCTACAACTGTACAAAATCAATTTTAATTGCAAATAAATCAATAGTAAAAACTATGATGAACAACAGGAATAATAATAAAGATAAGAATCCAGTAAAAAGATTCAACAAAATTTCGATAGGACTAGCTTCTCCTGAATCTATCTTGAAAGAGTCAAGAGGTGAAGTATTGAAACCAGAAACTATCAATTATAGAACACACAAACCTGAGCGTGATGGACTTTTCTGCGAAAGAATCTTCGGACCAGTAAAAGATTTCGAATGTGCTTGTGGTAAATATAAAAGAATTCGCTACAAAGGAATCATTTGTGACCGTTGTGGTGTTGAAGTTACCGAGAAAAAAGTACGTAGAGACAGAGTAGGACACATCAATCTAGTTGTGCCAATTGCTCACATCTGGTATTTCCGTTCTCTTCCAAACAAAATTGGTTACATTTTAGGTCTTCCATCTAAGAAATTAGATATGATTATCTATTATGAAAGATATGTTGTAATTCAGCCAGGTATTGCAAAAGGACCGGACGGAGAATCCGTACAAAGATTAGACTTCTTGACAGAAGAAGAATATTTGAATATATTAGATACTCTTCCTACTGAAAATCAATATTTAGAAGATTTTGATCCAAATAAATTTGTTGCCAAAATGGGTGCAGAATGTATTATGGACTTATTGGCTCGTATTGATTTAGATGCTTTGTCTTATGAATTGCGTCATAGTGCCAACAACGAAACGTCTAAACAACGTAAAACAGAAGCGTTAAAAAGATTACAAGTTGTTGAATCTTTCCGTGAATCTAACTTGAACCGTGAGAATCGTCCTGAATGGATGATTATGAAAGTGGTTCCAGTTATTCCACCAGAATTACGTCCGCTTGTACCACTTGATGGAGGTCGTTTTGCTACTTCAGATTTGAATGATTTATACCGTCGTGTAATCATCCGTAACAACCGTTTGAAAAGATTAATGGAGATTAAAGCTCCAGAAGTAATCTTGAGAAACGAAAAACGTATGTTGCAGGAATCAGTAGATTCACTTTTTGATAATACTCGTAAAGCTTCAGCTGTAAAAACAGAATCAAACCGTCCATTGAAATCACTTTCGGATTCCCTTAAAGGAAAACAAGGTCGTTTCCGTCAAAACTTATTGGGTAAACGTGTGGATTATTCTGCTCGTTCGGTAATTGTTGTTGGGCCTGAATTGAAATTATTCGAATGCGGTATTCCTAAAGATATGGCAGCTGAACTATACAAACCTTTCGTTATCCGTAAATTGATAGAAAGAGGAATTGTTAAAACAGTAAAATCGGCTAAGAAAATAATAGACAGAAAAGAGCCAGTAGTTTGGGATATTCTTGAAAATGTAATCAAAGGACACCCAGTTATGCTGAATCGTGCTCCTACATTGCACAGATTGGGTATTCAAGCATTCCAACCCAAATTAATTGAAGGAAAAGCAATCCAATTGCACCCTTTAGTTTGTACAGCTTTCAACGCGGATTTTGATGGGGATCAAATGGCAGTTCACTTGCCTTTAGGGCCAGAAGCTATTTTGGAGGCGCAATTATTGATGTTGGCTTCTCACAATATCTTGAATCCTGCCAATGGTGCGCCAATTACAGTGCCTTCTCAAGACATGGTTTTGGGTCTATATTATATGACCAAAGAGCGTTTATCAACCCCAGAGCTTAAGATATTAGGTGAAGGCTTAACTTTTTATTCTGCTGAGGAAGTAAATATTGCTTTGAATGAAGGACGATTAGAATTGAATGCTCGTGTAAAAATTCGTGCAAAAGATTTTAATGAAAACGGAGATTTAGTTTACAAAATTATTCAAACAACTGCAGGACGTATTCTATTTAATGAGGTAGTTCCTCCAGCAGCAGGGTATATTAATGAGGTTTTGACTAAGAAAAACTTAAGAGATATTATCGGACACGTATTGAGCGTCACTAATGTTCCTACTACCGCAGCTTTCTTGGATAATATGAAAGATATGGGTTACAAGTTTGCCTTCAAAGGTGGATTGTCATTCTCATTGGGCGATATTAGAATTCCTGAACAAAAAACGAAATTAATTGCAGATGCTAGAGAGCAAGTAGAAGGTATATCTGCCAATTATAATATGGGTCTTATTACCAATAACGAACGTTACAACCAAGTTATTGACGTATGGACTTCAACCAATGCACAGCTTACAGAGGCAGCAATGAAAAACATCAGAGAAGACCAACAAGGTTTCAACTCGGTGTATATGATGCTTGACTCTGGAGCGAGGGGCTCCAAAGAGCAAATTCGTCAGTTAACTGGTATGCGTGGTTTGATGGCTAAGCCAAAAAAATCGACTGCTGGTGGTGGTGAAATTATCGAAAATCCAATTCTTTCTAACTTTAAGGAAGGTCTTTCTATTTTGGAGTACTTTATTTCTACTCACGGTGCTCGTAAAGGTCTTGCAGATACGGCTTTGAAAACGGCCGATGCGGGTTATTTAACAAGAAGGTTGCATGACGTTTCTCAAGATGTAATTGTGAAAACTGTGGATTGTGGTACTTTAAGGGGTGTAGAAGTTTCAGCATTGAAAAAGAATGAAGAAATTGTAGAAACATTAGGCGAAAGAATCTTAGGACGAGTGGCATTGCAAGATGTAATTAATCCTTTGACGAATGAACTTATAGTAGAAGCTGGTGAAGAAATTACCGAATCTTATGTGAAATTGATAGAGGCTTCTCCAATTGAAAAATTAGAAGTTCGTTCTGCTTTAACTTGTGAAGCTAACAAAGGTATTTGCGCTAAATGTTATGGTCGAAATTTGGCAACAGGAAAAATGACCCAAAAAGGAGAAGCAGTAGGTGTAATAGCCGCTCAATCTATTGGGGAACCAGGTACTCAGCTTACATTACGTACATTCCACGTTGGTGGAGTTGCAGGAGGTATTTCTGAAGAATCAAGTATTGTTACAAGATTTGCTGGTAAAATTGAAATCGAAGATTTAAAAACTGTAAAAGGAGAAGATAACGATGGTAATGCTGTTGATATTGTAGTTTCTCGTTCTACCGAATTGAAATTAATTGACGAAAAAACCGGAATTCTATTAAGCACAAACAATATTCCTTACGGTTCAAGCATATTTGTTAAAGACGGAGAATCTGTTGCAAAAGGAACTTCTATTTGTAAATGGGATCCGTATAACGGAGTTATCGTTTCGGAATTTACAGGTAAAATTGCTTATGAAGATTTAGAACAAGGGCAATCATTTATGGTAGAAATTGATGAGCAAACTGGTTTCCAAGAAAAAGTAATTTCAGAGTCTAGAAATAAAAAATTAATCCCAACTTTATTGGTTTACGGTAAAGATGGCGAATTGATACGTTCTTATAACTTGCCTGTTGGAGCTCACTTGATGGTTGATAATGGAGAGAAAATCAAAGCGGGTAAAGTATTGGTTAAAATTCCACGTCGTTCTTCTAAATCAGGAGATATCACCGGAGGTTTGCCAAGAATTACCGAGTTGCTTGAAGCTCGTAATCCATCGAACCCTGCAGTAGTTTCTGAAATTGATGGTGTGGTAACTTTTGGAAAAATCAAAAGAGGTAACCGTGAAATCGTAATTGAATCAAAATTTGGTGAGGTTAAGAAATACTTGGTGAAATTATCTAGCCAAATTTTGGTACAAGAAAATGACTTTGTAAGAGCAGGTGTGCCATTGTCTGATGGTGCAATCACTCCAGAAGACATCTTGAGAATTCAAGGGTCAGCAGCAGTACAACAGTATTTGGTTAATGAAATTCAAGAGGTGTACCGTTTGCAAGGGGTAAAAATTAACGACAAACACTTTGAAGTAGTTATACGTCAAATGATGCGTAAAGTGAAAGTAGAAGACCCAGGAGACACTTTATTCCTAGAAGAGCAATTGATTCATACCAAAGATTTTATCTTTGAAAATGATAAATTATACGGGATGAAAGTAGTTGAAGATGCTGGGGATTCAAGTATTTTAAAACCAGGTCAGATTATTTCTCCTCGTGAATTGCGTGATGAAAACTCACTATTGAAACGTACGGATAAAAATCTTGTTGTAGCTCGTGATGTTATCACAGCAACGGCGACACCTGTTTTACAAGGTATCACAAGAGCTTCTCTTCAAACGAAATCATTCATCTCGGCAGCATCATTCCAAGAAACTACTAAAGTATTAAATGAATCTGCAGTTGCAGGTAAAGTTGATTTACTTGAAGGCTTGAAGGAAAATGTAATTGTAGGTCATAGAATCCCAGCTGGTACAGGTATGAGAGAATATGATAATACTATTGTAGGTTCAAATGAGGATTATAACGAAATGATGTCAAATAAAGAAGAATACATTTATTAAGCAGTTCTCACGGAAGTTATATCAGAAAAAAAATATGTTATGAACAAGCAAAAACAACAACAACAAGGACAACTCGATATTGAGTTAGATGAAAAAACTGCTGAAGGGATATATTCCAACTTGGCAATTATTAATCATTCTTCATCAGAGTTTGTATTGGATTTTGTAAGTATCATGCCTGGTATTCCTAAAGCCAAAGTGAAATCGAGAATTGTCTTGACACCTCAACATGCCAAAAGGTTGTTGCAGGCTATTGGAGAAAATATTCACCGTTTTGAAGTCGCTCATGGCGAAATAAAAGAAACAGAACAACCTCCAATACCATTAAATTTTGGTCCTGCAGGACAAGCATAATATTTTAAAAGGCTCCAGAAATGGAGCCTTTTCTTTTGCGTTTTAATTCAATAGAAAGATATAAGTTGTTCTTTTTATTAGCATTTCTAAGTTTCATTTTTGTGTTTTAAACGAGTTTTACGGTGCTTTATCGAAAATATTTTTTAGTAAAATAGTATTCATATAGTTTTGACCTCAGATAAGAGAAACAATCTTATCTTAAAAAAAACAGTTACAATGAATCAACTTTCTAAACAATACGAAAACAAAACGAAACGCATCCTTATTATGGTGATGGTTTTGTTATTTGTTTGTATAGGAACTGCTTTCGGACAGGTTGTACAGGAAAATGATTCACACTTAAATCCTTCATTAACTACTGACACAATCGAAACTTCTGTTGTAAAACAAGATGAATCTACTTCAAATTCAAATATGAATTTTGTGTTATGGTTTATGAGCTCTAAACAAGATCCAAATGCAAAAATAGCACCATCAGGAATAAATACTAAAAAACAAATTATGACCTCTGGAGCAGCACCAAACCGTTTATTGATTAAAGCTTTCTTAAAAAAAGCTGTGAATTTTGAGAGTGCAATTGTTTAAACTTTTTAAGATATATCTTTATAAAACGCTAATTTACCATTAGCGTTTTTTCATGTTTTAAATCTAAAAAATCAAGGATAAGAAAAGCTAGTGTTTTCTATAATTAAAACCCTGTTCCAAAACGGAACAGGGTTTTTTTTGGGTATTTGTGAGTATAATACAGTTCTTGTTTAATATCGAGGAGTCAAATTTTGAATCCTAATTTCAATTAGCTAATTATCATTATTTTATTCAAATTCCGATGTAAAAAATAACTTTACATTTGGGAATTTACTTTGAGTCATTTGAATGGTAAAATCTGAATCGGCTAGAAAAACCAATTGATTGTATTTGTCTTGAGCCAAGAATTTTTGTTTTATTCTTCTAAACTCTTTAAACTCTTCACTTTTGGGGTCATTGGGCTTTACCCAGCAAGCTTTGTGAACAGGGAAGTTTTCATAGGTACATTTAGCACCATATTCGTGCTCCAATCGGTATTGTATCACTTCGTATTGAAGCGCTCCCACTGTACCAATAATTTTTCTGTTATTTATTTCGAGTGTAAACAACTGGGCTACCCCCTCGTCCATTAATTGGTCAACACCTTTGTCCAGTTGCTTGGCTTTCATTGGATCGGCATTGTTGATGTATCTAAAATGTTCTGGTGAGAAACTTGGAATTCCTTTGAAACTCATCACTTCTCCTTCTGTCAAAGTGTCGCCAATTTTGAAATTTCCTGTGTCGTGTAATCCAACGATATCTCCAGGATACGAAATGTCTACGATTTCTTTCTTCTCGGCAAAGAAAGCATTCGGGCTGGAGAATTTTAAATTCTTCTTTTGGCGAACATGATAATAAGGTTTGTTTCTTTCAAAAGTACCAGAAACAATTTTAATAAAAGCCAAACGGTCTCGGTGTTTCGGATCCATATTGGCATGGATTTTGAACACAAAACCACTCATTTTATCTTCTTTAGGATCCACTAATCTAGTTTCAGAATCTTTGGCTCTTGGTGATGGAGCAATTTCTACAAAACAATCTAGTAGCTCCCGAACGCCAAAATTATTCAAAGCCGAACCAAAAAACACGGGTTGCAATTTACCTTCTAAATATTCCTGACGGTCAAATTTGGGATATACTTCGTCAATCAACTCTAATTCTTCCCGGAGTTTAAATGCTGGATTTTCACCAATAATTTTCTCTAACTCTGGATTTTTGACATCTTGAAAAGCTATGGTTTCTTCTATGTTTTTACGGCTATCACCACTAAATAAATTGATGTTTTCTTCCCAAAGATTGTAGATTCCCTGAAAATCATACCCCATTCCTATAGGAAAACTTAGCGGAGTTACTGTTAAACCAAGTTTTTGTTCCACTTCATCCATCAAGTCGAAAGCATCTTTTCCCTCACGATCTAATTTGTTGATGAAGACGATAATAGGAATGTTACGAAGTCGGCAAACCGATACTAATTTTTCAGTTTGTTCCTCGACTCCTTTAGCAACGTCAATCACCACAATTACACTATCGACAGCGGTTAAAGTTCGAAATGTGTCTTCGGCAAAATCCTTGTGACCAGGTGTGTCGAGAATGTTTATTTTTTTTTCTTGATAATTAAATGCCAAAACCGAGGTCGAAACCGAAATTCCTCTCTGACGTTCGATTTCCATAAAGTCGCTAGTAGCTCCTTTTTTTATTTTATTGCTCTTAACCGCACCAGCTTCTTGAATAGCCCCTCCAAAAAGGAGTAGTTTCTCTGTTAATGTGGTTTTACCGGCATCGGGATGCGAAATTATCCCAAAAGTCCTTCTGCGTTGTATTTCTTCTAAAAAGCTCATATTTCTATCAATAGTTTGCAAAAGTACTATTTATAAATGCGAATTCAAAAGGCAAAAAAACTTCAATATTTAGTGTATTTTGATTGGGTTATTTTTTGAAGCTTTAGTCTCAATTATTGTATTTAATTTTTTTGATGACCAAATAGTGTCATAAAAAAAATAAAGTTGTCCAACTCCTTTATTTTTAAAACATTATAACGTTTTCGTTAATAACATTACAATTTTTTAATTCCCAGTTCATTGAGGATATTGTATATTTGTAACTAAATAAATTATATTTCAACATTTAAATTTTAAAAAATGAGTATTATTGTTAAAATTCACGCAAGACAAATTTTCGATTCAAGAGGAAATCCTACGGTAGAAGTCGATGTAGTTACAGAAAACGGAGTGTTAGGAAGAGCAGCAGTTCCATCAGGAGCTTCCACTGGAAAATTCGAAGCAGTGGAATTACGTGATGGTGGCAAAAACTTTTTGGGAAGAGGCGTTCTAAAAGCGGTTGAAAACGTAAATACTGTTATAGCTGAAGAATTAGTTGGAACATCCGTTTTTGAGCAAAACTTGATAGATCAAACGATGATTGAGTTAGACGGAACACCAAATAAAGCGAAATTAGGGGCAAATGCCATTCTTGGAGTTTCTCTTGCTGTTGCAAAAGCCGCTGCAAACGAATTAGGAATGCCTTTGTATAGATATGTTGGAGGAGTTTCTGCCAACACTTTACCTGTTCCGATGATGAACATCATCAATGGTGGGTCTCATTCCGATGCGCCTATCGCATTTCAAGAGTTTATGATTATGCCTGTAAAAGCAACTTCTTTTACTCACGCATTGCAAATGGGAACTGAGATTTTCCACAATCTTAAAAAAGTATTGCACGACAGAGGATTGAGTACTGCTGTAGGTGACGAAGGGGGATTTGCTCCCAACTTAGCTGGAGGAACAGAAGATGCTTTAGATACTATAAAAAAAGCGGTTGAAGCTGCAGGTTATACTTTTGGAGACGAAGTGATGATTGCTTTAGACTGTGCTTCCTCTGAGTTTTATGTAGATGGAAAATACGATTATACTAAATTTGAAGGACCAACTGGAAAAATAAGAACTTCTGCTGAACAAGTAGAATATATGTCCGAATTAGCTTCTAAATATCCAATCATATCTATCGAAGATGGTATGGACGAAAACGACTGGGACGGATGGAAAATGCTTACTGAAAAAATTGGAAATAAAGTTCAATTAGTAGGTGACGATTTATTTGTTACCAATGTAGAGCGTTTGTCAACAGGGATTGAGAAAAATATTGCTAATTCTATTTTGGTAAAAGTAAACCAAATAGGTTCATTAACTGAAACTATTGCAGCTGTAAATATGGCTAAAAATGCAGGTTATACTTCAGTAATGTCTCACCGTTCAGGAGAAACAGAAGACAATACTATTGCTGATTTAGCAGTAGCTTTGAATTGTGGACAGATAAAAACAGGTTCAGCTTCGCGTTCTGATCGTATGGCAAAATACAATCAACTGATTAGAATTGAAGAGGAATTAGGAGATACAGCATTTTTTCCTGGAAAAAAAGCATTTAAAATAAAATAAGAGTGCAACTTTTGTCAAAAAGCCATTTACGAAAGTAAGTGGCTTTTTTTTTGAGTTTTAACAATATCATTTTGAATTTCATTTTTTAATTCACTTGGAATTGTCTAAATTTGAAACATAATTTTATTTAAGATTTATACTAAAAATACTATGTCAAAAACAGCAAAATTAGAAATTGAAGGGAAAATATATGAGCTACCAATTTTTGTTGGGTCAGAAAACGAAGTTTCTGTCGATATTAGCAAATTGAGAGATTCATCAGGCGCTATTACATTGGATCCTGGTTATAAAAATTCGGGAGCTTGTACAAGCGAAATTACTTTTCTTGATGGAGAAGAGGGAATATTACGCTATAGAGGTTATTCGATTGAGGAATTAGCAGAACGTTCCAATTTTCTTGAAGTTTGTTATTTATTAATTTATGGTGATTTACCAACTTCAGCACAAATTTTGGATTTCGAAACCCATATTAGACGCTACACTTTGGTGAATGAGGAAATGAAAAGCATTATAGATGGTTTTCCTACTACAGCTCACCCGATGGGAGTTTTGTCTGCATTGACAAGTGCTTTAATTGCTTTTAATCCAAAAGCTGTAAATCCTGAACGACCAGATGAATTGTATGAAGCAGTTTGTAAGCTTTTGGGTAAATTCCTTGTAATAGCTTCTTGGACATATAGAAAAAGTTTAGGGTATCCTTTGAATTATTACGACAATACTATTGGATATGTTGAAAATTTTATGCAATTGATGTTTAAATTGCCAACACAACCTTATAAAGCCAATCCCGTAATAGTTGAAGCTTTAGACAAATTATTTATTCTACATGCTGATCACGAGCAAAACTGTTCCACTTCTACGGTAAGAATGGTAGGTTCTTCTCACGCCGGTTTGTTTGCTTCTATTTCTGCTGGAATATCTGCGCTTTGGGGACCTTTGCATGGGGGTGCTAATCAAGCGGTTCTTGAAATGTTAGAAGAAATTCACTCCAATGGAGGTGATGCTGATAAATATATAGCTAAAGCCAAAGATAAAAATGATCCTTTTAGATTGATGGGTTTTGGACACAGAGTCTATAAAAACTTTGATCCAAGAGCCAAAATTATCAAGCAAGCAGCTGATGAAGTATTGAAAACTTTGGGGGTTGATGATCCAATATTGGATATTGCAAAAAAATTAGAAAAATTAGCCTTAGCTGATGAGTATTTTGTATCTAGAAAATTATATCCTAATGTCGATTTCTATTCCGGAATTATTTATCGTGCATTAGGAATCCCAACCGATATGTTTACGGTGATGTTTGCCATTGGTAGATTGCCGGGTTGGATTGCACAGTGGAAAGAAATGAGACTCAACAAAGAGCCTATCGGAAGACCAAGACAAATTTATACAGGACATCCTTTGCGCTCTTTTGTAGAAATGGAAAAAAGATAGTATAAACCTAAATATAACTTAAAACCACTTCAACCGAAGTGGTTTTTTTGTAGTTATTTTCTATAAATTTAACTAAAAGTAAATGTAATTTTTGAAAAATTATGAATTTTATTAAAATAAACAATTATATTTGATATTGAAATAGGCATTAATCTTAACATTTAAAAATCATGAAAAAAATTGTAAAAACCTTGTCGATGTTGTATTTATTGATATTTACAACTACTTTTTTTGCTCAGGTTGCAACAACTACACAAATAGGAACCTCTGTTACAGCTCAAAAGGCTGCCATGAGTGTAAAATGTGATTGTTGCAATAGTACCTATTCTGCAGAAAAAATTGGCGATCATGCTAAATCTTGCTGCAAAGTAAGTACAGATAAGAATACGAATACTTCCAGTGCTAAAAGGAGTATGAGTGTAAAATGCGATTGTTGCAATAGTACCTATTCTGCCGAAAAAATTGGCGATCATGCTAAATCTTGCTGTAAAGTAAGTACGGATAAGAATACGAATGCTTCCAGTGCTAAAAAGAGTATGAGTGTAAAATGTGATTGTTGTAATAGTACGTATTCGGCTGAAAAAATTGGTGACCATGCAAAGACTTGTTGTAAAACCAGTTCAGATGCCTCTACAAATACATCTTCGGCAAAATCTGGAACAAAGGCTATGTGCGGATGTTGTAAAATGAATATGCCTGTTGATAAAATGCCAGAACATGTCAAAGTATGTTGTGCAAAAAGTAAAGATCCTAGTGACAAAAAAAATCTTTAGACTAAGATCTTCGTAATTTTTATATGATAAATACTAACAAAGCTTCTCTTATATGAGGAGCTTTTTTATCTTTGACAAAACCAATAGTTCTATATGTTAAAATTGAACATTAAAAATGAGACTTCAAGACTAAGAGCAGTTGTTCTTGGAATAGCCAACAGCAATGGACCAACACCAGCAGTCACTGAAGCCTATGATCCTAAGTCCCTTGAACATATCTTGGCTGGAACTTACCCAAAAGAAGTTGATATGATTCCCGAAATGGACGCTTTTAATCGGGTTTTCGAAAAATACGGAGTTACCGTTTTTCGGCCAGAAATGAGGGAGAACTACAATCAAATTTTTACCAGAGATATCGGTTTTGTCATAGATGATGTTTTTATAAAATCGAATATTTTACCCGATAGAGCTCACGAGCTTGAGGCTATTCAATATATAATCGACCAGATAAATCCTGCCAAAGTGATTAGTCCGCCTGAAGAAGTACATATAGAAGGAGGAGATGTGATGTTGTGGAACGACTATATTTTTGTAGGAACTTATAAAGGCAGTGATTACAAGGATTATATTACTGCTAGAACCAATGTTCAGGGTGTTCAATTCATCAAGGATATATTTCCCAATAAAAAAGTCAAAGAATTCGATTTGATAAAATCAAAAATTGAAGCTCGTGATAATGCCCTGCATTTGGATTGTTGTTTTCAACCCGTTGGAGAAAATAAAGCAATTATATACAAACGAGGTTTTCGTGAAGAAGCCGATTATTTGTTTTTAGTACAACTATTCGGTGAAGAAAACCTTTTCCATATTACGAGAAAGGAAATGTATAACATGTTTTCGAATGTTTTTTCCATTGACACCAATGTTGTCGTTTCAGAAAAGAAGTTCAGCAGACTTAATAAATGGTTGAGAAAAAACGGTTTTATTGTTGAAGAAATTCCTTATGCTGAAATAGCCAAACAAGAGGGGCTATTACGATGTTCTACTTTACCATTAATTAGAAGTTAGAGGTGTGAGATTTCTCTTCGGCTTCTCTCAGGATGATAGTGGCAAGTTAGAAGTATGAAGTAGGAAGAGGGAATTAAAAGGTTGTCGGTTCAATCAGTCTCGTTCCACATTAAAAACAAATAACCAGATAAACAAAGAAAATGAGCCAAACAACAAATGCTATATTGATGATACGCCCAGTGGCGTTCCGAATGAACGAACAAACTGCGGTCAATAATTATTACCAAAAAGTCCTTAATGGTTTGTCAAAGGAAATGGTAAACATAAAAGCTCAAGAAGAATTTGATGCTTTGGTGGGAAAATTAAAAATGGTTGGAGTCCAAGTAATTGTGGTTGAGGATACTCTCGATCCGGATACACCCGACAGTATTTTTCCGAACAATTGGATTTCCTTTCACGAAAATGGCGATGTGGTTTTGTATCCTATGTTTGCCGAAAATCGTCGTCAAGAGCGTCGTGAAGCTATTTTGGATAATTTGGAAGAAAATGGTTTTGTTATCCATGAAATTATGGATTACACTTCGGCTGAGGAAGATGGATTTTATCTAGAAGGGACAGGAAGTATGATTTTAGACCGAGAAAATGGCAAAGCGTATTGTGCCTTGTCTCCTCGTGCTGACGAAGAATTGTTTATTGAATTCTGTGAGGATTTCGAATATTCTCCTATTATTTTCGAAGCTTTTCAAACTGTGGATGGAGAGCGAAAACTGATCTATCATACCAATGTGATGATGTGTATTGGCGATACTTTTGCAGTGATTTGTGCCGATTGTATCGACGATAAAAAAGAGCGTAAAATGGTTTTGGACAGTTTGAGAGGAGATGAAAAAGAAGTAGTATTAATTTCCGAAGCTCAGGTCAATTGTTTTGCTGGTAATATGCTAGAAGTAAAAGGAGCCGACGATAGAAGATATTTAGTGATGAGCCACTCAGCCTATCAAAGTTTGACCAAAAAGCAAATAACTCAATTAGAAGAACACGTCACCATCATTAGTTCCAATCTCGATACTATAGAAGCCTGTGGTGGGGGAAGTGCTCGTTGTATGATGGCCGAAATATTCTTGCCAAGGGGGTAAGCTATTAATTTGTTACAGTAAATTCCTATAAATAATTGTGATGATTGCGCTTACAATATATTGAATACAAATAGCAATTACGATGAAGCCAATTATTCTTGAAATAGCTACAATACAAGAAGCTCCAAGAAATTTAGAAAGGTAATGAGCGCTTCTTAGTATTAAAAATATAGCAATGGCTATCACAAAAATGGCAAAACAGGAAATAACAATTTCATCTGTTGTATGATGTTTCTGATAAAATGCTATAAGCAATAATATCGGACCAGGTCCTGCAAGCATTGGAATGGTTAATGGGGTTAAAGCAATATCGTTCCTATGTTGCTCTTCTGTTGCTGTTTTTTATTAATCCTACTCGTTTTGGTAAATTTCCCTGAAAGTAAGGAAAACCCAGAACCAACAATCATGATTCCACCAGCTATTCTGAGCGCTTCGATGCCGATTTCGAAAAATTTCAGTACATATTGCACGATGAAAAAGGAAATAATCAGAATAATATACACATTTATTCCCGTCCATAATGAGAAACGTGAGCGTTCTTTTTTTGTGTCAGAATGGGTGAGTCCAACAAAAAAATTGGCAGGGTTCCAATTGGATTTAATACTGAAAATAGATCAGCAAATAAATAGAAAAATAGATCAATATGGGTTTGTATTGAGGTTGAAAAATAGTGATTTTATTTTTTTTCAGGGATTAGAATTTATCAATAGTACTTAGCTATTAAATAAGAGAAACTTTTACTCCTTTTTTGAATACTTTTGCAGGATACATAATTTGAAAATGAAAAATAAAAAAACATTGGTACTTGGTGCAAGTGCAAAACCAGAAAAATATGCCTACAAAGCCATTACAATGTTGGTTGATAAAGGGCATTCCGTATTGGCTATCGGTCAGAATGCTGGCAAAGTGGCAGGAGTAAAAATCCAAACCAAAGCCATTCCGCTAAAAAATATTGATACCATCACTTTGTATCTGAATCCGACTCGTCAGCGCGATTATTATAATTACATTGTCAAATCAAAGCCTAAAAGAGTCATTTTTAATCCAGGAACCGAGAATCCTGAGTTTTATCAATTATTGAAATTGAATACTATTAAAGTTGAAATAGCCTGTACCTTGGTGTTGTTGGCTACGAATCAATACTAATTTTGGTGAATAACTTTAAATGAATTAAGTAAGAATGTATCTTAACCCTTTGGTATAATTGGTTTTTGAGGATACATTTTCGACTTACTCGGGCAGGACAATCTCAGGATGAGGGCTCAACCTAACAAAATAGAGGTCTTTTTCTATTGTTTTTTGTGAAAAATTATATCTTGAACTGAAGTTTATCTTAATTTCACTCAATGGGTCATTATAAGAGCATTAAAAAGTTATTTTTAATGATAAATATATGGGTTGGATATTTATATTTGCAATTATTATCAAAGGCTTTCTTTACTAACTTTATTGTGAGTTGGAATGGCGAAGCCATGGAGTAAAATAGGGCTTCGATGGCTTCGACGTATTCAGAACCGAATCAATCCTTGCATAAAATTGATTGGCTCAGGAAAGTCTGAGCTTAGTTGGTAAATAAATTAAAACATCAAATTTTTATTATGATGAATTTAGAATCAAAAATATATATTGCTGGTCATCGTGGTATGGTAGGCTCGGCGATTTGGCGAATACTTAAGGCTAAAGGATATTGTAATTTGATTGGTGCTTCAAGTACTGAAATAGATTTGCGGCATCAACAATCGGTTCGGGAATTTATTTCGTCGACAAAACCTGATGTTATTATTGATGCGGCAGCTAGAGTAGGGGGAATTTTGGCCAACAATAATTATCCCTACCCATTCTTGATGGAGAATATGCAAATTCAGAACAATCTTATTGATTCGGCTTTGCAAGAAGGTGTCGAAAAGTTTATTTTTCTAGGTAGTTCTTGTATTTATCCTCGATTAGCTCCTCAGCCCTTAAAAGAAGATTGTTTGCTTACAAGTGAATTGGAGCCAACTAACGAATGGTATGCGATAGCAAAGATTACAGGGGTAAAAGCTTGTCAGGCTATTCGCAAACAGTTTGGCAAAGACTATGTGAGTTTGATGCCTACCAATTTGTATGGTACTTATGATAATTTTGATTTGAATACCTCCCATGTGCTTCCCGCTATGATGCGAAAATTTCATGAAGCCAAAGAAAATAATCATGCTCCTGTTACCCTATGGGGAAGCGGAACACCTTTAAGAGAATTTTTGTTTGTTGACGATATGGCCGAGGCTGTGGTTTTTGCTTTGGAGAATAAATTGCCTGACTATTTGTATAATATTGGTACTGGATTGGATTTGACTATTAAAGAATTGGCCGAAACCATTCAGAAAATTATAGGACATCAAGGAGAAATCATCTGGGATGCTACTAAACCCGACGGGACTCCACGGAAACTGATGGATATTTCAAAAATGCACGAATTGGGTTGGAAACACAAAGTAGATTTGGAAGAAGGGATTCAAATGACTTATGATTGGTTTGTGGAGAATGTTGAAAATGTAAAAAAAGTGGAGTTGTAGCTGAGGTTAATCGGTTTGCCCTTCGCCCTTCGCCCTTCGGCTTCCCTCAGGATAACCGCTCAGGGTGACTGCTCAGTGGGACAGTTAAACGATTAACCAGAAACTAAATTATGTATGGATTTAAGTGTATTTCAATCTAAAATTTAGGAACTTCGTGGAGTAAAAGTTATGCTTGACTATGATTTGGCTTTTTTTTATGAAGTAGAAACTAAGGTGTTAAATCAAGCCGTTAAGAGAAATAGTATTTGATTTCCAACGGATTTTATGTTTCAATTAACATTAGAAGAATTTGAATTGAACTCGTCACAAATTGTGACCAGTTCGAAAAAGCATCGTGGAAAAACATATTTGCCTTATGCGTTTACTGAGCAAGGTGTAGCAATGTTGAGTTCTGTGTTGCGTTCAGTAAAATCAGCATTAGTTAACATTGCCATTATGCGTTCTTTTGTAGAAATAAGAAAAACAATCTCCTTGCAAAGTACTATTTCCGAACAAATCATGGAATTGAAAAATGACCTAGAACAACGACTTGGGGAACATGACGTACGATTGATGGAAATATATACAGTAATGGAACAATTTCTTGATGAAAAAACAGAACAAAAAAACTGGGAAAATAGAAATAGATTGGGTTATAAATAAGTTTTAGAGAAAAGGTTAATCGTTTAGAAAAAAGTTAATCGATTAACCAATTAATCAATTAAACAGTTAACCAGTTAACAGTTAACATAACAATTTATACACACAATTAGTTATAAAATATAAAAACAATATCATGCAAAAAACAGCATTAGTTACAGGAATTACTGGTCAAGACGGGTCCTATTTAGCGGAATTATTATTAGAGAAAGGATATCGTGTTCACGGTGTAAAAAGACGAGCCTCCTCATTTAATACTCAACGAATTGATCATATTTATCAAGACCAACATGAGAGTCATGTTGATTTTAAATTGCATTATGGTGATTTAACAGATTCTACTAATATTATCCGAATCATTCAGGAAGTACAACCTGATGAGATTTATAATCTTGGAGCGATGTCTCATGTAAAAGTTTCCTTTGACTCTCCTGAATATGTGGCCAATGTAGACGGAATAGGTACTTTAAGAATATTAGAGGCCGTGCGAATTTTGGGACTTGAAAAGAAAACCCGAATTTATCAAGCATCTACTTCAGAATTGTATGGTGGTTTGGCTGAGAATAAAAACGCAGCGGGGATTTATGATGAAAACTCTCCGTTTTATCCTCGTTCTCCTTATGGTGTTGCCAAAATATATGGTTTTTGGATAACCAAAAATTACCGTGAAGCCTACAATATGTTCGCTTGCAATGGTATCTTGTTCAATCACGAATCTCCAAGAAGAGGGGAGACTTTTGTAACCCGAAAAATTACTATGGCTACTGCTGCTATCGCCTTGGGGAAACAAGACTGTCTTTATTTAGGAAATTTGAATTCGCAAAGAGACTGGGGACATGCCAAAGATTATGTCGAAGCGATGTGGAGAATTTTGCAACAAGATGTAGCCGAAGACTATGTTATTGCCACTGGAGTCACTACTTATATTCGTGATTTTGTACGCTATTCTTTTGCCGAAGCTGGAATTCAATTGGCCTTCGAGGGCGAAAATGAAAATGAAATTGCCAAAGTAGTTGCTTGTACCCATCCCGATTATCAATTAGAAATTGGTAAAATTATAGTGAGAGTAGATCCTGAGTATTACCGTCCTACTGAGGTCGATTTATTAATAGGTGATCCTACTAAATCTAAAACAAAATTGGGATGGAAACCGCAATATGACCTTGCTGGATTGGTAAAAGAAATGGTGGCAAGTGATTTGGAAATATTGAAAGGACCTAGATAAGAGGGTTATGAGTTATCGGTTATCTGATTTGTATCTTTAGTAAAAAATAATTTAATTTAAAAAATAGTTCTATTTGAAAAAACATACTGCTTTCCAAAAAACAATTCTATTGTTTGCCCTAATTCTTTGCGGTCAAGTTCAGGCTCAAACCTTTATCAAATACAATCCAGTTCCTAATTTTGTTGGGGCTATCAATATGGGTGTTGAAACTTCTATTGGAAAGAAAACCACTTTTTCGTTTGATATTTTGACTTCTCCTTGGGATTATGATGGAAAGCCCCGCAAGTTCATTTATTTTGTTCCTGAAGTACGTTACCATTTTAAAGAAAAATTCAAAGGATTTTATGCTGGCTGGCATATTGCTTTTGTACTATATGATGCTCAAAAATGGACTTACGAAGATATAGGATGGAATCATAAGGGGTGCGGGTATTTAATGGGTGCGACACTTGGCTATCAACTTCCAATTTCTAAAAAATGGAATTTAGATTTTTTTGTTGGGGGTGGATGGCAAGAAGGTTATTATAAAGCCTATAGTATCGAAACGGGCGAACGTGTAGATAAGGCGGTACATTGGAACATTAGCGGTGATTGGTATTTGTATCGTGGTGGGGTGATGGTTTCTTATAAGTTGTAGTTTTCAATATTCGTTAGGTATTACCTTTCGTCCTTCGACTACGCTCAGGATGACCGCTCAGGGAGAAAGTTTAATCGGTTAATAGAGCCCTTCGACTACGCTCAGGGTGACGGTTTAATCGTTTAACTGTTTAGGAAAAGATTAATCGTTTAGGAAAAGGTTAATCGGTTAACTAATTAAACAATAAACCAGTTAAGCTCTAACCAATTAATAGCAGGTTGTAATTATCAAAACTTGCATTTTTAGTTACTTTTGATAATTTATCTTTTATCTTTGTCCCATGAAAAATTACACAATTCGAAAAGAATACATTGAAAAACTTCTGGCTTACAAAGACAAAGACCTAATAAAAGTAGTAAGCGGTTTGCGTAGGTCAGGCAAAAGCACACTATTGGAACTTTATCGAGAGCAATTACTAAAAAAAGGTGTTGGCAAACGGCAAATTCAGTTCTACAATTTTGAGTTGCCTGAAAATTACTTAAACAAAACCTGGGACGACATTTATTTTGACATAAAAAAGAAACTGCAAGCCGATAAGTCCAACTATATTTTTTTAGACGAGGTACAAAACATTCCGCTTTTTGAAAAATTAGTGGATGGACTTTTTGCTACTGAAAACACAGACGTTTACATAACGGGCTCCAATGCGTTTTTATTGAGTAGTGAGTTAGCTACTTTATTGAGCGGTCGCTACATCGAAATAGCTATTTTACCTTTTTCGTTTAAAGAATACTTAACGGCACGAAGCATTGACACGAGCAACAAATACTTGAATTACGAAGCCTTATTTTTTGATTATGTAAACGAAACATCATTGCCCAAAGGCGTAGCATTGCGTGAAGAAGGTTACGATAAAATATACGAATATTTGGAAGCCATTTACACCACAATAATCGAAAAAGATATTACGCAACGTCACCAAATAAATGACAAGCGGGCTTTTGGCAACATTGTGAAATTTATAGCCTCAAATATTGGCAATTCGCTTTCGCCAAGTAATATTTCAACTTCCTTAAAGCAAGACAAGCAAAGCATCCATCATGCTACTGTAGAAAAATATTTAGACTATTTGGTAGAAAGTTTTGTGTTTTATAAAGTGAATCGATTCGATTTGAAAGGTAAAAAGCAACTCGCCACACAAGAAAAATATTATTTGGTGGACACTGGTTTGTTGAATATTTTGGCAGGTAAAGAACGAATCACTGACAGAGGACACCTATTGGAAAACATTATTTACCTCGAACTCTTACGCAGAGGCAATAAAATTTGGACAGGTACAACACGTAATACTGAAGTGGATTTTGTATGCAAATCCCCAAAAGGAGACATCGAATATTATCAAGTAGCTTGGCAAATGACAAACGAAAGCACTCTTGAACGTGAGTTTGGCGCATTAGAAAAAATCAATGACAACTACCCCAAATATTTGCTAACGACAGATGCTTTTACCCAAAACAGAAGCGGAATAAAACACCTAAATGTTTTTAACTGGTTGCTTCAAACCAACTAAAAACAAGAATTAGACAGTTTAATCGGTTAGTAAAAAGTTAATCGTTTAGGAAAAGATTAATCGGTTAATCGGTTAAGCAGTTAGTCTCTAATGAATTAACCTTTAAACAAATAAGCTCTAAACGATTGACCAGATAAACAATTAACCAATTAACCTCTAAAAAATTATTTTTTTCAGGATTTGAATCCGTAAAAGTTGTTATTTTTCAGGATTTGAATCCGTAAAAGTTGTATTTTTGTGATTTATTTGTTTTGTTATGATTGAAAGAATACTTGAAAATACACTTAAAAACAAGCTTTATACTGGGAAAGCCATCGTTTTACTTGGTGCACGCCAAGTGGGAAAGACCACTTTGTTAAAAATGCTTTTCGGTACTTCGGACGAAGTATTGTGGATGAACGGCGATGAATTAGATGTACAGGCTATTTTTGCAACTATTTCGGCCACCCGATTAAAAGCTATTTTTGGGAATAAGAAAATCATTGTTATTGATGAGGCACAACGCATTCACGATATAGACTTGCTAATGAAACTCATCACCGATCAAATTCCAGAAATTCAATTGGTGGTAATAGGAAGTTCCTCCTTTGAATTGGCAAATAAACCCAACAAACCTTTAACAGGTCGCAAGTGGGAATACAAAATGTATCCTTTGTCTTTTGGAGAAATGGTAGCCCATCATGGATTATTAGAAGAAAAGCGTCTTTTGGCTCATCGCCTGGTGTATGGGTATTACCCTGATGTGGTAAATAATGCTGGGATGGAAAAAGAAATCCTGAAACAACTCTCCAATAGTTATTTGTACAAAGATGTGCTGTTATTGGAACAAATAAAAAAGCCAGAAGGACTTATCAAATTATTACAAGGATTGGCCTATCAGATGGGTTCGCAAGTTTCGTATAATGAATTGGCGCAACTTACAGGGCTTGATGCTAAAACAGTAGAAAAATATATAAATATACTAGAGCAAACCTATATTATATTTCGATTAGGTTCCTTTAGTAGAAATCTTCGTTCAGAACTCAAAAAAAGCAGAAAAATCTATTTTTATGACAATGGAATTCGAAATGCCTTGCTTGCTAATTTTAGCCAAGTAGAATTGCGGACCGATGTAGGCACTTTATGGGAAAATTTCATGGTTTCTGAACGGATGAAGTATTTACAGTATTCACAACAATGGGTCAATTCGTGGTATTGGCGTACTAAAGAACAAAAGGAAATTGATTATATAGAAGAACAAGATGGCGTTTTGACTGCTTTTGAGTTCAAATGGAATCCTGATACCAAACACAAAATGCCTAAACTTTTTTTGGAAACCTATGCAAGAACTGAATTTAGAATCATACATCGAGACAATTTTGAAGATTTTTTGATGTAGGAAGGAGGGAGGTTATCAGTTATCTGTTTTCAGTTATGAGTTATGAGTTTAATTGGTTAGGAAAAGTTTAATCGGTTAGCACTTTGACTACGCTCTGGGTGACAGGTTAATCGGGTAGAAAAAGTATAATCGGTTAAGTAATAGTTCACCAAATAACTAGTTCACGAATTAATAGATTATAGAAATCAATTTTTATAGTCTTATAAAATTTTAAACAATGTGTAGAATAGCTGGAATTTTTGATCCTACCAATAAACATTTGGAGAAGGATATTTTAAAAATGCGTGATGCCATGCGTAGAGGAGGACCTGATGATTCAGGCATCTACATTGTTGGTAATCTGGCTTTTGGGCATAGGCGTTTGTCTATTATTGACTTATCATCAGCGGGACATCAGCCTATGTTGAGCGAAGATGAAAATACGGTTTTATGTTTTAATGGGGAGATTTATAATTTCAAAGAAATTAAAATTGAGTTGCAATTATTGGGGTTTGTTTTTCGAACAAAAACAGATTCTGAAGTTATTCTAAAATCGTATGAAAAATGGGGGACAGCATGTTTTGAAAGATTCAATGGTATGTTTGCTTTAGCAATCTATGACAAAATCAAAGATGAAATTATCCTTGCTAGAGATCATGCGGGCATTAAACCTCTTTATTATTATCATGAAGATGGAAAACTTTATTTTGCATCCGAGATTCGGGCTTTCAAGGCCTTAAACGGTTTCGAAGAAAACCCCGATTGGCAAATTTATTTCCTAGCATTTGGACATTTGCCAGAACCCATTACTACTTTAAAAAGGGTTAAGCCATTACCAAAAGGAACTGTTCTGACCTATAGTTTAAAGAATCATAAAATAACGAAATTTTACAGTTTTATATGTTCTTATACAAAAGCTATAAACAGCATTGAAGAAGCATTAACAAAAGTTAGAGAAACACTTAGCGAGGCAGTAAAACGTCATTTAATTTCTGATGCTCCTATTGGTTTATTCTTAAGCGGCGGAATAGATAGTAGTTTGCTTACCTTACTTGCACAACCTATTTTGAAAGACAAACTTCAAACCTTATCTATTGTATTTGACGAAGATGAATTTTCTGAAAAAAAATATCAAGAAATCATTATCCAAAAGACTGGGGCTAAACATCGCACCTATAAGGTTAAGAAGGAACAGTTTTTAGAAGCTTTACCAGATGTGATGGAAGCAATGGATCAGCCGAGTATAGATGGGATTAATAGTTATTTTATTTGTAAATATGCCAAAGAAGCTGGACTTACAGCTGTGTTAAGCGGTTTAGGAGCCGATGAGTTGTTTGGGGGCTATAACTCTTTTGCAAATGCTGCAAAGATTGAAATTATAAAAAAATGGGTGCCAAGTATTGGATTTATGGCAGCGCAGTTGTTTAAAAAGGATATATACCAAAAGCTTGCATTTTTAAGAATATCTGGCCCTATAGGGAGGTATCTCTTTACTAGAGGGTTACTTTGTCCCAAAGAAATTAGTAAAGTGCTTCAGGTTGACGAAAATAAAGTTTGGCGATTGCTTTCAGAGCTTAATAAACATTATTCTTTGAATTCTGATGATACTATAAAACAAATGAATAATAATTTCAACCTGACCCAATTCAAAAATTTGGATCCTTTCAATAAAGCCACATTTCTAGAAACCAATTTCTATATGCAAAATCAATTGTTGAAAGACAGTGATTATATGAGTATGTGGCATGCAGTAGAGGTTAGGGTTCCTTTTTTAGACAAAGAATTAATGCAATTAGCTTACAGTATCAATAGTCAAATAAAACAAAATGGCAACCAAAAGAAATTTTTGTTGATAGAGGCATTTAAAGATATTTTACCCCAAGAAATCTGGGATAGACCTAAAATGGGGTTTGCATTTCCTTTTAAAGAATGGTTGCAAGGAACGGATAAACTAGAGATACAAGAGGAGAAACTAAGGCATTCACAAATTGAATCATCAAATAGCTTTAGCACAAAAAACGACTATGCCACGAATCAATTTAAAAAAGGGAATTATACATGGAGTAGGTATTGGGCAACGGTTTTATGTAAAAATGGAGTTTAATTATACATGTTGCCTTATGTCAACAAGCTTAATAAAGTAAAAATTATTTAGATTTGAAAAATTCTGAATACGAAAATAGAGTGCAAAACAGAAACTTTTTCAAATACTATTTAGGTCTTCTGGCTAGAATTAAGAGGTATTTTGAATTAAAGTATATAAGATATGTTGCTACGAAAAATGGTGCAACAAT
>JACCDI011111513.1_pt1 | contig 48848 bp, 41 predicted proteins | sample 7442791 | NCBI WGS metagenome assembly JACCDI01 (sample SAMN15323434, study PRJNA562643) | freshwater metagenome | isolation source: river surface water | place: USA:Blue River Watershed | collected 2017-08-15 | reverse complement strand
GTATCCTCGCAACCCTTGTCAGAAACACTCTTTAAGATCACACGCTGCGTTCCAGTGTCAGAAAACTTGTATCCAGTAACCTTTGTATTCGTAGAAGTTTGCGTTTTATCGTAACTCCAAGTTACGGACCATGTCCCCGATTTTATTGTAGTTTTATCTTCCCAGTCAAATAAATTGTTTTTAAAACAAGGGTTTATTGTCGTAAACTTAGCCGCATTTACCGGAGCGGGTTCAACCACAAACATAGAGTCTATAGTATCCCTGCATCCAACCGTTGTTTCCGAAATCAATCTAACGCGATAATTACCTTCAGCTGTGAATTTGTATTTCACGGTGTATGGCAATGTGGTATCTCGTTTGCCGTTGCCAAAATCCCAAAACGACTTACCAACGCCTTCCTTACTTCTAGACGAATCCACTAAACTAAATTCTTTGTTCTGACAGAAATAGTTAACCTTAGAGTTTATTTGGGCTAACGGATAGGGATAAACCACCAATGTAGTATCCAAGGTATCCTTACATCCTTTCTTCGACGTAACAATAAAACGCAGATTATTCGTACTAATCGTATCGAATCGATACTTAAACACTTGGGTATCTTGCGTGGTAAACTTTTTCTTATAAGAATCGTATAATCGCCAATTTGAAGATGCCCAACCATCGTTCGTATACTTTGTTCCGTCGCGCATTACAAAATTATTGGTTTTGTAACATCGATCCAGGGTATCGAATTGAATTTGAGCCGTTAATGGATCAGTCCTGCGGATGTAAGACGAGTCGATAGCAACACACTTTGTAGCTGTATCCCGTACTCGTATCCAAACTTTTCCGTCTTTTGTTGCCGTGAACGACCGATTCGAAGAAGAGTCATGCCACTTATAAAGAAATTTTGAAGAAATAGGCGCAGAAATGGTAAAATTCAGTGTTTTTGCGCATTGAGTAATAGTATCATCAAAATCAAATACTGGTCCTGGTACAAAACTGATAATTTTACTTCGAACAATGGTATCTACCACACCACAATCCAACAATACCGGCATCTTAACCACTATATAATACGTACCAATCTTCGCAAACTTATGAATTACTATTTTCCCAGTATCGGTTTGACCATCCCCAAAATTCCATAAATAACCACGAATCTTCGGTTTACCTTCTACAACCATTTCTAATTTCACCGGATCGCTTGGACAGAGCGATTTTCTAGTAACTTTTATGTCATAACTCGTATTTTCAAAAACCGCACCCGCAGAATAGCTATAACTTTCGTAAGGACCAACACCATAAGCTACTACAATCAATCCACTGTCACATTCTATAGAATTTGAACTCGGATTATTCACTTTGATCATCGCATACGAATACTTTTTGCTATTCCATGGAGCCGTTACATCGGTAAATGAAGTGCTTGGAACAAGATTGCCGTTAAGTCGAACAATACTCTTAGCCGTTTGATCCACCATTACATTCACCCAGTGTTGATTCATATTGCTCGTAGTGGCCGTTCCTACAATGGTCTTCAATAAGCGCTGATTCACATCGGGTGAAATTAAAATGGCTGGATCCCCATTATTACCGCCCAAACCCGAACAAACTCCATTTTTCATATACTGTACTGCATATGCCGGTTTATCCGTTCGAATCGTTGTAGTAGTAGCGGATGTAACATTTCTATAAATCCACTGCCCCTTCTTCAAAATAGTTTCAGATAATGCATTCCCATTGATATAAACCTTAGTAGAATCATATGCAGCTACAATTTTGTATGCATACCCCCCTGTTTGGCCACTAAATGGCATCAATATATATTCTTTACCCAAAGCAACTGTAGGCAACACCTGAGTATACAAGTGATCCCTACCGTTGATACCCCCACCGCAATTTCCTTTGGTAACGTGGATAGATCTAGCGCCAGAAAACACATTGATTTTACCACAACCTTCAACCACCCGTATGCGAGTCCCTGTTAAATCTCCGTTCCGTGCACCCGTAGTAGCCCAAGATTGCAAAGCAGGATCCGTATTATTGGTACCATCACTCTCATTGGATTGTACCTGGTATGTTTGGCCTCTTCCCAAGGTGACGGTATACGGTGTACCCGCCACTTTCCCTCCCGCAGTACGATACGTTGGAGTAATTTCCACTTTCACGTTATTATCCATAGCGATAATACCAAACTCACTTTCAGCATACCGATTTGGCGTTGGGAAACCATTTGTTCCGGCATTCGGCATAAAACTCGCCACAAAAAACTCCGGTGCTGCTGGTATACTCTCATAAGGCAACACAAAGGTTCCATCCGAGCGATTCAATTCCAAATTCAAACAATACACATTCACAGGATCCTTGGCTACAATTCGCAAACCTTTTTTTGTATTTGCATCGGTACCCGCCGTAATCTCAGAACCCGTTGGGTAATAATATTGGTTATCTACTGCAATACGATTTACCTTTCCGGCGGTAATATTATATGACTTTAAACTCCCTGTTAATCTCGGATTATCCAAATCGATTTTGGTATTCACTTGTGACGTCACAAAAATCAGTAGCGTATCCGGATATTGACCACTACGCGTTTCCATTTCCATAAAAGTCATGTAAAACGTTTTCCCCGTAGAGGTAATCTGAGCATTTAATTTACTCAATCCAAAAACGAAAAAAACTGCGAAGAACAAACTCCGCAATCTAAAATTGCTAATTATGTGTTTCAAAACCGGTTAGTAATTGTGTATACAGACGCTATAACGAAAATAATCGTTGTCTATTGCCCAACGAGTTATGCTCATTTTCCACAACGCAGCCTAGGTTTTACACAACCATGACAATCCATCAAGAAATTACACCACTAAAAACGATTTCATCGTTCAAATAAATCGCAACGAATTGTCCCGGAGTTACTGATTTTAATGGAACATCAAAAACAACTTGATAACCCAAATTAACACCCTCACCATCCATCAATTTCCTTAGTGAACAACCCACTAACTCCTGCCGATAACGTATTCTACAAAATAAATCCCCAGCCAATTTACTATCATGCAATACAGCATCCATTAAATCAGGTCGAACCCAATGTCCCTCCCCCCAATCAACAAACAACCCCGCAGAATACAACGCGGGATGATCCTCCCCTTGGCCTACAAAAATGATATTTTCCTCTACATCTGTATCCAAAACAAACAACGGCAACGGCTTACCTCCAATTTGCAACCCTCTTCGCTGACCTCGTGTATAAAAATGCGCTCCCGTATGCGTAGCAATTTTCTTTCCATCCTCTTTTCTTAAACGAATATGCCAGTGATTATCTTCTGCCAATCCCAATTTTACCTTTTCCCAATGATCCAACACAACAGGAGAATTCCTTTCAACTTCAATAACATCCCCCTGCTTAACTTGCAATTGCTGCTGTAAAAACTCTGGTAAACTCACTTTGCCGATAAAACACAATCCCTGACTGTCCTTTTTCTTAGCTGTAACAAGATTCATCGTTTCAGCAACCGCTCTCACTTCCGATTTTTGCAATTCGCCGATCGGGAATAATGCCTTAGATAATTGAAATTGATTAAGTTGACATAAAAAATAACTTTGATCCTTATTCTTATCTAGTCCGCTTTTTAAAGAATAAACTACTTGCCCATTCAATACCTGCTCGGCCTTTCGCACATAATGACCTGTAGCCACAAAATCAGCCCCCAATTTCAAGGCCTCCGCCAAAAATACATCAAACTTTATCTCCCGATTGCATAACACATCAGGATTAGGCGTTCTACCCGCAGCGTACTCCGAAAACATATAATCTACTATGCGTTCTTTATAAAAACCACTTAAATCAAGAACCTGAAATGGAATCCCCAACTGCTCCGCAACCAACATGGCATCCCTGCTGTCATCGATCCACGGACACTCATCCTCTAGGGTAACCGTAGCGTCGTTCCAATTACGCATAAAAAGGCCTATTACCTCGTACCCCTGTTGTTGCAATAAATAAGCAGCCACAGAGCTATCCACTCCACCGCTCATGCCTACAACAACGCGTTTCATTTTACAAATTTAGTACTTACCCAACCATTTTCGGAATGACCATTCCAAGGTTAACAACATCACTAAGCCAATAAGCACCCACAAAAACTCGTACCAATACCAGTTTCTCGTCTCAAACTTCAAAATTTTCTCGGCCGATACAGAGCGTTTAAATTGCTCAGAAATGCCTATAACCGCTCTATCAAGTTGAGTTTCATTTTCCACAGATCCCTCATTTTCAATGCCCACCTCAGCACCCAAATAGGTAAAGGCACCATTTCGGAATTTTGCTAATTTCTTCAGCCAATCCAAATCTGCACTGTTGACCATTTTCTCTTTTGATATAGCATGAACTTCCAATAATTCATTATCCAAAAATCGCTCATTCCCGATCGTTAAATCCGCTGATATTTTGTAAATTCCTGGATTGAGAGGAAATGTATTACCCACAAAACCATCTTCGGCTTTCTGCAACGAAATTTTAATGGGCTTATCCTGTTTTCCGTCCGATGATTTTTCGGAAGACATCAACGTCATTGATAAATTTGGATTGACCGATGTATTTATTACGCCGTCTACATCCCTATACACCAACTTGATCGATGGAGAAATCCCCACATCGACTCCACCAATTGGTGTTACTATGGATAAGCGCTCTTTCCCATTATTGCCCGAAGTTAACACCCCCAATCCTCTTCTCACCCATTGCTGAAATCCATCTTGATTCTGGTTATTCTTCTGCTCCATTAACCCCCAACGCCAAAAACCGCTTCCCAAACAAACCATTAAATTACCTTTACCAACATTCTCCGACCACTGCATAGGGATTTCCGTTTCAACCCCAGACCACCGCTGATACATCATTACTCTACTCTTGTCTGCAATGGAAAAGTTCTGCAATGGGCACTGCAATGGCGGAGATTTCAGCCATCGACCCTGCAACGATTGATCCATCGTAAAACCCGAATACTGATTATTAATCACCGCTTGGGATTCTTGCCAAGTAGATGACTCGTTTAAACTGGCTATTGTGGACAGCTCATTAATGATTCGTAAATCTGACTCTTTTTTGGGGATTATCATGATAGAATTTCCCAACTCCATCCATTTTCTCAGTCTTGCCGCAGCCACCGAATAATTACCCATTTGTAACGGCACACCAAACAATACGATCGCATTCAAATCCAATTGCTCAAAATTGAACCCATCAATATACCGGCAATCCAATAAATCGTACCCATCGATTGCACGCTTCATCGCCCCCATGTCGGGATCTACCCATTCCCCTAATAACCCTATCGTTTTCTTGTTATCAATTACCGAAAATGCAGCGATCTTGGAATTGTTTGCAATTACTTTCTCTCTTTCCGATAAGGAAAGTTGAACATTCACCGTTTTAAGGCCCACCGAAGTCTGCTTCGGCAAACTGAAAATCAATCGTTTTGATTCAATCCTATTTTCAGGGATAAATGTTTGGCTGCCAATCAACTCACCTTGAACAAAAACTTTTGCGGTAACATTGGCCTTCGAATTCATAACCCCTACTACAACTTCCACTTCCCCGGAGTTCCCTAAAAAGATCTCCTTATTCAACCAGCAACTTTTAACAAATACATCAGCATATTGATTTGTATCACCTACGCCTATTGCAGAAAACAAAACTCCTTCAGGAAGACTCAATGACTGCGGAGATAAGCCTTCGTTAGCTATTCCATCGGTCATAATAACTGCAGCCTCTAACCCGAATTTGTATTTTTCTTGTTGTAAATTTTCAAAAACACGCTGGAAATTGGTCGCTGATACCGATAAATTCTGCGATGAATTCGATGCACTCCCTGACCCTTCCAACCAAACCTCCGTTCCAAAATATCGACTTTCTACTGCCCAATTTGGCAATAAATCTTCCAATTTTTTGGCTGCTTTTTGAATACGCTTTTTATCGTTTACCGAAATAGATTCTGAACTATCTAAATAAATTACAACCCTAGGCTTAACCTCAGTAGATCGTTGCATCTTGATCCACGGACCTTGCAACAATAAAAACAAGGTTAGCCATGCTAAAAACCTAAAAACTACAGGAAAATACCAACGCGACTCGGACAATACACCGTTGCGTTGCGCTTTGAAAACCCATAAATACTGAAACCCTGTTAGCAGCAAAGCGGCCAACAAAGACAGGAGCCATCCAAACCACTGCACTCCCGCCAGCATAAATATAAATTATTTACGAATTATATTTTGAAATGTCTGCTGACCACCAACTTCAAATTTCAGCGTATAAACACCTACAGGGAACGAAGACAAATCCAATCGGCTATTCGCCAATTCGATACGTTTTATTTCACTACCTTTTGCATCAACAAGGGCAATGTTTTTCGCACCTGCCGGTAAAATCACGTAATCCGAAGTAGGATTTGGATAAGCAGCGGCCAAACTTACCATATATTCTTTAGCCGATGCAGATTGAGGCATATAAATGGTCCAAGCCAACGTATCCTTTACTATAGAACTCGCATACTTATTCCAAACAGCGTATTTTACCTCCGCAGTATCCGCTTTACCCATCGACATAATCGAAATTTTTATATTTACCGTTTCATTTGCCGCAACAGTGGTAAACGTATCCCCGGCAACAAATTCACTATAACAATTTTGATTATCGCAAAAAGAAACAATCCATCCGGGATTGTAATCGGCCGAAACCTTTTCGTAGGCTATTACCATTGGTTTACCCGAGTTATTCGTAAGATATATGGGACAATCGTCTGGGCCCGCTGGAGTTATAGTAAATTCATGCGTTTTCCCTTTTCCAAATGTCAAATCTTGCGCTCCTGCGTGGGCAAACACCAATGCAATGGCAACCAAGGATAAAACTTGCTTAATCATAATTACACAAAAATACCGATTTTTTTTGAGGCTATCAAGCCAGCAACCAAGAAGCAAAGCCTGTCCAATCGTGAATTCTACCAAAATAATTCGGCTGTGAACGACTGATTTCCGCTTTTTTATCGTAATCCCAAGACCAAAAGTCATCGAATTCCGGCATAAAATCAGAGAACTGCTCATTAATTAATGGCAATTCCCGCATTTGCTCTGTTTGGTACCAAAATGTTGCCAATCCCGCTGAGCATCCCCCTTCCACATCGGTTAACCAATTATCACCCATATACATAGCTTCATCGGCAGAAATTCCCGCGGTTTTTAATGCCTCGTTGAAAAAATCAATCGAGGGTTTCGCGATACCCAACCGCTCTGAAGATTGCATAAACGTTACAAAAGGGCCAAATCCATTGGATTGAATTTTCAAATTTTGAGTTGCTTCAAAACCATTGGTTAGCAAGGCAATTTTATATTTTTGAGATAATCGTTCCAAGGCCGATAGAGCTCCGGGCATCGTGATGGTCATTACCGGACAAATATCCAAATACTCCTGCCAAACATGGGCAGGTTGAATTGCCGCGGGAATGCCCATTTGATTAAATGTATCTGTAAAACGCGCGGTTCGCAAGGTTTCTTTATCTACTTCCCCACGTTCATACTGTCTCCAATACGCAGCATTAACATCCTGGTACAATCGCACAAAAGCTTCCACTTGGTAATTGGAATGCAGGTGCAACGAATGCCTGCGGTATAATTCTTTTAAAGCCTCCTCTGCATTCGCATCAAAGTCCCATAAGGTATTATCCAGATCTAAAAACAACCACTTCCAACGCTGTTTGCGCTGGTTAATTTCATCACTGAATGAAGGAGATTGTATCACAAACGGTTAAGATAAAACCGCATCGATTTCCTTACACAAAGAATTGAATATCGCATCGATTTCCCCAATCCCTTGCACCCCCACGTACTTGTTTTGGCCGCCATAAAATCCTGCCAATGGCAAGGTTTTATTCTGGTATTCTTGAAATCTATTTCGGATAGTGTTTTCGTCTTGATCATCCACTCGACCGCTGCTTTGACCTCTAAGCAACAAACGTTTCACCAACTCATCTTCCTGAACCTCTAGGCCTAAAACAATCGAAATGGAAGCCTCAAAATCTTGCAACATCAAATCCAATGCCTCTGCCTGAGGTATAGTTCTTGGAAATCCATCGAAAATAAAACCAGCCGCTTCGCTGTGGCTCACCATGAAGTTCTTTACCATTCCAATCACCACCGTATCGGGTACCAATTCTCCTTTAGAGATAAAATCATTTGCTAAATTACCTAATTCGGTACCTGCTGCACGCTCCGCACGCAACAAATCGCCGGTAGAAATATGAGATAGATTGTATTTAGCAATTAACTTCTCACTTTGAGTACCTTTTCCTGCACCTGGAGGACCGAATAAAATTAGATTCAACATGATTTTGATAGCGCAAATTAACAACTTCATCCCAAAAACAACAAAAGAAAGTCAATTGAATAGTATCTTTGAATTACTTTATGATTGCTTTCGTTCAAGCGCGAATGGGATCTACCCGCTTGCCCGGTAAAATTTTAAAAACACTTCCAAACGGACAAACTTTAATTGAGCGGATCTTCCAACAAATTGAAGATAGCGGTCATACCCCTTACTTAATAACTTCAGAAAACAGCGAAAATCAATCGCTTGTTAACCTAGCCAATCAACATAATTGGCCCTACTTTCAAGGCGATGAATCCGATGTACTACTCCGATTCATACACGCGGCACACCATTTTTCGATTCCAGACAACGAATACGTCATCAGAATCTGCGCCGATAACCCATTCATTTCCAAAACGTTACTACGGATGCTAGCGAATCAAGTCAACGAAAGCCTCCATTCAGATTACCTCAGCTTCGCGTTTAACCAAACTCCAGGAATAAAACTTCATGCCGGTATTTTTTCTGAAATAGTAAAAATTTCCGCATTAAAATCCATCCATCAAGAAAACAATCCATGGTACAATGAACATGTTACCATTGGAATTTACAGCCAACCGAATTCATTTCAAGTAAATCTCATCGAATTACCCGAATCTTGGAGAGACCGATTTGAAGAAATTCGATTAACTATTGACGATGAAGTAGATTGGAATTTCATCCAAGAATTATTCCCCATTTTTCAAAATCAGGATTTTACAGAATTTAAACCCACATTATTATCCAATAAAAATTGGGTAAATTTGATGGCTAATCAGATTCGCAAATACCAAAAATAACACATCGAATGTCTCATTCTCATACCTATATCATCGGCGAAATTGGCCAAAACCACAACGGTTCTGTGGATATAGCCAAATTAATTATCGATGCGGCGGCAAGACCCGTAAAAGACGATTTATTCCAAATGGAATTACCGCGAATGGACGCAGTAAAACTAACCAAAAGAGATTTAAATCAAGAACTTTCAGCCTCGCAAATGAATCGGGAGTATAATAGCCCCCATTCCTTTGGTAAAACCTACGGTGAACATCGTCAAAAATTAGAATTATCAGACGACCAACATTTCGAATTATACCAATATGCTAAAAGTTTGGGACTCGATTTCGTAGAAACACTGTGCGCTACGGGATGCTTGTCCATAACTAAATATTTCATGCCGGACCGATTAAAAGTTGCGAGTAGGGACCTAACAAATTTACCACTATTATCGGCACTCGCAGAAACCAAAATTCCCATCATTTTATCAACCGGCATGGGCGGTTTCGAAGAAATCGATAGAGCCATCGAAGTCATACAACACTACCATAGCAACATAGCTGTATTGCATTGTGTTTCCGAATATCCCACACATCCAGACAACGCCAACCTACTGTCTATAAAAGCCTTACAAAAGAGATACCCGGAATTTACGGTGGGTTATTCCGATCATACTGTAGGCATTTCTGCACCCGTTTCTGCCGTTGCCTTAGGTGCTAAAATCCTAGAAAAGCATATCACATTAGACCGCAGGATGAAAGGCACAGACCAAGCGGGTTCCTTGGGAGTGGATGGCATTCACCGGATGGTTAGAGACATACGCTTAATGGAACGATCATTGGGTGTAGAGGATGTATTTATTTGTGACTCAACTGTGAGTGCTAAGCATAAATTAGAACGCTCCATCGCTACCAATAAATTCATAAAAAAAGGATCTGTAATCGCCGAAAACGACCTACACCTGCTGTCCCCAGGAGACGGGTATAAATGGCACGAGAAGCCAAGTATTGTAGGGGCCATTGCCAAAGAAGACATTCCAGAGAACGAAATTATTTACCCAAAACACATCAACTAGCTCATGAGCTTCCTTACCGAATTACCCAAATTAATTATTACCGATATAGACGGTGTTTGGACCGATGGAGGAATGTATTACGATAAGTTCGATAACGAATTTAAAAAATTCAATACAGGCGACGGAGCCGGACTCATTTTCTGCAGAATGTTGGGTATTGAGGTAGCCATCATCACCGGAGAAAACACCCCCATCGTAACACGAAGAGCGGAAAAATTAAAAATAAACCACGTCTACTTGGGCATTCAAAACAAATTAAAGGTTGCCCGTAAATTGTGCAGTGATTTGAATATATCTTTAAGTGAAGTTGCATACATCGGCGATGATATTGGCGATATTTCGTTACTCCGGGAAGTAGGTTTCAGTGGAGCCCCTGCCAATGCCATGGAGTATGTAAAAAAAGAAGTGAATTGGATTGGTGAAAAAAAAGGAGGAGATGGAGCATTCAGGGAATTTGTTGAGTTTATTATTTCAAAACATCATTCCTTGGACAACTTGGTAAATCAATACGTTCAAAGCACCCTAGAACTATGATTGCTTCGCTAATTCAATCTGCAATCTCCGTTGCAAAAGTTCTCATCCGAAGTAAATTCTTTCTTCCCAAATACTCACCCAAAAATCCCCAAATATTGATTCTTGGCACGGGCCCATCGGCAAAAGGGGCATTGGAATTTTTAAAAACCAATAATAGTGCCGTTCCATTGTTAGCCGTCAATAAATTTAGCTGTCAACCCGATTTCTTCCAACTAAAACCATCCTATTACTTAATGTTGGATATGTACTTTTTCGATTTTTCCGAAAACGTATACTACAACCCCAACCAACACCCAATCGTATCGTTTAAACCCGACTTCGAGCAAACCCAACGCATGATTAATGAAACATGGGAAGCGCTAAAATTAGTAGACTGGCCGATAACGTTTTTTGTCCCTCAACTCTATGCTAATAGCTTCATAGTAAAACACTTAGCATCCACCAATGAACATATCTCCTTTCACACGTATAATTATACCGTGGTAAATGGATTCCCCTCGGTGAAAAACTGGTTTTACAATCTTAGACTTGGATCCCCGCAATGCGAAAATGTAATAAATTCCTGCATCATGACCTGTATTCAGAATGGATTTAAGACCATCTATTTTGCAGGAGCCGATCATAACTTTCATATAAATATTAATGTTGCCGATGATAACACAATCATCCGAACCGAAAGTCATTTCTACGAAGATAAAAATCAGAAACACCCATTATTAAAACAAAATCCGGATGGAACCACCGGAAAAATAACACTTAAGGAATTATTTCACAGCTTAGTGAAAGTTCATGCAGGTTATGAGGAAACTCAACGATATGCAACCGTTAAAAATATCGAAGTATACAACTTAACTCCCGGCGGATATGTGGATGCTTTCCCACGAAAATCTATAGAAACGTTACGTTCTTAGTCCACTGAAATAACAACTCGATTATTGGAAAGTGATAGAAATATTTACATTTCCAGCAGATACAAACTACCAAGGAATAACGGCAATCCTAGTAATTCAAATTTAAATTACACAAACAAGTTTTTCCGTTCGCATTACGGATATTCATTAATCGCTTAAAAATCTACCTTCTTAATTTCGATGTAAGCTTAGTTACCATACTAATAATATCCTCACTAATCCTCAATTTGAAAATTACCAGTAAACAAGCGGGCAATAACAATAAATTCCCTGTTATCGCTGAAAGTATCGGTTGATTCTGGAAGGGTCTAAAGAATTCTGAAACGCTAATAAATACTGCCATAATCAGAATGGCTAAAACAACATTTTTGTTAATTGGTTGCATACCGTATACTCGCCATACCAAAATCCCAAGAACCATACCCGAAACTAACCAAACCAAACCCGTAGCCATAGCCGCACCATTCAGCCCCATCGTGGGAATTAACCATTGATTCATCCGTATAGCCGCAAAAATTGCAACCACATTAACGATTAAGGTATAATAGTAACGCTTCGAGAAAATCAGCATCGCCGAAGAATTACCTTGAAGCAAAACAAACAACTTTCCTATTCCCAAAAACAACACAGCATACTTACCACTGCGATACAATTCACCGTTGGGCATAATTGAAAAAAATGCATCAATGTTTATCCAGATTACAAGTAGCACCAGCGAACCTAGAACAAACTGATTTAAACTTGTTTTTTCGTACAATCGTTTTACTTCCGCTTGATCGTTATTGTGAATGGCTTCCGATAATTTGGGGTTGGCAATCTGCAAAATACTGCGCGTAGGAATCTCAATTAATACACTCATGCTTAAAGCAATACTATAAACACCCGTATCCGTCATGCCTTGAATTTTTGTTACCATTAAAAAATCCATACGCTGCAAAACCAACATCGCCACATAGGTAAAAAACAAATAGGCAGTATATCCTAAAAATTCTCGTTTCAATCCATCAGACTGTTGTATAAAATTCCAATTCGGCCGATAACTGATTGGGGTTGTACTACTTACACTTACGATATTCAGGAAGCAAACAACACCGTACACCAAGGCCACACTTACTAGGCAACTCCAAAAGTCTAATTGATTTTGATAGTATAGGGAACCTATCAGCGCCAATCCGATTCGAACTACATTTTCACGCAGAAAAGATGCAAACACGATTTTGCCGATGGCCGCCGAAAACACTTCATACACCGTGTTGAATACAAAGAAAAATACAAATGGGTAAAGCAAATTATAATAAGGCAAAAATGACTTACCCTTCTCACCCAAATACTGAATTACCCAAGGTTTGCCAAAAGCCAAGAACAATGAAACAATTAAAATACCAATCAAGGGCACTAGAGTAATCCAAAAACCAATGCCATTGTGACCGTTTTTCTCATTTTTAAAAACAGGGAAAAACTTCCAAATGGAATACCCGGTTCCCAGCTGACCTACACCTGCCAACAAAGCACCCATTTCAATAAATAAGCGAAAAACTCCATTTTCCGCAGGAGAAAAAACCAATGGAAATAAGAAAAACGTACTCAATAAGCCAATTACACTGCCTGTGTAATTCACTATAGAGGCCCAAAAACTATGTTTAGCTATGGCTCCGCTCATGCAACAAAGGTAAACTATGCATCATAATTTGAATATTTTTTGGAAATCTATTTTCAATTTCCTTACATTTGCTTTTCAACACAAACGAATACTAATACACTTATGAAAAAATTTTCCATTTTAGCTGCTGCTGCCTTGATATTGGCAGGTGGTATGCAGAGTTGTAAGCCTGATGAGCCGACCAACAACAACACAACAGCTCCAACTACCTACACCCAGAAAATCTTATTAGAGTATTTCAGCGGTGCTTGGTGTCAGTATTGCCCAGACGGACGCGTTGTTGCAGAAAAATTAATCACCAAATTCGGAGCTAACAAATTCTACCCTGTTACTTACCACGTAGGTGACTATCTAGAGAATGCTGATGCTACTGCTACTGCTACTGCTTTAAACGTTGCTGGCTACCCAACAGGTGCTATCAACCGTGTTGGTGGAGCTGTAAACAGAACCATGTGGGAATCAAAAGCACAAGCGGTTATTGATGAAGGTGCAAAATGTGGTTTATCTATCGATGCTACTGCAAAATCAAACAACACCTATACCGTAAAAGTTAAATTGGGTATCGGTAAAGAAGCTCTTTCAGGTGCTTATAAAATTGACGGCTTATTGATGAAAAAAGTTGATATCAGCCCTGCAGGTGTAGCAACCGATGCTAGCGGTAAGTGGTTCGGTCAAATGAACTATTATTACAACACTGCTGGTCACCCTTACTACAGAAAAGGTACTGCCTTCACAACTTCATCCGGTAGCACTGTTTACGTAATCACTGAGTATGACCACGTTCACATCCACATGCAGTCTTTCAGCACTGCTGTTGACGCTGCTAAATTGGCTGCTGGTTCTTTATCTGAGTATTCTTTCTCTGTTGAGATCCCCTACGGTGATCCTTCTGAGTGGTACTTCATCGCTTCTGCTAACAAAGGCGGTTTAGCTCCACAAACTATGAACACTCAAAAAGTTGAATTCGGTTCTACTGCCGCTTTCGACTAATACAAGTAATTCACTTTTGAAAAAGACCGCCTTATCGGCGGTCTTTTTTTTTATGAATAAATCGTACATTCGTATTTCTCTAATTACCCCTACCCATGAATGCCATCCTAAAATACACTAGCAAATCAATAACACTCTTAGCGATATTATTCATTGCTTTTTTATCCTCTTGTGAAGACGAGCAACCCAAGCCACCGGTTGAACTACCATTAACTGTAACTCAAACACAACGAGCGATGCTATTATATTCGGGTTCCACCAATACAACTGCTAGTGGCAGTTTGGCATATCCTACATTTTTATCTACCATCGCCGCAGATCCATCGATAATAGGAGTAAATATGCAAGTAAAGACCTTAACCTACTTGGTACCCTTATTTTTTAAATCAGCCACTAACGATACTCCATTCGTCTCCCCCTTTATTAACGAATTACATCGATACACCACCGGACCCGATTCCACCGCAGTACCCACCTTTTGGATGAATAATAGCTATTTAGGAAACGCTTCCACTACAGATGCAGATATACTTTTTCATTACAACAAAAATATTGCGGGCAAAACACCGAGTATGGGAATTGCTGCAAAAGCAAAAGCAAGTACCAATAATTCTATTGAAATCACTTACAAGACAGCGGCGTACAGTGCGTTACAAGGAGACTACCATGTCTCCGTCCTAATCTTGGAAGACTCGGTTTCAGGTTATCAAGCAGGTTCCCCAAATTCTTATGTAATCCATAGAAATGTAATACGGGCCTCGGCCATTAACAATGCAGGTGGGATACCAAGTGCAGTTAATAGTATTCCCTTAATCTCAAATCCTGCAAATAATTCCTCTGTAGAAAAATCGATGACGTTCCATTACGAACCCATCCGTCAATCCGTAAAAGATTTGTACCCAAGCTTAATATACTGGGATTACAATCCACAAAACACCTCAGTTTTGGTATGCATTTGGAAAAAAACGGCATCGGCCAGCAAACCTTATGAGTTTATAAATGCAGTATTAACACCCGTAAATTAATTGCTAGGTGGTAAACTCCTGAATCACTTAGGTTCATTCTCTACAGTGATTCCTGATTTCATTCAGATATAATAGGAACAGTACATTGCCGTTAGGTACAACCGCTATACCCGAAGTTGATTTTCACTTTTAGTTACTGACCTTTGAAATCCGCCTTGCGCTTTTCAACAAATGCAGACATCCCTTCTTTTTGATCTTCAGTAGCAAACAGCAAATAGAAATTTTTGCGCTCAAAGTACAATCCTTCTTGCAAATGCGAATCGAAGGATTTCAAAACACTTTCCTTCGCTAACTGAATTGCTATTGGGCTCTTATCAGCACAAGCCGATGCCATTTTTATCGCTTCCTCCAAATACAATTCAACAGGCACAACTTTATTAATCAAACCAGCAGCTTTTGCTTCATCAGCAGAAATAAATCGTCCCGTTAATACCATTTCCATCGCCAATGCCTTGCCCACGGCTTTCGTTAGTCGTTGGGTACCTCCAGCACCAGGCATAACACCAATATTAATTTCCGGCTGACCAAATTGTGCGGTTTCCGATGCCACGATCATATCGCAGTGCATCACCAATTCACAACCTCCACCCAAAGCAAATCCACTCACCGCGGCTATAATTGGTTTTTTTGTTTTACGAATGGTATCCCAAGTGGTAAACTGATCAATTTTCAACATGTCAATAGCCGATTTCCCAGCCATCTGTTTAATATCCGCACCCGCAGCAAACGCTCTATCGTTGCCCGTTATCACAATTGCCCGAACTGAATCATCGGCATCCAATGCCAACAAAGCGTCTCGAATTTCACCCATGAGTTGAAGATTTAATGCATTCAACTCTTTGGGTCTATTTAATTGAATCAAGGCAACAAACGGAGCTACCTCCTTATTCACCAAAATGTATTCAAACGAATTCATAATTTACTGCAAAGGTACAACTGCCTAGGTATTTCTTGCCGATAACCACCGTCTATTTTCCGCCAACCAATACAAAAATCTTGCAATCAAATATCCCAATAAGCCTCCAAAAACAACATCTCCCGGATAATGCACACCTAAATAAACTCGTGAATATGCTACTGCCGCAGCAATTCCGTAAAAGGCAATGCGCTTTCCCGAACTTAGTCCTAAAACCATCGTAGCCAATCCTAAAACAGCAAACATATTGGCAGCGTGACTGCTAACAAAACCGTATTTACTACCCGGTTTTTCATCAGGTAACCTTACTGGTTTCTCGGCAATGGGAGCATTCATGGTTTCCTCGAAAACAGGCCTTGTGCGCTTGGTTAATGGTTTTAAAATCCTCGAACTAATGCTATCAGCCAAGCCAAAAGCAACAAATGTTAATACAATTGGCACCCAAACACGTTTGCCAAATTTTTTGAGATACAAATAGATAATTAGCAAATAAGCGGGAATAAAGGTCCATTTACTGCTTAAAAACACCATCAAAGGATCTAGCAGCGGATGTGAAAAATCGTAGTTTATCCATGTAAAAACCACTTTGTCTACGGGATCCAGGATAAACATCAAACTCATGCTCGGAATATCTATTTTTTTTTCGAAACTATGATGATTCTTGGAGAAAAATCTTTGTCAAAGTCATCTAATTGATAGTTACCAAACATTTTTACTAACTGTAAATCGCTGTCACGATGAAGATCCACCAATGCAGAGGATGAATAGATTTTCACTTCTTCTTGAAATTCCAAGCGATTAACCGATTTACCTTGCTCTTCACCCCTTCTATCATCAACGAAGATTTTTTTATAAATCCTACCATCGGCAATCCGCTTCTCCGTACCAAAATCAACCCCATCAATGGTTTGCCATGTTAGCGGCTGAAGCAGTCCATTTTCCGCTTGTGCAATTAGTGGAGCCGCGTTAAGATAATCTTGAACTACGTATCCACCCGAAATCAAATTACCAGCCATTGCCCTAACCGCTTTTAAATCATCTGCTGTGTTTTCAAAATAACCAAAACTGGTAAATAAATTAAATACTGCACTCAAATCTCCAATAGGATAGGGTTCTCGCATATCATGTACGCTAAAATCAATACCGACTAACCCTAACTCTTCCACCTTACCCTTTGCATAGGCAATACTGTTTTCACTCAAATCCAACCCCCATACATTCAACCCTAAATCAGCCAATACCATAGCATGCCTCCCCTTCCCGCAACCTATATCTACTACATGACACCCCTGTTTCAATGATAGAAAATGCACCAATTTCTCTATAAAAATTCGCGCTTCCTCATAGTTCCTATGCTTATATAACAAATGATAATACTCGGTATCAAACCAACTTTCAAACCACTTCATCGATAAATCTTAAATTTTCCCAAAGTTACTGTAACTTTTGCATCTGTTGGTCGTATAACAACCCAAGGACAATGACTTCCGATGATTACAATCAGTGCGTGGAAAAGTACGCGGATGCAATTTATAGATTTGCATTCCGGCATTTACGCACCGAAGATGACGCAAAGGAAATTGTTCAAATATCGTTTGAAAAGTTTTGGATGAAACACGCAAATATTCAAATAGAGAAAGCAAAGAGTTATCTTTTCACTATTGCCAATAATTGCATAGTGGATGAATTTCGTAAAAGAAAATTCACAACCGATATCGATGCTTTGAGTGCTAGCGATCATCCCAAAACCGAATCAACGTCAACAGACCATAGACTAAAAGAAATTCTTCAAAAAGCCTTGGACGAATTAACTCCATTATTGAGAACCGTATTATTACTTCGTGATTATGAAGGATACTCCTATGCCGAAATCGGAGAAGTTACCAACCTCAATGAATCTCAAGTTAAAGTTTACATCTTCCGGGCACGTCAAACCATGAAAATGAAACTGGGTACAAATCCATTAACCGCCTAACGATGAAACAAGAAGAAATTGAATGGATGTTGTTTGAATTAGCCGAAGGGAATCTTTGCGGAGAAGAATTACTATTTTGGGAAAAACAGATTCAAGAAAATCCCGAAATAGCGCATCTTTACCTGCAACTAAAAAGCACCTATCTAACGGACTCAACACTTTCCAATGGAAAAATTTATTCAACCACTGAAATCACCCAACCATTATCAAACTGGGGAAACGATCTCATCTACAATGATAAAAATGGATTAAAACGATTTTCACAGGGTATGCATTTCGAAAGCAAACCCTACGATAACCATGATATTCATACCCGTTTAGATGATTCAACTGCTCCATTAACCCTATCAAAAAAACGGTATTCTATTCGGTTGGGATCGGCCATCGCCCAGTATTCAACTGCAGCAGTTATTGTTTTATTGGGATTCATTGCTTGGAATTGGATGTACCAAACACCGAGCACCCAAACCAAAATAACAAGTTCTTCTTCCGAGAGACTACAAAACCAAAGTTCGGAGTACAACAGTACAGAATTGGCAAAATCTTCTAAACAAAATCAGCTTTCAAACACTAAATCATCCACAACCCAAATGGATAATTTAAAAAAGAAACGAACACATCTAGTAGCCAATAATTCGGAAGAGCATTCCAAAAGTAATCCTACAATGGTCTCGAATTTAGAAAAATCAACACATCCGTTAATTTCAGCTACCGAAGATTATCTTTCTACTATTGCTCAAGCATCACAACACAAAAATAAAAGTGATTATTTCCATGTGCAAAACAACGCTGAATTAGCAATTAATTCACATCAAACACCTGTAAATCAACAGTTTGCCAACATAGATGAAACGGTGATAACCGTGGTAAATACACAACCAATTAGTGCAAAATCAAAACGACAATTTGTGGCATACAACGTAAAAGAAATGATGCGTAAAGGCCAACTCCCAAACATCAAAATACAACCCATCAAAGAAGAAAAAATAGGACTTATCCCTCCTTTCCGATTTGAATTGGATATTAACCAAGTCCCTGTTTATCAAACATCAAACCACCAACAATAAATAAACCATTACAACATGAATAAGCATTTACTTCCATTTTTATTGGCATTACTCTCGGGTACCCCAATGCTTACTGTAAAAGCACAAACAATAGAAGGCAATTCGCCTGTAGAGGAAACTAAAAACACCGTGATCACCTTCAAAGGAGACACATTAATTCGAAAAATCAACAGCAAGGTATCTACTTCCCCCAATTCCGTAACAACCGCATGGCAAGAATATAATTCAGCAATGATTGTTTGGACCGATACCGTTCAGAAAATAGCAAAAAAGCACCAAGAGAATCCAGCCTTGGGGGCTCCTGTTTTCCCTCCAATGCCGAAAGAACCATCGAAAAGTTCTGCGAATAATATCGCCAATGCGAACACGGTAAAAAAACAAGTTGTTCTAAGTGGTGATTATGATACCTTGTACTATGAATACAAAGAATTTGATGCAAATGGAAAATTAGTAAAAGAGGTAGTGAAAATCATGGATGAGGCCTTACAGAATAAAGAGGTTAAACAAATCGTAAAAAATGCAAACCCCTCTTCCAAAGAAAATACCAATTCCATAGAAAAATCGGTCCCTCCAATGGATAAATCGGCGCCTCCAGTGGATAAATCATCTGAATCCCAATCACCTAAAACAGTTATTGAAACAGAACAAAACTATAAAATTTTATTACCTAACAATGTTGAATTAACACCAGGTGTTTATACCATAAAACGTAAGAAGCAAACCAAACCGCAAGCCGTAATTCACGGACTAAGATTCTACTATGGCCTAAACAATGCTTATCAAATGAATGAACCCGGACCCTCATTCAAGGCCTTTAATAACACAACACTACTGCCTGTTCAGCCCGATGCAATGCCCCAGCTTAAGCGGGTTGGCAGCGATCACATGGGTGTAGAATCTTCTTGGGGATACAACCTCATCAAAGGAAAAATCAGATTTTTTAGCGGATTTAGATACGACAATTTCGATTTCCGATTCCAAGACCCTACCACCGTTATTTTACCGAATAAACCGGTTTTTACTAATCAATCGCTTGACCCCACCGTGGATCCAAACCCCGAGCAAATTGAAAGTCAATTATCCACCCACTACATTGGCGTCCCATTAGCCCTAGGTTTCACGAGTAATATTGATAACTCAAACCTAACCATTCGCGCAGGATTTACAGCGAATTACCTAGTATATTCCAGTTTCCGTACACGATTTAAAGACAAATCCAAAAACAAGGTGGTGGATGATTTCAATCTCAACGATTTTATGCTGATGCCAACAGTACAGATGGAATATGGAGACGTAGGACTATACATGAGTTATTCTACTAGCAGTATATTCAGAGCAAACGAGGCTTACCCAATGCGTTTACTAACCCTTGGATTAAGTTTAAACTTGAGTTAATCGCTTCCGAATTCATGAATTACGCCGAAATTGTTGCTTATCTTTGCAGCGCAATTTCCTATGAGCGCAAGAGTTTGGAATCCCATTAAATCCTATTCAGATATATTATTTGAACAACACGGTGCCATTGCTAAGGTAACCATCAACCGTCCTGAAGTTTACAACGCATTCCGCCCGCAAACGGTAATGGATATGTTGGACGCTTTCGATATTTGCAGAGAAAGACAAGACATTGGTGTAGTAGTCCTTACAGGCATTGGCGATAAGGCGTTTTGCAGTGGCGGAGACCAAAACGTAAAAGGAATTGGTGGTTATGTTGATGACAACGGCGTTCCCCGATTAAATGTCTTAGACTTACATAAGAAAATCCGTTCCCTGCCTAAGCCGGTAATTGCCATGGTTAATGGTTATGCTATTGGCGGTGGACATGTACTACACGTGGTGTGCGACCTAACCTTGGCTGCTGATCACGCGAAATTCGGACAAACTGGCCCGAAAGTGGGTTCATTTGACGGCGGTTTTGGTTCGTCCTATCTCGCTAGACACGTTGGACAGAAAAAGGCCAGAGAAATCTGGTTCCTTTGTCGCCAATATACAGCAGACGAATGCGAAAAAATGGGTTTGGTAAACAAGGTAGTCCCATTAGAAATGCTGGAAGACGAAACAATAGACTGGTGCAACACCATTTTACAACGTTCACCGATGGCCATTAGAATGCTGAAACGTGCCTTCAACGCTGAATTAGACGGTCAGCACGGGTTAATGGAATTAGCAGGTGATGCTACATTGCTCTATTACCTCACGGAAGAAGCGCAAGAAGGGAAAAAAGCTTTCCTCGAAAAGCGCCAACCAGACTTCCAACAATTCCCCAAATTCCCCTAACCTTCATCAAAAGGAATTGACTTTTTCCATATCCTAGATTCACAGAACCTATATTTGTAATTAATTACTATGAGCCATACCAAAATAAAAGTAGCAAACCCAGTAGTTGAACTGGATGGCGACGAAATGACCCGTATCATTTGGCATTTCATCAAAGACAAATTAATCCTTCCTTATTTAGATTTAGATATTAAATACTACGATTTAGGAATGGAACATCGCGATGCAACCAACGATCAAGTTACCGTTGATGCCGCTGAAGCCATCAAATTATATAATGTTGGAATTAAATGCGCTACTATCACTCCTGATGAAGCTCGAGTTAAGGAATTCAACCTTAAACAAATGTGGAAGAGCCCTAACGGAACGATCCGCAATATTTTAGATGGTACAGTATTTCGCGAACCTATTGTTTGTTCTAATGTTCCTCGTCTAGTTCCCAATTGGACGGCTCCAATTTGTATTGGAAGACACGCTTTCGGAGACCAATACCGCGCTACCGACTTCGTAACCAAAGGGAAAGGTAAACTTACTATCAAATTTGAAGGCGAAGACGGTCAGGTAATTGAACACGAAGTCTACAATTTCAAGGGCGATGGAGTTGCCTTGGCAATGTACAATACCGAAGAGAGTATTCGAGGGTTTGCACGTTCTTGTTTCAATACAGCCATTCAAAAAGGTTGGCCATTGTATTTAAGCACCAAAAATACCATCTTAAAAAAATACGATGGTCGATTCAAAGATATTTTCCAAGAAATCTATGAAAATGAGTTCAAAGCAACCATGGATGCTAAAGGAATCACCTACGAACATCGCCTAATTGACGATATGGTTGCCTCTGCCTTAAAATGGAATGGAAACTTCGTTTGGGCTTGCAAAAACTACGACGGTGATGTTCAATCCGATACCGTTGCTCAAGGATTTGGATCCTTAGGACTTATGACCAGTGTTTTAGTAACGCCCGATGGAAAAACGATGGAAGCTGAAGCAGCACACGGAACTGTTACCCGACATTTCCGCATGCATCAACAAGGTAAAAAAACTTCAACCAACCCCATCGCGTCTATTTTCGCATGGACAAGAGGTTTGATACACCGCGGAAACTTAGATAACAACCAAGAATTAATCAATTTCTGTAATACACTAGAGAAAGTTTGCGTAGATGTTGTTGAAAGCGGTAAAATGACAAAAGACTTGGCAGTTTGTATCTATGGAGATAAAGTCACTGAAGACCAGTATTTATATACCGAAGACTTTTTAGAAGCCATCAATAGCGAACTAAAAAGTCGTCTTTCCAACTAGAAGTAATACCCTAATTTCAATCAAATAAAAAAGAGAGGCTCATCTTCACCGATGGGCCTCTCTTTTTTTAATGCGTTAAAACTCCACTATTAACTGAAGAAATCTCGCATTTTATCGAAGAACGATTTTTCCTTGTCGTTGGGCTTAAAATTCTCAGCATCCAACAACTTCTCCATGGTGGCCTTTTCTTCTGAATTTAATTTTGTGGGTACATACACATTTACTACAACCAATTGATCTCCTGTGCCGTAGCCGTTAATTTCTGGAAATCCTTTTCCTTTTAATCGAAGAACTTTTCCAGCCTGTGTCCCGGCATCAATTTTAATTCTTACTTTGCCATCTAAGGTTGGAACTTCCACAGAATCCCCTAATGCCGCTTGCGGAAAGCTCATCCACAAATTGTACAATACATTGTTGCCATCACGGGTAAGGTCTTCGTGTTCGATACCTTCAATTAATACGATCAAATCACCGGAGGCTCCGCCACCAGGACCAGCATTTCCTTTACCATTCATGCTAAGTTGCATACCTTCCGCAACTCCACCTGGAATTTTAATCGAAGTCTCTACCTCTTGCGAAATTAGACCCTGTTCATTGGCATCTTTGGGCTTACTTTCAACCATTTTCCCTAAACCATTACAAACAGGACAAGGGCTTGAAGTAGCCATTTGACCTAAGAACGTATTGGTAACTCTGCGTACGCTTCCCTGGCCATTACACTGCTTACAGGTTCCGTACTTCACGCCTTCTGCCTCTACCATTCGGCGATATTTCACCTTCTTCTCTACGCCAGATTTCATTTCAGACAAGGTGAGTTTCAATTTAATCCGAATGTTTGAACCTACACTTCTTCGAGATCCACCGCGACCTCCGCCTCCAAAGAACGACCCAAAAACATCACCATCCCCAAAAATATCACCAAACTGCGAGAAGATATCATCCATACTGAAACCCCCGCCACCATATCCGCCGCCACCGCCCATACCAGCATGGCCAAACTGATCATAACGCTGTTTCTTCTCAGGATTACTCAATACATCATACGCCTCAGCCGCTTCTTTGAAATTCTCCTCGGCCTCTTTATCCCCCGGATTTTTATCGGGGTGGTATTTAATTGCTAACTTCCGGTAAGCTTTTTTTATTTCATCGGCGGAAGCACTTTTGCTAACCCCTAAAATATCATAAAAATCTCTTTTGCTCATTCAATGGTTTATTAATTGCCAACCACAACTTTGGCGAATCGAATTATTTTATCGTGTAACATGTACCCTTTTTCAACTTCGTCTATAACCTTACCCTTCAAATCTTCACTAGGAGCAGCAAACTGAGTAATAGCCTCGTGCTTTTCAACATCAAACACCTCTCCGATACTCGAAACAGACTGCAAACCAGACTTCTGTAAAATACCCATCAATTTATTATAAATCAATAAAATACCCTCTTTAGCCGACTCATTGTTTTCAGATGCTTGATCCATTGCCTTCAGTGCTCGTTCAAAATCATCAACCACCGGCAACAAACTTACGATTAAATCTTTGGAAGCGGTTTGCATCCACTCCAATCTGTCTTTCGCAGTTCGCTTTCTATAGTTATCAAATTCACTGTACAATCGAAGATATTTATCTTTTTCATCTTGTAATAGCTGGGTAACATCCTTAGCCATAGTGTCACTTTCTACACTCCCATCCGTATCAGATGCGGCAACATTGTCAGAGCCACCGTTCTCTTCGGCAGAAACGGAATCAGTCTCATTATTGTTTGATTCGTTTTTTAATTCCTCGTTTTCCTGTTCTAAATGAGTATTTTCCATATTCTTCGTTTGTAAATTCTCTTATTTCCCACACAATTGTTCAACTTTTTTGCCAAAAAAGATATTAAGACAAACTGTCATAAACAACTTTGGATTTGAATTGTATGTTTTTTGTCATAACTTCGACAAATCATCATGTTTACAGGCATCATCGAAACAATCGCGGTCGTCTTAGATATCCGTTCCAGTCAGACGAACATACATTTTCATATCTCCTGTCCATTTCTGGATGAAATTTCCATAGACCAAAGTATCTCTCACAACGGAATATGCTTAACTGTTACCGAAAAATCGGAACAAGGATATTGGGTTACCGCCATTGCCGAAACACTACAAAGAACCAATTTAGGGCTATTAAAAATAGGCGATCTCGTAAATATCGAACGATGCTTACCGGTGACCGGCCGATTTGATGGACATTATGTACAGGGACATGTAGATTGCATCGGACTCATCGACGAGATTCACGATGTTGATGGATCCTATTTAATTTTCATCCAACACGATAGAGAAGCTGGTATCACCGTAAATAAGGGGAGCATTTCAGTAAATGGAATTAGCTTAACGGTAGTAGACTCCTTTCCCGATGCTTTTTCCGTAGCCATCATTCCATACACGTGGGAACATACCAATTTAAAAAATTTGGAAGAGGGCGATCAAGTGAACTTAGAATTTGATATTTTCGGCAAATACGTACAAAAATATCAGGCCATGAACCTGTAGGTTTTTCGTTTGTATAATCTTAGGTTTAAAATTCCTAAGCAAACCTGTTGCAACAACCTCCTTTACCATTCGCGCAATCAATTAAATTTCAGGGCACTACCTCCTTATTTGAATGCATTCCAAATACCTACACTGAAACACTAACAATCATTAGTTTTAGGTCAAAAAACCTTATTTTTGCTCCCAACTAACAGACAATTTAATACAGTATGAATTTGTTCTCGTTTCTATTTTCTTCCAGTCTTGGCAGAAAACTCATTATGTCACTTACCGGAATCTTTTTAATTACCTTTCTGGTTGTGCATTGCGGAATTAACGCATTAATTTACATGAACGATGGTGGAGAAACCTTCAATATCGCTGCCGAATTCATGGGACACACCTGGTACATTCGCGCCATGGAAATCGGACTATTCTTAGGTCTGATTTTACACGTTGTTCAAGGTTTGTATTTAGCATCTACCAATGCAAAACGCAGACCTCAAAACTACGCCGTTAATGGTTCTTCTGCTAACAGCACATGGTACAGCAGAAGCATGGGACTGTTAGGTACCATCATCTTACTTTTCTTGGTAGTTCACCTTCGTCACTTCTGGGTTGAAGCTCGCTTTTTGCATAGCATCAACGAAGAGAATACCATGTTTACCGTGATGGTTGCTGTTTTTCAAAACCCCATGGCAGTAGTTATTTATGTATTGGGATGTTTAAGTCTTTCTTATCATTTATTGCATGGATTTCAAAGTGCCTTTCAGACATTAGGCGTTAACCATAAATCCTACACTCCAATAATCCAAACTGTAGGTACTTGGTTTTCTATCATCATTCCTTTTTTATTCGCTAGCATGCCCGTAACTATCTTTTTGGGCTTAATTAAATAATTAGAATACCTATGAAACTCGATGCTAAAATTCCTCAGGGCCCGTTATCGGAAAAATGGAAGAGCTATAAAAGTTCTGTTCCCTTGGTTAACCCTGCCAACAAAAGAAACCTCGAAATTATTGTAGTAGGTACAGGTTTGGCTGGATCCAGCGCTGCCTCAACCTTGGCAGAACTTGGATACAAAGTAAAAGCCTTCTGTTTTCAAGACAGCCCACGTCGTGCGCATTCCATTGCCGCTCAGGGTGGTATCAATGCTGCTAAAAACTATCAAAACGACGGAGACTCGGTTCACCGTTTATTTTATGACACAATCAAAGGCGGTGACTTCCGCGCTCGCGAAGGCAATGTACATCGCCTTGCTGAAGTATCTACCAATATTATAGACCAGTGCGTTGCTGCCGGTGTCCCCTTTGCTCGTGAATACGGCGGAACATTGAGCAACCGTTCTTTCGGTGGCACCCAAGTTCAGCGTACTTTCTACGCCGCAGGTCAAACAGGTCAACAATTACTACTTGGTGCCTACAGCGGACTTGAAAGACAAGTTGGTCTTGGTAATGTAAAAATGTATAGCCGACATGAAATGATCGAGTTGGTTATCATCGATGGAAAAGCACGTGGCATTATCGCCCGTAACCTAGTAACTGGTAAATTGGAAAGGTATTTCGGACACGCCGTGTTACTTTGCACCGGTGGATATGGAAACGTATTCTATCTATCTACCAATGCCATGGGGTCTAATGTTACAGCCGCTTGGAAAGCACATAGACAAGGTGCATACTTCGGCAATCCATGTTTCACACAAATTCACCCTACTTGTATCCCCGTTTCTGGTCATTATCAAAGTAAACTTACCCTGATGAGTGAATCTTTGAGAAACGATGGAAGAATTTGGGTTCCGAAAAAGCAAGGCGACAATAGACACCCCAACGATATTCCTGAAGAAGAAAGAGACTACTACTTAGAGCGCAGATACCCTGCTTTTGGTAATTTGGTTCCTCGCGATATCGCTTCAAGAGCAGCAAAAGAACGTTGCGATGCTGGCTATGGTGTTGGAAGCAGCAAAATGGCAGTTTATCTGGACTTCAGATACAATATGGTAAACAAATACGGAAGAGCCGAAGCCTCAAAACGCGGTATTGAAAACCCTTCCGAAGACATTCTATTATCCCTTGGTAAAGAAGTAGTAAAAGAACAGTATGGCAACTTGTTTGATATGTACAAACAAATTACTGACGAGGATCCATACGAAGCCCCCATGCGCATATACCCTGCAGTGCACTACACGATGGGTGGATTGTGGGTTGATTACGAATTACAAACAACCGTTCCTGGGCTCTATGCTTTGGGTGAAGCCAATTTCTCAGATCACGGTGCCAACCGTTTAGGTGCTTCCGCATTGATGCAAGGTTTGGCCGATGGTTATTTCGTAATTCCTTACACTATCGGAAATTACCTAAGTAAAGAAATTCATACCAAGCCCATTACTACCGATCACGAGGCGTTTGTTGCTGCTGAAAAAGCTGCTAATGACAGAATTCAACAGTTGATGAATATTAACGGCAAACGTTCTGTTGAAAGTTACCACAGAGAATTAGGTTTAATTATGTGGGACAAATGCGGTATGGCAAGAAACGAGGCCGGTCTAAAACAGGCAATCTCTGAAATTCGTGCCTTACGTGAAGATTTCTATAAAAACGTTCGCGTACCTGGCAAAATAGAGGAATTCAATCCAGAATTAGACAAAGCAGGTAGAGTTGCCGATTTCTTAGAGTTAGGCGAATTAATGTGTATCGATGCTCTTGACAGAAATGAGAGTTGTGGTGGACACTTTCGCGAAGAATACCAAACCGAAGAAGGGGAAGCAATGCGCGATGACGACAAATACGCTTATGTTTCTGCTTGGGAATACAAAGGCTCCGATTGGCAGTTACACAAAGAAGAATTAAATTACGAAAACATTAAAGTTCAACAACGTTCTTACAAATAATACAACCATGAATCACGACATGAATATCACGCTCAAAGTTTGGAGACAGGAAAACACCAATGCCTCTGGACGATTTGAAGAGCACAAGGTAGTTGCCAATCCGGACATGAGTTTCTTGGAAATGTTCGATGTTCTAAACGAACAATTGATCGAAACTGGCAAAGAGCCGATTGCTTTCGACCACGATTGCCGCGAAGGAATTTGTGGTATGTGTTCCATGGTTATCAATGGAAGACCTCATGGCCCCAAAAGAGGCGTTACTACTTGCCAATTGCACATGCGCAGCTTCAAAGACGGCGATACCATCACCGTTGAACCATGGAGAGCCAATGCATTCCCGGTAATTAAAGATTTAAGCGTAAACCGAGGCGCCTTTGATAGAATTATTTCCGCCGGTGGTTTCGTTTCTGTAAATACTGGTAACGCGGTAGATGCTAATGCCATCCTAATCCCTAAAGAGGTTGCGGACGAAGCATTTGAAGCAGCTACGTGTATTGGTTGTGGAGCATGTGTAAGTGCCTGTAAAAATGCCAGTGCTATGTTATTTGTTGGTGCAAAGGTTACTCAATTGGCTAAATTGCCCCAAGGCCAGCCAGAAAGAGAAACGCGCGTAGTGGCGATGGTAAACCAAATGGATGCCGAAGGATTTGGCGCTTGTACCAATACCGGTGCTTGCTCAGCAGAATGCCCAAAACAAATTCCATTAAGCGTAATCGCCAATCTAAATAAAGAATATTACCGCGCTAAAATGAACGGTAAGTAATTCAATTAGAAAACAAAATTTAAATATGAAAGCGAATTTTCTTCGGAAAGTTCGCTTTTTTTATGCGATAAATCTGTTAATCTAGGGGTTAACTCTCAATTTTATGGGTTAATTCTCAATGGGAACACACAAACCTATTTGCATTCCAAACAAGGGCGACCAATACGTTTGAGCACCTTTAGCATTCGGCAATAAAGGAATCATAACGCGTGGACTAAATGCAATTCGCATTCCCACGGATAATTCGTATTCCAATCGGCCCGACAGGGTAAAAAACGCATTGCCCTTAACACTCGAAGCTTTGTTAATTACTAATCCTGTATCTACCGTAGTCCCATAAACATCGTCTCGAACAATTCCGTTCCCTTCTGGCAACAGAAATCCAATAGTATTAATCTTCAAACCGTGATTTAGCAATAAGGCAGGCATCAGACCGGCTTGCATCCATACAGATCCTTGTTTTATCTGAAATCCACTACCATCCAAACGCTTATCCCAAGCAATCAACCCCGCTAAATAGGCAGATCGAAACTCATAATGCACTTCCATATCACCCGCTACCACCTGATTGTCGTAAACCTCTAGGGTAGGATGAATCTGATAACCAAACATCGTTCCCGTTTTCACTCGGTCAAACCCCGTAGTTACCAACCCTGCCCCTACGGTCATTCCTGAATATTTCTTTTTCCGATTTTGATAGGTTACAAAGAAATTCAAAGTTTGCAGTGATTTATCGGCGATTTTAAAAGAATCCATTAAGCCCGATTCGCTATACCCGCCTGCAAGGTCAGGAGTATATGCCGATATTATTCTTCCGCTAATAGACGGCATCGCTCCAACTTCTAAGACATTATTCCAACGCTTTGGTGTCTGTCCTTGCTGGGCATGAAGCATTATCGAAAAACAACTAAAAATTAATAGCGAAATTGAACGCATGGAGCAAATTTAATGCGCAACAACCGGTATTCCCGAATCACTATTGTCAAACTTCATGATTCGAATGTGGTGATAGAAACGCCAAGTACCCAAAATAGCAGCTACAAACAACCCAATGGTAAATCCTAACCACACACCATAAACCTCCCAACCCATGGTTACACCCAGAATATAACTTAAGGGTAAACTTACTACCCAATAACTAATTATGGATAACCCAGACGACCAATTTACATCTTTCACTCCCCGTAGCATATTCATGGCACCGGCTTGTATACCATCGGCAACCTGAAATGCCGCTGCAAGTAAGAATAGTGGTAAGATTATAGGCATCACACCATCGGATAATTTATATAATCCAGCGATTTGTTGATTAAATACCACAAAAATCACCATGTTCACTAACTCAAAAACGGCTATCACCAAAAATACAGCGTGGGCCGTATGCCTAATTTTTACCCTATCTTCTTCCCCGTAAGCATTACCCACCAATATTGCACCCGCCATTGCAATGCCACTAACTACCATATACGCCACAGACGCCACATTCAAGGCCACAGCGTGAGCTGCCAACTGCTTTTCATCGAACCAACCAATCATTACTCCAGACAAACCAAAGCACGCCCACTCCGCAAAGGTCTGCAGAGCAACAGGAATACCCAACTTCCAAATTTGAGGTAATTCCACTTTTATTTGATTCCAACCCGGCATTTTCTTCGGTACATAAGTTCTCATAAATCGAGAATATCGAATGTACCAAAGTCCAGATAATGCCATAATGGTTCGAGAAACCAAGGTTGCATAGGCAGCACCATTTAACCCCATTGCCTCAAACCCCCAATGGCCATAAATCCACAAATAATTCAATAAAACATTCAATAATAATCCGCCAGTTGAAATTACAACCGCAACCTTGGTATGCCCCAATCCATCTGTAAATTGCCGAGTTACAACATTTATCAATAATGGAAAAATGCTTAAGGAAATAATATTCAAAAAACCCGGAGCTAATTCGTTCACTCTCCCTTTCTGATTGAGCCAATGAAAATTATGCACCAATATCTGCATCACAGAAAATTGCGCAACAAATAATATCATAGCGATTACCAATCCCGCCCGATACGTTATAAAACCATCGCTCGCCTTCCCCTGCCCTACTTTTATGCTCACCAACGTAGAAATTGCAAATAACACCCCAAAGGTTAATCCGCATGCCATAAAAAATATGTTATTTGCCTGATTTGCACTGGCCAAAAAATCATCGCCCAAATCACCAACCATCACGGTATCCGCCACCCCCATAAGCACTACACTTAATTGACCCAAGACAATGGGATAGGCCAATTTGAGCATCGTAGTTATCTGCTCTTTGTAAAGTACAAATGGGTTTTTCATGAAAAGGTATGCAAAAATAGGACAAAGCCACTATCGGAAACCGATATTACCATTAACTTTGTATTGTGGTGGTTCAAGTTCTTTGGGAAGACAATCATTTGTTGGCGATTAATAAACCCGCAGGTATGGCCGTTCAAGGCGATCAAACAGGCGATTTTCATTTATTAGAATGGGCAGAACGATACATTGCCGAAAAATACAACAAGCCTGGAAAAGCATTCGTAGGGTTAATACATCGAATAGATAGGCCCGTAAGCGGAGTATTAGTATTGGCAAAAACATCAAAAGCACTTACGCGGATGAATGAGGTTTTCAGAAATAAATCAAACACCAAAATCTACCATGCATTAACCACACGGGCACTGCCAGAAGAAGAAGGAGTTTTACATCACCACGTATCGAAAGACGGAGTAACGCATCGCGCCCATGCATACAACAGCCCCCGAAACAACACCAAACCCGCCACCTTGTATTTTAAACTAATTAATAATTATGGCGGTAAATTCTTGTACGAAATCACCCTAGAATCAGGCAGATTTCACCAAATACGGGTGCAACTTTCCAAAATGGGATGCCCCATTTTAGGGGATGTAAAATACGGAGCCGCAGAACCGCTGCCAGATAAAAGTATCGCATTGCACTCGCACCGACTTATTTCCCCGCATGCCGTTACCACCCAACCAGCGATCGATATTATCGCGCCCTACCCCAAAACCCAGTGGTGGGGATTATTTAAATCAAAGTAGCACGTATTAAAGAAAGGTGTTGCATTTTTAGATGCTACATCATTTACTCGTGGAGAGCACCATTCGTTTTCAAGGCAGAATTAATCTGTTTTCTAACTCGCAAAACCAAGCTCTACAGCAGGATCCCAAAACACGTCCGAAAAGTTTACAATTGTATCATTTTCAACTAAAACACCTTCCAATATTAATTGCTCTGCCATGGATTCGGGTGGAACAAAATGCATTTTCCCCGTTAGCATACCGTTTCTATTAACAACGCGATGAGCCGGCACCGGTGGGGTTTTAAAATGAGACTCATTCATGGCCCATCCCACCAATCTACTGCTTCTACCAGATCCCAAAAATTTAGCAATTGCACCGTAACTAGTTACACGTCCATAGGGAATGGAACGTACTACCTCATACACTTGGTCGTAAAAACTTAATTGTTCAACCATAAACAACCATTTTGGAACAAAAATTGTCATTAAATTGCAGAGTTAAAACAAGGTCATACAATTATGTTGAAATTTTTAAGTAAATCCACACTGTTTATCTTAGGTTCCTTGGTGTTGTCTTCGCCCATATTGGCACAAAATTCAACCCCATCAAAGTTTCAACCTATACCCCAGCCCACCCGTATCAAGCCCTACCAACGAGCTACTACGGCTGTTAAGCCCAACGTCCATGGAGCCTATCCTAAAATCACAAACGGCAAAGCATGGGATGGCAGAGAGCCCGGGAATTATTCCTTGCGATTCAAAATAAAAACACTTACACCAGATAACGTAAAAGCATCGCCCACAACCATTTACAAGGGAGACACTGTATTTTTGGCCGATCATCACATCGGTTCAAAATATTTAAGAGATACAGCTGTAATTGACAAAAACGGGGTAGCAAATTTCACAGGAACTCAAAAATTGCAACGCGGAATGTACCTATTTGTGCTTCCGGGCAAAAGAGACTACTTCGAATTTATCGTAGACGATGACCAAGATTTTGAAATTTCGTACGATACTGCATGGTACGAACGCGATTACTTTAACAAAATGAGTGCGGTAGGCTCAGCGCAAAACACAGCCTACATTAATTATCAGCGCGGTAAAACTGGCATTATTGACCAACTCTATGCGGTTGACCAACAACTTGAAATCGATTCGGTTGGACCCAAGAAAGAAGCCTTAGAAGCGAAAAAAACGGCATTATTAAACGATAAAGAAAAATACGATTCCATCTTCATCGCCAATAATCCAGACCACTTATTATCCAGATTCTTGTTAACCATGGTGAGTATTAATATACCCACACAATATCCTACACTACCCAATGGAGATAAAGACTCCTCATTCCCCTACCGTTATTTCAAATCGCACTACTGGGACCATTTCGATTGGAACGAAGATGGATTAGTGCGAATGCCAGTAAACGTAGTGAAACAGAAACTCGATTTCTTTTTCGATAAATTAATTTTACCCGATGCCGATTCGTGCATTCAAGAAGCTGAACGTATAATGGCTGCCTGCCGTAACACCATAGAAATGGAAAAATACGTTATTTGGTACCTCACCAACCGTTTTGAATCGTCCAATATTATGGGAATGGATAGAGCTTTCATACACATGGCTGTTTCTACCTATGGTCAAGGTAGAGCTTGGTGGACAGATAGTTCAACCATTACGAACATGTGTAAAAATGCCTATGAACGCTGGCCAACAACCATCGGTCAACCCGCACCTGAATTAGAATTAAAAAACATAAAAGGAGAATGGTACAGAACACAAAGCACCAAAGCACCATGGACCATCATGATATTCTGGGATCCAACTTGCGGTCATTGCAAAGAGGTAATGCCCAAATTGGCCAAAATCTACGAGAAAAATAAAAGTAGAGGATGGAAAGTAATTGGGTTGGCCTCTGGTGATAAACGCAAGGAATGGGAAGATTATTACAACGCGCACCCCGAAACTCAGCAGTTTATCCATCTTATTCGCGGTGAAGTCTTGTCTGAGCGTTACAAGCAAAACCTATTTACTTATTTCGTTAAATCCTCCCCAACCATTTATGTATTGGATGAAAACAATGTAATTCAGGCAAATAGAATTGACATTGACAAGTTGGAAGACTTCATAAACCACTTAGAGAGAGAACGTTACCAACATTTAATTCCAGCCGATGTTCCCAAAGTAGAACCCAATAGTTCGAAGTCGGGCAACAACAGTACTGGAAAATCAAACACAAAACCAAACAACAAACCCGCGAAATCCGCAGGTAAAAAATAATACCATAACTATCCAAGGGTTACTAGTTATCCCTTGGATAGTTTACTAACGTATTTTCAATAGTTACCCGTTCAACCCGTTTTTTCGGGTATTAAATTCAATGTTTCTTGAGAATTCTATGCTGGGGTAATTAATTTCCAAATCAGTTGCATTAATTTCCGTGTATTAGCACCTAACTTTTTTCTGATAGAAAGTGGGGCATTTTGTTTCTGAAATCATTACACCTAGACATCGAAACTACACAAAGACATTGAAATAACTTACTACAAATCAAATACATTACTTCAAGACACTGGAATTAATTCAAGTTACTAAAGTAACTTACTACAAATCACAAACACTACTCCAAGACACTGGGTACTTTAATATTCAATTTCTCCATCACTTTAACGCCATCCTCAAGCATCGCACTGGGGAAATAGGTGATGCCGAACGTATAGATCGGCCCCGAAAATCGATTTCCGCCTTTGAGTACGGCTAATCGGGTACCTAAACCTGCAGCCAATCCAAAATATCGAAGCAATCGAACACTACCGTACATACCTAACTCCAACGGAATCATTGGCTTCAAATCCGGTGATCCAACTGGGTTTAATTTCGATTTAATTGAAGTGGCACCAATTCCTACCTGTCCGAAACATAAAAAACTATACCTGTAGGTTCTGTAGAGTTTATACTCGAATGTGGAACTTATGTAACGAAAACGGTAAAGCATCGAATCATTACCTCTAAATTCAATATACCTAGAACCATATATACCAGTATGGGCTGCAACTTTCCCCCAATCATACCCGTAGCGTAGCCCAAAAATACTAACAGGATCTGCGGAAACGAAGGAATTCCTACCATCTAATGCACCCGTAATAAAAGGTTTTGTTCGCAATGCAAACTTTATGCTATCGATGGGATTCCATTGCGATTTAACGGTATCAAAATCCAATTCCGAACTGTCTTGTCTACGATAAAAAATTTCTCCTGCACCATTCAAACCATCCGTAGTCCTTTTAATTCCGTAATTATGAATGTTTTCAATAAAGAAATCGTTGAATTTCAAAAACAAATTAGTTGACATACAACGTGAATCTCCCATTGCAGCAACAAAATTTGAGGCCGTTAACAACAGGAGTAATACCAATATTTTTGGCGAAAACAACTTTGCACTATGAGTAGGCTTACAATTCAAAAAGTCTTCTTCTAAATCCATTCCAAATTACTTGGTAAATCATTGAATTGTGTTAAATATTTATCATCGAAACGTTCATATAAACACCGAGTGATTGAATTTTAGGACGCTCCTGTTTTCGAATTGAAATTAATTGTATTATTTTTGACCTAATTATTTTTTATTATGGCTCCAAAAACTATAGCCTTCTCAAATCACGGTAACGAGTTTTTCGCCGAGTTACGCCGTCGTGTAGACGGATATTTCCAATCAAAAAGCATGAGCAAGAATGGGAACTACAAACTTTGGTGGAAAACAGCATTTGCCTTACTCTTCACTCCAGCATTGCTCGTTGTAGCGTACTGGGGCAATCTTCCTTTTTGGGCTGTTGTCATTGTATTTGCTTTGGTAGGTGTAATGCACGCATTCACCGGATTCAACGTAATGCACGATGCTTGTCATGGCAGTTTCTCTTCTAAACCTTGGGTTAACAAACTGTTCAGCCATTCCTTAGAAATGTTGGGCAGTCACGCACCAATCTGGAAATTTAAACACAATGTCTTGCACCATACTTGGACTAACATTGATGGATTGGATGACGACATTGCCAAATCACCGTTTTTAAGACATTGTGAATCCCAAACGCTTAAGCCCATGCATAAATTTCAGCATGTTTACATGTTTGGATTGTATGCAATTTCTACCGTTTGGTGGTTATTTGGAAATGATACCATCAAGTACTTCAAACGCGAAGTAAACTTGCAACCATTACCCAAGTTCACGGTGTACGAGCATTTCACTTTCTGGGTTAGTAAGATTATCTATTTGTTAATTTATTTGGTTTATCCTGCTACATTATTTGGTTGGGGAAATGCATTTTTATTGTTTTTCGTATTACACGCATCTTTAGGAATTCTTCTTTCATTGGTGTTCCAAATGGCGCACGCCGTAGATGGAATTCACTTTGAAGATGTAGAAAAATTTGATAGACCCGTTGAAAAGATTCCAAACGAATGGGCCATACACCAAATTATGACTACCAGCAATTTCGCTACTCGCAGTTGGTTGGCTACTTGGTTTATGGGCGGATTGAACTTTCAAGTTGAGCACCATTTATTCCCAAATATTTCTCATGTACACTACCCTGAGGTTAACAAAATATTGAAGGGATTGTGCAATGAGTTCAACGTTAAATACAACGAAGTTCCTACTTTTTGGCAATCCATTCAATCGCACATCCGTTGGATGCGTAAAATGGGTCAACCAGAATTGGTAGCAGCCGCGTAATTATAATGCCAAATCGCTAGCTTGCCACATCGGTAGCTTCCCGATTCCAGCGAAAAGAATGAGTAGTTTTAATCAGGAATTTACACAAGCAGTTCCCTAGAATAAATACTCTTTCAACTTAATATTCAATACAGTACACTATCACAGGAGACATGACATACGTCATGTCTCCTTGTTTAAATAGCAATGTTCTTTCTGCCGTTTCTACCGGTGAACCCCCTATTCCATTTGTACTTATATCGTTTATTCCCCCTGGCAAACTGTTACCGGTTAGAGCCAAAGGCTTATTGTAGTTAGATTTGATGATTGTTAAATTCTGAAACGGATTAAACGAATATATCCCTACTTGTTTTTTACCTTGCGGAGTAATGGCAACACTGCCCGGAAAATTCTGTGTTAACATGAATACTTGTTTAGGCTTTTTACCCTCAATTTGCATAGAATCATAATTCATATGAATGGAATAGTTATTCCCTTTTCCTAGCTGTTTATACCCTTTTGTACTCACCATTACAAAAACCAGTTGCTTGCCATTTTCTATTTTTCTCGTAAGATAAATGGAGGAAACAGGTAAAATTGGAATCGTTTTTTGTGGGCCATTGTAGGTTATAGTAAAGGCATTTTGAAAACTACGTTGTTCTACCGGTTGTGACCCATAAATTGCCGAACCATTGGCTTTCATCCATGCGCCTATTTCATCCAATCGAGCATAAGCAGCACTATCGAACTCTCCAATTGGGCTGGGTGCAATATTCAACAAGTAATTTCCTCCCCGTGATACAATAGCACATAAATTATTAATTACTACATCCAAGGATTTATAGTTTTCATTCTTTACGTAACTCCAACTGTTCCCTAATGTCATGCAGGTTTCCCAAGGATATGGCAAGAGCTTTGAAGGAATCTGTTGTTCTGGGGTTAGGTAATTCTGATTAGAGCCTTCCACGGCTCTATCTACTACAATTAATCCCGGTTGTAGTTTCCTTGAATCTGAGGCAATTTTATCCATGCCTATATCTTGATGTACCGGTTTATACCCCCAACGCGGACTACTAGCCGTCATGGGCTGAACCCAACCCCCGTCTAACCATAGGATATCTATTGGGCCGTAACCCGACATCAATTCGTTAATTTGTTTTTGGGTGAACTGCACGTAGCGATTCCATTTCTCGGGGTATTTATCAATTGAATAGTTGGGATTTCTATCATACGGAGGAAAACTAGGATCCCAATAATCTGGACAATGCCAATCGGGTTTACTAAAATAGGCCCCTACCCACATGTCCTGCTTTCGAAATGCTTCGAATACTTCTTTGGTAATATTTGCCTTAGGATTGGAAGAGAATGGTGTATTTGAGGAAGTGATTTTATAGTCCGTTAGTTTGGTATCGAACATGCAAAATCCATCGTGGTGTTTGGTGGTAAAAACCGCGTATTTCATGCCAGCTGCGCGGGCTGCTTGGGCCCATAACTCAGGCCGAAACTGCACTGGATTAAACGATTTTTGTAAATCTTCGTATGCCTTGCGGTAGGCAAAGTAATCGGAAGCATAGGGCCCGCGCCGCCTACACCAATCTTCATCTTCGGGGCAAATGCTCCAACTCTCCACCACACCCCACTGGCTGTAAGGCCCCCAGTGCATGAGCAAACCAAATTTCATCCCTTGCCATTGAGTTAATTTCCGCTGCACCAAGGTATCCGCCGGTGGAAAATATTGCTGATCATGGTGGTCCTGAGAATTAGCGGCAACCACCCAAAGAAAAGAACCCCAAAACCAAAGTGATTTTGCAAAATTCTTCGGAATAATCCAAAGAAAAGCTTTAATCCGATTAACACGAGGAACTGGAGAACTACTATTCGGTAATTTTAACGTATAAATATGATTAGACAATTGCATTTATTTCAAATTTCGGAGTTGAACCTTTGATTTATCCTAACTATTTAATTTAACTATTTAACCTCAATTTCATCTACAAACAACCAACCATCACCATTCACCCCGCGCCATTTCGGCAGCGGACCGGGATTATAAACAGTTACTGTAAGGTATCGAGCTAAAATTGGTTTTTCGAGCCTTACCTCTAATACGCCTATTCCAAGTGGCAATTGTTTGCCTACTTGTTCGTTTGTTGCGGTTAGAGAATGAGAATAACTATAATCAGAAGGAATTTTTAAATCGGATTTAAACTGGGCGTTTTTTACCGACTCCGCCGAATTTGTTGGTTTAGCTGAAGTTGATCGCATATTTTCAGTTTGATTATCAACATCCAAATCGGAGATAGTCCGATCAAAAGTAACCGTCATCTTAGATGGTCCTACAATCCATGCTTGATTATTTTCCAAATAGTGAATAGAAACCGAACGAACCGTATCCAAGGTCCCCAAATCAATTACTACCTGCATATTTCGTCCCCACCACCCTTGCCAATTTCGTTGATATTCTTCGTTCGCTCGGATGCCATCTACCAAGGGCTGAGCCATATACCACACGCTGGGCAACAAGCTCAAATTGGCCGAGATGCTGTCCATTCTCTTTAATTCTCCCCTAGAAAAATCTTCATTATTATGATAATCGCTGTTGGCGAATGGCCGGAAATGCGTGAACTTTTTAAATCTAATTTCATCGGTTGAATTACTTTCGGAAATTTCTTGGTTTCGTTTAATAGAGGCGACCTTCGTTGTATCGGGAATTTGTGACCGACCGTCGGCACCTTCAACCGGTGAAACCACCAACTCATCCTCAATCCTAAAAACTTCTTCCTTTAACGTTGCTAAAGGACTGACACAAACCTGAATCGGTTTGCCAATTCCAACATTAACGAGTTTCCCGTTGGGGGATTTTTTCACCCATTCTGGAGATTTAACATGCAAGTATCGATAAACAAACGAGTCATTTTGAGGTATTCTCTGCACCGATGGATTAATGGGGTCGCCTGCTCTTATAGGTTTGTTTGTTGATGCATTCGATGCTTTAAGTACAGTGGTCATCATTAGCGGCTCTTCTCGCCATCCAAGTGCTTTGGCCTGATAGGCTTTATCGGGTACCGAAATATATAGTAGTTTCTTTCCAACCGCATTATGTGTGGAAATCGCATTATTGCTGTACGCTATCACAGACTTTTTATAATCGTTAGGACTCAATTTAATCTCGTGCAACAACTTGGGGCCATGTTGGTTGGCAAAGGCAACAAAATGATCCAACATATCCCCGTAGATAGGTTCCAATCCTTGATATCGTTGTTCCAAATTCCTAATTATCGCCTCGCCACTGTCCAACTTATTTCTCCACCGATACAATCCGCCTTCGGTTATCTCCGGATATTTCGCAATCTCCAAAAATGCATACCGGTAGGGCTGCATCAATCGCTCAACGCGAAACAACAGCAATGAATCTGCCACAAATTGTTGCATACCAAACTGGGATTGCGATCGGGTACCATTTTTACCAATTGAGGACCATAATTTTAAGGATTCCTCTACTTTGTTTAATCTTAAAAAACCCGTTGCATGATTGACGGGTGGTTCGTACAAGGTTAATGGCTTCTTCGACTCCCATAATTCGCGAATATTTTTACCCATATCACTCAGTACCCACCCCCCAAGTTGCCCATAATACCCATTTAGAAATTGCTCGTAGGTTTGTTTGATTTCTTTTTTAGCCGATTGAGAGTATCGCGGTCTAAAGTATTGTTCCTCACGGTTGGGGGTATCCGACAAATTCTGACCTTCTATCCACATTAGTTTACTTAGAAGAAAACAACGCAATTCCTGCATTTCGGATCCTACCGAATTGTAGCCCTGCTCAAACACCATCGGCACACCGTATTTCTGAAATAGAAACATGTTGGTAGGTAAAATATGAAAATTGGGAAAGGGCATGACCATGTGCGAAAAATTAATTACATAGTCCCAAATGAGGATATTCTTGGTCAATATGCTCCAAGCTGCCAAATCTCGTTCGAACGAAGTGCCGCGCAAATCCACAGCACGATTCTCCTCAATGGTACAAAGCATGATATTTACGTTGGACAGAGGTTTTGATACTTTGGGTGGTCTTCGTGAATATTGATATGCCAAGGTGGAAATTACTTTATGGGGAAATACCGAAGCCACCTGATTTACAAAACGTAACAAGGATCCAGAATGGCTGCCCTCGTATTCATCTACTGAATGACATTGATCGCATTCGCAATGGTTGTAATTATCCATTTGACTTACGCTCCAATAGGTTGCTGAAGGGTTCTTCTCCATTTCTACTTTGAGCTGTTCGATGACCGCTTTCAAAGCACCTTCCGAACTCATGCATACTTGATCCTTTAATCGAATTCCATTCCGAAGCGCATAATATTCGGGATGTTCTGCAAAGTATTTATCTGGAGGCAACAATCGATGCAAAGTATGCACCCACATTCCCCAACCCGGGTGATTTTCGAAGGTTCCCGCAGACTCGCCGTACGACAAACCGTGCCATTGGGCATAAATTCCTCGCCTAGCCTCACCATAAAATACTTCACGGTATTTAAAAACGGGGACCACCTGTTTGGTAATATTGGTAGCGGCAAATACCTTATCCCATTCTTTGGTTTTAAGTTTCACCTGAGACAATAACGGAATATCCACTGCATCGGCAGTATAGTAATTGCATGCAAAAACGTTCTCCAGCATATGAAAAACAGCATGTTCCTGCGCTAGTTCGGTTTTCCCATAAATTGTTATCGATCTATTGTTTACGGAATAGGCGAACCCCTCCGTTCCCCATTCTTCATAACGCGTTAATTGCTGCTGCTTTTCGGGTTTCAATTTTTTAAATTGCTCTTTCGATAGGATTACAAATTCCAGTTTATACGGGTGATTGAAAGAAGAAAGGTTGGCAGAACTTAAGTTGCTAATTTTGGGCTGCTGACTTATTTCTTTTTCAGAATTCTTAGACTGCTGCACTGCCAGCTCAAACATTGCATGTTGTGTAAAAATACGATTTAGCACTGCATTTGCAACAAACTCCGGGGATTTGCCTGCCAATGTTGAATTGCACCAATCGGCATGCAACTTCTGCCATCCCAACGGCCGAAGTTCAATATCTGCATGCTTTTTGGGCAACCATATTCCAAAACACAACTGCGCGATACCACCTTGTACCGAATTATCTTGCGGTTTTACAACATACCGAGGATCGGGTGCTTCGGTAGAAACATATTGCTCCTTAATTACTCCGATTGAGGAATTGCCTTTTCCCTTTTCTGAGGTATTACCCATCTCCTTTTCTAAGGTATTACCCCTCTCCTTTTCCGCTGAAATTGGCGAGAATTGGGATAACCCTAACAATAGGGCTACGGCTATGTGTTTCATATTTTTACTGTTTAAACAAACACCCATTTCCATCAGTGAAATCCTCCTTGGCCTCTGTACAAGGAAAGTGCTCCCTTGAGTGTTAATTTCAAAACGGTTACCTGCTCATCCAATGCGCTGTTGGGGACATCTAAAAATACAGTCCCGGGGACTGAGCTCCACGATATTTTGCCTACAACAATTGGTTGTACCTTGGTATCTGTTCCCAATACTTCGGCGGAAATTATTTCATTACGCAACCCTTTCAGCATCACGGAATATTTCGGCGGATCATACGGTTCAAAAGTGATCGGTTCTTCGTTGATTTTTACCAATGCCTCGTTTATTGCATCCTCCAATTCATCATCGGTGATGTATTTACCATCCATGGGCACTCCTTGTACTTGGGTAAGAAATAAATATAGCGTTTGAGAATCTTGAGACAGGGTACTCGGGCCGTGAAAATGTCCATGGGGTAATCCGGCCCTGGAGGAATAAATGGCCTCCTGATGCTTTTGGGTCCATCTACCTAAATCCTTAAGAATTTGTTCTTGTTCTTTGGGAATAGTACCGTCTGCTTTCGGACCGATATCCAACAATAGATTACCTCCCATACCCAGCACGTCCGCAAAAATTCGAATGATGTGATTAGACGATTTCCAAGCCGTATCTTGGGGACGATATCCCCAGTTGTCGTTGGTGGTCATACACAATTCCCATGGGGTTGTAGCAGGAGATGTAATGGGCATATTTTGCTCCGGTGTAGCATAATCACCGAGTTCTTTGAGTCGACCATTGATAATCGCATTGGGGTTCGTCTTTCGAATATCGTCATGTATCTTCTGGGCATTCCATTCTTGGAGTGAGTGTTCCCAATCACCATCAAACCAAAATAAATCTGGCTTAAAGGTTTGATTGATTTCATTGATTTGAGCATGCATAAACGACAAAAATTTATGCCACCGCAGTGTATCTTCGGAAAGTTTGTATCTGGATTGATCTTTAAAAAAACCCGGATAATTTGGATGCGACCAATCCAGTAAGGAGTAATAAGCACCGAATTTTATGTTTTGTTTTCGTAACTCCTGGGCTAAGGGTTGAATTAAATCTCGTTTGGCGGGGGATTGATAAACGGTAGAAAGGGGCAGTTGGGGATTCCAAAGACTGAAATTAGATTTTGACTTTTTGGAGGATTTAGCGAGCGGCACTGATGTGGCTGGAGTATTTTGTTGGTGTGCAGCGGGGTCCAGCAATTCGGTAGCGGGGGTAATTTGGGTGGTGTTATATAATGCTACGCCATCGTGGTGTTGCAGTGTAATTACCGCATATTGTGCACCTGAATTCTTTATTAGTTGTGCCAATTGGGCGGGGTTATAATTTTGGGCGCCGAAGCGTTGCAGCTGGCTCATATATTGTGGGTAGGGAGTGGTTCTATTGTGAAAACTCCAACTTTCAGAGGTGCCGTCTACTGCGTAGATTCCCCAATGAATAAAAATACCAAGTTTGGCGTTGGCAAACCAATCTAATCTTGATGGAATAGGTTCTTCAGTGAATTGCGCTGCACCGAGGGAAGTAGCCATAACAACGGTAGACACAACGGTTAAGAACCTATAAAACAGGGGGCGGAAAATTTGCATGGGAACGAAAGTACAATAGGAATGATAGAGAAAGGAAGTTCCTGGCGAAAATTGCAACTGCTTGAAAACTTTTTGCATAATTTGCGGAAATATAAGTCGTAAAAAGTAATGGGAAAAGTAATGGTTTCGGGGTGCTTCGACATGTTGCACAGCGGACATGTGGCGTTTTTAAAATTGGCGGCGGAATACGGAGAGGTTATAGTTTGTGCAGGCAGCGATGAAACGGTGTTTGCGTTGAAGGGTCGATATCCGGTGATACCTGAAAATGAGCGCAGGTATATGTTGCAGGCTGTGCGATGGGTTACGGAAGTTAGAATTTCTCGTGGAAGCGGACATTTAGATTTCTTACCCGAGTTAACCGATGTACGTCCGGAAATATTCATTGTTAACAAAGACGGTGACTCCCAAGAGAAACGAGAATTAATGCAAACCTTGGGGATAAAATACTTAGTATTGGACAGAATTCCCGAGGCAAAAATGACAGCACGGAGCACCACGGATTTGCGAAGAGAGTGCAATATCCCTTACCGATTGGATTTAGCGGGTGGATGGCTGGACCAACCCTTTGTAAGTGAGGAGCATGCGGGGTCTGTGGTTACCATTTCGATTGAGCCAACGCACGTTTTTAACAATCGAAGCGGGATGGCTTCTAGCACTCGAAAGGCAGCCCAGGCATTGTGGAAGTATGATTTACCCTTAGGTGATCGAGAGTTATTGGCCAAGCAGTTGTTTTGTTTCGAAAATCCGCCTGGGACCAAAGAAATAGCCGGTTCACAAGATGCCATCGGTTTGGTTTTCCCGGGACTAAACAAATTATCGTACCGTGGAGCTTATTGGCCAGAAACGATAGAAAGCATGCACGATGAGGCAATTTTAAAATTTTTAGAAAAGCACATCCAACTAATTCCATTAGGCGAACGAGAAGATGGATATGCTGTACTATCGGATGTTCGGGTGAGCCCGGCCGGGGCCGGAGCCTTGGCGGAGGCCGCGGATAGTGTATATGCCGCCGCCTGCGAGCGCAATGCATTGCGCCTTGGCCAAGCCATGACCCGGAGCTTTGAAGCCCAAATTGCCATGTTCCCAAATATGTTAACGCCTAATTTGAAAGAAGCCATCAGACAACTACCCGATCATACCCTGGGCTACAAAGTCTCCGGCGCAGGCGGCGGCGGCTACCTCGTGGCATTCACTGAAAAAACCATCCCCAACGCACTCACAATTAAAATAAGGAGAAAATCAAACGGTTTTTAGGGAGTTTAGACTAAAAAGCACCTATACTGATATCCCATACAATACAAACGATTTCATACAAACTTCTTATCCCAATCATACCCCACACAATGAATAAAAACTTCATACTACTCTGCCTACTTTTTTTCAGTTGGGCTATCGCACATAATCTCAATCCCATCCTAATACCACAAATTAAAACGTTGTTCCAATTGTCCGACTTCCAATCGGCATGGGTGGATTCCGCCTTTTACATCGCTTATTCCCTTTTTGCCATTCCCGCAGGATTTGTTATCCAAAAATTGGGCTATAAACGAGGGATTCAAATTGGATTACTGCTCTTCGCCTTAGGAACAATCACCACAGGATATGCAACTTTGGCCTGGATTTTTCCACTAGCCTTGTTTGCACTATTTATCTTAGCCATCGGCTTAACCCTACTAGAAACCTCTGCCAATCCGCTGGTGGCAATTTCAGGCAATTACTCAACGGCAAGTCAACGACTCACCTTAGCACAATCCTTCAATGGTCTAGGCGCAACCTTAGCCGCTTTCTTTGGAGGTCAAGTAATCTTTAGTAACCCCGAACTTTCAAAAATTACCGTAAACCAACTGAAAAAAATCCAATCCACCGCACCTTCATATGAATATAGCGAAATACTTGAAGACCTCGCCTTACCCGTATTTCTTACCTATTTCTGGGTCACAGCATTTATATTGTTTGTCCTAATTCTCATTTCTTTCTTTTTCAAAATCGCCAAAGCACCAAGAAACCAAGAAGTAAATTCCCATAAATTCAATGAGAGAATTTCCACGCAACAAAGTCAACCAAAAAATCCCCATTCCCCAATCCAAAGCACGTTAAAAAGCCTATTGCAACACAGAAACTTTAAACAGGGTATGATCGCTCTAGGACTATACGTAGGTGCACAAATCGGAATTGGCAGTTTTTTTATTCGATATAGCCAGGAGTACTCATCCATGTCGAAAAACGATGCCTCAGTTCTACTGTCAATGGGCTTGTTGTTATTTATGATAGGTCGATTTATAGGTAGCGCCCTCATGAAATATATTAGCGCTCCGAAACTATTAGAAATTTGCGCCTCATCTGCGGCCGCTTTAACCGCATTCGCCATCTTCACTGCAAATACCCAATCTCCGATTTCTGGATTATACTGTCTAATTCTCGCTCAACTGTTCATGAGTATTATGTTCCCTGTCATTTTCTCCATCAGCTTACAACAGATCCCCAATCCCCCGCCCCTAGCTTCGTCATTGCTAATCATGACTATCGGCGGAGGCGCACTTCTCCCTCCAGGCATGGGACTTATTTCCGATTCTTGGGGACTAAACTATGCATTTATTCTACCCTTGTTAGCGTTTGCTTACATTAGCTACTTCGCAAATAAAATCATCAAATCTTTCTAAAAAAAACGGACTCCAATACCTTCAATCGCAGTAAATCCATGAAAACATTTGTACTTGCCCTTGATTTAAAAAATGATCCCGAACTAATTGCCCAATACGAAGAATACCATAGACATGTTTGGCCCGAAATTATTCGCTCAATCGCCGATTCAGGTATTCAAGAATGTGTGATATATCGAATATCCAATCGACTCATTATGCATCTTACAACAACCGATGATTTTAGTTTCGAAAACAAATCCAACCTAGACAGATCCAATTCTAAAGTAATCGAATGGGAAACGATTATGTGGAAATTTCAACAAGCAATTCCAGGTTTTCCACCTCACGAAAAATGGCAATTATGCGAAGAAATTTTCCGACTTACTGATAACTTATAATGCCAACTTACCGCCAATTTCCGGCAATTCTAGTATATAATTTCTTTAGCTAACGTTTTATCCGAAATGAAAGGATCAATTAACAACGATTTCCCTCCAAAATTCAACGTAAATCAGGCATGACCCAAAAAAGTAAAGTGCAAAGATTTCTGATTAATTTATTCCGTAAAATTAACGAGAATGAAAGAAAATAAATTATAACTTTGTGTAATGAGAAAGACATTCTTCCATACCCTGTTGGCAATTACCGCAATCTCTACATCGGGTTTATTTTTGGGTTCTTGCAATCAATCATCTAATAATCAAACCGATAGCGCAAAAACGGACACTACAGTTTATGGTGAGAAATTTGACAAAACCACTGCCATCGACATTGATTCGGCATTAACCAATTGGCAATCTCATACCAAAAGTGTTGTAGTTAAAGGTATATCTACAGCTGTATGCCAAACAGAAGGATGTTGGTTTAAATACAAAACCATGACGGACGATCTTTTTGTAGATTTCGACCATCAATTCAAAATCGCTAAAAATTCGGTGGGAAAAACCCTGTATGCTTCCGGTTATTTCTATCAGGATACCGTTTCCGTTGAAATGTTGCAAGAATATGCAAAAGACGATGGTAAAACTGCCGAAGAAATCGCTACAATCAAGGAACCGAAAATTGAACTGCATTTTCGTGCAGTAGGCGTTGAAATTGAGTAATCACTTCCTACGTAAACACTCTATTCTCTATTGGGCAATGTTTGCCCTTCTTTTTGTTGCTTGCAAATCCGAATTACCGCAAACCAAGGCTCTTTGCTTAGGCCACGGAGGAATGGGTATCAAGTCTCGATTCCCTTTAGATAGTCGAAGTTCAATTCTAGAATGCCTAAATCAAGGTGCCGATGGGGTTGAAATAGACGTTCAAATGTCGAAAGACGGAATCTTATTCGCATTTCACGATGCCGATCTCTCAGAACGTACCGATGGGCAAGGGCTTATCCATGATTTCTCTGCAAACGAAATATCGGCGATCAACTACAAAGGTTTGTTTTCCCGGAAGGAACCTATACAACGATTGGATTCTATCTTCAACCTACTTTCCGATTTTCCAGAGGCTATTGTTACGTTTGACGTAAAATTGTACACATCATCATCGTATACACCTTACCAACAAACAGTTGCAGAATCAATCGCTAATTTTATACAACAAAATTCACGAAAAAAACCAATTTTGGTTGAATCCCAAGACACGTCGTTCCTTAATTATTTCCATCAACTTTCCCCTTTTTCGCCAACGTATTTTTATACCAGTATATTTGATGATGGATTTAAAGCGTTAAATACGTTCAACTACCACGGTTTAACGATGGATCTACAGAACATCAACAAAGAACAAATCGAGACTCTCCATGCCGGTAATTTTAAAATAAGTCTCTGGAACGTACAAACCGTAGGGGAAAATTCGGATGCGCTGCAATTGAACCCCGATTACATTCAAACAGACGAGATTAACGATTTATTGCAAAAAACACGATAATCGTCATTTCTCAGGCAAGAAAATCAAAATCCGATTAATCTAGTTCTTGATCCAATATATATATCATCGCCGCAATAGCCGCTGCTCCTAATTCCAATTCTCGCTTATTTACCGAACTAAACACATCCGTTTCGGCATGATGCACATCGAAGTATCGCTGCGAATCGGGAATGAAACTTACAAATCCGATGGAAGACCAATATTTTTTTAACGGTCCGATATCCGCACCGCCCCCACCCTGTTCAAGCATTCCTACACCGTATTCGCTTAACATCGACTGATATTTTTTTACCCCCGGCATCAAAACAGAATCCACGCCAAAACCTCTGGGCGTAAATCCTCCTCTATCGCTCTCGAGAGCGGCAATATGGACCTCATTTTTAGCTTTGGACAACCGAGCGTATTCCTCTCCACCGCGCAACCCATTTTCCTCATTAATCCAAAACACAGCCCTCAATGTATGCTTGGGCTGATACC
>JACCDI011438752.1_pt1 | contig 48883 bp, 47 predicted proteins | sample 7442791 | NCBI WGS metagenome assembly JACCDI01 (sample SAMN15323434, study PRJNA562643) | freshwater metagenome | isolation source: river surface water | place: USA:Blue River Watershed | collected 2017-08-15 | reverse complement strand
CGCTCACGCAGGTTAGCTAGATTTCCGACTGCCTTTGGTTCAACCAATTCGGTCGCAATGTGGTCGTGAGCGGTCTTCAAACTCTTTGCGTCGGTTACTCCAGCTGCAATGCGCTGCTCCAGAATGCGAAGTTGAGCCTCAAGATCCTCAAACTTGCGAACAAAGTAGCCAAGTGCCTCTTCAGGAGAAACGTTGGGGTACTGACCAACCTGGCGCTCAACGCCGGCATCGATTACGAAAACATTGTTCTCAGAGTCGACGCGACCAAACTCGTTGCTAGACAATCTGTTTCTCCTTGGGATTGAGGTTTTACTCTACCGAAATACCACTCATCAAAACTGGCTCAAGCGGACTTCCATCACTTGAACCATCCGTCACACCCTTGGCGGCAATTGCCTTCACGGCATCAAGACCAGAGGTGATCTTGCCCATGATGGTGTAGCCGCCTGCGATGTCAGAAGGAATCATTGAATCCTGGTAAACGATGAAGAACTGCGAACCCATGGAGGAGCCATCGCCACCCTTGCGGGCCATCGCGATCACACCCTCTTTGTACATGTCGTCCGCAGGAGCATTCTCAATAGGACCCCAGCTATACCCGGGGCCGCCGGTGCCATCACCGGAAGGGTCTCCACACTGCAGCACATAAATTCCAGCGGTGGTTAGACGGTGGCAGCTGACGTTCTCATAGAAACCGTCTTTGGCCAAAGTCACAAAGTTCGCCACCGCCTGAGGAGCAAGGTCGCCAGACAGCTCAAACTCGACCGGGGAGCCGTTTAGCGCCAGTTTTCCAGCCCAAACACGGTTCTCAGCCAAATCCGGTGAAGGAGCCTGCGAGACGGTCTCAGATTCGGTTGCAGTTTCGTCACCCGCGAGTTCCTCGACGCTGGGAACATATCCGGGTCCAAAGTTGAAATAAACCAGCTGCCCAGCGAAAGCGAGAACCAAAGCGCCTGCCGCAGCGATCAAAGCGAGGCGATTGTCTTTAGGTGCATTCTCGGAGCGGCGCTTAACCAGCTCCTGCTTGGCTTGGAAGGCAGCAAGTTTCTCGTTGTTTTTCATTCAAACCTCGGAGTAAGTGACGACTGGCAATTCTAGGCGTTGCCTACAATCTGAGTGTGGAGAAACCGCTAGCAATCAGAATGCGCCCAAAGTCCGTCGAGGAGGTCGTTGGGCACGGCAAGTTGCTCGCTAGCGGTTCACCGATTCGCAGACTCATTGAAGCGGAGCAGACTGGGGCATGGAGCTCGGTCATTCTCTGGGGGCCACCGGGCTCTGGCAAGACCACCATCGCAAGGCTGCTGATGGAAAGTAAGGGTGCCGACTTCGTTGAACTGAGCGCCATCTCAGCTGGCGTAAATCAGGTTCGAGAGGTCATAGAAGCGGCCAAGCGGCAACGGGAAGTCTTTGACCGGCCGACCATTTTGTTCCTTGATGAAATCCATCGTTTTTCCAAGGCGCAGCAGGATTCACTTCTAGGGGCGGTGGAGAGTGGCTTGGTAACCCTGGTTGCTGCCACAACTGAGAATCCTTCTTTTTCAGTGATTCGACCCCTGATCTCCAGGTCCCTGGTTTTTCACTTAGAGCCGCTGAATAAACCGCAGATCATCGAACTTCTCGAGCGGGCGGCAATCGCTTCCGAAGGCTTGAGCCTCACATCGGTCGACAGAGACGCACTCGACTACATCGCCGAGATTTCTTCTGGAGATGCACGCAGGGCGCTCACGCTGCTCGAAGCAGCCGCAGCAGCCGGTGAGTTATCGCTTGAGAGTGCAAAGCAAGCCAGTGCAAATCAAATCGCCTACGACTCCAAAGGTGAGCTGCACTATGACACCATCAGCGCGTTCATCAAGTCGGTCCGAGGTTCAGACCCGGATGCCGCAATCTATTACCTAGCGCGAATGATTCAAGGCGGCGAAGACCCCAGGTTCATCGCGCGGAGACTGATGATCCTCGCCAGCGAGGACATCGGGCTTGCCGACCCGGGAGCGCTCTCGCTGGCGGTCTCCGCTGCGCAGACTGTTGAACTAATTGGCATGCCAGAGGGGCGGATACCGCTGGCCGAAGCAACCATCTACCTTGCTCTAGCACCCAAATCCAACCGGGCATACAGTGCGATCAATCAGGCTCTTGCTGACTTAGAAACTTCCGAACTTAAGCCAATACCTCCGCAACTGAGATCTAGTGGGGGAGTCGGGTACCAATACCCACACGATGACCCCAGGGGAGTTTTGAAACAGAATTACGCAGATTTAGGCAAGCGTTACTACTCACCCTCGAATCACGGATTTGAAAAGACCCTGGCCGAGAGACTCAAGCAGATTGACGAAATTCTCGGCAAGTAGTGACACCGATTGGCTCTACTGGTAAGCTTTCGAAGTTCTGATCCAGCGGCTGGGAGACGAACAAGCCCCAATTACAAATTCGAAAGGTACCTTTTTGTCCAAGACAACTAGAACCCGTAGCAAGACCCGTTTGTCGCGTTCACTCGGAATCGCTCTAACTCCAAAGGCTGCAAAGTACATGGAGAAGCGTCCATACGCACCAGGTCAGCACGGCCGCACCAAGCGCAAGTCCGACTCCGACTACGCAGTTCGTCTGCGCGAGAAGCAGCGCCTGCGCGCACAGTATGGAATTCGCGAGGCTCAGCTTCGTAAGACCTTCCAGGAGGCAAAGCGCACCGAGGGTCTAACCGGTGAGAACCTGGTGGAGCTACTAGAGATGCGCCTAGACGCACTAGTACTGCGCTCCGGATTTGCTCGCACCATGGCCCAGGCTCGTCAGATGGTTGTTCACCGTCACATCCTGGTCGACGGCCAGCGTGTTGACCGTCCATCATTCCGCGTGAAGCCTGGTCAGATGATTCACGTTCACTCAAAGAGCGAGAAGACCGAGCCATTCCAGGTGGCAGCTGCCGGCGGAAACGCTGATGTGCTTGCCACCACCCCTGAGTACCTAAGTGTTCAGCTGGACAAACTGCAGGCAACCCTGGTTCGTCGCCCGAAGCGCGCCGAAGTACCAGTGACCTGTGAAGTTCAGCTGGTCGTTGAGTACTACGCAGCGAGGTAAATCTTTATGAGCGGTGGCGAAATTGCCGGCATTATCTTTGCCAGCAGTTTCGCCCTGCTCATTTTGTTTATCGGCTTCGTGCTGATCAAGGTCGCCAAGCTGGTCGATGAGACAGCCAGAACCGTAAGCACTTTCAATCAGGAGCTCGAGCCCATGCTCGCTGAAGCCCGCGTCACATTGACCGAGGCGAATAAGCAGCTCAAGCGGATTGACCAGATCACTGAGGATGTTGAGCAGGTCACCGAGAACATCAACTCTCTGGTGGCTGTTTTCACGGCCTCGGTCGGAGCACCGCTAACTAAACTGTTTGGTGTCACTCAAGGTGTTCTAAAGACCCTTGGAAAGCGGAGGTAATCATGTCCAAGCTTGGCTGGTTCGTAGCTGGAATTTCGCTAGGTGCTATCACCGTGATTCAGCTTCGCGACAACCCCAAGGCTCAGGTCGCACTCGACGAGGCGATCGAGGCTGCCAAAGAGTTCGCCACTGCGGTGAAAGAGGGTTACCTAGAGCGCGAGGCCGAGCTTGAGGCCCCTGTCGCAAAGCCCGTGAGCACCACCGCGGCAAAGCCTGCAACAAAGAAGCCGGCTGCTAAGAAACCTGCAGCGAAGCGCACCACCACCACCGCGAAGTAGATAATCCATGAAGACTGCCGAAATCAAACGGCGGTGGCTTGAGTTCTTTGAGCGCAAGGGCCACACCGTTGTTCCCAGTGCACCACTGATTTCCCAAGACCCAACTCTGATGTTCGTGGTTGCCGGCATGGTGCCATTCATTCCCTACATGACCGGAGTGCTGCCTGCTCCTTACCCACGCGCCACCAGCGTTCAGAAGTGCGTCCGCACCCTGGATATCGATGAGGTCGGCAAGACCACCCGTCACGGCACCTTCTTCCAGATGAATGGAAACTTCTCTTTTGGTGACTACTTCAAGGAAGAGGCAATTGGGTTTGCCTGGGAGCTGTTGACATCCAAGCTTGAAGATGGCGGTTTAGGTTTTGACCCGGAGAAGCTGTGGGTGACCGTCTACCAAGACGATGATGAGGCCATTGAGTTCTGGCTGAAGCACTCATCCGTGCCTCGCGAAAGAATTCAAAAGCGCGGCATGCGCGATAACTACTGGTCCACCGGACAGCGCGGCCCAGCCGGCCCTTGCTCCGAGATCTACTTCGACCGAGGCCCAGAGTATGGGGCGGAAGGTGGCCCGGAGGCCGATGAGGACCGCTACATCGAGGTCTGGAACCTCGTGTTCATGCAGTACGAGCGAGCCGATGGCGGAACCAAGGATCACTACGAGATTCTGGGTGAGCTGCCGAAGAAGAACATTGACACCGGAATGGGGCTTGAGCGCGTCGCGTTTCTACTCCAGGGCGTTGAGAACATCTACGAGATTGACCAAGTTCGGCCATTGATTGACATCGCAGCCGAGCTAAGCGGCAAGCAGTACGGTGCAAACGAGCAGGATGATGTTCGAATGCGTGTGGTGGCCGACCACATCCGCTCGGCACTGATGCTGATGTCTGACGGGGTTTCGCCATCAAACGAAGGTCGTGGTTACATTCTTCGTCGCCTGCTCCGCCGCTCAATCAGAGCGCTCCGCCTTATCGGAGTATCCGAGCCAAGCTTTGAAAGACTTTTCACCGCGTCAAAGAATGCGATGGTGGAGGCTTATCCCGAGCTCGAGGAAAGTTTCCCACGAGTGTTGCGCTCTGCTCTGGCCGAAGAAGCAGGTTTCCGAAGAACCCTGGAGGCTGGCACCGTAGTGCTAGACCAGGCCATCGCCGAAGCTAATGACATTCTGAGCGGTGAAGTTGCATTCCTGCTTCACGACACCTACGGCTTCCCAATCGATCTAACCCAGGAGATTGCAGAGGAAAACGGTCTGAGTGTTGATCGTGACAAGTTCAACGCACTCATGACCGAGCAGAAACAACGTGCCAAAGAAGATGCCAAGAGCAAAAAGGTTGGCGCTGCAGGTCTGCAGGTTTACAGCGAATTTAGGCAAAAGGGTGAGACTCAGTTCCTCGGTTACGAAACCCTTGAAACCGAAGGTCGGGTCCTTGGGCTAATCCGTGACGGTGAGGTTAGCTCCGCTCTTGTGGAGGGCGAGTTGGGCGAGCTGTTCATCGATAAAACCTCTCTCTACGCAGAGTCTGGTGGCCAGGCTGCAGACGCCGGCATCATCCGTGGAGACGGCTTTGAGCTGGAGGTTTTGGATGTCCAGAAACCAGTAAAGGGCCTGTTCTCTCACAAGGTTCGAGTGCTCAGCGGTGAGGTTACCGTTGGCACAATCGCGCAAACGATTGTTGACCCGCAGTGGCGACTCGGCGCTTGTCAGGCCCACTCAGCAACTCACGTGGTTCACGCAGCCCTGCGACAGGTGTTGGGCCCCGAGGCTCTGCAGTCGGGTTCTTTCACCAAGCCCGGCTATATGCGCCTCGACTTTGCGTGGGGTGAGGCTCTCTCTGATGCGACCAAGAGCGAGATCGAAGAAGTATCGAACCTCGCCATTCGTTCAGACCTAGCCGTTTCGGCGCAGTTCATGACTCTGCCTGAAGCCAAAGACTGGGGCGCTATCGCCCTGTTTGGCGAAACCTATGACGAATCTGTTCGCGTCGTGCAGGTTGGCGGACCTTGGTCTAGGGAGCTCTGCGGTGGAACCCACGTTTCACGATCAAGCCAGATCGGTTTAGTTTCAATCAGCAACGAATCATCGGTTGGTTCAGGAGCCAGACGAATCGAAGCCCTGGTTGGCATCGATGCTCTTCGCAATCTAACTAGGGAGCGAGATCTGGTCAGAAGGCTTGCGGCCACGATCAAGGCTCCTGCTACCGAGGTGGAAACCAAGATTGCCGATGCGCTTGAGGAGCTGCGAGTTGCAAACCGCAGGATTGCGGAGCTTGAGGCTCAGGCTGCCCTATCCAAGCTTCCCGAGCTCATCGCAAGCGCTCAGCCAATCGCCGGTCTGAGGGTTGTCAAGGCTGAGATCGAGGGCCTCAACGCGGATAGTCTGCGCAATTTGGTTACAGCGGTTAGGGATCAGCTAGGACATGACTCCGTGGTAATCCTCGGAACAGCACTTGAAGGTCGCCCAACCGTGATGGTCGCTTGTGGTCAGCAGGCAATCGATAGGGGAGTTAGGGCTGGCGATCTAGCGAAAGCTGCCGCCTCCGAACTCGGTGGTGGCGGTGGCGGTAAGGCTGACCTGGCGCAAGGTGGCGGAACCGACGCCTCAAAGCTTAAGAGTGCAATAGCGATCGCTGTCGGTCTAGTCCGATGAGAAAGTTGGCAGTCGATGTCGGTCAAAGCCGAGTCGGGCTTGCCATCTCAGAGGGTTCACTTGTACTACCACTTGAAGTCATTCCCGCCGGAGAGTCTGCGGCAAACCAAGTCCTTGAACTTGCTCGTGCCAGGGGAGTTGAGGCCATCTATGTGGGACTTCCACTCTCTCTTACCGGATCCTTCACCGCTTCTACTCAAAACTCTGTCGAGTTCGCGAAGCGACTCGGAGCTGAGTTTGAGGTGCGGATGATTGACGAGCGCCTCACGACTAAATCTGCGCAGTCAAGGCTTCGCGAGGGTGGCAAAAACTCAAAGCAATCACGTGGCATCGTTGATGCTCAGGCCGCAGCGCTGATCCTTGAGTTTGCGCTGCAGAGCGAGCGAGATGGCAGGCTTTCGGGAAAGACTATTGGTGAGCTAGATGACTGACCAGCAAATACGAGGTAGAAAAAATCTCCTCATTTCCATCATCACCGTCATCGCGCTATTGGTTGGCGGTGGCATAGCCGTGGCCTTTAGCTATGACTCAATAAAAAACTATCTCTCCAGGTTTGTGATTGAGGATTATAACCAGGAGGCTGGACCAGATACCACCATCACCATAGTCGAGGGGGACGATGGGGCCGCGGTGGCAAGAAAGATGCTGGAAGCCGACATCGTAAAGAGCTTCGATGCCGTTTACCGCGAGATGCTAAACGCCGACTTCACCATCTATCCCGGCACCTACAAGTTCCCAACCAAGATTTCCGGTGCTCAAGCCCTAAGGATTCTTATCGAGGGTAAAAACCGCGTGGTCAATCAGGTGACTATTCCAGAGGGTATGCGGATCCAACAGATAGTGCCCCTGGTCTCCGAAGCCCTGGGTTTGGATGAGGCTGAGCTCTATGCAGCGCTGGAGACTCAGCTCGACCGAGTAGACAAAAGAGCACCGAGCCTCGAGGGGTATCTCTTCCCAGCGACCTATACCTTTGATCCGAATGTCACCGCAGCGAAAGTGATCGCCACGATGGTGGATCGTATGGAGGCAGAGCTTCAAAGTTTTGGTTTGGAGCTAAAGGATTCACATGATCTGCTCTCGTTGGCAGCTTTGATCCAGGCAGAGGGCAAGCACAAGGAAGACTTCTTCAAAATTTCTCGAGTCTTTGCGAACCGTCTCGAAAAGGGAATGCTGTTGCAGTCTGATCCGAGCGTGAAGTATCGCTACCAAGGTGAGCAATCCAACTTCACGGATGGAGTGAAGGACGCCAGCAACCCTTTCAATACCTACATCTACAAAGGTGTACCGGTCGGACCGGTTGGCAACCCAGGGTCGCTAGCGATTGAAGCAGCTCTTCGACCTGCCGACGGCAACTGGCTCTTCTTTGTTGCCATCAACCTCAAGACTGGTGAGACCGTGTTCAGCGAGACTCTTGCGGAGCATGAGAAGGCTGCGGAGCGCTACCGCCAGTGGCTTAGAGATAATCCGGACTGGAATGAGTAAGTTTGCGGTGCTTGGCTCACCGATTAGCCATTCAAAGTCTCCACTGATCCACACCGCCATCTTTCGTGAGCTGGGTGAAGATCACAGCTATCAGGCATTCGAGCTTGCGATCGATCTAAAATCGCATCTTGCTCAGCTGGATGATTCCTGGCGCGGGCTAAGCCTCACGATGCCGCTAAAAGAGCAAGCCTTAGACGCCGCAGCAAGAGCCGACTTTGTGGCGATTCAGGCCCAGGCGGTCAACACGCTAATACGAACCGAATCGGGTTGGGATGGCTACAACACCGATGTCTTTGGTATTCAGCAAGCGCTTTTGGGTAAGAAGTTCAGCTCTGTGGCAGTGCTAGGAACCGGTGCTACGGCTCGAAGCGCAATTGTCGCGATGCTAGAGGCTGGTAAGAACGTTTCGGTTTGGGGCAGAAGCAAAGAGAAAGCGAAATCCCTGGCGGGGGAGTTTGAAATCTCTGTGATCGACAAGCTCCACACCGCACTGAGTCAACCTGCCGTAATCAGCACAGTGGTGGCAGGAGCTCTAGATGATCAGCTAAAGATTGATTACAAAGGCTTACTACTGGATGTCATCTACCACCCCTGGCCGACCAAACTCGCACTGCACTTTCCAGAGAAAAATCGAATCTCAGGTCTAGAGATGCTGCTCTGGCAAGCGATCGGGCAACAGCGATTGTTCCACCAACTTGAACTTGACGAACCGCTGAAGGACGAGGCGAAACTGGTTCTGGCGGCTCGCAAGGCCCTCGAGATGGCAAAATAGAGAAATGTTGCGCTTTCTCACTGCAGGTGAATCCCACGGCCCAGAACTTATTGGCATGATCGAGGGACTTCCCGCCGGTGTTCCAATTCTTAGAGAAGACATCCAGGATGCGCTCGGGCGCCGACGCCTCGGTTATGGCCGTGGAGCCCGCATGAAGTTTGAGCAGGATGAGGTAACCCTCTCTGCCGGCGTTAGGTTTGGGTTGAGCCAAGGTGGACCGATTGCGCTTCGCATAGCTAACACCGAATGGCCAAAGTGGGAAACCGTAATGAGTGCGGCCCCAGTATCAGAAGCAGAACTAACCGGCGCAAGAGCAGCTCACCTAACCAGGCCAAGGCCCGGGCACGCGGATTTCACCGGTATGCAAAAGTACGGGTTTGACGATGCACGCCCGGTTCTTGAGCGAGCCAGTGCTCGCGAGACCGCAACCAGGGTCGCGCTAGGGCGCGTTGCACAGAATTTTTTGCGCGAGCTCGGAATTGAACTGGTCACCCACACAGTGGCTATCGGACCGGTTGCAAACACTTCAGAATCCCTGCCTCGCCCGTCAGATATCGAGACTCTCGACACTGATCCGGTTCGCTGCTTTGATAAGTCAGCATCGGACGCGATGGTTGCCGAGATTGATTTCTGTCACTCTCAGGGAGACACCATCGGTGGTGTAACGGAGACTTTGGTCTACGGTTGCCCTCCGGGGCTTGGTAGCTACGTGCACTGGGATCGCAGACTCGACGCACAGTTGGCTGCAGCCGTGATGGGTATCCAGGCAATGAAATCGGTGGAGATCGGGGATGGCCTCGAAACCACTAAGCGTCGTGGCTCGGTGGCTCACGATGAAATAGTGCGTGAGGATGGCGAGGTATCGCGCATTACCGACCGAGCCGGTGGCATCGAAGGTGGTATGTCAAACGGCGAGATCATTCGCGTTCGCGCCGGCATGAAGCCAATCTCAACCGTTCCCAGGGCCCTGAAGACTCTGGACACCGCAACGGGTGAAGCGACGACCGCCCACCACCAGCGCAGCGACGTTTGCGCGGTGCCCGCAGCAGGTGTGGTTGTTGAGGCGATGGTTGCGCTTGTGATTGCCAACAGCGTTTTGGAAAAGTTTGGTGGCGACTCGGTTGCCGAGACAAAGCGCAACATCAACACTTACCTCGACAGCATCCCAGAGGTGATGCGCTCGCGCATTGTCAGGCCATAAATGGCTGGGGCTATTGTTTTAATCGGACCGATGGGTTCTGGTAAGACGACGTTAGGGAAGAAGCTAGCAAAAGAGTTGGGCCTGCTCTTTATCGACACAGATAAGCAAATCGCAGGAAAGTATGGACCGATTGCCACGCTCTTTGAAGAGCATGGCGAAGAGTTTTTCCGGGATCTAGAAACCCAGTATCTGAGGGAAGCCTTGGAGCAACCCGCGGTTGTTGCAACCGGCGGCGGAGCAATCTTGCGAGGTGAGAACCAAGAGATGATCGCAAAACACCACGTGATCTTTCTCGACACATCTGCCGAGCATGTCATCGGCAAGGTAAACATGCACAAACGACCACTGCTCCGCGATAATCCAGATCGTTGGCAAGAGATTTATGACGCCAGGCTGGAGACTTACAAAGCCTTGGCAAAACAGACTGTCTTCACCGGAGGCAGGCCGATCAAGAAACTGATTCACGAGATTACGGATGGCCTAGGTAAATGAGATCAATTGTTGGCAGGGGACTGCTTGATGAAATTCCAGCCGCTTTGGATGGCGTCAAGAAAGTCTTGATTGTTCACCCACAGGCCCTCAGCGCTACCGCCGAAGCTATTCGAGAGCGACTCCAGAGTGCCGGATTCGAGGCGATTTTGGCTGAGGTCCCAAATGGTGAGGATGCAAAGCGAATCGAGGTCGCCGCCTTTTGCTGGGGAATCATGGGGCAAGCTGATTTTCACCGCAATGATGCAGTTATCGGATTGGGTGGTGGAGCCACCACAGACCTGGCTGGCTTCGTTGCTGCAACTTGGCTCCGCGGCGTTAGAAGCGTACTAATTCCAACGACTCTACTTGGCATGGTGGATGCTGCCGTTGGCGGAAAGACCGGTGTCAACACGAGCGAGGGCAAAAACCTAGTTGGGGCATTTCACCTCCCGCATAGGGTCATCATTGACCTAGACACCTTAGAGACTCTGCCAAAGAACGATCTGATTGCCGGCATGGCTGAAGTGGCCAAGTATGGGTTCATCGCAGACCCCTGGATTCTGGATGCCCTGGAGGACCCCTCAGCGATTGACCCCAAATCGGACTTGATTGAGGAGCTGGTCAAGCGCTCGGTCGCTATCAAGGAGCGAGTTACAGAGGCCGACTTCAAAGAAGCTGGTGAGCGGGAGTTTCTGAACTATGGACATACCCTCGGTCACGCCATCGAGCATGCCGAGCGGTATAAGTGGCGCCACGGAGCAGCGATTTCGATCGGAATGGTTTTTGCCGCGGAGCTGTCCATGCTCTCCGGGAAGCTCAGCGAAGCGGAGCTTGAGAGGCATCGAAAGGTTCTTGGTGGGCTGGGCCTGCCACTGACATACCGAGCAGATCGCTGGGATCAACTTCTAGCCACTATGCAGCGGGATAAGAAGGCAAGATCCGGCGCCCTGAGGTTTGTGGTGCTGGATCAGATTGGCAAACCGAGCATGCTTTCCGCCCCCACACCTGAACTGCTATTTACGGCGTTCCAGGCGATTGTGGAATAGCGTTTACCCATGAGCAAGATTCTTATCCTGAATGGACCAAACCTTAACCTGCTTGGCAGGCGCGAACCCGATGTTTACGGAAGCGCCAGCTTGGCTGATTTGGAGCGCGCTCTCACCACCAGGTTTCCATCCGCTGAGCTTGAGTTTTTTCAAACCAATAGCGAAGAGGAACTCATCTCAAAGCTCCACCAGGCGTTTGAAGCAAAGTCGGATGTTGTCCTAAACCCGGCTGCATTCACGCACTACTCATATGCCCTGAGGGATGCGTGTGCGGTGCTGACAACCAGCAAACTTCGACTAATCGAGGTGCACATTTCAAACCCACACGCTCGCGAAGAGTTTCGCCACAACTCCGTGATCTCTGGGGTGGCAACCGGAGTCATAGCTGGCTTTGGGCTCTCCAGCTACGAGCTAGCGGTTTCTTGGCTGCTAGCCAACTAGAATTCTCAAGGTTTATTCAAGGAGAGTCATGGCAACTTCAAACGATCTAAAAAACGGCATGGTGCTAAACATCGAAGGCCAGCTTTGGTCCGTAATCGAGTTCCAGCACGTAAAGCCAGGTAAGGGGCCAGCATTCGTTCGCTCCAAACTGCGCAACGTGCTATCCGGCAAGGTTGTCGACAAGACTTTTAACGCTGGTGTCAAGGTGGAGACTGCAAATGTGGATCGCCGTGACATGCAGTATCTATACAACGATGGCTCAGGCTTCGTTTTCATGGACACCACCAACTACGATCAAATCACCGTCTCCGCTGAGACCGTAGGGGACGCAGCCAACTTCATGCTCGAGAACCAAATGGCTACCGTGGCTCTGCACGAGGGCAACCCGCTCTACATCGAGCTACCACCATCGGTAGTGCTCGAGATCACCTACACCGAGCCTGGGTTGCAGGGTGACCGCTCCACCGGTGGCACCAAGCCTGCGACTTTGGAAACCGGGTACCAGATTCAAGTTCCGCTGTTCATTGAGAACAACACCAGAGTCAAGGTCGACACCAGAACCGGTGACTACCTTGGCCGTGTGAGCGAATAGTTGAGCGCAAGAACTAAAGCTCGGAAGCGAGCATTGGATGCGCTCTTCGCATCCGATGTCACCGGCCAGAATGCCCTGACTCTGCTCGAGCAAACCAGGGCCGAAGTTGGAGACCGTCAAAATCAGGATGCCATCTTCGACTATGCCGAGATGCTGGTGACCGGCTATCTGCAAAACGCGGACAGCATCGATACCCAACTGCGCATGCTCGCTGACAACTGGTCACTTGAGCGCATGCCAAATGTGGACCGAGCATTGCTTCGCCTAGCGAGCTGGGAAATCCTCTACAACGATGAGGTTCCAAACGAGGTGGCCATCTCAGAAGCAGTTGCTCTAGCGGCCGAGTATTCGACTGAGGACTCATCAAAATTCGTAAACGGTGTTTTAGCAAGACTTTCTAAGGGTTCCACCGCACTTTAGCTAGTATGCTTTGACAAGCAAATGTCCTTTAACTTCGTCCAGAGAGGCGAAGAAGGAGAAGAAATGACCTCTAGAGTCGTACTCGACGCGCCAGACATTGATCGGGCCCTCAAACGCATTTCCCACGAAATCCTCGAAGCCAACGAAGGCTCTGGGGATTTAGTTTTACTGGGAATCCCAACCCGCGGCGTTTCAATTGCTTCCAGAATCGCGACAATCATCAAGGGCATTGAGCCTGAATTTGAGGGCCACTGCGGAAGTCTCGACATCACGATGTATCGGGACGATCTATCTGGAAACCAACGGGCACTCGGCAAAACTGAGATTCCTGCCTCAGGGATAGACGGCAAGGTCGTGGTCTTAGTTGACGATGTTTTGTTTTCGGGAAGAACGGTTAGAGCAGCCCTGGATGCCCTGGTTGAGTTTGGTCGTCCGCGTCAAGTGAAGCTGGCTGTGTTGGTGGACAGAGGACATCGCGAGCTTCCAATAAGACCAGATTTTGTTGGCAAGAACCTTCCAACCGCGAAGAGCGAACGGGTATCGGTAATGGTTCAGGCTGTTGACGGGATAGATCAGGTGGTGATCTCAGAATGAAGCACCTGATTTCGATTTCGGATCTAACTAAGGATCAGGCAGTCAAGCTACTAGATGACGCAGCAGAACTCGCATCGGTGAATGAGCGTGAGGTGAAGAAGCTTCCGGCGTTGCGTGGCAAGACTGTGGTGAACCTCTTTTTTGAAAACTCCACCAGAACCAGAATCAGCTTCGAAATTGCGGCCAAGCGACTCAGTGCGGATGTGATCAACTTCTCGGCATCGACCTCGTCGCTTTCAAAGGGGGAGTCGCTCAAGGACACCGCGCAGACCTTAGAGGCGCTTGGGGCACATGCGATTGTGGTGCGGCACCCCTATTCGGGTGCCGCTCACGCATTAGCTCACCGAGGCTGGATTTCATCGAGCATCATCAACGCCGGTGACGGCTCCCACGAGCATCCAACCCAAGCCCTGCTCGATGCCCTGACTCTTCGTCAGGCATTTGGCATGAGCCATGATCTTGCAGGGCTTCGGGCCCTGATTGTTGGCGACATCCTTCACTCCCGCGTCGCTAGAAGCAATGTTTTGCTTTTGAAGCTACTGGGTGCAGAAGTTACGGTTGCTGGTCCCACCACGCTGATGCCAAAGGGCATCGAGGCGATGGGGGCGAAGGTTTCGCACAACCTGGATGAGTCGCTGTCACAAAAGCCTGATGCAGTGATGATGTTGCGGGTTCAGAAGGAACGCATGCAGGGAAGCTTCTTCCCTTCAGAACGTGAGTATGCCAAGAGCTGGGCACTGACAGGAGAGAGGTTTTCATCGCTCGGGGAGAACTCGGTTGTGCTGCACCCGGGTCCGATGAACCGAGGATTTGAAATCTCATCTGAGGCAGCGGATTCCTCCAAGTCCCTAGTTCTAAAGCAGGTTGCCAATGGGGTGTCCGTGCGCATGGCTGTTTTGTACGCGACTTTGTCGGGAGAGGCTAACTAATGAGCACGATTCTTTCCTCAGTCACGCTGGCAAATGGTCAAAACGCCGATATTGAAATCAGCAACGGCGTTGTATCAGCCATCGGGAAGCTGGGCTCCGGCCTTGATTGCTCGGGGTTGATAGCACTACCTGGCTTCGTCGATCTCCACACCCACCTGCGCCAGCCGGGTTTCGAAGCCAGCGAGACAGTTCTGACCGGATCTCGCTCTGCAGCCGCCGGTGGCTACACTGCGGTTCTCGCAATGGCCAACACCATGCCGGTGGCGGATTCTGCTGGGGTCGTTGAGCAAATCCATCAGCTCGGCATCGAAGCTGGCTATGTTGAGGTGCAGCCAATCGGAGCGGTGACCAAGGGGCTGGCCGGCGAAGAGCTTGCGGCTATTGGTTCAATGGCGAACTCAAGAGCTAAGGTTCGAGTTTTCTCTGACGATGGAAACTGCGTCCACGATCCGCTAATCATGCAGCGGGCACTGGAGTATGTGAAGGGCTTCGACGGCGTCATAGCGCAACACGCGCAGGAGCCGCGACTCACCCAGGGTGCTCAGATGAATGATGGTGCCCTCGCTACCGAACTTGGGCTTAAGGGTTGGCCGAGTGTTGCCGAGGAGTCGATCATCGCTCGCGATGCTCTGCTCGCCGAACAAACTGGTGCTCGACTGCACATTTGTCACCTAACAACCGCAGGAGCAGTTGATGTGGTTCGTTGGGCCAAGAAGCGCGGGATTCAAATCACCGCCGAGGTGACTCCGCACCACCTGATGCTAACTGAGGAATTGGTAAGGGGTTACGACCCGATATACAAAGTGAATCCGCCACTTCGCTCCAAAGAGGACACTCTCGCACTACGAGCTGCGGTGCTGGATGGCACCATCGACATACTCGGCACCGACCATGCGCCGCACTCTATCGAGAAGAAGGATTGCGAGTGGGAAGCTGCCGCATTCGGCATGGTCGCTCTGGAGCACGCTGCAAGCGTTCTGCAGGAAGTTGTCCTCGGCGGCGGAGGTGACTGGGAGTTGTTTGCAAAGTTGATTTCCTCAAAACCCGCTGAAATCGCCAGACTCTCCGGGCAAGGCGAGCTCGCTATTGGAAAGCCTGCAAACCTAGCCTTGATTGACCCAAGTGCGAAGCGAGTGATTGAATCCACAACCTTCTCCAAGAGCACCAACAATCCGTTTGCGGGAGTGGAGTTGCCCGGGCGAGTGGTTCACACCATCTATCGCGGAGAATTCACGGTTAGAGATGGAGTGGTTCGCTAATGGAAAGAGAGATCATCGGAGCGAGCGCTATCGCGCTGGTTGCAGTGATAGCGAGCTTGATTTACCTATCGAATCGCTCGGTTCGAAAAGCTCAAGAGAGTGCCCTGCCCGAGCCAAGTCGTCCAACACAGCTGACGGATGGGATAGCGGCCTTTTACGTTTCAACGGTCTTTGCCGACTCGCCGCTAAAGCGTGTTTGGGCTTGGGGACTTGGGGGCAGAGGCAAGGCGCTGGTAACAGTTGAACATGACGGCGTGAGCATTGAGCGCCAGGGAGAGCTTGGTCTCTTCATTTCTCGGGATGTGCTCACGGGAGTCAGCAGGGCCTCCGCCACCATCGACAAGGGAGTCGAGAAAGACGGTCTGATCGCACTGATTTGGAGGCTGGGTAGCGAAGAGCTAGCAACCCATCTTCGGATTGTGAGTCGATCGCAGCGACAAGAGTTTGAAAATGAAATTCGTGAGCACTTTGGAGTGGAAATTGGATAAGGCCTACCTAGTTTTAGAAAACGGCACGGTATTTGAGGGTGACGCCTTGGGTGCAAAGGGACAAACTCTAGGTGAGTTGGTCTTTGCAACCGGTATGACCGGGTACCAGGAGACAATCACCGACCCAAGCTATGCGGGCCAGATTGTCATACAGACCGCGCCTCACATCGGAATCGTGGGCATGAACGAGCGGGACGAGGAGTCAAACCGGATTTGGGTGGCTGGATACGTAGTGAAAGACCCTTCCCGAATTGCTTCAAACTTCAGGGCCGAGCGCACCCTTCAGTCTGATCTGAGTAGTCAGGCAATTGTGGGGATCTCAAACCTCGATACCCGCGCACTCACGATCATGATCCGCGACGCTGGAGCTATGCGGGCTGGCATTTTCTCGGGGGATGCAATCAAATCCGAGGCGGAGATGATTTCTCTAGTGACCGCAGCACCCGAGATGAAGGGTCGCAAGCTTTCGGACATCGTTACCACCCCGCAAAGCTACGTGATTCCCTCGAAGGGTGAGGCGATTGGATCGGTTGCGATCCTAGATTTGGGCATCAAGAAATCAACCCTGGAGCACCTCAGTGAGCGTGGGCTTGAGGTTCGGGTATACCCCTCGGACGTCTCCTCCGAGGTGCTTCTCGGGGATAACCCAAGTGCAGTGTTTTTCTCCAATGGACCCGGTGACCCCGAGGCCTCAGGCGCTCAGGTTGAACTTCTGAGAGAGGTTCTCAAAGCAGGAAAGCCATTCTTCGGGATTTGCTTTGGCAATCAGCTGCTCGGTAGAGCACTGGGATTCGACACCTACAAGCTGGCATTCGGCCACCGAGGCATCAATCAACCTGTGATGCACGCTGAAACCGGTCGCGTCGAGGTAACTGCTCACAACCACGGCTTTGCCGTGAAGCTCGATGGCGATGAAGCCTTGAGCCCTCAAGGCTTCGGAAGAGTGCGAGTTTCCCACCGTGGCCTCAACGATGGTGTTGTCGAGGGTCTTGAGTGCCTCGACATACCGGCATTTTCGGTTCAATACCACCCTGAGGCGGCTGCCGGTCCACATGACTCGCACTACCTTTTCGACAAATTCATTTCAATGATTCAGGAGAACTAATGCCAAAGCGTGAAGACATCAAATCGGTCTTGGTAATTGGCTCCGGTCCAATCGTTATCGGACAGGCTTGCGAATTCGACTACTCAGGCACCCAGGCATGTCGGGTGCTGCAGGAGGAGGGCATCAGGGTAATCCTGATCAACTCAAACCCGGCGACCATCATGACCGACCCTGACTTTGCAGATGCGACCTATGTCGAACCCATCACTCCTGAGGTTATCGAAGCGATTATTGAAAAGGAAAAGCCCGACGCAATCCTGCCGACCCTGGGCGGACAAACTGCATTGAATGCGGCAATGTCGCTATACGAACGCGGCTCGCTTGAGAAGTATGGCGTTGAACTAATTGGCGCCAATGTGGACGCCATCAAAGCCGGTGAGGATCGCCAAGCATTCAAGCAACTCGTGCTCGACGCCGGTGCTGACGTGGCACGCAGTTACATAGCTCACAACATGGACGAGGTGCTGGAAGCTGCAAACCAACTCGGTTACCCGATGGTGGTTCGACCTTCCTTCACCATGGGTGGGCTGGGTTCAGGTTTTGCCTACAACGAAGCAGACCTGCGCAGAATCGCAGGTGCCGGGCTCCAGGCATCTCCCACAACAGAGGTATTGCTTGAGGAGTCGATCCTAGGTTGGAAGGAGTATGAGCTTGAGCTCATGCGAGACAAGAACGACAACACGGTTGTCGTCTGTTCCATCGAAAACTTTGACCCGGTTGGTGTTCACACTGGAGACTCGATCACCGTTGCTCCGGCATTGACACTTACCGACCGCGAGTACCAAAACCTTCGCGACATCGGAATTGAGATCATTCGTGCGGTTGGTGTGGATACCGGAGGCTGCAACATTCAGTTTGCGGTTGATCCCGAAAACGGTCGAGTAATTGTCATCGAGATGAACCCTCGTGTCTCTAGATCCTCAGCCCTGGCATCAAAAGCTACCGGGTTCCCGATCGCAAAGATTGCAGCCAAACTCGCCATCGGTTACACGCTGGATGAGATCCCAAATGACATCACCGGAGTTACCCCAGCGAGCTTCGAGCCGACCCTCGACTACATCGTTGTAAAAGCTCCGAGATTTGCTTTTGAAAAGTTCCCTGCGGCTGACCCAACCCTCACCACAACAATGAAGAGCGTTGGTGAGGCCATGGCTATCGGACGAACCTTCACACAGGCTCTGCAAAAAGCGTTGCGCTCACTTGAAAAGCGTGGAAGTTCATTCCACTGGGGGAATCAACCAGATTCCGTCCATGATCTGCTCACCAAGATGCGAGTTCCTACCGATGAGCGCGTTGTGCAAGTTCAGCAGGCGTTGCGCCTGGGAGCGACCGCCCAGCAGGTATTCGAAGCGACCAAGATTGACCCTTGGTTTATCGACCAGATTCAACTGATCAACGAAACTGCTCAATGGCTTACAGAACAACCTGAACTGACCCGAGATGTCCTGAAGAGGGTAAAGGAGCACGGGTTCTCTGATGTCCAGATTGCCCAGCTCAGATCAATGTCTGAGGCAGACGTTAGATCACTGAGGCACAGCCTTAACCTTCGCCCGGTCTTCAAAACCGTGGACACCTGTGCGGGGGAGTTCCCGGCCCTCACGCCTTACCACTACAGCAGCTATGAACAGTTCACTGAGGTACGACCATCTGCTCGCAAGAAGGTAGTGATTCTTGGTTCTGGACCGAACCGAATCGGTCAAGGTGTTGAGTTTGACTACTCCTGCGTACACGCTGCATTTGCACTTCGTGATGCCGGATACGAGACCATCATGGTCAACTGCAACCCCGAGACGGTATCTACCGATTACGACACCTCTGACCGCCTCTACTTCGAACCGCTAACCCTCGAGGATGTTCTCGAAGTAATCCATGCCGAGAGTCAGTCCGGTGAGCTGCTGGGCGTTATGGTCCAACTCGGAGGTCAGACCGCGCTTGGTCTCGCGAAAGGCCTTGAGGCTGCAGGAATCCCAATTCTCGGAACTACGCCGGAGTCCATTGATAAGGCGGAGGAGCGCGGTCAGTTCCAGCAGATCTTGGATGCCGCAGGTCTACTCGCACCAGCCAACGGCATTGCCACCAACCTTGAAGAGGCAGTTGCGGTTGCTAACAGGATTGGCTATCCAGTTTTAGTTAGGCCTAGTTTCGTGCTTGGCGGCCGAGGCATGGAGATTGTTTATGATGAGGATTCGCTGAATGGCTACTTCGACCGCATCGCCGGTCACGCACTAGTTGATTCCGAGCACCCACTTCTGGTTGATCGATTCCTAGATGATGCGATTGAGATTGACATCGATGCCCTATTTGACGGTGAACAACTTTATGTCGGTGGTGTCATGGAGCACATCGAGGAGGCTGGTATTCACTCCGGTGACTCCAGTTGCACCCTGCCGCCCATCACGCTGAGTGAGACTCAGATCAATCGTGTCGCAAAGGCAACCGAAGAGATTGCAAGAGGCCTGAACGTAAAGGGGCTACTAAACGTTCAATTTGCTCTGGCCTCGGACGTTCTCTATGTACTTGAGGCGAACCCGCGTGCTTCGAGAACGGTGCCATTCGTTTCCAAAGCCCTGGGAATCACGCTGGCAAAGGCTGCAGCCTTGGTCATGGCGGGTTCAAGCATCAGCGACCTGATTCGAGATGGCCACCTGCCCGCTCAGGATGGCAAGCACCTTCCAAGCGGAACACCGATCTCTGTCAAGGAAGCGGTATTGCCTTTCAAGCGATTTGCCACCAAGGATGGTCGCTTTGTGGACTCACTGCTGGGGCCAGAAATGCGATCCACGGGCGAGGTTATGGGTATTGACGTTGACTTCCCAACCGCATTTGCAAAGTCACAGGCCGGTGCCGGCTCAAAGCTTCCTAAATCAGGAACGGTGTTCGTTTCGGTAGCTGATCGTGACAAGCCTCAGCTGCTACTGCCGGTGCGGAGACTTAGTCAGCTGGGATACCGAATCCTCGCTACCGATGGCACCGCCAAGATGCTCTCGCGTCACGGTATCGCGGCTGAGCGGGTTGCCAAGCATTCGCAGGCTGGGACTGGCGAACGTTCAATCGTTGAGATGATCACTGCGGGTGAGGTTGACGTTGTTGTAAATACTCCATCGGGAGCCGATGCCAGAGTCGATGGCTATGAGATTCGTGCCGCTACAACTGCAGCGGACAAGCCAATCTTCACCACTGCGGCGCAGCTCAGTGCAGCAATTGGCTCTTTTGAGATGATCCGCGAGGGTGAGTTCAAAGTCAAGCCGCTACAGGAGCACGCGCTTGATCGAAAGCAGCTGCTCAATGGCTAGTTTTCTCGAGCGCATTCACAAGACAATCGCCGCGCAGAGTGCTCTCTGCATGGGGATTGACCCTTCGGAATCTGAACTGAGGGAGTGGGGGCTACCCAACTCTTCACAGGGAGTGTTGGACTATGGCCTCAAACTGGTGGATGCGGCCGCTGGGAACCTAGGGTTTATTAAGCCTCAGGTGGCATTCTTTGAGCGCTTTGGGTCTACAGGTCTTTTGGCACTGGAGCAAATTCTTGCTGAGGCTCGCGCTGCCAACCTGTTTGTGATTGCAGATGCCAAGCGTGGCGACATTGGATCCACCATGCACGGTTACGCAGAAGCCTGGTTCGGAGATGATTCTCCGCTGAGGTCAGATGCCCTCACGGTCTCCGGATACCTAGGGCCAGATTCGCTAGAGGACACACTGGGATACGCCTCTGATGTCAACGGTGGACTTTTCGTCCTCTGCGCCACCTCGAACCCCGAGGCCAAGCAGCTTCAGACTGCAAAGCAGGGCAACAAAACAGTGGCCCGACTGGTTCTCGATGCCGCCAAAAAAACCGATTCAAAAAACCTTGGGCTGGTCATTGGAGCTACACAGAAACTCGAAGACTTTGGCCTTGGCGAGGTTTTGGAGACAGATTGCAAAGTGCCGATACTTGCCCCAGGCTTTGGCGCCCAGGGTGCCAAGTTATCGGACCTGAAGGCGATTTTTGGAGCGTCTGCTTCAAACGTGATTGCCTCGATGTCTCGTGGTCTAACAGCGCAGGGCCCAGATAAGCTCAAGGAGCAAATCAAGATTTCTAAGGAAGAGCTTTGGCGCTAGTGGTTCTGGCCGGTCCCGCGGGGGTTGGCAAAGGCACGATAGTGCAGCGAATCTTGGCCTCCGAGCCGGATTTTTTGCTTTCTGTTTCCGCCACCACAAGGTCACCGCGCCCGGGTGAGGTTGACGGGATCCACTACCACTTCATCTCGAAGCAGGAATTCGAAGAACTGATTGCGCAGAACCAGCTACTTGAATTCGCAATCGTGCACGGTAGTAACTACTACGGAACGTTGCTGAATGAACTCACTAGGGCAGAAGCAGAAGATAAGCATCTGCTTCTGGAGATTGACCTGCAGGGCGCAAGACAGGTCAAGGCGAGAATCCCAGAGGCGCTGACAATATTTATTTCACCGCCGAGCTGGGATGAGCTGGAAGCGAGGCTGCGAAATCGCGGAACCGAGACAGAAGAGCAAATTCAAACTAGACTGTCTACAGCTCGCACAGAACTTGCAAGTGCGGGAGAGTTTGATTTCAACGTCACCAACCAGGACCTAGACACTTGCGTGTCCGAGGTAGTTGAATTGGTGCGAAAGTACGAAAGAGGATCATGAGCGACAAGCTTCAGGGAATCGTAAACCCACCAATTGACGAGCTGCTGGCAAAAGCAGGCTCGAACTACGAGCTAGTTATCTTCGCCTCAAAGCGCGCTCGCCAGATCAACGAGTACTACGCCGCACTCCACGAGGGCAGCCTATTCAACTACGTTGGCCCACTCGTTGATTCATCCATCGATGACAAGCCACTTAGCATCGCGCTGCACGAGCTACACCAGGGCAAGCTAAACAAGGTAGAGGCCAAGTAGGTCTCAATTGCGCGTTCTGCTTGGCATAACAGGTGGAATCGCGGCCTATAAGGCGGCGAATCTGGTTCGCCTGCTAAAGGAATCCGGTCACGAAGTGACCGTACTGCCTACCCAAAATGCGCTGAAGTTTATTGGTGAAACCACTCTCGAAGCACTCTCGGGTAAGAACATCAATCTCGACATGTATCAGGATGTCGCCGACGTCCGACATGTTGAACTCGGCCAGCAAGCCGATCTGATAATCGTGGCACCTGCCACCGCTAGTTTTATGGCTCGCCTAGCAGCCGGAATCGCAGATGACCTGCTCCTGAACGCCATCCTGGCCTCAACCGCACCGATAGTTTTGGCGCCTGCCATGCACACTGAAATGTGGCAAAACGAGGCCACAATTGCCAATGTCCAAACCCTGATTTCCAGAGGCATTCGAGTTTTAGAGCCAGCGGTTGGACGACTAACTGGCGAAGACTCTGGCCCGGGCAGAATGCCAGAGCCGGAGCAGATTCTTGAGTTTGCGCTTGGGGACCTGCCACTTAGCGGAAAGCACGTGATGGTCACGGCCGGAGGCACTCGGGAACCGATCGATTCGGTTCGCTTTATCGGAAACTCCTCAACCGGACGCATGGGGATTGAACTTGCAAAGGCGGCTCGCGATTTGGGTGCCGAGGTCACCTTGATAGCAGCCAACATTGAGACCAAATTGCCGGCCGGCGTAAATGTGATTCACGTTAGCTCCGTAGACGATTTGGAACTCGCGATGGACCGAGACTGCGATCTAATCGTCATGGCAGCCGCGGTTTCTGACTTTAGGGTGTCAAATCCCTCTGGGGAAAAACTCAAGCGAGGACAATCACTCACACTAGAGCTAATCCCCACCAAGGACTTGATTGCAAGCTACGCAGCAAATCACAAGGCCGTTTCGGTTGCCTTCGCGCTAGCGGACTCAAGTGGAGAAAAGCTCGTTGAGATTGCGACGGCAAAGTTGTGGGACAAGGGCGTCGATTTTATTGTTGGCAATTCAGTTACCGCTCTGGGAGCAGCGGATAACCAAATCGAGTTCATCTCCCGGGATTCTCATGAGTCAAAATCTGGAACAAAGTCTGAGCTGAGTCGCTGGATTCTAGAGAGGGTCATACCCAAGCTGTCCTAGTGCCTCGATAGACTTTGGCACTATGAAGCTACGCACATTTACCTCTGAGTCCGTGACCGAAGGGCATCCGGACAAAATCTGTGATCAGATCTCTGACACCATCCTCGATGCAATGCTTGAGCAGGATCCAACCGCTCGTGTTGCTGTCGAGACTCTCGTAACCACTGGCCTAGTTCACGTTGCCGGTGAGGTTACAACCTCCAGTTATGTAGACATCCCACAGCTTGTTAGGGACCGAATCACCGCGATTGGCTATGACAACGCAGAGATCGGTTTTGATGGCAAGAGCTGCGGTGTCTCGATTTCTATTGGTGCCCAGTCGCCGGATATTGCAGCCGGCGTTGATGCAGCGCTCGAGGCCCGAGCTGGCAACCAAGACTCCGACTCACAGCTGGGAGCTGGCGACCAGGGCATGATGTTTGGTTACGCGACCAATGAGACAAGCGTTCTTATGCCGACACCGATTCTGCTCTCACACAGAATCACCGAGTCACTCAGTAACCTCCGCCGCGAGCTCGCAAATGGGCTGCTTAGGCCAGATGGTAAGGCTCAGGTCTCGGTGAATTACGACGGCGATAAGCCCGTTTCGATTGACACTGTTGTGCTCTCAACCCAGCATCACCAAGATGCTAGCCAAGATGAGCTTGCGCAGTTGATTCTTTCTCGTGTCATTCAACCCGTCCTGCAGGACTCCGGGTTGGATTTCTCGGACACCAAGTACTTCATCAATCCGTCCGGTCGCTTTGTTATCGGTGGACCGCAGGGAGACGCCGGTCTGACCGGTCGCAAAATCATCGTCGACACCTACGGTGGAATGGCCAGACACGGTGGTGGAGCCTTCAGCGGGAAGGACCCATCCAAGGTTGACCGCTCCGCCGCATATGCCATGCGCTGGGTCGCGAAGAACGTCGTTGCCGCAGGCCTGGCAGACCGTGCGGAGATTCAGGTTGCCTACGCAATTGGTGTTGCTAAGCCAGTCTCGGTGTTCGTAGAAACATTTGGCACCGAAAAGGTTGAGACCGCCGCTATTGAGAGAGCAATCTCTGAGGTCTTTGACCTGCGACCAGCAGCGATCATTCGTGAGTTGGACCTGAGAAGACCGATCTATGCAAAGACTGCCGCCTATGGGCACTTTGGTCGTGAGCTACCAGGATTTACCTGGGAGCAAACAGATCGTGCCCGTGCACTGAGAGAAGCTGCAGGAAAGTAGTGAATTCCGTCGCGCGGGTGGTCGCGGAGTCAAACCTGATCCAGTTGGATCGAGAGTTTGACTTCCTAGTTCCAGACCACCTGCGGGACGAGGTTCGAGTTGGGCAGCGAGTCAAGTTTGAAATTGGTCGCAGCAAGAAGGTTTACACCGGCTTCATCTCTCAGCTGGCGGCAACTAGTGAATACGCCACCAGTGAAATCAGTGAAATCGTCTCACCAAAGCCTGTTCTCACGCCAGAGCTACTTCGATTCGCTAGACAGGTTGCTGACCGGCAGTGTGTGGCTCTGGGGGAGATCCTCGCCTTGGCGATACCAGATCACATGCCGAGGATCTCAGTCCCAGAGTCAATACCTGTCAGGCCAAGCCAAAACCCTTTCCCAGCACCCAAGCTAGATTTGCCGCTGACTCAGCGTGCTGCCTTGCTCTCTGGCGCCAGGCATCAGGCTTTCGAGGGTAAGCGCTACCCGGACTGGGCCCTTGCAATTGCCTATCAGGTGACTCAAAAGCTGATTCAGGGTCAAAGCAGCATCGTGATTCTGCCAGAGCAATCGCAGATCAATCAATTGCGCGCCTTGCTTGAGGCTGGAGAGCTGTCCGCTCAGCTATCGGTTTTTGGGGCTGGCCAGAGAAAGTCCGAGCGGTATCAAAACTTTCAAAGGTGCCTCGATCAAGACGCCGTGATAGCGATTGGAACGAGAACTGCCATTTACGCTCCGGTAAGCAACCTGGGTTTAGTGGCGTTGTTTGACGATTTGGATGATTCACTGCGGGAACAGGGCTCGCCCTTCACCCATGCTCGTGAACTTGCTCTGATGCGGGCCTTGGAATCTGAACTTCTGCTAATTGCGAATTATCGATCGGTGGAAGTTCAGCGTTTGGTTGAAATTGGTTACGTCACTGATCACACTCTGGCTGGCGCTCCGCCTCGAATCGCATTTAGCGAGCCAAGCGCCAGGATGGATTCGGCTAGTTTCGAACTTATTCGCGAGCGTGTGGAGCAGGGCCCGATTCTGGTTCTACTCCCTAGGAAGGGAAGCTCGCCTGCAGCTTTTTGCTTCGGATGTGGTGATCGGCTCAGCTGTCACAGCTGCGGGGGTCCGATTTGGGAACCAACCGCAGGAACATTCAGCTGCCGAGTCTGCAGACGAGGCTTCACAAGTTGTAAAAGCTGTGGGGCTCAGAGAGCAAAATCAGGTCGGGCAGGTAGCGGCAGGACCGTCGCAGAGCTGGGCAAAGCCTTCCCGCAAACACTAATTTCCGAGGCGACTGCCGAAAAGCAACCTTCAAAGATTCTTGATTCCAAACACATCATCGTCTCGACTCCGGGTTCAAGCCCAGTTGCTCCAAATGGCTACGCCGCGGTGTTGATCCTCGATTGCGACATCTGGCTTTCCTCCCATTCACTGCAGGCTGAACAACTGGCAATTCGGGATTGGATGGAGGCAATTGAATTGCTCTCTGACACCGGCCGGGCGGTGATTGCAGGTGTCCCAGCCCAGCTTGGCCAGGCAATAACTCTGTCCCAACACCGCCAGCTAGCCAAGGTTGCTTACCGAGACGCTGTAGCACTGAGCCTGCCGCCCGCAGTTCGCGTCGCACACCTGGAGGCGACAAGCGATGTGTTGATTGCAGTCCTAGAGGAGCTGCGTCAGCTTGGTGCGCAGGAGCTTAGGACTGAGCTGGGAGATAGCTCTAGGGCACTAATTCGCTTCAGCTATCAACTTGGTTCCAAAGTGAGCGAGGTTCTGAGGAGGCAAGCTCTAAAGGCGAATGCAAGGTTGGTAGGTGCCAGTAAGCGCCGCGGACTAAGAATTGCGATGGACGATTGGTCTAGTCTCTAGGAAGCCATGAAACTCATTTTTGCCGGGACTCCAGATATCGCTGCGACTGCGATGCGCGAGCTTGCTCGAGAGCATGAGATAGTCCTCGCAATTACGCGCGAAGATGCGCCGGTGGGTCGAAAGCGAGTACTAACCCCATCGCCGGTAGCAATGGTGGCAGCAGAACTTGGTATTGAGGTGTTGAAGCGAAATCGAATCACCGAATCCGACTTGACCGCTCTCAAGCAGTCTGGGGCCGAGCTTGCGATAGTTATTGCCTATGGTGCACTGATTCCAAAGGTCGCACTCGATCTAATGCCATGGTGGAATCTGCACTTCAGCTTGCTGCCTAAGTGGCGCGGTGCTGCACCACTGCAGTTCTCCATCATGAACCTCGGCGACGGTGCGGGTATCTCTCTCTTCGAACTGGAGGAGGGTTTGGACACCGGGCCACTAATCGCATCGCGACCTATGTCGATTGACCCAACCAAAACCTATGGTGAGCACCTTGAGAGCTTCACCGCCTCGGGCATAAACCTGATTCTCGATGCGCTTGAATCCAAGCCTTCGCCTTGTGCGCAAGTGGGAGAACCGACATTAGCCCCCAAGATTGACAGGGCATTCGCGAAACTTGATTTCACAAAGACCGCACAACTGGTGAGTGCAAAGGTGATGGCACTTAACCCTGAACCAGTCGCCTTCTGCTACCTCCAAGGAGAGCCGTTCCGAGTCCTAAGAGCGATATCACTTGGCAGCACTAACTGGGCTCAGCTTGATCAGGTGACCCCAAAGCCAGGGCGAGTATTCCAAAACGGCGGTCGAGTATTCGCTGAGTGCGGTGATGGAACGCGCATCGAACTTATCGAAGTTCAGCCAGCCGGAAAAAAGGCAATGGCTGCGGGGGACTGGTATCGGGGGCTAAACAAAGAGGTGGTTCTTGACTAACCCGCGCGAAGTCGCCCTTGACCTTTTGGTAAGAGTCGAACAATCCGACAGCTACATCAACCTGCTGCTTCCAAAGGTTCTGGGCAAAATCAATCCTTCCGATGCCGATCGAGGATTGATTCAGGAACTGAGTTACGGAACCCTTCGCTGGAGGGCACAATACGACGCCTTTATTGACTCGTTCACAGCAGGCAAGACGCTTAGTTCTCGACTGCGACTCGCTCTTCAACTTGGCTTACACCAATTATTCAGAATGCGCGTTCCCTCTCACGCAGCCATCCACGAGAGCGTGGAGCTAGTAAAAAGCTTCGAGAAAAATGCCGCGGGTTTGGCCAATGCCGTGCTTCGTAATGCGGATCGCGCGGGCTTTGAGGCTCTTCTCGAGAAAGTACTCAAGGGGAAATCTGGCGTGGATGCGTTGGCCATCAAGTATTCGCATCCGGCCTGGGTTATAACGGCTCTCAAGACCGCTCTAGAACTCGATGGTAGGGGTGCAGAGCTGGAGAGCCTGCTCGAAGCCAACAACGAGACTCCGTTAGTGAATCTGGCGGGACTAACTGCAGCTGCACGGGATTACCTAGCGAAAGAGGAACTGGAACCAGGGGCGGCATCTCCGATTGGATTCATAGCTAGAGGTAACCCTGAACCGTTGCTTTCAACACCAGGCGTTAGGGTGCAGGATCAGGGCTCTCAGCTAGTGGCCCTGACGCTTTTAGAGGTCGGCGACAAATCCGGCAAGTGGCTCGACATGTGTTCGGGCCCAGGGGGAAAGTCGGCAGTATTACAGGCGGGTATTCGGGAACACGGCGGTGAACTTGACTGCCTTGAACCCAACCCCCAGCGCGCGGAGTTAGTTCGCGAAGCGCTCGATCCCAGTGGTCCGGGTGAGGTGATCGTGGCCTATGGCCAGGAGGCGAAAGCAAACAGCTACGACGCCATCCTGCTCGACGCCCCATGCTCGGGACTTGGTTCGGTGCGCAGGAAACCCGAATCTCGCTGGCGTAAAAAGCCAGAACAGCTTCCTCAGCTTGTGAAGATTCAAGCCGAGCTCTTGGACTCGGGAGTTAGAGCACTGAAACCCGGTGGCTACCTGCTCTATTCAACTTGCTCGCCACTTGTCCAAGAGACCAACGCTCAAATCAAAGCCGTGCTAGATCGCCATAGTGACCTAGAGCTAATCAACACCAATCAGGTTCTAGGTAACCTGTCGCCGAAGTTAAATCTGAATAAGGCCCGAAAGACGGTTCAGCTCTGGACCCATGAGCACGGAACCGATGCCATGTTTATGGCTCTTTTGAGAAAGCAATAGGCTGAACACTATGCACATCCACCCATCGATCTTGAGTGCGGACTTCGTGAATCTGGAGTCTGAACTGGGCAGCATCCTAAGTGCGGATGCCTTCCACGTGGATGTGATGGATAACCACTTTGTCCCAAACCTAACTTTTGGGCCCCAGATGGTTGAGAGTCTGCAGCGGGTAACCAAACGCGATCTCGATATTCATTTGATGATCACCGATGTAGATATTCATGGACCCAAATACGCCGAGCTTGGGGTTTCTTCGGTCACCTATCACATCGAGGCCGCCACTAACCCAGTCCAACTAGCTCGGGATGTCAAGACCAGGGGCTCCAGGGTTGCGGCTGCCGTTAAGCCGAACACTCCGGTTTCCGAGCTGGCTGAGGTGCTGCCTGAGCTTGACATGATCCTGGTGATGACCGTGGAGCCAGGATTTGGCGGGCAGAAACTTATCGAGTCAACCATCGCAAAGGTAACTCAGGCACGTGAGCTCGCGCGCAGCCGCGGTGTTGAAATTGCGATCCAGGTTGATGGTGGAGTTACCGAGGAAAACATCGCCACCCTGGCAAGAGCCGGTGCGGATACCTTCGTCGCCGGATCTTCCGTTTTCAAGGCTGTTGATAGAAATCGACAAATTGACCTACTGAGAACTTTGGCTCAAGAGGCGGCACGCGGGTAACCTAGACCGCATGAAATCCTTTGACCAGCTTTACCTTGAGCTATTAGCTAAGGCGCAGGAGAGACCCGAGGGCTCTCGCACCGCAGAATTGCTGGAGCAGGGAGTGCATTCGATCGGCAAGAAGATTGTCGAGGAGGCGGCCGAAGTATGGATGGCAGCGGAGCACGAGTCTGATGAGCAGGTTGCCCTGGAAGTATCACAGTTGATTTATCACCTGCAATTGGTTCTTATTGCCAGAAACATTCCGCTATCGATGGTCGAGGAGAAGCTCTGATGCTTAGAGTTGCAGTTCCAAATAAGGGCATCCTCTCTGACTCCGCCATCTCGATGCTAAAAGAGGCGGGGTATGCAGTCAGACGGGACTCGCAAGAGCTACACATTGTTGACGACCAGAATCAGATCGAGTTTTTCTACCTGCGACCACGCGATATCGCAACCTACGTTGGTGAAGGTTCGCTTGATGCTGGGCTTACTGGCCTGGACCTTCTCAGAGATGCCGAGTCAAAAGCGGAGGAAGTAGCGGATCTTGGTTTCGGAGGATCCACCTTCCGATTCGCTGCACCCAAGGATTCAGGATTCCAGACCGTGAAAGATCTGCAGGGCAAGCGACTCGCTACTGCCTACCCAAAGCTCATCGAGAACTACCTCGCTGAGCAAGGGGTCACGGCTCAAATCGTGAAGCTTGATGGAGCAGTTGAATCCGCAGTCCGACTGGGTGTTGCCGATGCTGTAGCGGATGTGGTCTCAACTGGAAACACCCTTCGTAAGGCGGGCTTGAGCATCTTTGGACCAGTAATCCTCTCGTCCACCGCACGCCTGATTGCTGCTCCGGGAAAGGCTGCCCTCACAGAGAAGCTGCTGCGTCGCATCCAGGGCGTGATCGTTGCTCGTGAGTACGTAATCTTCGACTATGACTGCCCAAAGGATCTGGTAGCGAAGGCAACCACGATTACCCCCGGTATTGAGTCACCAACCATCTCGCCGCTTGCCGACGATGATTGGGTTGCGGTTCGGGCTCTGGTGAAATCTGCCGAGACCAATCAGGTAATGGATTCGCTCTATGAACTTGGTGCCAGAGCCATTCTGGTCAGCGCCATCCACGCTGCAAGGATCTAAGTGCCAGCAATTCGGATCATTCCCTGTCTCGACGTTGCCAATGGTCGAGTCGTAAAGGGAGTGCGTTTTGAGAATTTGAAGGACTCCGGCGATCCCGTAGAATTGGCCTCCAACTACTACCATCAGGGTGCTGACGAGGTTACTTTCCTAGATGTGGCGGCGACAAATGAAAACCGCGGCACGATGCTAAACCTGGTCACCAGCTGTGCCGAGCAGGTCTTCATCCCGCTAACCGTTGGCGGCGGGATTCGAAGCGTTGAAGACGTTTCGAGGTTGCTCAAATCAGGAGCAGACAAGGTCTCCGTTGGATCGGCTGGAATCGCAAGGCCCCAGCTTCTTCGAGAAATTGCCGATGAGTTTGGTTCTCAGGTTTTGGTGATATCCCTAGATCTGAAGCGCGCTCAAACCATCTCCGGTTTTGGGGTCACATCCAACGGCGGCAGGCAGCTGACCGACTTGGATGCCATGGAGTGGGTGCGCGAGGTTCAAGACCTCGGCGCAGGTGAATTGCTGATCAACAGCATCGATGCCGACGGCACTCGCGATGGCTTTGATCTGAAGCTCATTGAGCAGATCAGATCAATCTCGAAAGTGCCGATCATTGCTTCGGGTGGCGCGGGACAGATCCAGCACTTTGTGGACGCCGCCCTGGCCGGTGCAGACGCCTTGCTTGCCGCCAGTGTTTTCCATGAGGGCGCTATTTCGATAGCTGAGGTAAAGTCAGCTCTCAGCGCGAGGGGAGTGGAGGTTCGATGAGAGACCTGTCGATAACCAACGTTCGCTTCAATGATGCTGGCCTGGTTCCAGTGGTGGTCCAAGATGCCGCTAGCCAAGAAGTGCTAATGCTGGCCTGGGCTAATGCCGAGACTCTCGCAGAGAGCCTCGCGCGAGAGAAGCTTGTGTTCTGGTCTAGATCAAGGAATGCTCGTTGGCTCAAGGGGGAGACCAGTGGCAACTTTTTAAATCTGGTTGAAATCTCGATGGACTGCGATGGTGACACTATCTTGGCTAAGGTGAACCCGGTTGGTCCCGCTTGCCACAACGGAACAAGGACCTGCTTCGAGGATCACGATGATTAGCTTCGAAGAGTTCGTCGAGCTGGCGAAAAACTACAACGTCGTTCCGATTGCAAAAAGACTTTTTGCGTCAAGTGAAACCGCGCTTGGCCTATATCAGAAACTCTGCGGTGACAGACCTAATACCTTTTTGCTCGAGTCAGCCGAGCAGGGGGTCTGGGGTCGCTACTCGTTTATTGGGGTCAACTCTCGTGGTCAACTGATCACTGAGGGAGACTCAGCCAAGTTTCTCGGTGCCGAACCGCTTCCAAGCGGCTCGCTTTCCAACTCTGCCCTGGAGGCACTCGAGCAAATTCAGACCGCGTGGAAGTCAGCCCCAAGTGATGTCCCGCTGACGAGCGGTTTGGTCGGATTCGTATCCTGGCGAGCGGTCAACCTGCTGGAGAACTTGCCAGCACCTAAGGGATCTGATTACCAAGTTCCGCTTTTGGGTTTCAACCAGTTCTCTGAACTGATTGTGATGGACCACAAAACTTCAGAGCTTCTGGTGGTGAGCGTCGTCTTCGTGACCGGCTCAGATCTGAAGGGTAAGTATCAGGCTGCCGTGCGAGCTATTGAGGAACTGGTGTCGAGAATCAAGCAGCCGACCAGTGCCCAGGTATCGGAGCCAAGCTGGCCAGATCCGGAGTTTTCTAAGCGCGTTTCGCAATCTGAGTTTTTGGAGCAGGTTGAAAAAGCCAAGCACCATGTTCGACTCGGAGACGTTTTCCAGGTTGTTATCTCTCAGCGCTTTGACCAGAGAATAGAAGCCGACGCCCTAGATGTTTACCGCGCTATGAGGGCTCTGAACCCAAGCCCTTACATGTATTTGACGCGCTGGGAGGATGAGAGCGGGCCGTTCGCAATCGTTGGTTCCTCACCAGAAGCGTTGGTTAGGGTTTCTGGGAAGCGAGCTATCACCCATCCGATTGCAGGATCCAGGCCTAGGTCACAGGATGCCGCTGCAGACTTGGCTCTTGGTGAAGAGTTGCTTGCCGATGCCAAAGAACAGAGCGAGCATCTGATGCTGGTCGACCTTGCCCGTAATGACCTATTGAAAGTCTGCAAGCCAGATTCGTTGCAGGTCAGTGAATTCATGCAGATTCATCGCTTTTCCCACGTAATGCATCTGGTTTCGACGGTTGAAGGTGAGCTGTCGGATGGTCACGGACCTGTTGCAGCATTACGAGCCACATTCCCGGCGGGCACGCTATCCGGTGCACCGAAGCCAAGAGCTTTAGAGATCATTCATGATCTAGAGCCGGTTGATCGAGGTCTCTTTGGCGGAGTTGTCGGTTACTTCGATTTCTCCGGAAATGCGGATTTGGCGATAGCCATCAGAACTGCTTTGGTGCGAGATGGAATTGCCCGAGTGCAGGCCGGTGCCGGAATCGTATTGGATTCGGTGCCACAGAGCGAATATGACGAGACGCTTGCCAAGGCGGCTGTGGTTCTGAGGGCAGTCGCAGCAGCGAATGTGATGCGAAGTGCGTAGTTACAGGGCGTTAGCCATTTTGGCGATAGCAATCAGCTGGATCCTTGCCAACACTGCCTGGTTGACAATTGGTGAGGAAGAGTTGGTGGGTACTGAGTTAATTCAGCTTCTAAATCTGATTCCCGCCATCTCACTGCTGCTGATATTCATAGCCTCCTACCGAAAACTCGAGAAAACGCTGCATGCATTGGCTTCTACGGCGATGGCGAGCTTCGTTTATCTCTCGATTGCAACAGATCTAACCGCCACCTCTGCCGCAACCAAAATCTATGAGTCACTATCCGGAATTCAAGGCGCTGGTCCGACTGACATAGATTTGCAGTCAAGCTCAAGTTTTATGCCGTGGGTCTGCGCATCAGTTGCCGCAATTTCCATCGTTTTGATCTTGCTCAGCGCGCTGAGACCCACGCTTCGAGCCGAGGCTAAGCGCCAAGAAGTTGAAGACAATCGTGCCCTCTGGGATGGGCAGAGTGATTGATTGCTAGGATTTTCGAAGTTAGGAAAGAGGTTTCATGTCTCACAGCTCTGAAGATCCAGGTCACGGCAACTCGGTAGCAGCTTGGACCAGCGTGACAATCATTTTGGTTGCATTCAGCGTTGGCACATTCTTCTTCTTCCTTGAGAACGAGCCTTTGGTCTGGGCCTCGGCTGCGCTGGTTTTGGTTGGCATCGCGGCTGGTCCGATTTTGAAGAAGATGGGCTACGGCGTCGGTGGAAAGCACTCCAAGAGCCACTAGTGCTTGACGGACTCTTTCAACAAGCGCTGCTCTCTTCTCAACGCCGACAAGAGTCAATTTCAATCTCCGATCTAGAGTCATCTGCGGGCTTTGCTCGCACACCGATCGACGCCTACAGTGCGCTCGCCCCCAGTAAGAACATCAAGCTCATCGCAGAAATCAAACGTGCATCCCCATCCAAGGGTCACCTCGCCGAGATTCCCGACGCCTCAGTACAAGCCCTGCTCTATCAAAAATCAGGGGCGCACGCCATTTCAGTTCTCACAGAAGAGTCGGGATTTCTGGGTCGCCTCGAGGATTTGAGCGTTGCTCGATCCGCCGTGTCGATTCCGCTCCTAAGGAAAGACTTCATCTCCTCCGAGTACCAGATTCTCGAGGCCAAGGCCAATGGGGCAGATTTGGTGCTGTTGATTCTCTCGTGGCTTCCAGCAGCAGACTACGCGCGACTTTCCACCTTCGCCACGAGCCTGGGGCTTGGGGTTCTAACCGAAACCCACACGTTGGAAGAGATTCGAATAGCCAATGACCTGGGTGCGCGCTTGCTTGGAATCAACACTCGAAACTTGATTGATTTCAAAACCGATATTGGCCTTTTTGAAAAGATGGCGTCTGTGCTGAATCCAGAAGCCATAAAGGTCGCAGAGTCATCGGTAAAAACCGTTTCGGATGTCAAGCGCTATCGCGATGCTGGGGCAGATGTTGTGCTGGTTGGCGAGGCCTTGGTGACCGGAAATCCCGAAACCCTCATTCCAGAGTTTGTTTCGATTTAGGATTCTGTGATGGATGTGAAGCTTTCAGAGCAGGTTGGCCCTTACTTCGGCGAGTTCGGTGGCCGGTTTGTGCCTGAGCCTTTGATTGCCGCTTTGGATGAGCTTGAGGCAACCTACAACCACGCTCGTAAAGACCCAGGTTTTATCGCGGAGCTATCGGAGCTTCACCGCACCTACACCGGACGTCCCTCAATCATTACCGAGGCGAAGCGCTTCGCCGCAGAGTTTGGCGATGTTCGAGTGTTTCTCAAGCGTGAGGACCTTAACCACACCGGTAGCCACAAGATCAACAACGTGATGGGCCAGGCGCTGCTAGCCAAACGCATGGGTAAAAAGCGAATCATCGCCGAGACCGGTGCGGGACAGCATGGCGTTGCTAGCGCGACGGCAGCTGCATTCTTTGGCTTGGAGTGCGTGGTTTACATGGGCGAGGTGGATACCGAGCGCCAGGCGCTGAACGTTGCTCGCATGAAGCTACTTGGAGCACAGGTGGTTCCGGTGAAAACCGGATCGCGCACTCTGAAGGATGCAATCAACGAGGCTCTGAGAGATTGGGTTGCCAACGTTGACACCACCCACTACCTGCTGGGTACGGTTGCCGGACCTCACCCATTTCCGACCATGGTTCGAGATTTTCACTCGGTCATAGGAAACGAGGCCAGGGAGCAAATGCTCGAGATCACGGGCAAGCTACCGGATGCGGTAGCGGCTTGCGTCGGCGGCGGCTCGAACGCAATTGGAATCTTCCACGCCTTCCTCGACGATCCAAAAGTCCAGCTCTGGGGCTTTGAGGCAGCGGGTGACGGGGTTGACACACCTTTCCACGCCGCCACACTCTCCAAAGGAGTCCCTGGGGTATTGCATGGAGCGAAGAGCTACGTGCTGCAGGATGAAGACGGACAAACCATGGAGTCGCACTCCATCTCCGCTGGGTTGGATTACCCAGGAGTTGGTCCAGAGCATTCCTGGCTCAAGGATTTAGGTCGTGCGAATTACTTCGGTATCACCGATGCCCAAGCCATGGATGCGATGAAGCTACTTAGTCAAACCGAAGGCATCATTCCCGCGATCGAAACTGCGCATGCACTGGCCGGTGTAAAGAAACTGGTCGAGGTGCTACCAGCGGGATCCAGCATTCTGATTAATCTCTCCGGTCGCGGCGACAAGGACATGGAGACTGCGGGTCGCTACTTCGGACTACTGGGGGATAAATGAGCAAGGTAGCTGAGGTTCTGCTCAAAAACCGCGAGAGCGGTCGAGGCACGCTGGTTGGCTATTTCCCCGCTGGTTTTCCCACCGTCGAAGATTCCGCTCAGGCATTGATCTCGATGGCTAAAAATGGTTGCGACATTCTCGAGGTCGGTGTGCCGTACTCAGATCCAGTGATGGACGGTTTGGTAATCCAGCAGGCCACCGAGACAGCACTTCAAAACGGCTTCAAGCTCGGTCAAGTTTTCGATGTAATCCGAAGGGTTCGCGAGGAAATCGACACACCAATACTTGTGATGAGCTATTGGAACCCTGTGCTGCGCTTCGGGGTTGAGGAGTTTGCCGAGAACCTCAAGAGCTCCGGAGCGCAGGGGATGATTACCCCGGACCTAATACCTGACGAGGGAGCTGACTGGATTAGTGCCTCAACTCATGAGTCGCTCGACAGAGTTTTCCTGGTTGCCCCCTCAAGCTCAGACGCCAGAGTGAAGACCAATGCGGAACTCTCTTCCGGATTCGTTTACTCGGTCTCCACCATGGGAATCACAGGCGAGCGCACCGAGCTCGATAAGCTCGCTCGCAACCTAACGGCTCGAGTCAAGGCTGCATCGAGCACTCCAACCTGCGTTGGAGTGGGCATCTCAAACGCTGACCAGGTTCGAGAGGTCAATAGCTACGCAGATGGAGCGATTGTCGGCACTGCGTTCGTAAAGGCATATCAATCTGGCGGTCTCGACGCTCTCACGGCTAAGACCCGCGAACTGGCACTCGGCTTAGGATAGGCAACATGAATTTTCTAGCTAGCATCCCATCACCTGAAATCAGCTACCTCGACCTCGGTCCAGTTCGAATTCACTTTTACGCGCTCTTTATCCTTACGGGCATTGCACTTGCCACCTTTATGGCAGATCGCACCCTTACTAAGCGTGGAGCTGAGAAGGGCGTTTTTCTAGATGTAGCGCTTTGGGCAGTGCCGGCTGGAATCATCGGCGGTCGCCTGTTCCACGTCATTACGCACCCGCGCGACTACTTCTACGAGGGTGCTGACCTACTCGCGGTTTTCCGAATCTGGGAGGGTGGACTAGCCATTTTTGGCGCTATCACACTCGGTGCCGTCGGTGCTTGGTGGGGAGCAAGGCAGGCTGGGCTTAGATTCTCGGCCGTTGCAGATGCCGTCGCACCTTGGGTTTTGGTAGCTCAGGGAATTGGAAGATTGGGAAACTATTTCAATCAGGAGCTATTCGGTATCCCAACGACGCTGCCCTGGGGTCTTGAGATTCCAATTACAAACCCGGCGTATCCAAACGGCTTGCCCGAAGGGCTAACTTTCCACCCGACCTTCCTTTACGAAATGCTCTGGAATTTCGCTGGAGCGGCAGCGATCCTCTACCTAGCATCAAAGCTGCAGCTGCAGTGGGGAAAGGTATTCGGGCTCTACCTCGTGGTCTACTCATTCGGAAGAATTTGGATTGAAAGTATCCGAATTGACCCCAGTGAGGTTATTCTTGGACTTCGCATCAATATCTGGTCGGCGCTGATCGGTATTGCGATAGGTATCATCATTATTTGGGTTCAGTCTCGCCGGCACCCCGGTCTTGAACCCTCGGTATACGCGGATGGCAGAGAACCTGCCGAGCAAATGGCCGAAGCAGATTCCGCTGACAACAACGCGGAGCAGAAGAGCTAACTAACCACTTATTCGGGCCAAAGATGTCCTGATTGATTAACTTCGATTGGAGACTGCATGGCGCTACTAAGCCCATTTGAGCGTTTCAACGCTGGTCCTCAGGCTCAGGGTTTGTATGACCCGAGCGCTGAAAAGGACGCTTGTGGGCTAGCCATGGTCGCCACGCTGCGCGGAACACCAGGTCACGACATTGTTGACATGGCGCTTCGTTCACTCAGAAACCTCGAGCATCGCGGCGCTGTTGGCTCAGACGCTGGTACTGGAGATGGCGCCGGAATTCTCACCCAGATTCCTGATGAGTTCTTGCGGGCGGTCGCTGGGTTTGAGCTACCAGCATTGGGCAGCTACGGAGCCGGTCTAGTTTTTCTTGATGAGAAGGCTGCGTCGAAAGACAAAGCGACCTTTGCAGAGATTGCCGCCGCTGAGGGACTGAAGGTCCTCGGTTGGCGTGAAGTTCCGACCCGACCCGAAGTACTTGGAGACATGGCTCGCGAAGCGATGCCACTGATCCAGCAGGTGTTTGTTGCAGGCAAAGCGGGGGAGTCTGGCCTCGACCTAGAGCGGATGCTGTTTAGATTGCGCAAGCGGTCCGAGCGTGAGATTGGTATCTACCACCCGAGCCTTTCGATGCGCACCATCGTCTATAAGGGCATGGTCACCACCTTGCAGCTGGAGCCGTTCTACCCCGATCTTTCTGACCTGCGTTTTAGCTCGACCTTGGCTCTGGTGCACTCAAGATTCTCAACCAACACCTTCCCCTCCTGGCCGTTGGCACATCCGTTTAGATTCATTGCTCACAACGGTGAGATCAATACCGTAAAGGGCAACGCAAACTGGATGAAGGCTCGAGAATCACAGCTGGACTCTGACCTGCTTGGAAACATCGATCAGCTAAAGCCGATCGTGACTCCGGGGGCATCAGACTCGGCCACCTTGGATGAGGTTCTAGAGCTACTGGTGTTGTCTGGGCGCTCGCTACCTCACGCCATGATGATGATGATTCCGGGTGCTTGGGAAAAGCAGTTGGACCTCGATCCAAAGCTTCGCGCCTTCTACGAGTACCACTCGATGATTATGGAGCCGTGGGATGGTCCGGCAGCGGTGATCTTCACCGACGGTTCACTAGTTGGCGCAACTCTCGACCGCAATGGACTTCGCCCAGGTCGGTTCCTGGTGACAGAGGACGGCTTCGTCATCCTGGCCTCGGAAATCGGTGTTTCCGACATCCCCGCCGATCGCATTGTTCGCAAAGGTCGACTGCAGCCAGGAAAGATGTTCTTGATTGACACCGTCTCGGGTCAAATCATCGAGGATGAGCAGATCAAGTCAGAAGTTGCCTCCCTAGAGCCTTGGCAAGCCTGGCTCGAGGACTACATGATCAACCTGCGCGATCTGCCAGAGCGAGAGCACATTCGCTATTCCAGTGCATCTGTGAATCGTCGCCAGCGAGTCTTTGGCTACACCGAGGAAGACCTCAAGGAATTCATTGCCCCGATGGCGAGAACTGGCCAGGAGCCGATTGGTGCGATGGGCACTGACACCCCAATCGCTGCTATCTCGGACCGACCAAGACATCTTTTTGACTACTTCGTGCAGCAGTTTGCTCAGGTAACGAACCCACCACTTGATGCGATTCGCGAGGAGGTTGTTACCTCACTCACGGCAAGTATTGGTCCCGTTCTAAACCTGCTCGATGCCACTCCAGAGCATGCCAAACAGCTCGTGATGGATTTCCCGATCTTGAGTAACGACGAGCTAGCTCGCATCAAGCACATCGATAAGGCCAACAACATTGGTAAAGCGGTGTCGATCTCATGCCTTTACCGAGTTGATGATGGACCGGCAGCCTTGGAAGCACGCCTTGAAGCGATAACTCGTGAGGTTGATGAGGCGATTGATGCTGGCGTAACATTCGTGATTCTTTCGGATCGCGACTCCAACCGCGAGCTTGCGCCAATCCCGTCGCTGCTCTCCCTCGGAGCCGTGCACCACCACCTGATTCGCCAGGGTAGAAGAACCAGGGCAGGCCTGTTGGTCGAGTGCGGCGATGCCAGAGACGTTCACCACATGGCAACCCTGATTGGTTACGGTGCATCGGCCGTAAACCCATACCTCGCTCTGGAGACCGCTGAAGACATGGTGGTTCGGGGACTGATTTCAGGCATCACCCCGGAGCGCTCCAGCAAGAACATGATCAAGGCACTCGGCAAGGGTGTGCTAAAGATCATGTCGAAGATGGGCATCTCAACCATCGCCTCCTACGCCGGAGCACAGTGTTTCGAGGCCATCGGACTTGCTCAGGAATTTGTGGATCGCTACTTCTCTGGCACCATCACGAAGCTTGGTGGCGTGGGTCTCGAGATCCTGCACCAGGAGATACAAAAGCGCCACACCGCTGCCTACCCAATCGAGGGTGCCACCAAGGTGCACCTACCGCTCGAAGTTGGCGGTGAGATGAAGTGGCGTCGAGAGGGGCCACCGCACCTATTCAACCCCGACACAATCTTCAAACTTCAGCACTCAACCAAGCAGAAGCGCTACGACATCTTCAAGCAGTACACCCAGGCTGTTGATGACCAGTCCGAGCGCCTCATGACCTTGCGTGGTCTATTCAAGTTCCGCACCGACCTCAGAACGCCGATCTCGATTGATGAGGTCGAACCGATCTCGGAGATTGTGAAGCGTTTCTCCACCGGTGCCATGAGCATGGGAGCGATTTCACCTGAGGCTCACGAAACACTGGCCATCGCAATGAACCGCCTCGGGGCGAAGAGTAACACCGGTGAGGGTGGCGAGTCCGTTGAGCGCTTGCTAAACCGCGAGACTCGTTCGGCTGTTAAGCAGGTTGCCTCGGGCCGCTTTGGTGTCACCTCGATGTACCTGACTCACGCCGATGACATCCAGATCAAGATGGCACAGGGTGCCAAGCCGGGTGAGGGTGGACAGTTGCCACCGCACAAGGTTTATCCGTGGATCGCAGACCTCCGCCACTCGACCCCTGGCGTTGGACTGATTTCACCTCCTCCGCACCACGACATCTACTCGATTGAGGACCTAAAGCAGCTGATCTACGACCTAAAGCGGGCCAACCGATCCGCCCGGGTTCACGTCAAGTTGGTTTCACAGTTTGGAGTCGGAACCGTGGCTGCCGGCGTTGCCAAGGCCAAGGCTGATGTTGTGCTGATTTCTGGTCATGACGGTGGTACAGGAGCGAGCCCGCTCAACTCTCTGAAGCACGCCGGAACCCCGTGGGAGCTTGGACTTGCCGAAGCACAGCAGACCCTACTGCTAAATGGTTTGCGTGACCGAATCACTGTCCAGGTGGACGGATCCATGAAGACCGGTCGTGATGTTGTGATTGCAGCTCTGCTCGGAGCTGAGGAGTACGGTTTCGCAACCGCTCCACTTGTGGTCGAGGGCTGCATCCTGATGCGCGTTTGCCACCTCGACACTTGTCCAGTAGGTGTTGCAACCCAGAACCCAGACTTGCGAGCCAGATTCCAGGGTCAAGCTGATCACGTGGTGAACTTCTTCGAGTTCTTGGCTCAAGAGGTTCGCGAGTATCTCGCTGAGCTCGGATTTAGAACACTGGATGAGGCAATCGGTCACGTCGAGCTCTTGGACACCAATGCAGCCATCAAACACTGGAAGGCTGATGGCCTGGATCTAGCTCCGATTTTTGCCGCGAAGGATCTTGGAACCAACCAGAACCTTCGCCGCATGACCGAGCAGGACCACGAGCTCGAGAACCACTTCGATTACCCACTCCTTGAGCTCGCCGCACCAGCTCTCAAGGAGGGCAAGTCGGTTCTGATCGAGCGCGAAATCAACAACACTCACCAGGCGATTGGCACCATGCTCGGTAACGAGCTGACCAAACGTTGGGGTGAGCAGGGTCTTGAGCCCGGCACCCTCACTCTCAGGCTCAAGGGATCTGCCGGTCAATCCCTGGGTGCGTTTGTGCCGAGGGGTATTTCGATTGAGGTTGAGGGTGACTGTAACGACTACGTTGGCAAGGGATTATCGGGAGGTACCATCGCGGTTCGTCCACCGGTGGGTGCAGGATTCGTGGCCGCGGAGAACGTCATTGCGGGCAATGTGATCGGCTACGGTGCTACCTCCGGAAAGATCTTCCTCAACGGAGTAGTTGGGGAGCGCTTCCTGGTCAGAAACTCTGGTGCTACAGCCGTTGCCGAGGGAGTTGGTGACCACGCTCTTGAGTACATGACAGGCGGTCGTGCCGTGATTCTGGGCAGAACCGGAATCAACCTGGGAGCAGGAATGTCGGGCGGCATCGCCTACGTCTACAAGCTCTCCGAAGCCAAGGTAAACCGAGAGGCGCTGCAGAGCGGTGAGATTTCCCTCGGGGCCCCTGACGCTCACGAAATTGAGGAGCTCAGGGCAATTCTTGAACAGCACGTAGCGGCAACCGACTCGGTCAAGGGACGCGAGATTTTGCAGAACTTTGCGACCGAGTCAAAGCACTTTATTCGAGTTCTGCCTCGGGACTTTGCTCGCGTGCTGGAAATTCAGAAGAATGCTCAAGAGCAAGGTTTCGAGCTAGACGGCGAAGAAGTATGGACCCAGATTCTGGAGGTGACTCGTGGCTGATCCAAGAGGATTTATCAAGATCACCGAACGTGAAACTGCAACCAGAAGGCCGGTTTCAGTCAGAATCAAGGACTGGAAAGAGGTATATGCCGAGCGCAATGGCGAAACTGTCAAGCGCCAGGCGAGCCGCTGCATGGACTGCGGAATCCCGTTCTGTCATCAGGGTTGCCCACTCGGAAACCTGATTCCCGAGTGGAATGACCTCACTCATCGAGGACGTAACCGTGAGGCAATCGACCGCCTGCACGCCACCAATAACTTTCCCGAGTTCACCGGGCGGCTTTGCCCGGCACCCTGTGAGTCAGCTTGTGTTTTAGGAATCAATCAGCCGGCGGTAACCATCAAGGAGATCGAAGTTTCGATCATCGACGATGCATTCGACGCTGGATTTGTAATGCCAAACATTCCAGATCGTCTGACGGGCAAGACCATTGCCGTTGTCGGTTCTGGTCCTGCTGGCCTTGCTGCTGCCCAGCAGCTAACTAGAGCAGGTCACACGGTCGCCGTGTTTGAGCGAGACGACCGAATTGGCGGACTGCTCCGCTACGGAATCCCTGACTTCAAGATGGAAAAGCACCACATCGATCGACGCATCTTCCAGATGGAGGCCGAGGGGACTCGGTTCCGCACCGGAGTGAATGTTGGTGTGGACATCACCTGGGAAGAGCTTCGCAAGCGCTATGACGCAGTTTTGATTGCAACTGGTGCCATGGTTCCAAGAGACATTCAAGTTCCCGGTAGGGACCTTCAGGGTGTGCACTTTGCCATGGAGTACCTGACTCAAGCGAACAAGGTTGTAGCGGGCGACAAACTGTCTGGCCAAATCTCAGCCGAAGGAAAGCACGTGGTCATCCTTGGTGGTGGAGACACCGGTGCCGACTGTCTAGGCACAGCGACACGCCAAGGGGCATTGAGCGTCACAACCTTGGCCATCGGAAAGCAGCCGCCAACCGAACGCCCACAGGACCAGCCCTGGCCGATGGTGCCGAATGTTTTCGAAGTTGCTAGCGCGCACGAAGAGTTTGGCGAGCGACTCTATCTACACTCCACCGTTGAGTTTGTGGGGGAGAACGGCAAGCTGACCGGTGTGATAGTTGCAGACACTGAGTTTGTTGACGGCAAGCGCGTACCAAAGCCTGGCACCGAGCGAATCATTCCTGCCGACCTGGTTTTTCTCGCACTTGGCTTTGCCGGACCAGAAACCGAAAACTTAACCGAGCAGTTACAAACTCCACTCGATTCGAGGGGTAATGTTGCTCGAGGAAATCGGTACGAAGTTGCCGATGGTTTGTTCGTCGCTGGTGACGCTGGCCGAGGCCAGAGCCTGATTGTTTGGGCGATTGCCGAGGGCCGTGCGGCTGCTAGTGCGATAGACGAGTATCTCGAAGGTGAGACAGAGCTTCCATTCCCTGTGAAGCCAACTGATAGACCAATTTCGGTCTACAGCTAGTCCAAAGAAGGTAGTAATTACTAAATGAGACGCGCCAAAATTGTGGCCACATTCGGCCCAGCTGTTGCTGACTATGACAAGGCAAGAGCGATTATCGAAGCCGGTGTGGATGTCGCCCGCATGAACCTAAGCCACGGCAGTCACGAGGTTCACGAGGGTGTTTACAAGACCATTCGCAAGGCAGCCGAGGATGTGCAGAAGCCGGTGGCGATCTTGGTTGACCTTCAGGGTCCGAAGATCCGCCTAGGCCGTTTCGCAGAGGACAAGGTAATCCTTGAAGAGGGTGCAACCTTCAAGATCACCATCGACGAGGTTCCTGGTGATGTCAACATTTGCTCCACCACCTACAAAGGACTCCCGGGGGATGTTCGCCCTGGCGACCAATTACTGATCGATGATGGGCGCATTGGATTGCGCGCAACTGCGGTTGACGCTCGCACCGTGACAACTGTTGTTGAGGTTGCGGGACCGGTTTCCAACAACAAGGGCATTAACCTCCCAGGTGTTGCGGTTAACGTTCCAGCACTGAGTGAGAAGGACGAAGATGATCTTCGTTGGGCATTGAAGCTGGGTGCAGACATGATTGCCCTGAGCTTTGTGAGAAACGCCAAGGACATTGTTCGAGTGCACGAGATCATGGCCGAAGAGGGTCGCTTCATCCCGGTTATCGCCAAAATTGAGAAGCCACAGGCAGTGGCTGCCCTGGAGGAAATCATCGATGCCTTCGACGGTGTCATGGTAGCTCGTGGTGACCTTGGTGTTGAGCTACCCCTTGAGCAGGTGCCACTGGTTCAGAAGCGCGCCGTTGAACTCTCTCGACGCTGGGCAAAGCCGGTAATTGTTGCGACCCAGATGTTGGAGAGCATGATCAGCGCCTCCAGACCAACCCGTGCAGAGACCTCTGACGTCGCAAACGCTGTCCTTGATGGCGCAGACGCTCTAATGCTGTCTGGTGAGACCTCTGTTGGTGAGTTCCCGGTTGAGACCGTAAAGGTAATGGCCAAGATCATCGAGTCCACCGAAGAGAACGGTCTTGAGCGCATCCCCGAGCTTGGCACTAAGCCTCACACCCACTCGGGTGCGGTTGTGCTAGCCGCCATGGAAATTGCTGAGCTACTGGGATCAAAGTACGTCTGCGTATTCACAGAGTCCGGTGACACCCTCAGAAGAGTTTCTCGACTTCGCTCACGTGTTCCAGTGCTTGCCTTCACCCCAAACGCTGAGGTGCGCCGCAAGCTAGCCCTGGTATGGGGTGCAACCACATTCTTGGTCGACAAGGTGAAGCACACCGACGACATGATTAAACAGGTTGATGAGATCGTGCTCTCGAGTGGCAAGTGCCGTGTGGGCGATGAGGTAGTCATCGTGGCAGGAAGCCCTCCGGGCATCCCAGGCTCGACCAACTCGCTTCGTGTTCACAGAGTTGGCGACGCGGTCCACATGGCTGCACCTGGCTACGCAAACTAGTCAAAAAAGTAAATGGCGGTGGGAAACCACCGCCATTTTTTTGTGCCGGGAGCGGGACTCGAACCCGCACGCCCAGGGGACAACGCATTTTGAGTGCGTCGCGTCTACCATTCCGCCATCCCGGCAACGATTCAAAAGTCTAGTGGATTAGAAAATTCAAGGGCTAAAGTTGTTTCCATGCTTGAGGGCTTGAAGGTTGTGGTTGCGGAAGACGAAGGTCTGATCCGCATGGACGTTGTTGCATCACTCGAAGAGGCTGGACTTGTCGTTGTTGGTCAAGCTGCCGATGGGGAAGAGGCAATCGCACTTGCTACCGAACACGAGCCTGACTTGGTGGTGATGGATGTCAAGATGCCAAGACTCGATGGCATCAGCGCGGCTCAGAAGATTGCCGAACTGAAGATCCCAGTGGTCTTGCTCACTGCATTCAGCGACACAGAATTGGTTTCCCGCGCAGCTGAGGCAGGCGCTATGGCCTACGTCACCAAGCCTTTCAAGCCGACCGATTTGCTTCCGGCGATACAGATCGCGCTCTCTAGGCACGAGGAATTGGTCTCGCTCGAAAGCGAAATAGCTGACCTTAACGATCGCCTCGAAACAAGAAAACTGATGGACCGAGCAAAGGGCCTACTTCAGACCAAGATGAAACTTTCGGAGCCAGACGCTTTCCGCTGGATTCAAAAGGCCTCCATGGACCGCAGGCTCACCATGGCCCAAGTTGCTAAAGCTGTAATCGATCAGCTCAGCGATAAGTAACTAGTTAGCGGGCTTGGGTCGCAAAAAGTTTGTGATTCGAACGGTGGACAACAGGTTTCCCTGCTCATCGGTCATCTTTATTTCATGAGTGGCGAGGCTTTTACCCAGCTTCACTGCGGTGCAGGTGCCAATCACGTAGCCCTCTCTGATCGAGGCGTGGTGCGAAGCATTGAGCTCGATCCCAACGGCGTAACCCCAGGGGTGAGCGTGAACATTTGCAGCGAAGGAGCCTAGACTCTCGGCCAACACAACGTGAGCACCTCCGTGGAGTAGGCCCAGCGGCTGGGTGTTGCCCTCGACCGGCATCCTGGCAACAGCTCGTTCGGCAGAGAGCTCCAAGAGCTCGATGCCCATTTTCTCGGCCAGTTTCCCCAAGCCCCGGAGCTTCATAACTTCCAAAGCTTTTTCGCTCGATGCAATCTCGTTTTCGCTCATTGATTCAACCCTTCGGCGAAGTAGGCTAGCGACCATGACGCCAGAGCAAAAGCCTACTCTTCTGCTGATAGATGGCCACTCTCTGGCATTTCGAGCCTTCTACGCACTAAACCCTGATAACTTCAAAAACGCGCAGGGTCAGCACACCAATGCGATTCACGGCTTTATCTCGATGATGCTCACGATCCTGGAGCAGCACAAACCAACCCATCTCTGTGTTGCCTTTGATGTTTCCAGGGAGAGCTTCAGAACCCAAGAGCTTCCTGAATACAAAGGAACTCGCGGTGAGACGCCGGAGGAGTTCATTGGCCAGACAGAGCTTTTGGTTGAGGCACTTACCGCGATGCGAATCACCTCGGTTTCGCGAGAGATGTTTGAAGCCGATGATCTCATCGCATCGCTTGCCACCAAGGGGGAGGCGGAAGGGTTTGAGGTCCTTATCGTCTCCGGAGACAGAGACACCTTCCAACTGATCACCGAGAAAACCAAGATTCTCTACCCGGTGAAGGGTGTCCTAAACCTGGCCAAGATGGATGATGCTGCGGTCTACGAGAAATATGGCGTCCATGCGGTTCAATATCCAGAGTTAGCTGCACTTGTGGGGGAGACCAGCGACAACCTGAAGGGAATTCCCGGGGTTGGACCCAAGACGGCTGCCAAATGGATTCAGGAGTTTGGTTCGCTTCAGGCAATTCTGGATAACGCCGATCAAATCGCTGGCAAGGTTGGCGAGTCACTCCGCGAGCACAAAGAGCTTGCCGTTAGAAACCGAAGGCTGAATCACCTACTGCGTGATTTGGAGTTCGACTTCACGCTGGATCAGCTCCAGCTGGGCCCGGTCGATGAGGCGGCAGTCCGTGAGGTGTTTGCCAAACTGAGTTTCAGAACCCTTCTGACCAAGGTCCTCTCAATGCGAGGTGCAAACGGTTCGCAGCACCGAGTCATCAGCGCAAAAATCGAACCGGAGAAAGCCACTGAGGTGCTGTCACCAGCACCCGAGGCGACCGCACTGAGTGAACTAATTGCTGACCTGCCCACCCAAGCGCCCGAACCAACCGTTGCTAGCTCAGAAGACATTGCTCGACTTGAACGAACTGAACTGGCAATCTCCCTGGAGCTAGGGGAGCACGGTTTGATTGGTTTTGGCGCAGCGAACAAAGATGCGCGTTACAACTGGGACGGCAAAAACCCTGAGCCTCTTGTCAAGATGCTTTTGTTGGGAGGCTTTGCAGTTTGGGACTACAAAGCCACTAAACGAAAACTCGCCGGTCGCGGAATCGAGCTGGGCGATGTTTCAAACGACCCGTTGCTACTTGCCTATTTGCTAGACCCAACCAGTAAGGATCTCGATCCAGACTCACTCATCCGCACTTACTGCGGAATTGACATCGAACGGCAAGACCCTAATCAACTCTTGGCTGAGTCTGACCCAAGCATGGATGCCTGGGTCACTGCCATCCTGACCTTGGCGCTAACACCCCAACTTGAGGCACAGGGTCAACTTGGTGTCTACCGAGACATCGAGCTTCCAACCTCAAAAGTTCTTGCCGGCATGGAGATCCGAGGCATTGCCGTAGACCAGGCAGTCCTGAAAGGCCAGTTTGATGAGCTGACCGATGAGGTTGAAGAGATTGCAAAAGCCGCCTATGAGATCATCGGCCACGAGGTTAACCTGGCAAGTCCGAAGCAGCTGCAGACCGTGCTGTTCGAGGAGCTTGGGATGCAGGGCACCAGATCGGTAAAGACTGGCTATTCGACCAATGCCGAAGCGCTCCAAACTCTTTTTGAGGAGAATGGCCACCCATTCCTAGCAAAGCTTTTGGAGCACCGAGACTCCACAAAGCTTCGTCAGATGACCGAGACCTTGGTCAAGGCAGTTGAGGTTGATGGTCGAATACACACCACCTATTCCCAGATTGGCACCGCTACCGGTCGACTATCCAGCGAAAACCCCAACCTCCAAAACATTCCGATCAAGACTGCCAGGGGTCAGCGCCTCAGAAGCGCTTTCATAGCTGGCGAGGGCTTTGAGACCCTATTGACAGCCGACTACTCACAAATTGAAATGCGAATCATGGCTCACCTCAGCGAGGATGCTGGTTTGATTGAGGCTTTCAATGCCGGTGAGGATCTTCACAACTTTGTGGGAGCTCGAATCTATGGGGTTGAACCATCCGCGGTTGACTCCCAGATGCGATCCAGAGTCAAGGCGATGAGCTACGGCTTGGTGTATGGCTTGAGTGAATATGGGTTAGCCAGACAGCTCCGAATCTCAAACTCCGAAGCTAAGCAGCTGATGGCTGACTACTTCGCTCGCTTCGGTGGTGTCAAGACTTATCTGGATCAAGTGGTATCGAAAGCGAAAAACCTCGGCTACACCACCACCGTTTACGGGCGCAGACGCCCATTCAGCGACCTAAACTCCAAGCTTTTCCAGGTTCGAGAGAATGCCCGACGGGCAGCTTTGAACGCCCCAATCCAAGGCACTGCAGCCGACATTATGAAACTTGCCATGGTCGAGGTGCAGGCCGAGATGGATCGTCAGGGCCTCAGATCACAGCTACTTTTGCAAGTTCATGACGAGTTGGTTTTTGCGGTTGCCGCGGGAGAGCTGGAGGCCATGAAGCAACTCGCTGTCGAAAAGATGCGTGGGGTGACCAAACTTTCGGTACCGCTAGAGGTTCACGTGGGAATCGGCTCCAATTGGGAGCTAGCGGGCCACTAGATAAACCGCTAAGCTTTCGGGGGTGCCTTTGGCACCAATCCCTGTCCGTTTGTCGGGCCAACAAAGATCCAAATTCGGTTCTGTGCTGTCCTGACCTGAGTAAAACAAAGTGGAGTACCCACAAATATGGCAAACAAAACGACCGCCCCAAAGCAGGTAGCAGTCAACGACATCGGTAGCGCAGAAGACTTCCTAGCTGCGGTCGAAAAAACTCTAAAGTTTTT
>JACCDI010706959.1_pt1 | contig 48890 bp, 45 predicted proteins | sample 7442791 | NCBI WGS metagenome assembly JACCDI01 (sample SAMN15323434, study PRJNA562643) | freshwater metagenome | isolation source: river surface water | place: USA:Blue River Watershed | collected 2017-08-15 | reverse complement strand
TCTTTTGTGTCTTTGTGGTAAAAAAATTGTAGCAAATTTGTACTTTTATACCATGAAAAAACTCTTTCTTTTCCTCTTTATTCCTTTGTTTGCAGTTGCGCAAAGAGATCAAGTTGCCATTAATACACTGCTCGACGATTGGCACAAAGCCGCGGCAACCGTAAATTTTGAAGCGTATTTTGGCGCCATGACCGACGACGCGATTTTCATCGGAACAGATGCCACTGAAAATTGGAACAAAAAAGCGTTTCAGGCCTTTGCTAAGCCTTATTTTGACAAAGGAAAAGCGTGGAATTTTACTTCCTTAGAACGTCATATTTATTTTTCAAAAGACGGAAAAACCGCTTGGTTTGACGAATTGCTTAACACTCAAATGAAAATCTGTCGCGGCAGTGGTGTTTTGGTTAAAGTGAAAAACACTTGGAAAATCAAACATTACGTGCTTTCGATGACCATTCCCAACGACAACACCAACGAAGTTGTTAAAATCAAAGCACCTATTGAAGATGCGTTGATTGAAAAACTCAAATAAAATTCATTTCCCAAACCACATTTCTTTTATTACGTTTCCAAACAATAGAATCTGCGAATCTGCGGTAAATTTTTTTGTTGCCACTAATGCACGAATGATTTTTCAATAATTATCTATAATCAAATCATCGAAGCTGATAAATTAAAATTATTTACAGAATACTTAATTCGTGAATTCGTGGCAAACAATAATTGAATTCTGTTTCCACAAATATTACATTAATAATTAATCACATCGATTGTCAAACATTCAATCTGTGAATCAGTGGCACAAACTTTTTTTACACCTTTTAAAACCATAACGTTTTTTTTCTCGTACATAGAGTAACAAACAAAAACGAGAACGTTATGAGCATCAAAAAGAAAATTAAAATCGCAGTACTGAGTATTCTCGGAATTACTTTAGTACTATTCGTGGTTTTGGTGTACCATATTGCCAATGCCCGACCTATTGAAAACGCCAACATTCAAATCAGCCGTATTGATTTTGATCAGCCGTTTGATTCGTTGTCAACCATTCAAATCAAAGAAAAATTACACTCTATACAAGGAGTTAAAAGCGACATTATTGTAAAAAACAATGTGGTCGTTTATTTTCACGACAACACCGTAGCAGATTCTAAAAAAGTCTTTGATCAATTAATGACCAAAGGCGATTACAAAGCCCAAAGATTCATTTTACCTGCCACTATGGCCAATAACCAAGTGTGTCCAGTAATGAAAAAAGACAGTTTTAAATATAAGTTCTCCAAATGGGTACAAAAACACTTTTAATTAATCTTTAAATATTTATGTTATGACTAAGTTTTCAAAATTTGCATTTTTTGCATTAGCCATTGGGTCGTTCGCTTTCGTATCGTGTAGCGATGATGATCCAGCACCAACACCAGAAACACCTTCAATTTACGCACGTTTAGGTGGTTCAACTATGGTAGCCGATCCGGATAATCCGGGACAAATGATTGAAGCCGGACGTTTGAGTTACCGTAAAGTAGTAAATTCAACTGTAGGTTTGATCGTTGCCGACGTTCAAAGTAATGCTTCAGGTAATTTAGGTGCTCATTTTGCTCCAGTTTTAACCGAAGTTGGAGCCGGAAACACTACGAATTTGGCTATTTTAGTAGACAATCTAACCGATTTCTTTTCGTTCAACACTGGCGGAACCAATGCTGTAAACACCTATTCTGGTTTGAATATGGTTGCAGCTCACAATCCGGCAACTAACCCAAGAATGGGAACTACTTCTACTGATGCTAACTACACCAAATTTGTGGGTTATGTTGGCGCAGCGGCACAAGCAAACGGAGTAGCCGCAAACACTCAATTGTATACTGATATTGTAGCTGTATTAGAATCGTTACGCGATCCGATTGTTCAATAATAAATAAGTTTGGTTTTAGGTTGAAAACGCTGTCTCTAGTAATTAGGACAGCGTTTTTGTTTTACTAAGAAATACTTATTAAATTAATCTCTGTAATCTGTGTTAAAGAAAAAGTAGGCAAATAGCCTGCTCAATAATCTTTATTTTTTTAAATTTTCCAACATCACTTGCGTCATCGAGTCCATTTCAAATTGATGCTTCCAACCCCAATCGGTTCGTGCACGCGAATCATCGATGCTTGCGGGCCAACTGTCGGCAATTTTCTGACGGAAATCAGGTTGATACGTAATGGTAAAATCAGGAATGTGTTTTTTGATTTCTTCAGCGATTTCGGCTGGTGTAAAACTAATTCCGGCTAAATTATACGAAGAACGAATTTTAATATCGTCTGAATTGGCTTGCATGATTTCTACTGTAGCGCGAATCGCGTCGTCCATGTACATCATCGGCAGTTTGGTTTCTTCCGATAAAAAACACTCGAATTTTCCTTTTTCTAATGCTTTGTGGTAAATATCAACGGCATAATCGGTGGTTCCGCCACCCGGTTCAGTAGTCCAACTGATCAAGCCTGGATAACGGATACTGCGAACGTCTACTCCGTATTGATGGTGGTAATATTCGCACCAACGTTCACCGGTTTGTTTCGAAATTCCGTACACTGTTGTGGGTTCCATAATGGTAAATTGTGGCGTATTTTCGCGCGGAGTTGTGGGTCCGAATACCGCAATACTCGAAGGCCAAAATATCTTTTTAATTTTTTTGGCTTTTGCCAGATTCAACACGTGAAACAACGAGTTCATATTCAAATCCCAAGCAAAAGCGGGGTTTTTTTCGGCAGTTGCTGATAGTAAAGCTGCCATCAAATACACATCGGTAATTTGGTATTGCTCGATCAAATGTTCTATTTGATTGTAATCTAAAGCATTGACAACTTCAAAAATTCCGTTGTTTACAATGTCATTGTTGAGTTTTCTAATATCAGAAGCGATGACGTTGTCATTCCCGTAAATACTTCTGAGTTTGGTGGTTAGTTCGGTTCCGATTTGACCGCAAGCACCAATGATTAATATTTTAGTTGTCATTTTTGGTTTGTTTTATTTCACTTCGTTACATACAGTTCGCCTTTGGCTCGTGTGTTGCACAAATATAACGATTTCAGTTATGTTAGTTTATCAAAAAAGTATCTTAGTCGTTTTGTCATTCCGACGAAGGAGGAATCACATAATCAAAATTACTAAATGAGATTCCTCCTTCGTCGGAATGACAAGATTGAACATAATTTTCTTGTCATACATATTTTATCAAACCTTTCACACATTCACTCCAACAAAACCACTACTTTTGTATTTTTGCAATTAAAATTCGGAAAATGAAATTCCAATCGCTACTATTTCTTATGATTTCTTTGTTGTTGTTTTCGTGTCAGGACGAGAATAAAATCCGTTTGATAGAGCAGCAAAAAGAAGCCAAGAAAAAAGAAGCCATCTTCAACAACATCAACAAAGCTTGGGTGTTCAATATTCGTCCATTAGATCCAACCGTTCAAGGAAAAATAAACAATTGGATGGAATGGCGTTCGTTTTTAACCGAAATCAATCAGAAGCCAAAAAGTACGATTGGCGCGTTTCAAAAAAAGGCAAAAGTGCTATCCAAAAAAGCAACCGAACTCAAAATGAATATTCCGTATGAGTTCAACAAACCACAAATTATCAGTCGCATCACCGTTATCGAGACCAAAATAAAATCAATGAGTTTGTTCATCAATTTGAATCAGGTTCAAGATGCCAAAGTAGTGAAAAGTATACCTGAAATCAACGAAGAAATCGTTTCCTTACAATTGCAATTAGAAGAAATTGTAAGAAGAAGTCAAATTCCAAAAGAAGCAGGTGAACCCGATCGTATACGAGTTTTAGATACCACACGAGCGATTCCGAATAGTGTGTCGCCCAAAAAAATCAGCATTGAGTAAATCGAATCTACTTCAAGTCTATGAAAAATCGGCTAAAGTTCAACTTCTAGCCGACGCCATTCAAAAAAGAGATGCACGCCTTCAAATCAAAGGTTGGGCGGGTTCGTCGTTGTCGTTCATCATCAAAACGGCTTTTGAAAAAAGTGAATTGCCGTTTCTTTTATTGTTTCAAGACAAAGAAGAAGCCGCGTATTACCTCAACGATCTAGAACATTTAATCAACGACCAGGACGTACTTTTTTATCCAAGTTCGTACCGCCGACCGTATCAAATTGAAGAAACCGACAACGCCAATGTGTTGCTTCGCGCCGAAGTATTGAACCGTATCAACTCGCGTAAAAAGCCTTCGATTATCGTTTCCTATCCAGAGGCGATTTTCGAAAAAGTGGTGACGCGAAAAGAACTCGAAAAAAACACCTTAAAAGTTTCGGTTAGCGACCAAATTTCGATTGATTTTATCAACGAAGTATTGTTTGAATACAATTTTAAACGCGTCGATTTTGTGTCGGAACCGGGCGAATTTTCAGTTCGTGGCGGAATCGTAGATGTCTTTTCATTTTCAAATGACAATCCGTACCGAATTGAGTTTTTTGGCAACGAAGTAGACAGCATTCGAACCTTTGATGTAGAAACGCAGTTGTCCATTCAAACTCAAAAGAAAATCAGCATTATTCCCAATGTGGAAAATAAATTTCTGGATGAATCACGCGAAAGTTTCCTGCATTACATCAACGAAAAAACGGTTGTGTTTTTACAAAATACTGATTTAATTGTTGCACAATTGGACAAACTGTTTTCTAAAGCACTCGAAGCTTTTGACAAACTTTCGAAAGACATTCAGCACAACAAACCCGAAGAGTTGTTCATCAACCATACCTCATTTCTCAAAAAAGCACTGGATTTTGCTTTGGCTGAAATTGGGAGCGGAAGTACAATTGCAATCGAAAAAACCATCGAGTTTCACATTCAACCGCAACCATCGTTCAACAAACAATTCGATTTATTACTCAATAAACTCAACGAAAATCACTTCAACGGCATCAAAAATTATTTGTTGTGTGCCAATGAGAGTCAGGCGAACCGTTTTCACGATATTTTTGAAGATTTGGATTCTGAAAGCGAAGAGAACGTTCGAAAACACTACCAAACCATTGTTTTTCCTTTGTACCAAGGATTTTACGACGAAGAAAACCAAATTGCCTGTTATACCGATCATCAGATTTTTGAACGCTACCACAAATTCAACATCAAAAACGGCTATTCCAAAAAGCAAACCTTGACGTTGAAGGAACTAACCACACTTTCAGTGGGCGATTATGTCACGCACATCGATCACGGAATCGGAAAATTTGGTGGTTTACAGAAAATTCAAGTAGAAGGCAAAACCCAAGAAGCCATTAAATTGGTGTATGCCGATAATGATATTGTATACGTAAGCATTCATTCGCTGCACAAAATTTCCAAATACAATGGCAAAGACGGCGCTGTTCCTAAAATTTACAAATTGGGTTCTGGTGCGTGGAAAGCCTTAAAACAAAAAACCAAAGCGCGCGTCAAACACATTGCGTTCAATTTGATTCAGTTGTACGCCAAACGCCGATTGGAAAAAGGCTATGCTTGTGCGCCCGACAGTTATTTGCAAAAAGAATTGGAAAGTTCGTTCATTTACGAAGACACACCCGATCAAATGACTGCAACTAATGATGTCAAAATGGACATGGAAAGCGATCGCCCGATGGACCGTTTGGTGTGTGGTGATGTAGGTTTCGGAAAAACAGAAGTAGCCATTCGTGCTGCATTCAAAGCCGTTGACAACGGAAAACAAGTAGCGGTTTTGGTTCCGACTACCATTTTGGCGTACCAACATTTTAGAACTTTTTCAGAGCGTTTGAAAGAAATGCCGGTTACGGTGAATTATTTGAATCGATTTAGAACGGCGAAGCAAAAAAGCGAAACACTGAAAAATTTAGCCGAAGGAAAAGTCGACATCATTATCGGAACGCATCAATTGGTCAACAAAGATGTAAAATTCAAAGATTTAGGTCTGTTAATTGTAGATGAAGAACAGAAATTTGGGGTGAATGTAAAAGACAAATTAAAAACGATTGCCGCAAATATTGATACGTTGACGCTAACGGCTACGCCTATTCCGAGAACATTGCAATTTTCGTTGATGGCAGCACGCGATTTATCGGTAATTACGACTCCGCCACCGAACCGATATCCGATTGAATCGCAAGTGATTCGCTTTAGTGAAGAAGTGATTCGCGATGCGATTTCGTATGAAATTCAACGCAATGGTCAAGTGTTTTTCATCAATAATAGAATCGAAAACATACAAGAAGTGGCAGGAATGATTCAGCGTTTGGTTCCCGATGCGCGCGTCGGAATTGGTCACGGTCAAATGGACGGTAAAAAATTAGAAGAATTGATGTTGGCGTTTATGAATGGCGAATTCGATGTTTTGGTTGCCACAACCATCATTGAAAGTGGTTTGGATGTGCCGAATGCCAATACGATTTTCATCAACAATGCCAATAACTTTGGGCTTTCTGATTTGCATCAAATGCGCGGTCGTGTAGGTCGAAGCAACAAAAAAGCCTTCTGTTATTTCATCACGCCACCGCATTCGATGATGACGAGTGAAGCTCAAAAAAGAATTCAAGCGTTGGAACAATTTAGCGAATTGGGAAGCGGATTCAACATTGCCATGAAAGATTTGGAAATTCGTGGTGCGGGCGATTTATTGGGTGGAGAACAAAGCGGTTTCATCAACGAAATTGGTTTTGAAACCTACCAAAAAATCATGAACGAAGCCATTGACGAGTTGAAGGAAAATGAGTTCAAAGACTTGTACGAAACCGAAAACGACATTGAAACCAAAGAATACGTCAAAGATTTACAAATTGATACTGATTTTGAATTGTTGTTTCCTGATGAGTATATCAACAATATTTCGGAGCGTTTGAATTTGTACAACGAATTGAGTACGATTAAAGACGAAGAGCAACTGCAACGCTACGAGCAGAAACTCATTGACCGATTTGGTGCGTTGCCAAAAGAAGCCACTTCCCTATTGAATAGTATTCGTATCAAATGGAAAGCAACCCAAATTGGTATTGAAAAAATAGTAATGAAACAAGGCAAAATGATTGGTTATTTTGTGGGCGACCAACAAAGCGATTATTACCAATCCAAACGTTTTATGAAGATGCTACAGTTTGTACAACAGAACGGCAATTTGTGTAAAATGAAGGAAAAAGAAACCAAAAATGGCTTGCGATTGCTCTTGACTTTTGAAAACGTAAAAAGCATTAACAAGGCGTTGGAGTTGATGAATCAAATAGATTAATAATTATAAGTAAAATTAACCATAAAATATCTAGGAATTAAATTTGTGTTATAAACTGTTGTTGAATAGTCATTGCTGTTTGTTTGAATAAAATTATTATTATCCAATAAATTATTTAAAGCAATACTAAAATCATATTTTTTAGACTTTGGTTTATATCTTAAAATAGCATCTAAAAACAAATAATCTTCTTTTTTATTATTAATATTTGGCAGATAGTAATCAGAAGTGATTATAATTACTAATTTTTTGTTAGGTTTAATTATTGTTTTAAAAGTATTATTAATTGAAGAAATACCAAACTCTTGATTGTCGTTTTTGGATGAGTTATCATAGTATTTAAATGAATTTTCAAAATTAACTTTCATATCAAAAACAGTTCTAAAAAGCAATTCAATATTAAAGCTTTTGTTTTTATTTAATCTTAAATCAGAATTATTAATGATATTAAAATAATCTGAAAAAGCATAATTAGAGCTAAATTTAATTGTGGATTCAAAAAAAGGAATATATTTTTCAATCAAAAAATTTAGGTTTAAATTATTATAATTGTTGTCCAAAAATATATTTTCAATCTGTGTTATATTTTGATTAATATTAATTTTAGAGAAAAAATCCCCTTTATTTTTTAAATAATTTACTCCAAAATTTATTTGAAATAATTTGTACAAATTGTTTATGGAATAATTTATACCTGAAGAGATTGTTTTTTGAAAAGCTAAAGTAGGAATATTCCTTTTTATATACCTATTTGAAACTAGAATTGAATTGCTATATAAATTTTCTTCAGAAATTGTGTTTTGATTATAACTGACTGTGCCAAAAATATTAGATATTTCATTAATCCTATATCTAATGTTTAAATCAGGTTCAAATATAATTTTATTGTTTTTTAAAGATAAATTATCATATTTATCTTCATGATCTTGATTTATAAAACTAACAGAATACGACGGAGAAAATCTCCATCTTTTCACATTAAAGTTATTTGTGCCAAGAAAATAAACGGACGATTTCCTGTAATTTATGTTATTTTCAAAAACACTAATCTGAGACTCAAAATTATTTACTTGGTTTTTTAAGTCAGAAAAAAATGGATTTTTGCTATATATATAACCGATTGTATAACTGTATTTTGACTTGTTTTTGTTTCCTAACCAAACAGATTTAAAACTGAATTTCTCTTTTTTGTTTTCAGTTATTTGATTATCACTAGAATAATTTTCAGGATTAATAACTGAAGGATTTATTACAAAACGCTGCGGAACAGAATTTATAGAATAATCCATCAAAATTTGAAATGCTTTGTTTTGAGATGTTTTTTTGGTAAATATTACATTTTGAAGAAGATAAAAATTGTCTGAATCAAGTTTACTAAAAAAATTTGTGTTAGTATTTTGAATAACATCTGTTTGAGTTGTAATGTTTTCTTGACTGATTTTAAATTTATATTCTAATAGTGAGTTTTTTGAAGTGTTAATTTTAAGTGCCAAATCGCCTCTAAACTGAATAGGATTTTTTTTAGTAAAAAAACTGTCCGAAGTTGTAATAGCTTGATTATTGATTATATTATAATTATAATTTGATTGATTTAAAATAATTCTATCTTTTGCAAAATAAAAATTTGATTTAACGCTAACTCTTTTATTAATCTTAAAAACATTATTATAATTAGCAAACAATTCACTATTATTATTAACTTTTGTTTTCTCTAGAAAGCTTGTATAAATACTTTCAGGTATTGTTTTATTTACAAAATTTTCTTTGTTTTTAATTTGCTCAATATTATGATTGAATGAAAAATAATCAAATGGTGATTTATTTTTTCCAATGTTGTTATATGAAACAGTTCCAAATGATTTTAAAATAGTTGATACTTGTAAAACACTAGCAGCGTTATTTTGTGCAATTTTTTTATTTTCAAACAAACCAATTCCAGAATCAATACTACCAGAGAAATCAATTTTCCCTTTCTTTAATTTTAAATTAAGTGAAACTTTCCCTTCTTTTTCTATCCCTTTTAACAAAGCATTTTCAGAATAATTTTCAATGGCTTGAACTTGTTCAACCATATCAACATTTATGTTTTTAGTTCCAATAGAATAATTAGAATCAAATAAATTTTCTCCTTCTAAAGTTACAGTTTCTATTGATTTGCCTCGAAACTTTATTTCTCCTGTATTTTCATTTACCTCAATCCCAGGCAACTTTTTTATAATGTCTTCAATTTTTCTTTCACTACCATCTTTGTATGCTGATACATTAAATTTTAAAGTGTCTTCAGCAATTAAAAAGGGCTTTTTTGTGTTTTTTATAACAACTTCTTTTAAAAGATTAATAGTATCTTTTACTAAAATAAAATCTTGAATTAATTCTTGTGCTTTTTGTGAAGTTTGAATCACAAAAATCTCAGAAAGATATCCTTTAGCTTTAGCTTCAAGTAAAATTTTTGTGTATTCTTTTTTTAACTCGATTGAGTAAGTTCCGTCATTTTTTGAGATAACATATTCGCTAATATTATCTTTATTTTCAGCTTCTTTTATTAATACGACCGCAAATGGTATAGGCTCTCCGAATACATTTTTTACTTCTCCACTAATTTTTTGAGAATGTAAAGATGATTGAATAAAAAAAACAAGAAAAACTAAAATCACTTTATTATTCATAATAAATCATTTTAGTTTAAAAAAATCATTTAATTGTAGACTAATACTGGAAATAAAATATAATCATATGAAACAGTAAATTGACCATCGGGGAATTGAGATTTTTTGTACTTTATTAAATTTTTATAATATTCGTCTAATTCGTCTTTTAATTCAACGCTTTCTATCACTTTATTTTCTGGTAAATCAAAATTAATTTCTTCGTTAATTTCTTCTATTTTAGTGAGTTTATATGATTTTGTATTATCTTCATTTTGCATTTCAATGATTAATCCTGGTAAACCATAAAAAACTGAAGGTCCATCTTGAATCGAAATTTCTGATGTAAACCATGCAAAAAATTTTCTTCCTAAATAATCAATAGTTGCTTTTTGACATTTATAATTTTCAATTGTTTTGTATTCATCAACAATTACCCATTTTAAATAAGGCAATTCTTGATTAACTATCTTAAATCCTTGATTATTTGATGGAAAATACTCTCTTCCAATAATTTTACTAATCGAAAAATCTTTAATAAAGATAGATCCAAAACCATCATAATTCATATTATCGTTTTGCACAGCATTAAATTTTTTTGCTCTTTCTTCTTGTTCTTGTGTAGCATAAATATAATATTTTTCCAGTTTACCGTCAACTAATTGATTATATACATATTTAGATTTAGAAGGTGTAGAATATAAATATTCTTTTGAAACTATTAAAGTCTCACCATAAGAATCGACAATTTTAGTTATATTATCATAATATATTTTATGCTGTGATAATAACTTATTACTAAATAAAAGTATAATGATGCTACATATAAATTTTACTCTCATATTTAAAGATATAAAAAGCTTATAGACTCAAAAGAATCCATAAGCTTTAATTTTAATTATTTACTCAGCAGTACACATTATCATTTGGTCAGCTTTAATGGCAGCTTTTTCGCAACATTCAGGATCACAAGCGGTTGCGGAAATTGTTTGATTCCCATTTTGATACGTAACTGTAACACAGCATTTGTCTTCTGTAATTGGAGTTAATTTTGAAAGGTCTTTATTCATGAGTCCTTGATTACTATTTGCAAAGGAAACAAAACAAGTTGCAACTAAAAATGTTGCAGAAAAAAATAATCTTTTCATTTAGATAAGTTTTAATAGTTATTAAATAGAATTTTAATTCATATTTTTAATAAAAATAAATATATGAATTTATATTTAACAAAACCGTTTTCTCGAGAAAATTTTGTTAATACGAAGTTGAAAGAAAAAACTTAAACAAAAAATTACTTTTTGAAAAAAAACATTACTTTTTAAATATTTTTAATTACTTTTGAGTTTAAATTGATTTTTTTTATGGAAAATATATTAGAAAAAATAAAAGAATATAGAAAGAAAAAAGGCTATTCTTATGAAACTATGGCTCATGAACTCAATACTTCATCAAGTGCATATAGAAAAATAGAACTTAATCAAACTAAATTAACTGTTGAAAAATTACAGAAAATTGCAATAATTCTTGAAGCTAAAATAGAAGATTTACTCGAAATTAAAGCGGATGCAGAATTTAAACAGACGAATAATGAAAATTCGACAGGTTATCAACAGCAAATTGAGCATTTTTATCAGGAAAACAAAGAGAAAGCTGACAAAATAGAACAGCTATATGAAAGCCGATTAAAAGACAAAGACGAAATAATTAATCATCTTAAAGTTTTATTAGATAAAAACTCAAAGTAATTTATGATTAGAGTCTGTTTTGATATAAGAAAAGCATTTCTAAGGCGTTGGAGTTAATGAACATGATGTGAGACTTCTTAGAATCGCTAGGCTTTTAAAATTTTAGACTGTAAGATTTTTAGACTCGCTTCGCTATTAGAATATTAGATTCGCTCCGCTTTTAGATGTATATTTAAAATCTAAGACACTAAGAAATCCAAATATCTTACAGTCTTACAGTCTTACAGTCTTATCGTTTAAAAATCTTTTTATCTGATTCGCCAATTCCACGATATCCACTTTTTCAATTGGATGAATAGTTCGTGGCAACACCAACAATTGAGAATTCTGAATTTTTCTATATGTGTGAATGGTTTCTTCCAAAGTGACCATGGCATCTTTATCGCCAACCGAAAGTAAAACTGGTGATGAAATTTGCTCGAAATCACTATCGTTTACTTCGGGATTCTGACCTAAATTGAGCATCATTTGTGCGGTTTTAGTCATCAATTGCTCCCAATTTTCACCGTGCATTTGTTCTAAACTCGAGGCGTATTTTGGCACTTTTTCTTTGATTATCGTTGGATTCAACATTGACGCTTCTTTTTGTGAACCTTCAACTGTCCAGTTTAATTTGGTTGCCAAAGTGAAGAGTTTCTGAATACGTTCAGGGAAATGCTTTGCTAAATAAAAACCCACGTATCCGCCCATGCTGTAACCAAAAACGGAAATGGATTTGATTTGATTTTCATCTAAAAAAGCAATGACTTCGTTGGCAAAACCAGCGATAGTAAAGTCACTTTCGGGCAAATCACTTCCGCCATGACATTGAAAAGAGAAACAGTACACATCAAAATCATTTTGCAACGATTCTTTTAAGGGTTGCAGACTTTTTTCGCTTCCTAATGCGCCGTGAAGTAGAAGTAGTTGTTGCATGGTTTTGTTCTTTTTTGCCACGGATTTTACAGATTCAACGGATTACAATCTTTGCCAATCCGCCTAATCCATCTGATCAGTGGTCAAATTATTTAGCATCAAAAATAATAAAATGCTGCTTCAATAGGTTAACTGTAAAAATTAAATCAAAATCTTTCTACTTCGTCTTTTCCGCGCAGGCGGAAATCCATTTTTAACCAGACCTATTCATAGCTAAATCCTTTTATTATCACTTGATAAAATTTTGAAACCGTTTTAAACTAGATTTCGGCCTGCGCGGAAAAGACGTTAAGAGTAAAAACATTAAAAATAATAAAACGCCTCTTCAATATGTTCGATATGAAAATCGTTGGCTTCTTTGTTGATGGCGATGATGTCAAAACGAACGTCTACATCCAAATCGCGTGAAACCACATATTCATTTACCGCTTTTACTAACAATTGTATTTTTTTTGGTTTGACAAAATCCTGTGGTAGGCCAAAATCGATGGACGAACGCGTTTTGACTTCTACAATGGCCAAAATGTTTTCTTTTTGAGCAATAATGTCAATTTCGGCTTTTTGAAATACCCAATTCGTTTCGAGGATTGCATAGCCATTTTGTTGCAGAAAATCTACAGCCAATTCTTCTCCGAGTTTACCTAGTTCGTTATGGGAAGCCATTTGATTTATGATATTAGAAGTACGATATTAGAAGTACGATATACGAAGTTCTATACAGGAAGTAACTTCGTACTTCGTATATCTCAACTCGTACTTATTCAAACACTACTTTACTTTCCAATTCGTTTACTTCCATCGAGACTTGTTTGCCAAAAATCAATGCACGATTATCGGCCATGTGTCCGGCTGGAAAATTATAAATAATTGGTATATTGTATTCTTTGCACACGTCTTCAATAATTTGATTGGCGTTTTTGCCCCACGGAATGTCGTTGTCTTTCATTTTGGTCATTCCGCCCACAATAATTCCTTTGATGCTTTCGAGACAACCGTTGCGTTTGAGGTTCATCATCATGCGATCGATGTGGTACAAATATTCGTCTAAATCTTCTAAAAACAGAATTTTATCATTACAATCTATCGATGATGGCGAACCAAACAAACTGTATAAAATTGATAAATTTCCGCCTACTAATTCGCCCTTGGCTGAACCAAAACGATTCATAGGATCACACGGAACGGTATACTCTAAATGCTCACCAAATAAGGATTTACGTAGTGTTTCTTTGGCTTCTTCGGTAGCTTTTGAGCTTACCGGCATGATTCCGTGTATCGATTGAAAACCCATTGTATTCAAATGACTGTGTAATACAGTGACATCGCTAAAACCTACAATCCATTTCGGACTTTCTTTAAACTTAGAGAAATCCAATTTATCAATCATACGTACGGTTCCGTATCCACCACGAACGCACCAAATTGCTTTGATATTCGGATTGTCCAATTGCGTTTGAAAATCGGCTGCACGTTCATCGTCGGTTCCAGCCAATTGATTCAAATCGAGACCAATGGTTTTACCAATTACGACTTCCAAACCCCAACTTTTCAACCATGAAATCGCGGGTTGTAAATTGTCTTCTATGTTTTTACGTGCTGTAGCGACAATGGCAACGGTATCGCCTTTTTTTAAATACGGTGGTGTAATCATTTTCTTTTGGGAATGAAGTTGTATTGAGACTAAAGAGATTAGAATATAGAAAATAGACTTTTTCATTTATACATATAATCGATAACGCAAATCTAATAATTTTTATGCCAACCAAAACCATAGTTGATTCCTATCCCAATGAACGCGTTTTTCGAAAGGTTTCCGTAGAGTTTAAAACCAATACTTCTAGAGAACGAAGTGGGTTGACCAACTGGAACTAAAAAATAAATTCGGTAGCGCTCTTTATCGCGATTGAACCATTTGATGTTCATTTCAAAAGGCAAACCTACACCGTCTTGAACCTCAAAATTACGAACATCGTTCTCTATGTAAGTAAACTCTTTATGCTTTATATAACCCACTCCTGCGGAATAACTAAAAGAATGATTGTCGTAGATTTTGCGTCTTCCGTATAATAAAGCAAATTCATCGGTTTGTTCAACAACTTCAAATGCTGGGAAAAATATAAAAAGAAATTTTCCTTCCAATTGAATGTTGTTGGTATAGCGTAGAGTGAATAAATTCTCTTTGGTTTGATAGTTGAGGCTGATTCCGTTTGAAAACCCACCCGAACCACCAAAAGCGGGACCAAAATAATATTCCGAAAAAAGAATTGGATTGGTTTTTTCTTGCGACCAGCAATTCAATAGCAGTAGTAGAAAGAATGCTGTAAATAAGGATTGTTTATTCATAGCTTTTTTACCCAAATGTAGTATTTTTTGAAATAGGAATGTAAGATTGTAGGATTGTAAGACTGTAGGATAAGAAATAGTTTTACTAAAACGGATTGCCCTAGCCCAGACCTGCCTACCGGCAGGCAGGTTGAAGCGGCATCCTCCGATGGACAAAAAAAAGGATTTGCCTGTAGTTTTTTGCCAATCGGAGATAGAGCGGAAAGCTGGAAAAAGCTTCAAAATAAAAATCATAAACTCTCGATTCTATTGTTTATTTTTGTTTTGTAATCTTCTAAATAAAAAACATGAAAACTATTTACAGCGCAGTATTCGTTATGATTTTGATGATTTTTTCAAGTTGCGGAAATAAGACCATTGAAAGTCATAATGACACCATTGTTTTGGCTCACAATGAAATCATTAAAATTGACGAAAGTATGTCAAAAGGAATCACTCAATATTTTGGCAAACCCGAACAAAAGGAAAATTTAAAAAAATTTTTAAAAGAAAAAAGGGAACTATTACTCAAAGCCCGAAAACCAATAGAGGATTTGGCTGATTTTGAAGATTCGGGTATGAAAAAGAAATGTTTGAAGATTTTTGACGAGTACGAGTCCTTGATTTTAACAATGAATCTAAAAGCAGATTCGTTGTCAAGCCCAAGCGCAAACTTCAATGTGTTTGATAGTTTTCTTGAGGAATTTAAAAAAATAGATGAAGCTGAAATGGAATTAAGAGAAGCGCAACAAAACTATGCTTCTCAAAATAACGTCCAGTTGCGCTAAAAACAGTAAATCTCTTCATTCAGAAACTTTTCCCTACAAAAATTGCTTATTTTTGCAGCCAATATTTTATTATACAATGTTAGAAAATCCAAAACGATATACCATTACAGCAGCATTGCCCTATACGAATGGCCCAATTCATATTGGCCATTTGGCAGGAGTTTACGTTCCGTCGGACATTTATGCACGTTATTTGCGTTTGCAAGGTAAAGACGTGGCGTTCATGTGCGGAAGCGATGAACACGGCGTTGCCATTTCAATGAAAGCCAAAAAAGAAGGAATTACACCACAAGAAGTGATTGACAAATACGACGGAATTATTCGAAAATCGTTTGAAGATTTCGGAATTTCGTTTGATAATTATTCGCGCACTTCTGCTCAAATTCACCATGATACTGCTTCTGAATTTTTCAGAACCTTGTACGACAAAGGCGATTTTATTGAGCAAGTTACTGAGCAATTGTACGATGCCAAAGCCGATCAGTTTTTGGCCGACCGATTTGTAACTGGAACGTGTCCGCGATGTGCTAATCCAGAAGCGTATGGTGATCAATGTGAAAAGTGTGGTTCGACGTTGAACGCAACAGATTTGATCAATCCAAAATCGACTATTACGGGTGAAACGCCTGTTTTAAAAGAAACTAAACATTGGTTTTTACCTTTGGACAGATACCAAGATTTTCTGACGAATTGGATTTTGGTGGAACACAAAAACGATTGGAAAACCAATGTGGTTGGGCAAGTAAAATCGTGGTTGGACGACGGATTGAAACCGCGTGCTGTGACTCGTGATTTGGATTGGGGAATTGACGTTCCTATAGAAGGCGCAACAGGAAAAAAACTGTACGTTTGGTTTGATGCACCAATTGGTTACATCTCGGCTACCAAAGAATGGGCAGCTCGTGAAGGTAAAAATTGGGAAGATTATTGGAAATCGCCCGACACCAAATTGGTTCATTTTATTGGGAAAGACAACATCGTGTTTCACTGTATTATTTTCCCTGCAATGTTGAAAGCTGAAGGAAGTTTTATTTTACCTGATAACGTTCCGGCGAATGAGTTTTTGAATTTGGAAGGCAATAAATTATCGACTTCCAAAAACTGGGCGGTTTGGTTGCACGAATATTTGGAAGATTTCCCAGGAAAGCAAGACGTGTTGCGTTATGCGTTGACCGCGAATGCTCCTGAAACCAAAGACAATGACTTTACGTGGAAGGATTTTCAGGCGAGAAACAACAACGAATTGGCCGCGGTTTTTGGTAATTTCATCAATAGAATTGTGGTGTTAACCAATAAATATTACAATGGTGTGGTTCCAACTCCGAATGAATTTACGGAAGTTGATGAGCAAGTTTTGGCCGAATTAAAAGCGTATCCGTCGGTGATTTCGAGTTCGATTGAACGTTACCGTTTTAGAGAAGCACAAGTAGAATTGATGAATGTAGCGCGTTTAGGAAACAAATATTTGGCAGATGAAGAACCATGGAAAATGGTAAAAACTGATCCCGAACGAGTGAAAACACAAATGTATGTGGCGTTGCAAATTGCATCGGCATTGGCTATTTTATCAGAACCATTTTTGCCGTTTACATCACGAAAATTGTGTACTACATTGAACCTTGAATTGAATAACTGGAATTTGGATTTTGATCAATGGAATTCTACGAAACCCGGTCACACGATTGGTCAGGGCGAAATTTTGTTTGCACAGATTGAAGATGCCGAAATTCAGAAACAAATCGACAAATTAGAAGCCACTAAAAAAGCAAATGTGGTTGAAAATACTATGGAAGAAACTACAATTACACCACAAAAACCAACGGCTACTTTTGATGATTTTACGAAATTAGACTTGCGCGTTGGAACCATCATAGAAGCAGAAAAAATGCCCAAAGCCGACAAACTTTTGGTGTTAAAAATTGATACTGGTTTGGATGTACGAACAGTGGTTTCGGGCATTGCTGAACATTTTTCGCCAGAAGAAGTGATTGGAAAACGCGTTACTATTTTAGCCAATTTAGCGCCAAGAGCATTGCGCGGAGTGGAAAGTCAAGGTATGATTTTGATGACCAACAACAGCGACGGAAAATTGGTTTTTGTAAATCCGGACGCGGATGGTGTTGAAAATGGTGCGACGATAAGTTAAGAAACTTTAAAAATGCTATGAAAAAAACACTTATAGTTCTTTTCTTACTCAATGTAAACATTTTTTTTGGTCAATCACTATCTAAAAATTTATATTTAAAACTTTCAGAGAAAACTGATGTTTTTCAGGTGGTTGAAGAAGACAAGAAACGCATTTCACTCTTTTTTAGTGATAAAGTAAGAGCACGTGCAATTCGGTTGGATGAAAACTTTACAATCATAGATTCGATTTCATCGGAACGACCCGCTAAAGAATTCGATGATATTGCAGGTTATAGTATTTCGGGAGACCGATACTATTCGCATTGGTCAAGCTCAGACGATAAAAAAATTGCCTCTCAATGTTTCGATTTCGAAACTATGAAAACTACTATTACCTCTCATTTAACCCATGTAAACAATGAAAAAACAATTAATAAAATAACTATTAATAACGTTTTTTATCTGATAACCATTACTAAAAACACAAGTATTCTTAACTTTTATGTTTTTAAAAATGGAAAAATGGAAAAAAAAGTTGTCGATTTTTCCAACCGTAACTTTGTTTCTTATGATAATAAAAGATGCAATTTATGGCAAATTATAGCCGAGATAACCGATTTTGAAACGGCTCTTTCATTTCAAAATATTCAAGCAGAAACTCCTCCATCGTTAACCCTTAGTGCTAACAAAAAAAAAGCATACACTTTCAACAACCAATTGTTTTTCACAATTGATAATAATAAAGGATTTACTCAATCAATTACTGTTAATTTAGATGATTTTACTGGAGTAGTTAAATCGTACACTCAACCTTATATAGACCCAACAAGTGCCGGAATAACCGAATCCAATTCATTTTTGTATAAGAATCATCTGATTCAATTCAAACTCAATACCGAAATTATGTATCTTTCGGTAAAGGACTTGGAAGGTAACGAGATTAAAAGTTTTACGGTTCATGCTGGTAAGGAGATTCATTTTAAAAACACAGAAATTATTCAGGAAAATGGTTCTGTAAAAAATACTCGAATACTTGACCAATCGAATCAATTTCTGAGAAAAGTAACCAATCTCCATCCATCTGTTTCATGCTATAACAATAACAACACAACACATTTAACATTAGGAGCCGTTTCATTAGTTCAAAATGATGCAGTCGTTTACGGTGCACTTATTGGCGGAATTACTGGCGCACTTATTGGCGCTGCCATTTCATCAAATTACTCGGTGAATAATTTGAATTCTTATAAAGGTCGAAAAGTGGTATACATTAATTGTCTTTTTGATCAAGAATTCAATCCCATTGAAGGTGAAGTCAAACGATTTTCCTTTGATGAATTACGAGTCTTTGCTGTTGACAAAGAAAACTTAATGTGTCAAACCGTTTTTAAAATGAACTCAAAACTGTATTTTGGTGGTTACAATAAAGCTACTCGAGTTTATTCATTTTATTCATTTAAAGATTAATTATATATGAATCCAAAAGTAATCGCTTTTGATGCTGACGATACCTTATTTGTAAACGAGCCTTATTTTCAGGAAACCGAACAGAAATTTTGTGAATTGATGTCGGATTATTTATCACATCAAGGCTTGTCTCAAGAGTTGTTTCGCATCGAAATTCAGAATTTAGAATTGTATGGTTACGGAATAAAAGGCTACATTCTTTCGATGATTGAAGCGGCAATGAAAATCTCAAACAATACTATTTCGATTGAAATTATTGAAAAAATAATCGAATACGGGAAAGAATTGCTGCAAAAACCTATAGAATTATTGGATGGAGTTGAAGAAACTTTGAAGGAATTGAACGGTAAATACAAACTAGTTGTTGCCACCAAAGGCGATTTGTTGGATCAACGAAGAAAGTTACACAATTCAGGTTTAGGGCATTATTTTCACCACATAGAAGTAATGTCAGATAAGAAAGAAAAAGATTATCACGACTTACTCAAACGACTGGAAATCAATCCTGACGAGTTCTTTATGATTGGAAATTCACTAAAATCGGATGTTTTACCCGTTTTAGAAATTGGCGGTTATGCTGTTCATATTCCGTTTCACACTACTTGGGAACACGAAAAAGTAAGTCATAAAGTAGAGCATCCGAACTTCAGGACTTTGGAAAACATCACAGAAGTCTTGCCAATATTATTAAAATGAAAACACCACAGATTGACAGATTATAATTATAAAATCTGTGAATCTGTGGCAATAAAAAATGAAACAAAAACTCAATATAGAAACTTGGAACCGCAAAGAGCATTTCCTGTTTTTCTCTCAAATGGAAGAACCTTTTTTTGGTGTAACAATTACTGTTGATTGCACTAAAGCCTATGAAAAGGCAAATGAATTAGGAATTTCTTTTTTTACTTATTACTTGCATAAAACCTTAGCTGCCGTTAATTCTGTTGAGTCGTTTCGCTATCGAATTAAGGATAATGAAGTCTATATTTTTGATCGAATTGACGCTTCGGCAACGATTTTACGTGAGGATAAAACGTTTGGATTTTCGTTAATAGAATTTGATGAAAATTTAGTGGAATTTGCAGAAATTACTAAAAAAGAAATTGCGCGAATTCAAACCACATCAGGGCTTTTGACTCGAGAATACCCAGAAAATTTAATTCATTTTTCTGCTCTACCGTGGATAAACTTTACTTCGTTTTCTCACGCTCGGAGTTTTACTTGGCCCGACAGTTGCCCTAAAATTTCTTTTGGTAAAATGATGGATCAAAATGGCAAGAAAACCATGTCAATGTCAATTCATGTTCACCATGGATTGATGGATGGCTATCATGTTGGCGAGTTTGTCAGTCTGTTTGAACAATTGATGAACGATTAGTTAATGTACGTCCAATTCACTCCATCGCTTATTACGGTTACAGTGCGAAGATTGTTTTCGAACATGTAAATTTGAGCACTTCCTGTAGTTGAGTTTTTAGGAAATAACAAACCCGTTGCCGTAGTCAATTGAGCCGTTATTGCGTTTTGAATATTGCGAATAATGTACATTCTGCCTGGGAAAAGCGTCGGATTAGGCAATTGAAATTTATCATCTGTTGCTACCGGACTTATAGAAATGTAAACGCCGTCGTCTATCAAAACTGCCGCTCCACCACTTCCCGTTCCATTTCCAGGAAGATTTACTACTTTTAAGGACACATTACCATTAACATCCAACGTACTCAAAGGAGTCGAAGTATTGATTCCGACTTGTGCAAAACCATAGTGTGCAAAACAGCTCAACACTATCAAAAAGAGGAATTGCTTTAGGGTTTTCATATAATTAGGGTTCAATTTTTAATGACAACATAATAAAGGTATCAAAAAAATTAGAAGTTGCTAATACAAAGTTTTGCGAAAACGTTTTCGTGTTGAAAAGTTATTTTACTACGTCGCATTCCTTCTACAAAAGCAGAAAGGCAAGAACAATTGTTCTCACCTTCCACCATTTTCAATAATCAAGCACAATTATTTACCAATCAATAGTAATTCATTCACAATTATGTCGGTCACATACTTTTTTTCGCCGTTCTTATCATCATAACTTCGGTGCGTTAGTTTACCTTCAATAGCAATTTCTTTTCCTTTGGTTACGTACTTTTCGATGATTTCAGCTGTTTTTCCCCAAGCAGTCAAGCGATGCCACAGTGTTGACCATTAGGGCTTAATTGTAAAGAGGATATAGGAGCAATTTGTTTTAGATTAAAGTTAATGCTTTTACCATCAAACTCTATACGATTAACTACTGACTGAACAATGAATCGTTTCTCATGTCGTTCTAAAGTATGCCATTTTTTGTATAAATCTTCTGATTGATTGAGTATCGTAGGGAGGTTATTTTGCGAAGCATACATTATATTCAATTCTTCTTTGAGTTGTTTTAGATTAGCACTCAGTTGTTCTTTTCTTTCAAATAATGGATCATAATGGTTTTTAAAACCTTTATTTGGTATTTGCCCTTCAATATTTAAAGTAATCAATCTTTCCATTTTCTCCTCTACTTCACTTATCGCTTTTTCTACAAATTCTATTTCATCCTTCTTAATAGAAATTTCTTGATTACTTGAAGATATATATTCTTTTTGTTCTTCCTGCGTTATGATAAATTGTTCTAATCGAGTTTTAAAAATATCTTCTAAATCATCTCTTTTTATTCGTAGCTTACACTTTGGACAAGTATATTTATCCGTTTTACTTTGGTTAGCCATTAAGTGTCCTTTATTACAAAACAAATAGCCAGTAAATAAATGTACTCTTTGATTCAAAGGTTTGGTTTGAGTGCTTTTACTTTCTTGTTCTCTAATAATTGCATTAACCGCCTCCCATTTCTCTTCACTAATAATTGATGGGCAAGTTATATAAACCCACTCTGAACTTGGCTTTATCCCTTTAGGATTATTTTCAGAAACTTTTGTTTTATAGTTCGACTTTCTCATTCCTTTCGCATCAGGATTTTTAAGTAATCTCTTAATGGTTGAGTCAGTCCAATTTAATCCTTTAGGGCTTAAATATCCTTTATTATTAAGTATTTTGGCTGTGGTACTAAAGCGTCTGTTTTCTAAAAACAAATCATACATCATGGCTCGAATAGGTGCTTCTTCTTTATTAATAACAACTTCTGCATTAATTAGACTAAAGCCATAACTAACGTTACCTCCTGTAAACTTTCCAAGTTGTCTTCGGGTTTCCAATGAAGCCATCATTCTTTCTAGCGCATTCTCTCTTTCCCATGTACTTAATGAACTCAAAATAGTATAAAAAAATCTTCCGCTTGATGAGTTTGTTGAAATATTCTCTTTTAGTGAAATAAGACTTGCTCCATATTGTTCAAAGAAACTGCTGTACTCTAAAAGTTCAGAGGTATTTCTTGCTAACCGAGAAAGGGAACTAATAATAACCCCTTGAACTCTACCAAGCATGATGTCTTCACGCATCATTACTGATTCTTTGTGATTGAAAGTTGTCTTACCAGAAACCCCTAAAAGCTTGTATACTTTAACTACATTCCAATTTTGAGATTGTGCATATAATCGTCCTCTTTGTTCGTGAATTTCAGGGCTGTCTGACTGTGCTTGGTCTGTTGTACTAACCCTTATAAATAACGCTACATCCATTTTTCTGTTTTTTTGTCTAAGGTAAGTCATTCATTTTCAACACGCAAGTCAAGTGTTGAGCATTTTTACTTTTTCTTAAAAAGCAGTTTCGTTATATGTTCACGAATATTCTTAGCATCCATTTGAGTTGGTTTTTCAAATTCAGTTGTTATTCGAAAACCTTTCACAACATCTTCTTTTGTTTCTTTTACTGAAATAGTATCTAAAAAATCTGTAATCTCACTAGGCTGAATAAAAAAGATAGATTCCATATCTTTTTTAGATATTTCAGTTATAGCCAATCTATTTATTTCATTTAAATGCTTTTTATTATTAGATACTAAAACAATTGGGTAATATCCATTTTTTAGGCATTTAACAATATTCTGAACTTCATACTTTGGAGTATTTGTAACTGATATTTCAAAAGCAATTTTTTGAGTTTCGCTCTCTAATGTAATATCTATCCTTTTTCCATCGGATGTCTCTTTTTCAATACAAGCAATAAAACCTCTATCTTGACCAAGCTTTTTTATTTGATGCTGTAAATAGATATGCTCTCTTTTTTCTACCGATTCTTCTTCTTGAATAATCAGTTTTTGTTTTATTTCTTCAGTAACAAATGTAGGTTTACTTTCTAGCAAATTTTCATTCTGATTATTTAGTATTGATGTATCTCTATTACTATTTGTTATTTCTATCTCTTGCTTTTTAAAATCAGATTGCTTTTTAGTATTGCTATTTTGTTTGCTTTTGGGTAATAACTCTTCTAATAAATTATCAACTTTTTCTTTTGACTGAGCAAAGGAATTTCGTGTGTTTTGGATAATGTATTGTTTGATTATATTGGCTTCTTTAATGTCAATTTCAGGTAACACAAAAGTTTTTAAATTAAAATCATTGTTAACACTACCTACTCTAGTAATTGATTCTCCTGTTTTCAAATTTTGTAAATCCTGTGCATCAAAATAAAAAAATCCAGATTCTAATTTTTTTGCATCATTATCTCCTAATCGAAAGCAAATTCGAGTATATGCGTTTGAAAGAATTGAATTAAGTACTTTAGAGTCATCTATCTGAGCTAACTCTTGATGAGCTAAAATTAAACCAAGCCCATACTTTCTTGCGCCAGAGAGAATAGAAATAATACTAGGAGTTATAAAATTTTGAAATTCATCAAGATATACATAATAGGGAAGTCTTTCAGATTTAGAAATAGATTGTCTTCCTTGAGCTACCTGATTGAGCTTCGATAGAAAAATTGAGCCTAATAAAAAACTGTTTTCTTCTCCTATTAGACCTTGGGATAATTTAATCAAAAGTATTTTTTTCTCATCTATACATTTTGCAAAATCGATACCTTTAGTTTGCGCCAACATAGAACGTACCGTTTTCGGTCTTAAAAAGGTATCTATTCTTGTCAATAAAGGAGCAATTGATTTTTTAACCATTGAGTATTCATGTTCCCAATAATAATGTAAAGAGGGATCATCTACTGATGTTAAAAAGTCATTTCTAAAGTTGTCCTCAATTAAAAATCGTTTTAGCTCAATTAAAGTACATTCTTTATTACTATTTAAAAAAGTATTTATAGCATTACTCAACACCGCTTGTATTGTATCGCCCCAAGCTGTAGAGTGCCTTTTAAACGATGCTACTAAGTCTGATGAGAGAACAATCTTTTCATACTCTGATGAAGCAGTGAAAAGGTTAAAACCAATAGGAAAATCTGAATCGGAAGGGTCAATAATTATTACGTCTTTCTTTCTGTATTCAGGGATGCGTAGCAATAAATCATCAATAATATCACCATGAGGATCAAAGATGGCGCAACCATTACCTTGTTGCATATCTTCCAATACCATATTGGCAATTAATGTGCTTTTTCCTGTACCTGTAGCTCCAATAATATGCGTGTGTTTTTGGCGAATTTCGTCATTAAATGTAACCTCATTTACAATTCCGTTGTGTTGATTTATTCCAAAAACATATTTTTGAAACATTACTTCATTTGGAAGGTGTTTCGTTTTAATGTCGTTTCCACCTAAATTTTTGCTAACAATACTTTTGTTTGGATAATGTACAAGAGTATTAAGTTCATTAGTGTTTAATACAAAACCAAGACGATTGCTCAATCGGTTATGTAAATTATATAAATGAAAATCATAATCATATCCTTCATTCGATAAAGGAATTAAGCAATTATATGATGAACGAGTATATTGGTTTATACTTTGACTTATTTCCTTTGCTAAATAAGTACTTCTTTTATTGTTAATACCTTGAGTTGCTATTCTTACAATTACAGAAAAAAGAGGTGCCGATACTTTTTCTTTGCCACAAACTAACATCTCGGGAGCATCAACAAAAAAAGAACCTCCACTACCGTCACTCACTGATTGCAAAATATCTTTTGCCAAAGGTGATGTTATTCCTTTAAAAACACATTGAAAAACAACAACCTCATCTTCTTGTAAAAAATCCATTAATGCAAAAGTTGAAGTTAACGGATCTATTGCAAAGGAATTAAAAGTTTGAATTGGTCTTACAAACTCTTCGTGTAAACCAAAGTCTGCAATAATAATATCCCTACTTACATCAAAGCCAAAAGAACTAATTGAAATGTTGTTAATTCTGCAACTTGGAAAATAAGCCTGTAGATAGGAATTTATGCGTAATGCATCAATCTCACAACATACAAATTGAATTTGAATAGAACCATAAGTACCCACAATCTCAAAGGAGATAGATTGCTCACTAAAAGATAGCATATTTAAAAACTCTACATTACGCAGAGTTTGTATTTCAAATCCATTTGGAAAAGAAACTAATAAACCAACGAGATTTGGAACTTCATCAGAAAACAATTTCGTTGGTTCTTTGTTGTATAATTCTTGTTCTTCTTGCTCCTCTTGTTGTTGAGGAACAAAAAAATCTTTTATTCTTTTAAAAAGAGAGGGAACTCTACTATCATCTAAAAAAGAATCAATTCGATATCTACGATAAAAGGGAAGATAAGGCACTTCTATATCAACAGGAGTATCGTATAAAAAGTAACCTCTATTACGATACTCCCATTGATAAAAATTCAGAGTCGCACGTTCTCTTGATGAAGGCTGCATTATAGATTATTATCTTTTGAAAAAATCGTTTAAAATAGGTTTCGGTAAATCTATATTTGTGCCTTTTGAATCTGTTGTATCCTTAATAGTCTCTGTTACTTTTTCATGCAATAAAGTTAGAAAACTAGAACAAGTATCATGTTTGTAATAAGTTATTCTATATAAACGATTAGCTATTAAATTGCCTATAAAAGGTATTGTTCGTAAAAATTGTTCTGCCATGGCTGTTTTATACTCACCCCAATAGCTAATAAAGAAATGATGTTTTCCAAAAGCGCAAGCTGAAACTAAAAACTCATATTCTTGAAATTCTATTTTTAAATACTTACGTTTTACAAAGCCAATATTGTCCTGTGATAAATCACTGCTGTCAAAAGTAATTCCATCAACTTCGGCTTCAGAAATTTTAGCTTGAAGTGTTTCATAGAATTTTGATGCTGAATAGTTTCCAGTAAGTAAAGTGTTAAAATGACTATGATAATTTGGAACTGTTCTTTTGAAAATACGGCTTATAATCAAAAAAAATAATACTCCATAGATAGCGTAAGTAAAATACGATTGAAATGAATAATAGAAATCGTTCATGTTAATTGGAATTAAATATTAGACATTATTTAAAATTTAAAAAAGTGAGTATATAATTAAAGTAACTCTAACAAAGTTAATTATTTAGATTTAATTCTAGATTAATATTTAAGAATTTTAAGCGAAATATCTTTTAAAGATTCTTAACAACCTATTAAATGTCTTTTATTTTGTGAATTTCTTATTCTTTTTGAATTATAAATTATTCAAAATATATAAAATATTTGCAAATGTTTTAGCACTTACTTATTTACTAATAAAATTTAATCAATTAATTTTTAATAAACAACATTTTTCTGGCGTAATCTAAAATAATTATTAATCCTTCTTATCAAACTTTTTTAGACTTTCTTTCAATTCTATGATTAAAATATCTTTTTCTTCTATCCTTTTTTCAAATTGTTCAATAAGTTTTTCAGATTGCTGATTTATTGTAGATTGATACGCAAGAGCAATACCTCCTTTTTGGTCGTTATTTGTAAACAAAATATTCTCGGGCAATAAATCTATAAAACTCTTTCCTAATGTTTGAGCAATAATCTCCAAGGTATTAATATCTGGTGAATTTTTGTCAGATTCGTATTTTCGATAAGTTTGTTCAGATACACCAATTTTTTCAGCCATCAAAAAAGTTGATAAACCTTTTTCTATTCGCAAGCCTTTTATTCTACTACCTACTTTCATGTTAAAATGTTCGTTGAGTTAAAATATTGGTAAAAATAGTGAAATATTTATTTAAAAATAGTAATTATTTAATTTTGAAAATTGAATCTATTTTCATTATTTTGAAATGAGTTTAAACATTTATTAATAATTAAATTTTTACAAATGAAAAAATTAGAATTAAATCAGATGGAAAATCTGGAAGGCGGATTGACTAGAGCATGTGCTGAAGCTTTAATAGGTGCTGGACTTGGCGTTGCAGGATTTATGACATCATTAGCTGGTGGTCCTTTTACAATTGGCTTAGGTTTTGCAAGTTTAATGTGGAGCTTGGGAACAACACAAGGTGCTTGTCACGGACAGATTTAAGTTATTAGGAGGTAATAATACCTCCTAATTTTTAAAAAAATAATTTATGAATAAAATTAAATTATGAATAAAAAAATAATATATTTTACCCTGATTATCTTAAGTTTAGCCTATATGCTATATTTTAAAAAATATTTTCTTCCTCTATCTGTGATTTTAATTCAAGTAATTTTAATTTATAAGACAGTTAAAGAAAGATAATATGGGTTATTTTACTTTTTTAGCTTTTTGCTAATTCAACTAATCCTTAAATAAAGTATTTAAGGATTTTATGGCTTTTCTAAATGTCTATTTGCCAAGTATTTTAATTTTCATCAAACAACTAATGAATATCAACAAAAGAATATGAAGATTAAAGTTATAAACAATATCAATTTAAAGTTTTTTATAATTTGTATTATATATATGTTTTTAACATATATTTCGGAGTATATTTTAAATATTAGCAAATTATACTCCTCTTTTTTAAATGAAAAATTTGCTTCAGATATTGTTTCAGAAATAATTAATTACAACAAAAAATTAGAAACTTTACAATATTTATCTCTTGTTTTAATATTAATTTTTAAGGTTTCAGTTATTTCAAGTGTTTTATATATTGGTGTTTTTTTTAATGATAGTAAAACTAAATTAAAAAATATATATTCTATTGTTTTAAATGCTGAATTCATATTTATAATTAGTTTCATTGTTAAATTAATATGGTTTACTTTTTTTCAAACAAATTATAAATTTATAGATATTCAATTTTTTTATCCTTTATCATCATTAAATATTGTTGGTTATCAAAATATTGATCCATGGTTAATATACCCATTGCAAACCTTAAACTTATTTGAGGTTGCCTATATTATTTATCTTTCTTATCAAATTGGTTATTTAACTAAAACCAATGCCGATAATGGCTTGAAAATAGTCGGATATAGTTATGTTCCTGCTCTATTACTTTGGGTAACTGTTGTTATGTTTTTTACTTTAAATTATTCATAAATAGAAAAGTTTAGAAAAAAGTTGTTGTTAGGTTTTCTATTTGTGATTGTTGGTAATTCAATTTTATATTTAATGAATGAAAATCACATTGGAATTAATATTGGAATAGTAGCTGGTTTAATAGTCAGTTTTTATAATTCAGAAAAGAGTAAAAATGAATAATAATTTTAAAGCTATCTCATACGTTATTACTGTAATTGGTAGTGCTTTTTTGATGTTGAATTTGAAAATGCAATTTGCAGATGCTATGTGGAATTATTTTTTTTCCATTCAAATATTCATTTTCAATTTTTCTCTATTAATTGGCTCATCAAAGGAAGTTTTGAAAAATAAGAATACAAAAAATTAAGATGGGAAAATACAAAAACAGCATCATTATTTTTTGCTCAATAATATTATTAGTACTTCACGTCATTAAGTATTTTTATTTTAAAGAAAAAATATCAACGTTAGTTTTAAGCTTTTTGGCAATATCTTTATTACTTGTTGGATTTATTAAAAAAGAGAAAGAAGATGGACATAATTGAGTTCTATGATTTTATTATTGACAATCAAAAAAAGGCTATAGAAATGAAAAATAAAAAAAACTATAGCTATTTAATGAAGTTTGCTCAGATTATTTGGACTGTCTATGGTTTAATTAACTTTTATTCTTATTACAAAACAGGTGATTCTTTTAAGCTCATATCTGGATTTATAGGAATGTTATGGTTTCTGCTTTTTATTCTGGATTTTAATAAGTCTTACATTACAGAAATAGATTTTAACATAATTGAAAGCATAGAATATAGAACACGTTTTCTAGATAATGCGTTGATTATTAAACTTAAAAACAATAAAAAAAGATTAATTCAAGTCGATATAAATAGACAAAAAATGGAATTAATTGAAAGTGTTTTTAAAGAAAACTCAATTAATTTTATAAATAAAACTATATGAAAAAACTACTTAAAGTATTAATTCCTCTACTCTTTATTGGTGCATTTGGTTATTTTGGTTATCAAATTTATTCTAAAATTCAACACAAAAAAGAAGTAGCAGAGCATATAAAGACAATACCAAATTTTGAGTATCAAAATATTAATGGTGGTAATTTTACAAATGAAAATTTAGTAGAAGATACTCCAACACTTTTTATTTATTACAATAGCGAATGTGATTTTTGTAATGAAGAAGCAAAAATGATAAAACAAAACATAGATAAGTTTGCTGACTTTCAATTGTGCTTTATTTCATTTGAAAAACCTGAACAAATAAAAATATTTGCTAATAAATATCAATTAAATAACTATGATAACATTCATTTTTTATGTGATAGTAAAGTTACTTTCGCTAATACCTTTGATGTTAAATCTATGCCTTGTTTAGTACTATACGACAAAAACAAAAAGCTTATTGAAAAAATAAAAGGACAAATAAAGACAGATACAATTTTGAAAAAGCTAAATGCTGAATAATAGAATAATGACTATAAAACATATTGAAAAAACGCATACGCTACAACTTGACCAATCAGATTGTGGCGTTGCTTGTTTATTAAGTTTGGTAAAGCTTCATGGAGGAACAAATTCAATCGAGAAACTTCGCGAATTAAGCGGAACAACTAAACAAGGTACAACTATGCTTGGTTTGTATCAAGTAGCAAACAAAATTGGCTTTACTGCTGAAGGTTGCGAAGCTGATATAAACGCATTGATTGAACATAAACAGCCTGTTATTTTACACGTTCTTATTGAAAATCAGCTACAGCATTATGTTGTTTGTTATGAATATAATGAAGAAAAAGGCTTTTTAATTGGCGATCCTGGAAAAGGAATATATTATCTAAGCACATATGAATTAGACAAAATCTGGGTTTCAAAAAGTTGTTTAACTCTTGAACCTAATGAAAGTTTTGTAAAAGCGGATGAAGAAAAAAATTCACAAAAGAAATGGTTTCTAAATATCTTAAATGAGGATTATAAGCTACTTTGGATTTCGGTTTTATTAGGTGTTTTTGTTGCAGGTTTAGGATTGGCAATGTCTTTATTTTCTCAAAAATTGATTGATGATATTTTACCTTCTCATGATATTAAAAAACTAGTTTCAGGAATTGCTTTATTGACTATTTTATTATTAGCTAGAGTAGGAATTTCTGTTTTGAGAGAATTTTTTTTATTGCAGCAATCTAAAGACTTTAATAATCGAATTAATAATCAGTTTTTTTCCTCATTATTACATTTGCCAAAACCTTTTTTTGACACAAGAAAAATTGGAGAATTAGTTGCACGATTAAATGATACGCAGAGAGTTCAACGAGTAATTAAAATGTTAGCGAGTAATCTAGTAATTGATGTTTTAGTTTCAATAATCTCATTAGTATTTCTATTCACTTATTCTTGGAAATTAGGTTTAATTTCATTGTTGAGTTTACCCATTTACTTTTACATTATTTACAGAAGCAATAAGAAAATAATTAACTCTCAAAAAGAAGTAATGCAGAGTTATGCTTTTAATGAAAGTAATTATATAAATACTATTCAGGGAATTGCAACTATAAAAAATGATAATAAGCAAGAAGTTTTTAATAAAGTTAATGAACAAGTCTTTGCTAATTTTCAAGACAAACTATTTAACTTAGGTAAAATTAATATTACTTTATCTTGGCAATCTGGGTTTGCTAGTGTTTGTTTTTTAATAGGTGTTTTAATTTATACATCAATTCAGGTCTTTAATAAAGAAATTAAACTTGGGGAATTAATGGCTATTTTGGGAATTGTAAGTTCTTTGATGCCGTCCATAGCTAACTTAGCATTGATATCTATTCCGATTAATGAAGCAAAAATTGCCTTTAATAGGATGTATGAATTTGCATCGATTGAAAAAGAAAAAGAAGATGGAAAGTCAATAAATGAGATTAATTCAATTTCAATTCAAAATCTTTCGTTTCGTTTTGCAGGAAGAAGTGAATTATTTAGAAATATTAATTTAGAAATTCAAAAAGGAAAACTAACCGCAATAGTTGGAGAAAGTGGTAGCGGAAAAAGTACATTAGGACAAATTTTACAGCGTTTTTATAATTTCGAGAATGGGAATATTTTGATTAATGATCATTATCAATTGAATGATATTGAGTTAAAAAGTTATAGAAACTTAATTGGAGTTATACCTCAAGATATTACCATCTTTAATGGAAATGTAGTTGATAATATTTTGCTTGGTGCGATTGATACACCGGAAAACGTAATGAGTTTTTTAGCTTATTTTGGATTTGATACTTACTTTAATCAATTGCCACAAGGTTTAGCAACTATCCTTGGTGAAGAGGGAATAAATTTAAGCGGTGGGCAAAAACAAATTATTGCTTTAGCAAGAGTTTTGTATAAAAAGCCACAATTTTTAATTCTAGATGAAGCTACTTCCGCAATGGATCGAAATACAGAAGACTTTTCAATGAATCTGATCGAGAAGATAAAACCTAATTGCGCTATTTTCTTCATTTCTCATAGATTAAATACTTTAAAAAATATTGCTGACACAATATATGTTTTAGATAATAAAACAATTACTAATTTTGGTTCCCATATTCAATTAATGAAAACTGAGAATTTTTATAGCAATTATTGGAAAAATTAAGTAAATATTATTTAATTTACAATTCTCTATTGAATAGAATTTCTTTATATAAATATATTAAATGCACAAATTTAAAAATCAATTAATACTAATGAAATTTAAAAAATAAAGATGATTAAATTAAATAAAGATTTTTTTGTGAGAGTTTTGATTCTTTTAGGAGTTGTATTCTCTTTTTTTATTTCATTTAGCGTTGATAATAAAAATGGTGATTTAGGTTATAATCTTTATCCAAATCTAAATTTTTCATTTATAGATGTAGCTATTAATAAATCGTCGGATACAAAATATTACTCTATTTTTCTTGGGATTTTGTTTTATTTAACCGCATTGTTATTGGTTTTTAAAAACTTAAAGATTCATTATCTAACACTTTTTTTTCTGTTTATTTTATTAACATTTGATATCTATTTTATTTACCTTGTAAAACAAGGAGAGTTTTTAGGTCAACATTTGAGATTAACGATACCAATGTTTCTATTAATTTTATTTTCTTATAAAAAAAACAAAAAATAGTCAATGTCAATAAGTCTTTGTTGGGACTTTAAATTTTTCAATTAACAAACTTTAACAACTATTTTTAATCGATGAAATTATTAAATCTATACATATAGTTTATTTAATCGCTTTTCAAAGATTCCTCCTTAAATATCTGACAAAACCTGTATATTTGTTAAACTATTAAGACTAAAAAATAGTTAAAAACATATGTTCAATAAAGAAAAACTAGAAAATCTATCAAACGAAGTTTGGAAAGGTGCTATAAAATTGAGAGGGAAGTTCAAAGCAAAAGACTATCCATCAATTATATTACCTATGATAATGCTTCGAAGAATAGAATGTGTACTCGAAGATAAACGTCAGGAATTCAAACAACAAATTATCAAAAAGGATAATTCTTTTTCTGATGAAGCCATTCAGAAATTGCATGAAAAAGACAAAAAATTAGCGATTGAAAAACGTGCAGAACTCGATAAAAAAATCAAGCAATTAGAAGTACACACTTTAGACTTTTATAATAAATCAAATTGGACACTTAAAGGTATCCTAGCAGAAAGTGCTTCACAAGTTGAAACCAACTTTAGAGATTTCTTAAAAAATTTCAGTCCTAATATAGAAGAAATCATCGACAAATTTGAATACCGTGCAACCGTTACTAAAATGGTTAAAGAGAAACGTCTGGCATCGATTATTCAAATGGTAGCAGAAGAAGATTTTAGTCCTTCACGCCTATCCAATATTGAAATGGGTTATGTATATGAAAACCTATTGCAACAATTCTCACAAGATGATGCTAAAGATACTGGAGAACACTTCACTCCAAGAGAAATCATTCGCATTATGGTGGACTTAATGGAGATTGATTTTGATCCTGAAACTTCCACTAAAGCCATTTCTTTATATGACCCTGCTTGTGGAACTGGAGGTATGCTTTCAGTTGCTAAAGAACATTTAATCGACAAAGCAAAAACTCCAAAAGGAATTGCTAATGTAGAAGACTTGGTGCTATTAAACGGACAAGAGTTACTCTCTCAAAACTACGCTCTTTGTAAGGCAGACATGATGCTGAAAGGAGAAGTAAAAAGTAATATAACGCACGGAAACTCGCTTATTCCACATATCGAAAGCGTAACAGATGATGGCGATCAACACGCCAATCAACAATTTGATTATATGATTTCTAATCCTCCTTTTGGTGTTGATTGGGGCGAATATAAAAACGATGTAGAAAAGCTATCAACTTCACGATATAAATGGGGAACACCTCCTTCAAATGATGGTTCTTTATTGTTTCTACAAACCATGATTGAAAAAATGAAACCTGCAAAAGACGGTGGTTCTAAAATTGCAGTTTTGTTTAATGGTTCTCCTTTGAGTAACGGTGATGCAACTCAAGCAGAAAGTGAAATTAGACGAAATATTTTAGAAAACGATTTGATTGACACTATTGTTATGTTGCCAGATCAGATGTTCTACAACACAGGTATTTATACCTATATATGGATTTTGAATAATAAAAAACCAGCTCATAAAAAAGACAAAGTCCTTATTATAAATGCACGAGAACAGTTTGAGAAAGAGCCCAAATCTTTTGGAAACAAAAGAAATAGAATTACCGACAAACACCGTGATTGGATAGACCAACAATATAGTGCTTGGAAAGAAAACAACCATTGTAAAATATTTCACACTAAAGATTTTGCCTTCCATAAGGTAAATGTCATTTTTTGGCAAGAAAATGAAAAAGGAGAACAATTATGGATTACAGAACCTTTTGATGTTCAGCTAAACAATGGAAACGCTAATAAGAAATTAGAATTATATGGCGATATGACTTTTTATATTTCTATAAAGTCACCTTTTGAAGCGAACAAAAATATTGAAATTGAAGTACATTTCACAGGAGAAACAGCTTTTGAAACCCTAGTAGCACAAGAACTAAAAAGCAAAGTGGCTGCTTTAAAAGACGATAAAGTAAACGATATTAAAATTTGGTTCAAAAAACAGGAAATAGAAGTATCATACAAGCATAGAAATTACATTGTAGATAACGAGTACATACCCTATGACCGCTCTATTGAAGATAAAGAAGCTTACATAAATGCTTTCTTAGCTAAAGAAATTGATTATGAGATTATAAAGTGGCAAGAATATGACCAATTAGGGTATGAAATTTTGCCAAATAAGTACTTCTACAAATACCAAGAACCAAAACCAAGCGATAAACTTATCGAAGAATTTTGGCAATTAGAAGAACAAGCAGAAACGTTACTTAACGAAATAAGAAACCTGTAATATGAAGTATAAAGAAACAGGCGTTGAATGGTTAGGAAAAGTTCCAGAGCATTGGAAGGTAGATAGATTAAAGGATAATTCAACTATTGTAACTGGAAATACCCCAAGTAAAAAAGTGAGTGAAAATTATGAAAATGGCACTATTCCTTGGGTAAAACCTGAAAACTTAAGAGGAAAATTCATTGAAGATTCAACTGAAAAATTAACTGAAAAAGGACTGATTTCAGCTAGGTTAATCCCTGAAAATTCAATTTTAGTTGGTTGTATTGGAGATATTGGAAACTATGCAGTTTCTAAAGTGCCTCTTACCACCAATCAACAAATTAACTCTGTTATTTTTGATCAAAAAAAAGTACATTTTTCGTATGGTAGATATATAATTGAATCTTCAAGGGGGGAACATTGGAAGAATTCAACCATTGTTGTTGTTTCAATATTAAATAAATCTAGACAAGGTATTATTCAAATACCTGTCCCTCCTCTTAATGAACAAATTGCCATAGCTAATTATCTTGATAAGGCTTGTGAAAGGATTGATAAAATTATAAAGATTAAAGAAAAACAAATAAAAGACATTAAGAATTATTACTTCTCCGAATTAAATTCAATAATGACTTGTGGATATAAAAAAGAAGGTGTGTTTTTTGATGATTTCATAAAAAGAAAGATTCCAAGTGATTGGAAAATTGACAGGTTAAAAGATGTAGTTGTTATTAATGATAAGGCGTTAAGTTCAAATACTTCTAAAGGTTTTGAGTTTGAATATATAGATATTAGTAATGTAAATAGTGATGGAATTGTAGAAATTGAAAACATTAAGCAAATGAGCTTTGAGGAATCTCCATCAAGAGCAAGAAGAATTACTAAAAAATTTGATACAATTATATCTTCTGTAAGAACTAATCTTCAGGCTGTTGCTTATCTTGATTTGGAGTATAACAAGCAACTAATTGCATCTACTGGTTTTTTTGTGGTTAGACCAAAATTTCCTGAAATATTATTACCAAAATTTCTTTATTATTTTCTCTTAACTTCTTATTCAAAAGACTATTTCTTTTCAAGATCGGTTGGGGTTTCTTATCCAGCTATAAATGATTATAAATTTGGTTCCATTAGAATATTTATTCCTAGTCAAAATGAACAAAAGAAAATAGTCAAAAAATTAGACCGTTTGAAAGAAGAAACAAAAAATCTTGAAAACAACTTAAATTACCAAATTAAAACACTCAAAAACTATCGAAAAAGTTTAATTCACGAATATGTAACTGGCAAAAAGCTAGTTGAAAAACATACCAATAAAGCTTAGTTCTTATGTTATAATTAATACATCACGTTATGCCAAGTAATAAAGAAACCTTATTTCAAAATCATATAGCTAATTTTTTAGAAACACAGCATGAATATGTTGTGCTTACGCATGATGATTTAAACGATAAGGAGTATCACATCATAAACAATCATGTATTGGATTTTATTAAAGCTACCCAAGCAGATAAATACAACAACCTATATGAAAATTATGGAACAGATACCGATGGCGAAATTATAAAAGCAATAAAAGAAGAACTCACAAAAACTCCTCTTTGGATTCTCATAAGAAACGGTGTAAATGTTCGTGGAGTTGAACTACAACTATACAAACCAAAACCTAGATCAAACACAAGTAATTTACAAGAGTCACACTACCAAAACAATACACTCGCTTACAAAACAGAATATAGATACAACCCTTTAACAGATGAACGAATAGATTTAGTTATCTGGTTAAATGGACTACCTATTATTGTCGCAGAACTAAAACACGAAGACGAAGGACAAAATGTTGATGATGCTATTTATGAAAGTTATTTAACTCGTGATTTAAGTAACAATCTTTACAAAATGCCATTTATGTTTTTGGCATTGAGCAATACGCAAGCTAAAGTGGCTACAAATCCATCTTCAGACAAAAACTTCCTTTGGTTTAATGCAGAGTTGGTAAATAAAGCGGAAACCCAAGGAGAATATCCTGTAGAATACGTGTATAGAAATGCTTTCTCTAAAGAGAGTATCGTTAAATATTTAGAGCATTACTTAGTATTTGTTCCTGCAAAAGAAAATATTAATGAACAGGGTATTTTAGAACATAGACCATCGTTTACAATTTTTCCAAGATACCATCAATTTAGAGCGAGTAAAAACCTAGCCAAAGATGTTAAAGAGCATATCGAAAACACAAGAGGTTTAGGTAAAAAATATTTAATAAACCATTCAGCTGGTGCAGGAAAAACCTTAACTATTTCGTGGATGGCTGACTTGTTAGATAGTTTATATACATCTGATAACAAAAAAGTTTTTGATAACATTATTATTTTAACAGACAGAAAATCACTCGATAAAAACGTAAAAGATGACCTAGAGAAATTTACGCATTTAAAACTAAAATTAAATTTTACAGAGAAATCAAGAGATTTAGCAGACTTTTTAATGAAGGATAGAGACATCATTGTATCTACAATTCATAAGTTTGCTCACATTCAAGAAAAATTACAAAACGATCAAATCCTAAAAAAACGCAAAGTTGCTTTCTTAATTGATGAGGCACATCGTTCGCAAGATGGAAAACTAGCATTAACCATGCGTCAGTACTTCAACGAAGATACCGATGCTGAAGAAGAAGACACAGAATGGTTAGAAAAGTTAAATATCAGCAATCAAGTATTTGTTGCATTTACCGCTACAACAACACCAAAAACAGTATCGTATTTTGGTGAGCCTTTTGATGTTTACAGCGAAGAAGAAGCTATAGCTGAAGGATATATTTTAGATGTTGCACAAAACATTATTTCGTATGAAACGCTCTATAATTTAAGACTTAAAGAAGCCATTCCTGATAAAGATTTTCCAATAGGAACAGTAAGCAAAGCTCTGAAAACATTAGCTTTTAATGATGATAGTTTAATTCAATATAAATCAGAAGTCATTGTAAAAATCTTTGAAGAAAAAGTAGCTTCCACCATTGAAGGAAAAGGGAAGGCAATGGTTGTGGCATCTTCAAGACCAGCAGGGTTGAAATTTTTTAATACTATTAAAACCATATTAGAAGAAAAAAACTTGCCTTATAAAGTGCTTTTCGCTTTTAGTGATTTCAATGATTCTGAAACCAATAAAACCATTGAAGAAACAACGATTAATGAACTTGACACAAAACACGGAGGAAAATTAATTGAAGATGTATTTGATTTACCCGAGTACAGAATTTTAGTTGTTGCCAATAAGTTTCAAACTGGTTTTGACCAGCCTTTGCTATCAGCTATGTTTTTGGATAAAGCAGTAAAAGGTGTAAATGCTATACAAACCATTTCACGGTTGAACAGAAGACATAATGATAAAGACCAAGATGATATTTTAGTAGTTGATTTTACAAACAACTCTAAAGAAATATTTGAGTCATTTAACAAACACAGAAAAGGTTCTCCTTTTAAAGAGAGAGAACCTGACAAATCAATACTTGAAGAACTTTACAAGGAAATTGAAAAAATAGAAGTATTTACTGATGAAGAGATACAATTTTATATCGAAGCATATCTCAAAGCAGAAACCCAAGCAAAAGAAAGGAATTCAGAAGCAGATGCAATTTTAAGTAATCTAAATCAAGATTACCGACAAAAATTTAAAGAAAGGTTATCGAGTTTAGAGGAACAAAAGCAGTATGTAGCACTTTTAAGGCGTTATACAAAGCTCTATTATTTTATAGCCAAGTTCTTCACATTAGAACAACACTTAAATAATTTTATAGTGTTTACCGAAATTATGGCGGAAATTCTATTAAGTAAGGGAAAAACTTCTGAAATGAAATTATTCCTTAAAAAAGTTGAATTATCCAAAGGAGCAGTAAAATATCACGGTGTAAAAACCAATTTAACACTAGTAAAAGAACCTAAAAAAACAGGTTTAAAATTAGGAGGAACTGGTCAAGAACCTGCTAGAACAACTATTGAAATGGCATTAGCAGAAATTGAAAATAAATATCAAATTTCTAAAGATGATGCCATAATTATAAAGGAAATTTGCGAGGAAGTATCTAACAACTATGAGATTAAAGAGAGAGTTGTTGCAAATAAAGAAAATGACATTTATCTCAACAACAACGCAAAACCAAGGATTAAACAAGAAGTAAAACAAGGTTACATTGTTAGAGATATGGTTGAAAAACTCGAAGACCCAATTTATTCTCAAAGAGGAGGTATCATTTCTTTAATGAGTAATGCAATTATTAAACAGATTTTAACAGCTACTGGGTGATATGATTGATACAACTATTAAAACCAATTTTCTTGATCTTTTCCATCATGACTTAAATGAAGTCGAATTGGAAAATAAAAATAAATTAAACTTATTCACACTTAAAGTAAAAAATAATGCTTTTGCATATGATGAGTTAACAGAAAATCTAGGCAATATATTACACAGTTTTGCACTTTCAAGAACTGAAGTGTCTCTCTTGCTAAAAGAAAATAAGCTTAGAACTTTAATTTCAAGAGCGAAAGAAAAATTGCGTAATTATAATGTAAATGAAGGTGAGTTAGGTGAATTATTACTGTATTGTCTTCTAGAAACACATCTTAATGCTCCTAAGATTCTGACAAAACTTGAAATAAAAACAGCTCCAAATGATTACGTAAAGGGTGCTGATGGCGTTCATTTATTAAAATTATCTGACTCGGATTATCAATTAGTTCTTGGTGAATCAAAAATGTACAGTGATTTAAAAGATGGTATTCGTGAAGCCTTTGGTTCGATTAAAAAACTATTATCAAACAACGCAGGTAAATTATCATTTGAAGTTGATCTTGTAAATAGTCAATTGATAAAAGAAGTTTTTGATGAGAATCAGTATGAGATTGTTAAAAAAATTCTGGTTCCAAGTGCGAGGGAAGATGAAAACTTTTTAGATTACTCATTTGGAATATTTTTAGGCTATGATGTTTCAATAGCTGAACAAGATTTAAAATTATCTAATTCTGAATTTAGAACCAAAATTAGGGAACAGATAAAAACAGAGATAAAAAATGTTTTGAATACTTTAAATACTCAAATCAAGGAAAGTGAATTTAATGGTTATAATTTTTACGTATATATCATCCCTTTCTCTGATATAAAGAACAAAAGAAAGGAAATAATAAAAGATATCGTTTCATGAAAATAATAGATAGATTAGTTGATGATATATTCAAAAGCGAATACTTCAAGAAGGTATACCTTAAATGTTTCCTTATTTCTTCTTATTATCATATAAAATCATCTCAAATACCTGAACTCTCTGAAAAGGAGCTAAATGATGCCTTGAGATTTGCAGACATTTTATCAAATTCTGAGTTATCAAATGCAAGGAATTTAGCTTATAAAATAATCACATTTATCAATCCTATTTATGAAAGTCATCCTTATTACAGAACTGTTTCAAAAGCTGTCTATTCAAAATTAGGAAATTTTCCAGCAATTACATATTTGGAGGCTGAAAATGATAACTTAGCATTACTTCCAACTTTAAGGATGATTGAAATGGAAGCTAAAAAGATTATTCAAAAAGTGCCGGACACCGAGAATTATGTTTTTACGGATTCTCAATTTGATTTATTTAATAAGTTAAGTAACACAACCGAATATAGTTTTTCAGGTCCAACATCAATGGGGAAGTCATTTATGATAAAGGCATTCATTAAAAAAATAATGAAAAACAGTCCTCCTGAAAACCTTGTTCTTATAGTTCCTACTAGGGCACTTATTAATCAGTTTACAATTGATTTAAAGCATGAACTTTCAGATTTAACAGAATTATATAATTACAGAATTATCACAAATTCAAATGTCACTGATCTCATAAGTGATGCTCCTCATAACTATATTTTTGTCTTGACTCCTGAAAGATTTATAAGTTATCTTTCTCAAGGAGAAAACCCACCTATTGGATTTGTCTTTGTTGATGAAGCTCATAAACTTGCTAATGAAAAAGATTCTAGAAGTGTAACTACTTATACAGCAATTGAAAAAGCATTAAATAAATACGGAAACATTAAACTTTATTTTGCATCGCCAAATGTGTCAAATCCAGAGGTTTTTCTAAAGCTTTTTAATAGAGAGTCTAAAGGGAGTTTTTATACAACAAACGAGTCTCCAGTTTCTCAAAATTTATTCTTTTTAGATTTTATTAACGAGGAAATTGAAGTAATTTTAGAGGAAAAAACTATTAAATTAAATTCAAAATACTTATTTGAAAAAAACAAAAGCATAATTGAACTCATAAACTTTCTTGGTGAAAATAAAAACAACCTCGTTTATTGTAATAGCAAAAACAAAACTATAGAGAAAGCATATTCTTTTATTCAAGGTAAAGAAGAGGCTGAAATAAGTTCGGATGTTAAAATGGCAATTAGACAAATCAAAGAATATATTCACCCTGACTATTATCTTGCCGATTTGTTAAGATTCAAAACTGCATATCATTATGGTAAATTACCGCAGCTAATAAGAAATTTAATAGAAGAGTTATATAGGAAGGAAGAAATAAAAAATATTTTTTGTACCTCCACTCTTCTTGAAGGAGTAAATATGCCAACTCAAAACATTTTTATACTTGATAACAGAAATGGTTTGAAAAAATTATCTCCAATAGATTTTTGGAATCTTTCCGGGCGTGCAGGTAGACTTTCTAAAGAGTTATCAGGAAATATTTTTTGTTTAAATTATGATGAGTGTCAATGGGAAGATAAAGAAATTTTTAAAAAAGGAGAAATAAATTTAAAGCCTACAGTAATTTCCAAAGTAGATAGTAATCTTAAAAAGATTGAGAAAATTCTTAACGAACAAAATGTATCTGGAAGTGAAGAAGAACAATATGTTCTGAAGTACATAGCAAATATAATAAGTATTGACACCTTAGAAATTGATTCTAACTATCAAAGTCCACTTATTAAGAAGCTAATAGAGAAAAATAAAGAAACAATTATTGAATTAGCAAAAAATAAGGTTAAAGATTACGTTATCCCGAAAAGTATTTTAAGTTCAAATCAATCTATTAATTTAAAAGTTCAAAATAATGTATATACTTGGGCATTAAAAAATAAGAACGAGAAAAAAGAAATTAGATTACCAAAAGGGAGTATTAATTATGAATCTTGTCTATCAATACTTCAAAAATTTCATGAAATTTATAATTGGGAAAATGCAGAGAAAAAGCTTAATAATCTAAATAGCTTAAAATATTATGCTTTTTTAATGAATCAATGGATTAATAATATTGGGCTTAGTCAAATGGTAAATCAATCACTTGATTACTATAAGAACACTGGCTCTAAAGTTAATATTGGAGGCAATGAATATGTTGTTTTTGAGCCAGATAATAAGAGGCATATTAATATTGTAATTGAAAAACTTATAGAGGATATAGATTATATATTACGTTTTTTATTAGAAAAATATTTTAATCACTACTATCAAATTTTAGTCACTTTGTATGGAGAAGATGAAGCTGGCGAGAACTGGGCATCATTACTTGAATATGGAACACAAAACAGAATTGCTATAGCTTTACAAAATTTAGGGTTATCACGAAATACTGCTTTGAAAATTTATGAAAAAGCCAGAACAGCTCTTACAATTGAGGATAACAAATTAAAAGATATAAATAAATTAAGTGTATTATCTCATTTTAAAAGGGACAGTCTTGAATATCAAGAAATAACAAAGGTATTATAAAATTCTATGTTGTTTTTTAGATTAAAAAAAACACTCCAATACATAGAGTGTTTGTTAAAAGTTATTTAATTTTCATTGTATAAACAATTACAACCGTTTTCTTCTTGATAAATTCAATTGAAACAATAGTGTGTTGCATGTCAAATAGTTGACCTAATTCAAAGTTTACATAATCTTGAAAACTCATAGGTTCTTGGGTAAAATCTTCTTGATAGAATTGATGGTCTTTTTTTGTGATAATCCTAATCTGCCTTAAAGTTCTCATTGAGCCAAGTTTCTCTTGCTTTATCAAACCCACACCATCGGTGGTTTTTATCATATCCACGAAGAGCGAGTTCATGACGAACGATTTTATCTAATGGAATTTCGTTTTCTAAAATAAAACGTAGAATTTCGCCATCGGTAGTAGAAACCATGCCAATGATGTCACTCCAAAAGGGAAGCGGTTCTTTGTCTTGGCGAACAGAATCAAGGTGCTTGTAAGTAAGCTCAGATAAATTTTTGGGAAGAATATCCAAGAAGGACATCTCCATTTCATCGGCTGTAATTTGCTCACAAACCGCCCAATTATCCTCGGGACCTTGTAGCACACCAAAACGAATTCCGGCTATTCGGTACTTAAAGTTAAGCCAAAGAGCGTGATCGATTGCTTTTTGCTCAGAGTCGAAAAGGTCTAAATAATTATCCTTTTGCATTCTCTTTTGGTTTTTCTTCAGGTTCTTTACTCTCCAAGACTCTTCCGTTTACTGATATGATATCCTCACGAGAGTTGGAAGCATCCTTTCCTTTAGAGCGAAGTAATCGCTGGGTATTGAAAAGGGAACGACACTTGATGTTAAACTCGGTGTAGTTAAAAGCATCTTCGGGATTTTTAAACGTCTTTACATAAGCATCATACAAATCACCATTAGTCATGGTATTGTCTTTTGCTTTCATAATAATTTCTAAAACCAAAGTTGCTACTGGATTCATCGATGAAGCTGAGGAGTCAGAAAGGTCTAATCCTAAAGCTTCAATTTGTTCTTTGTGCTTAGGGTCGGCGTACTTAAGTAATACGGTAATATCACCTCGGTAGCTCTTTAACCTATTTGCGGTTTCTCGTTTCTCCTCCTTTAGTGCTTCAATTTGTTTGTCTGTTGCTACTAAAAGTTCTTGGTCGGCTTTGATGTTTTGAATTAAAACATCGATTACATTTTCATTTTTCATGTTTATTAAATTTAAAAGGTTACTATTTAGTTTTTTGTAATTCTCCAAAGGGAATGAATGACAAAGTCTGTTTTAGAGGCATTTCGCTCTTTGCAAATGCGCTCAAGTTCTTGCTCGGCTTCTTCTTTGGTATCAAAAAGAGAAGTAGGCTTAGTGGTGACTAAATATTTTTGCTCATTAGTTACATCAGAGGTAAAAATGGCAAATACAAGCTTAGACTTTCCATGTTTTGAAAGCAAAGAATGATAGTTACTCACATCATAAGAATCCCATTCAAGTGTTGGTTTAGAAAACAAATAATGATTCTCAAGGTAAATACTTGTAAAAAAATGGTTTACCTCCTCTTGGTTTTGAGTAACAAAAGAGGTAATCTCAGATTCTAACTTCTGAATTAAAAAAGATAGAATAAAAGAATCATCTCCTACGAGTTCTAAGAGCTGCTCATTACTTAATGTTTCTATATCATGCTCCTTTAAGTCTTGATCAAAAAATGAATGCTCAAGTATTTCAATGAGTTCTTGTTTTGAGAAGAAATTGGTAAAAAATTCACTTTGATCTTGATGATTGGCATCTTTTAATTTACTTTCTAATTCTTTTAAAAAGTAGATAATTAATTTTAGTTTTTTAATTCGCATCATAATTCACAATAAAAAGGTTTAACAATTAGTATTTACAATATTCTCTTATGGTCTCTACAAGGTGATTGTAGTCATTGTGCTTGGTGGCTTCTTTAATTACTGCCTTAATCTCACTTTTGATCCAATTTTCTTGTTTTGCCTTTTGCTTAAAAAGATTAATTAGCTCATCCCATGAGCCTTGGTAATTCTCAATATTGAGCCTTACCATCTTGTTTTGTGGTGTTTTCACTTAAATAAATTTTTAGATTTTAAATTAGATAGGATAGTTGGCGGTAAGCACTTCGGTTTTGTAGGTATCTCTTTTTACTCCAAGAACACCTTTTTTAGCAGTGAGTGGTTTTTTAAATACTTTAGTGTACCAACCAAATTCCTTAGTATATAAATCCAAAAGGTCGGATGGATACGAACTCAAAAGAAACTTTCCTTTAACCTGTGTAAGTGTTTTTAAAAGACGTACAAAATCCTCTCGAGAGTACCCATCATAATGTCCTTGATTGGAATCAACATAAGGAGGATCAATATAATGAAAAGCGTCTGATGTGTTGTAAAGTTCAATTACTTTACAAGCATCCGAGTTTTCAACTTGAACATCCTCTAGTCGGGTAAGTATGTTTGAATCAAAAAGTATTTTCTTATTCACAAAAGCTTTTACTCGTTTACCGTATTTATCAAATCCCCAAGAACCTATACGACACCCAAATCCCATATTGGTAGCCACATAGAATGCCCAAGCCAGTTGTAGTTTAGAAAACAGGTGTGGCATTCGGTACATGGTAAGAGCCACGGTGTAGGTTGCTCTGCTAAATAAAGTTGCTTCTATTTTTTGTTTTAAAGAATCAAAATCAGTTTTACAAACTTCATAGAAATTAGTAACCATAACATTGGTATCGTTAATGATTTCTGATTCTGATTTTTCCTTGCTAAAGAATATTGCTCCACCACCAAAGAAGACTTCGGTGTAAATAGCGTGTTTAGGAATGATGGGCAGAATATGACGAAGCATGTTTTGTTTGCCTCCATAGTAAGAAATTGGGGTTTTGGGCATAAATTAGCTCGATAAAAGATAAGGTGTGATTAAGTAAATAAGTCTAGAGTAGGTTCTCATTGGCAAAGGATAAAAATCCTTCAGAGGTAATAATGATGTGGTCAATAAGTTTGATGTCAAAGAATTTACAAGCTTGTGTTATCTTTTTGGTCATTGATAGATCAGCCTCAGAGGCTTGTAGACTACCCGAGGGATGATTGTGCGCCACAATAATACCTGTAGCATTAGTAAGTAATGCTTTTTGAATAATTGATTTAAGCGACACACAGACTTGATTTGAAGTCCCAATACCTATTTCAGCTAGTGCAATAAGTCTATTGGAATTAGTTAGGTACAATGCCCAAAAAAACTCCACGTGGTCAATTCGGTTCAAATCGATGCATTCTCTTAAATGCATATGAGCCACATTGATGTTTTCAATATGAGGCATAGAATCGAAAAGTTGTCTTTTGTAATGAATTTGAATTTCATTGCAACTTACCAGTTCTTTTAATGGATAATCTGTTTCCATAGGTACTAATTTTAAGGTTAAAAAATTTAAAAGTTATAGAATAGTATCGGCGCTAAATGGGACAGATGGTTTTCCATCAATCATAAGCCGCAGGTAAATGGAGTGGTTGGCAAGAGAAGTAAAATCTTCTGCACTAAAAACAGGATAGAATTCCTTTGCCATTAATCGAGCATCGGTAATTCCTAAACGGAAACTAATGATAGTCCCAACGTTACCTATCACACTAGCTCTGACCTCTGGATCGAGCTGATGCAAGAACTGATTGGCTAAGATGAGTCCTACTTTAAATTTCCGAACCTGAGCCAGTAGCTCAGCAATGAGTTCCGTTCCTGATATGGTTTGAAACTCATCAATGTAGAGGTAAAAGGGAACTCGGTCTTTTTCTAAAATATCAATTCTTGAAAATGAAGCCGAGGCAAGAGACGTAAGAAGTAGTCCTCCAAGAATATTGGAAACATCGGCTCCCACTTGTCCTTTAGAGAGATTGATGATTAGAATTTTTCGGTTATCGATAATCTCGCGAAGTGATAATTGATTTTTGGTTTCAATTAGAATTTTGCGAACAATGGTGTGACTAAGAAAGCCACCAAGTTTGTTCATAATAGGCAAAAGGTCACTAGGTTTATAGTTTGGAAATTCTTTTATCCAAAAGGTACGGATGTCTTGGTTTTGAATGTAGGGAAGACACTGCTCTCGATAGGATTTCTCATGTAAAAGTTTTAGGACGTCCGCAAGCTGGGCTTTTGGCTGATCCAATAAAGTAAGGAGAATCATTCGAAGTATATGTTCCATTTTCATTCCCCAAGCCGATTTCCATTGTCTTTGAAATATTTCTAAGATATTTGAAGCCACTAGTGAGCGTTTAGAAGGAGATACATATCGAAGGGGATTGTATCCAATATCAAGCTCTGGATTAGTGACATCTAGGTACACTAATTTACGGTCAAGGTATTTTTGCTTTAGTGTTTGGACTACCTCTCTTGAAGCATCTCCATGCACATCAATAAAACAAAGTCCACGGTTAGCCTCTGCATCTTGGAGCATTAGCGTTTTAAGTAAAGATGTCTTACCAACACCGCTCTTACCCACACAATAGAAATGATACATTCTATCGGCTTGTTTGATCCCAAAAAGTTTTCTTTGATCTCTAAAATTGGTTCGGGCAAAATAACTGACTTCATTAAGCTGAGAATGATGCCAATTCATATAGTAGAAAGAAGATAAGAGAGAAATAAAAAAATATTGAGTTTTAATCAGTCAAAAAAGGGAACTGATAAAAGAACACTTGCTTTATTTTAAATCTATGGTACTATTTAAAACTTCTTGATGGTAACTATTTTGCGTTCTATTTGTATCCATTATACCATAGTCGTGAGATAGTGCACATTGGATTTTTAGCAAGAAAAACTCTTGCAAAAATTTATTTATGAAATATACTATTAGCAGTAACTTAAATACAAAGAAACCTCGTTGAGCGAAAGCATCATTTTTTTTACTTATTAAAGTAATTGGTAAAAAAGATTAAAGGAAACAACGCGCGTTTATTTATTTGCCTCTAGCTTATTTTAAAATAGTTGGGGTATATAAAAGACCCGCTCAGATTTCCTTTTGGCGGGTCTTTTATGATATGACTATTAAAGATTCTATACAGACTTACTTAAATTGGAAAGAAACCCATACTAATGCAGCTTATATAAACTATAAAATACGATTGGAGCAGTTTGCAGCTTTTGTTGCTCCAAAGAAAAAATTAACGGATATAAACGGAGATGATATTGTAGCTTTTCACCGAAGTTTGGAAGACAAATACAGCCTAAATACCATTTCGTATTCGGCAAGAATACTCAAGAATTTTTTTTGGTTTTGGCACGGAAGAGGAATGACACTCTTCAATCCAAAAGAGATTATTCCTATTCGTTACGTGAGCGCCGATAAGGAGATTGTAACAAAAGAAGACTTGGAGGATATGAGTGATTTATTACAAGTAGACAATTTACAAGACTTGCAAAAAAAGTTAATTATCCATTTGCTATGGGATACAGGAATGCGCATCAGTGAACTACTAGATATAAAAATTTCAGATATCAATGAGCAAGGAAAGGACGGACTTCGTACAGCCAAGGTTCGAACCCGAAAGAGTATGCGCTATAACCTAGTTATATGGGGAAGTGATACCAATGATTTACTAAACCGTTATTTAGGAATGCGACTTTGTATGGATGATTGTAATTCTAACCAACTATTTATAAATCCCAAAACAGGGAAGGTATTCACCCCAAGAAGCATCCAAAGATGGATTATAGAATTAGCCGATATGGCAATGCTTGATAAGAAGATAACACCACATAGTTTTAGACACGGAAAAGCCAACTATATACTCGATCAAGGAGGTAGTGTTCGTGATGTATCGGCACTACTTCGACACGTGAAGCCAGAGTCAAGTTTTCAATATATGCAACTCTCTCAAAAACGATATGAAGATGTGGCACGAAAATATTTAACGACATTCACAAATTTTCAAACCGCTTAAACAACTCCACTTAAGGGTTGTTTTTTTCTTTGAGATGCTATATACTAATGCCAGTACTTTCAGCTATAAAATACTCGTGTTTCCTTAAAAGTCGCTTTATAAAGTTCATACTTTGTATTTAAGTTACTATTAAGTCGGATAAAGAGAAGGGGTTACTTATGTGATCATTTATAAAGGACAAATGTCCTTTTAAATAGAACAAAGTAATG
>JACCDI010640508.1_pt1 | contig 49311 bp, 43 predicted proteins | sample 7442791 | NCBI WGS metagenome assembly JACCDI01 (sample SAMN15323434, study PRJNA562643) | freshwater metagenome | isolation source: river surface water | place: USA:Blue River Watershed | collected 2017-08-15 | reverse complement strand
GAATGTACGTAGTTTTACCGTTATCAGAGGGCTGCCGGGCTGCCGCGGATACGTAGCCTGCCCCGAACGAAAGGCGAAGCGCTTCCTTTGTTGCCCGCAGAGCCAGCTACGCAGCAGGCCTCGGACGCAGCCGCCGACGCAGCGACTGATGCGACCCCGGCATCGGCGGCCCCGTCGACGCCCCCGTCGATGCCTCCATCGCCGCCTGGCATCACCCAACCGTCCGCGCCGACAGCAGCGCAAAGTTCCCAGCTCGCGCAAACGATCGAACGCGAGCCGGAGCCGGCATCGATACGTGAACTGCTGGACTTAGTCATCAGCCTGGACGACAGCGACAAGAAAGAATCCGAACAACAAGAGGCTGTCAACAGACTCGGCGGTGGGCTGGCTTATCGGGCTTCAGCGCTGTTCGAGCATGTTCCTTACTTTGCGTATTCGTTCACGCTGCTGATCATTTTCGTTCAGTTGACGCCGGTGCTGATCAAGCTGATGTCCGCAAAAAGCGCCTATGACTATCTGCAGGACATGCTGAACCGGCTGGTGGTAGCGGGTGGGGGTCTTCCGCCCGGGATGGCTGAAACCTATCGGGTCGCCGAAGCGGATCCGGCCTATGGCGGCATCGAGGTGAACGCCGTCGCTGTTTACGACGAAAACGGCCAAGGCAAGCCATTGACCCTCTACCACCGCGCCACCGAGGTCGATGAGCGCTACCAGCAGCTTTACAAGGAAAAAATGCGGGCAGATGAGCGGCGGCGGCAGATCGAGATGGACAAGCGATACCGCCGCTTCCAGACACTGGTCGCTACAGGCGGGGGCTGACACATGGTCTGCAGCGTCCGCCCGGCGGCCGACCCGGGTCAGTCCCGGCGTCAGCTGCCCGTCTTTTGTTTGAGCCTTTGAACGGCGTCCTTGTAGGTCGAATCCCGCTCGGCCATCTTGTCGAAAGCCTTCAACGCTTGCTTGCGGTCTTTCGCGAACCACCAAGACATCAGGTAGTAATCAACCGCGCGCTCGACACTTGCCGATGATCCGGCGCCACCCTTGAGCTCAAGGTCGCCGAGTATCTTCCAGGCGGCTGCATTGCGAGGGTTGATGCTGAGACCCTCGTCCAGATGACGAATCGCGTCCGCTGTTTTTCCTAATGCCGCTTCGGTCGCCCCCAGTTGGATGGCAACGTCATCGAGCCCTGAAGCGGCTTCATGCGCGCGCTGGTAAAGAGGATAGGCCGCCTGCCAATCCGCCTTTTTGTACAGGGGTGCCGCCTGCTGCTGCAACTTGCGCGCTTCGGCAACGTTACCTGCTGGTGGCTTGGGCTTGGCGTCGATCGTTGCCAGCGCCTGCTTGATCTTGTCCATCGGCGGCCCGCTCTTGAGCTTTGAAGGCTCGGGAACGGCACTAACGGCGCTGGCCAGCGATTCGAGCGGCGCCGACAAGGTCGAGACGGGTGGCGGCGGCGCCGTGCGTGCCTCGCTCCACATGGCCGAGCCCAGCGTCCAAAGGTAGATATTCAGCGCGATTGTGGCCAGGGTCTTGACCGCGAACCAGCCGCTATTGTTGTCCTCACTGTCTTCATCAATGGGCGTCGGCCACGGGCTGTCCATGGTGAAGCGGGTGCCGACGCGCAGCATGGCCCAGATCGCAAAGCCAATCGCAAGCAAGCCACCGATGACGGCGAATCCCGTCCTCCACGGTCCCTGTGCACCCGCGATCATGTTGCACGAGAGCCCTGCGGCCAGACCCGGCCAAGGCGCGCCGCACAGTGCCCATATCGGCGGCGATAACCAGTGCATGCTGCCGTGCGCCGGGTGCTTTCCCTGCAGCGTTATCGTGCCCAGCAACCAGGTGAACAGAACGGCCAGGCCGAATCCCAGCAGGTACCAGCCCGATCTCGAACTGCCATCAACCAGAGAGCTGTGAAACCACAGATAGGCGCCTGCTGCCGCTGCGAAGAATGAAGCCCACAGCGACATGACCGCCATGCCATCGTTGTACGGATCGCGATCCGTGCCGCAGCTTGGTGACGGCGTGGAAGTGACCGGCGCGGCATCGGCCGTTGGCGCCTTGCGTCGCCGTCTCGTACGCTTGTGCGTTGGCTGAGCAGGGTCGGTCTCTGCGCCTTCAGTCGCGTGCGCTGGCTCAGCCTGGTCTGCTTGCTCTACCGCGGGGTCGACGGGCGCCTCAGGTCGGTGAGGTCGTGGTGGCGCCTTTTCGGAACTGCGGCGCTTGGCGACGTAGTAATCGAGGCGGTGCTTGCGCTTGAAATCTTCCCAGGTCTTGTTTTCGGCAATGGGGTCAGGTTCAGTCTCAGCTTCGGCGAGGTCAATCGGCAATAGCTGACGACGTTCTTGTGCAGGCGAGGACGCCGGTTTCGGTGCCGTCGCTGGTTCGGGCCGAGAGTCGCCAGCAGGCGCTTCGCGCTCATCTTTGGTGTGGCTGGTCAATTGTCGCTTTCTTCCATTTGCCGTCGCCCGCCATCCACCACTCACGCAATCCGACCTGACAGAGTGAGCTGGTACCTCTGATCAGTGGTGGATCGCAGGGCGGAGACGTCGATGCTCTTGCCGATCCGGGCAGGCAGCGCATTGCGCCTTCCCTGTGCCAGCACCGGCAGCTTGCGGCAGCGGCCACAGGGGCTGCAGGCACGTTCATGCGATGCTGCTCGCAATAATAATAGCGAATAGAACCTTACGCCTTGTCTGGCGGTGTGGCGGTGGGCAATCGGCTGTCGGAAAAATAGGTATTATTTGTATTTCCTTCGTCTTCGCGCAAACTCGTTGGATACAAAATGAATAATAATTGCAGACACTTGATTTCGCTTGCCCTGGTCGCGTCGCTTGCGGGTACGGGTGTCAACGCCGAAGCCGGTCTTGCATCGAAAATCGTCGAGGCGGTCGCCAAGCGCGCAGGCTCGCTCAAGAAAGGCGGCGATGTCGCGCGCAAGGCCAAGCCGCCCAAATCCTCGGGCAAGGCGGCGAAGGCAAAGGCAAACAAGTCGCGGCGCGCTGAACGAGCCAGTGACCTCGCCGATGCGACGCAATCCAACCAAGGTAGCGCAGAGTGCAGTCAGGGCGCTGCCGGCAAGCGTGGCACCGGTGGTAATTGCTGATCTCAGCAGAAGCTGCAGCCGACCTTGCCGAGCACGCCGAAGTCGGCATCGATACGATCCCCTGGCTTCACCGTGACCGGCACGCGGCAGGTGCCGGTGGTGACGATCTGGTCCTGCTCGCTGGTGATGCCTATCGCTGACAGCTCGTTCACCAGCCAGGTCAGGCCCGCGCGCGGGTCGCCGAGCACATTGCGGCCAAAGCCGGATTCGACGGGCTGGCCATTCAGCGTGACCTTGATCTCTTCGTTGATGTAATCGAAGCCGGACCAGTCATTCGCACGCGGGCCGAGCACGAACAGATTGGCGCAGGCATTGTCGGCGATCAGTTGCGGCGCGCCGGCGGTGACGAAATCATCGTAGCGTGAGTCCGGCACTTCAATCGACGGATGCACGCAAGCCACCGCATCCAGCACTTCATCCACCGAATAGGGCGTCGAGCGCGGCGGCAGCGGGCGCGCGAAACGGAACGCGAATTCAATCTCGGCGACCCGCATCAGGTTCTGTTCCAGCGTCACCTCGGCACCGTTTTGCAGAACGCGGTCGGCAAACAGGCGGCCGGCCAACGGGCCATCGACGCCGATGTGCGCCTGACCGGCAGCGCTGGTGGCCGCGATCTTCCAGCCGAACACTGCATGCGGCTGCAAATGGGCCATCGCAGTTTGCACCGCATAGCCCTCGTGACGGGTGGCGGGGCGTGCCTCTGCCGGAATGGCGGCGCAGCGCGCGCGGCGGGTCCACAGGTCGAACAGGAAGCTGGCCGCTTGCGCGGTTTGTGCGGAAGTGCTCATGGGTTGTCTTTCGGCGCGCGCAATGCGCTACTGGTATGATGAGTGGCTTACACGCATCATGCCAGTGGTCTAATGAGCAGTCAACGACAAACGCCTATGGAAGCATCCCGTCCCTCAGCACCTATCGTCCGGCGCAAGCTGGGGCAAGAGGTGCAGGAGCGCCTGCTCGCAGACATACGCGCCGGCACCTACCCGGTCGGTACACTGCTTCCGTCCGAGCGTGAGTTGATGGCGCAGCTGGGCGTCGGCCGCCCGGCCGTGCGCGAGGGCTTGCAGGCGCTCGAACGCATGGGCCTGATCTCCATCGTGCATGGCGAGGGTGCGCGCGTGAAGCCCTTGTCGGCCGAGTCGGTGATCTCGCAGATCTCGCAGACGGCAGTCCATCTGCTGGCGGGCAATAGCGTGCTGCTCGAGCACCTGAAGGAGGCTCGCCTCGCCTTCGAAATCGCGATGGCCCGCAGCGCCGCCATGCACGCGAGCGATGAAGATATTGCGATGCTGCGTGCCGCGCTTGACGAGCATCGCGCAAGTCTCGGTGACAGTGCGCGCTTCGTCGAGACCGACATGGCCTTCCATCGTGCGATCGCGAAGGTGTCGGGCAACCCGGTCTATATGGCCGTGTCGCAGGCACTGCTGCAGTGGCTGCAGAATTTCTACGAAGACGTGGTGCGCACGCCGAGCGGCACCGAGCAGATCACGCTCGACGAGCATACCCGCCTGTTCGAATGTATTGCGAACCATGACCCCGCCGCTGTCGAAGAGGCCGTGCGCGACCATTTGCTGCGCGCGCATACCTTGTACCGCGTCGACCCCTGACGCAGCGCGCAAGCCGTGCGCGGGTTCAGGGGGGCAGCGCGGCGTCTGGCTCCTCAGTTCTTGCTGTCAGGTCGTCTCAACGGCAACTGGCTCTGCTTGAGCCGTCTCAGCACGAAGCTCGATTTGCTGTTGCGTATGCCCGGTATCTTGTACAGCTGTTCGCGCAGGAAGCGCTCGTAACCACGCGTGCCCTCGACCGCGACGCGAATGTAATAGTCATAATCGCCCGACACCAGGAAAGCCTCCAGCACCTCGGGTATCGCTTCCAGCGCCTGCCCGAACTCGAACAGCGCCTCGTCCGAGTGGCTGTCGATGGTCACATGCAGGATCACGGTCTCCGTCAGGCCGATCTTCTCCGGGTTGATGCGCACCGAGTAGCCCTCGATGACGCCGGCTTCTTCCATGCGCCGTATCCGGTTCCAGCAAGGGGACGAGGTGAGACCGACCTGCTTGCCCAGCTCCTGCAGGCTGATACGCGCATCTTTTTGCAGCGCTTCGAGGATGGCGAGGTCGAATTTGTCCAGTTCCATTTCGTGAAAACCCGATTATTTGGATAGATTTTCTGAATTCTCGGTGTTTTGACGAAAATTCGAAAGCATTTTCTGCGTCGAAATCAGTACATTGTTGGCATGAATACCGTTGCCGACCTGCCGCTTTCCTCTCGATCCCTGTACCCGACCCCCGATGCTGCTGTGACAGGCGGCGCGGATGTCGCGATGGCGCCGAATGGCGCGACGGTCCTGATCCGGACCTTGCTGGACCTTGGCGTCGACACCGTCTTCGGTTACCCCGGCGGCGCGGTGCTGCCGCTGTATGACGCGTTGCACGGCGAGCCGGGACTGCGCCATGTGCTGGTCCGGCATGAGCAGGCGGCCGTGCATGCGGCGCAGGGCTATGCACGCAGCACCGGCAAGGTCGGCGTCGTGTTCGTCACTTCCGGTCCCGGCATGAGCAATACCACCACCGGCCTGCTGGATGCGATGTGCGACTCCGTTCCCATCCTGTGCGTGAGCGGTCAGGTATCGACCGCCGTGATCGGCACGGACGCCTTCCAGGAATGCGATGCCCTCGGCATCTCGCGCACGATCACCAAATGGAATACGCAGCTGCGCGATGCGGCTGACGTCGAGGCGACCGTGCGCCATGCGTATGCGACGGCTGCGGGTGGACGTCCGGGCCCGGTGCTGATCGACTTCCCGAAAGACATACAGCTGACCGCCGTCGTCTCCAGCCAGCCCTGGCAGCCAAACGCTGACGAACAAGCCGCGGCTGAGGCGCTGCAGGCCGCACGCAACGCCGCCAAAAGCGATGCGACTGCGATGACAGCCGCAGTCGATGCGATCTGCAACGCGCAGCGCCCGGTGTTCTACGGCGGTGGCGGACTGATCAACTCGGGCCGTGATGCGTGTGACTTGTTCCGTCAATTGGTCGAGGCCAGCGGCGCACCATGCACGCTGACACTGATGGGTCTCGGTGCGTTCCCGGCCTCGAGCCCGCAATGGCTGGGCATGCTCGGTATGCATGGCACGCTGGAGGCCAACCTCGCGATGCATCATGCTGACCTCGTGGTCTGCATCGGTGCGCGCTTCGATGACCGTGTGACCAGCCGCCTGGCCGACTTTTGCCCGAACGCGAAATTTGTGCACGTGGATATCGATCCGCGCTCGATCCACAAGATCGTGAAGGCCGACTACCCGCTGCTTGGTGACTGCGCCGACATGCTCACGGGCCTGCTGGCCGGTGTGCAGCAAAAGCAGCTTGTGCCCGGCCGGCTGGCCGACTGGTGGCAGCAGATCGGGCTCTGGCGTGCGCGTCAGTCGCTGGCCTTCGATGACACGCCGGATGCGATCGTGCCGCAGGCGCTGGTCAGCCGCCTGAATGCGCAGCTGAAGGAGAAGGATGCGATCGTGTCCACCGACGTCGGCCAGCATCAGATGTGGGCTGCGCAGTACATTCAATTTGACGAGCCGATGCGCTGGCTGAGCTCAGGCGGCGCCGGCACCATGGGCTATGGCCTGCCGGCTGCGATCGGCGCGCAAATCGCGCACCCGGACAAGACCGTGGTCTGTGTCAGCGGCGATGCGTCGATCCTAATGAACATTCAGGAGCTGTCGACGGCGATGCAGCATCGCACGCCGGTCAAAGTCATCCTGTCCAACAATGGTTACATGGGCATGGTGCGCCAGTGGCAGGAGCTGATCCACGGCGGCCGCTACAGCCATAGCTATACCGAGGCGCTGCCGGATTTCGTGGCCGTTGCACGCGGCTTTGGCTGGCAGGCACGCACCGTGGAGCGCCGTGAAGAACTGGATGCCGCGATCGCCGAATGCCTCGCCAGCGAATGCCCGTATTTTCTGGACGTTCATGTGAAGGCGGAGGAGAATTGTTTTCCGATGATCCCGGCCGGTGCCGGCCACCAGGAAGTCATGCTGGGCAAGGGCAAGTAAGCATCAGCGCAGGGAACAAGGACGCGTCAAGCGTCGCGTGCAGGTCAACATGACATCGGCAGAGGTTTAACAACAAGAAGAACCATAGAAGAAGCAGAAGAAACCGCCGCTACCGCGGCATGGCGACTGATGGCTGACGCCTGCCTTACCGGGCAAGTCCGACGCTGAAGCGCTCACTGAAGATCATTTGGGAGAGACACGATGCACACCGAGACCCGCCCGGCGGGCGCCGCGCCTATGGCCGCCGGTACCACCGACGCTGCTGTGAACAAGCAGCCTGCAAGCACAATCACCACGGCCACCGCCGCCACCGGCATTGTCCGGCCTGACGTCACCCTCGACGACAAATACACCGCCATGCAGGGCAAGATCTATCTGTCCGGCATCCAGGCGCTGGTGCGCCTGCCGATGCTGCAGCACTTGCGCGATGCGGCTGCGGGCCTGAACACGGCGGGCTTCATCTCCGGTTATCGTGGCTCGCCGCTGGGCATGCTGGACGAGGCTCTGTGGAAAGCGGAAAAGCATCTCGATCGCCATCATGTGAAGTTCGTGCCCGGCGTGAACGAAGACCTCGCTGCCACTGCAGTCTGGGGCACGCAGACCGTGGATCTGGTGGGACCGGCCAGATATGACGGTGTGTTCGGCATGTGGTACGCGAAGGGCCCCGGCGTCGACCGCTGTGCCGATGTGTTCAAGCACATGAACCATGCCGGCACCGCCAAACATGGCGGCGTGCTGCTGGTGGCCGGCGACGACCACGGTGCGTATTCATCGACATTGCCGCATCAGTCGGATCACATCTTTTCGGCCTGCATGATCCCGGTGCTGTACCCGTGCAATGTGCAGGAGTACCTGGACCTCGGCCTGCATGCGTGGGCGATGTCGCGCTACGCGGGGCTCGCGGTCGGCTTCAAGGCACTGGCCGACACCGTGGAATCCACCGCCTCGGTCGATGCGGACCCGTTCCGACTGAAGATCAGCTATCCGGAAGAATTCGAGATGCCCGAGGGCGGGCTCAATACCCGGCTGTCGACCGACACGCTGGGCGTGCAGGCGCGCAAGCAGGAAGCGCTGATGCAGGACTACAAGATCTACGCCGCGATGGCGTATGCGCGCGCAAACAAGCTGAACCACACCACCATCGACAGCCCGAACGCGAAGCTCGGCATCATCGCGTCCGGCAAGTCCTACCTCGATGTGCTGGAAGCGCTGGAAGAACTCGGCATCGATGAAGCAATGGCCGCCGACATCGGCATCCGCCTGTACAAGGTGGCGATGGTGTGGCCGCTGGAACCGGAAGGCGTGCGTGAGTTTGCGCAGGGGCTGGATGAGATCCTGGTGGTGGAAGAGAAGCGCCAGGTCGTCGAGTACCAGCTGAAGGAACAGCTGTACAACTGGCGCGAGGATGTGCGTCCGCGCGTGATCGGCAAGTTCGACGAGAAGGGCGAATGGGCCGGCCATCCGCGGGGCGACTGGCTGCTGTCGGCGAAAGCCGATTTTTCGGTTGCGCAGATTGCGCGCGTGATCGCATCGCGCATCGCACGCTTCCACACCAGCGACAGGATCAAGGCACGCCTGAGCTTCCTCGAGGCGAAAGAGCAGGTGCTGAACCGCGCGGTCAGCACGCCGGCACGCCCGGCCTGGTATTGCTCGGGCTGTCCGCACAATACGTCGACCAAAGTACCCGAAGGCAGCCTTGCGCTGGCCGGCATCGGCTGCCATGTGATGGCCACGGCCATCTACCCGGAACACAACCGCCTGACCACGCACATGGGCGGCGAGGGCGCGCCATGGATCGGGCAGGCGGCCTTCTCCAAGGTGCCACATGTATTCCAGAACCTCGGTGACGGCACCTACTTCCATTCCGGCTATCTTGCAATCCGCGCGGCGGTGGCCGCGAAGGTCAACATGACCTACAAGATCCTGTACAACGATGCGGTCGCCATGACCGGCGGCCAGCCGGTCGACGGCACGCTGACCGTGCGCCAGATCGCGAACCAGATGGCGGCCGAAGGCGTGAAGCGGATTGCACTCGTCACCGAAGACCTGTCACGCTATGACGACCGTTCCGGCCTGCCGTCCATCATCACCATCAACGACCGCAAGGACATGGATGCAGTACAGCGTGAACTGCGCGACGTGCAGGGCGTGTCGGTGCTGATCTATGACCAGGTGTGCGCCGCAGAAAAGCGCCGCCGTCGCAAGAAAAACGCATTCCCGGAGCCGCCGCAGCGCCTGTTCATCAATGACGCCGTTTGCGAAGGCTGTGGCGATTGCGGCACGCAATCCAACTGCACGTCCATCCTGCCGCTGGAAACCGAGTTCGGCCGCAAGCGCATGATCGACCAGTCCTCCTGCAACAAGGACTATTCTTGCGTGAAGGGTTTTTGCCCGAGCTTCGTCACCGTGACCGGCGGCACCCCGCGCAAGGCGAAAGTTGCGCGAGCGACCGATGACGGCTTTGCCGCGCTGCCCGAGCCGGTGCATGTCCGCTGCGACCAGCCGTACAACATCCTGATCAATGGCATCGGCGGCACCGGCGTGATCACCATCGGCGCACTGCTCGGCATGGCCGGCCATCTGGAGGGCAAGGGCGTGTCGGTGCTGGACATGACTGGCATGTCGCAAAAGAATGGTTCGGTGACCTCGCATGTGCGTATCGCAGCGACGCCGGAGGCGATCCGCGCACAGCGCATCGCGACCGGCGAAGCCGACCTCGTGCTCGGTTGCGACATGCTGACCGCCGGCGCGCAGGATGCGATCGCAAAAATGCGACCGGGACGTACGCATGCGGTAATCAACACGCATCAGCAACCGACGGGTCATTTTGCGCAGCAGCCCGACTGGCAATACCCGGCCGATCAGGTCGAGGCGCTGATCAATGAATCCATCGGCGGCAGCGCCGATTATGTCGATGCCACCCGCCTCGCCACCGCGCTGATGGGCGATTCGATCGCGACCAATTTGTTCATGCTCGGCTTCGCGTACCAGAAGGGCAGGCTGCCGCTGTCGGAGGCGTCCATCCTGCGAGCGATCGAACTGAACGGCGTTGCGATCGATGCGAACCAGCGCGCCTTCCGCTGGGGCCGTCGTGCTGCGGTCGACATCAAGGCGGTCGAGCGTGCGGCATCACCGGCGCAGGCAGTGACGTTGCAGATGCCTGAATCGCTGACGACCATGGTCAAGCGCCGCGTCGAATTCCTGACCGGCTATCAGAACGCTGCGTATGCGGCAGAGTATGCAGCGCTGGTTGAAACAGTGAAGGCCGCGGAAGCGAAGCTGGGCAAGACCGACAAGCTCAGCAAGGCCGTTGCGCGGTCGCTGTTCAAGCTGATGGCGTACAAGGATGAGTATGAAGTCGCGCGCCTGTACACCGACAGCCAGTTCGCCGACAAGCTGGCGCAGCAGTTCGAAGGCAAGCTGACACTGAAGTTCAACCTCGCACCGCCGCTGCTGTCGGAGAAGGATGGCAAGGGCCATCTGATCAAGGCCGAGTATGGATCATGGATGTTCAAGGCCTTCTCGGTGCTGGCGCGCTTCAAGGGTCTGCGTGGTACTGCGCTCGATCCTTTCGGCTACACCGCCGAGCGCAAGATGGAGCGTCAGCTGATCGTCGAATATTGCGCGCTGGTCAAGTCGCTGCTGGCGACGCTGGATGCGGACAAGCTGCCACTGGCAACCGAGATTGCAGCACTGCCCATGCAGGTGCGCGGCTTTGGTCACGTGAAGGAGGCGGCGGTCGTGCGTTATCGTGCCGATCTCGACCAGGCGATGCAGCGCTATCAGCAAGGGCAGCCGCAGGTGCCGCACGCGGCTTGAGGTCGTACGCCACTGGATCCCGGCGCGTGCCGGGATGAAAAAACGCCGGACTGCTTGCGCAGGTCCGGCGTTTTTTATCGGTCTGTCGCGATCATTTGCCGAGCATCAGGTATTCATGCGACACGATAGGCTGGATCGCCGATGTGAAGTTCGGCAGATCGGACAGCAGGGTCACGCCTTCCGGGCTGGCCAGCGAGGCCTTCAGCGCATCCTCATCGTCGAACCACAGTTCGGAGAAGCCATCGAAGCCGAGCAGCTTTGCCGATTCCGGCGGCAGCAGGTTCACGGAATAGCGGCGCATGTTCGGCAGCTTCTTGCACAGTTCAGCATGCACAGTCAGCCAGTGGTTGGTGAACTGTTCGTAGGTCAGGTCTTCGCGGCGGCGAACCATGCCGAGGCGTTTGACGGCGTTGGGTTTCATTGTTGCTTCCTTGTTGCGGTTGGGTGACTCAAAAAGGGCAGCACACCTGCACGCAGGTGCGCGGCGATGCGGCTGATCAGGCTTTCCTTGCTTTCTTGATCTTGATCGGATGCTCGGCGATGAAGGCGCGGATTTCGCGCAGTGTCTCGGCCGGCTTTTCTTCCGGCACGAAGTGGCCGCAGTTCAGCGCCTTGCCGCGTACATTGGTCGCGACTTCCTTCCAGTCGTTCAGGCAGTCGAACAAGCGGTTGACCACGCCTTGCTTGCCCCACAGCGTCAGCATCGGCATCTTCAGCTTGCGACGGAAATCCTTGCGGTCATGCTCGAGGTCGATGGTGCCGGCAGCGCGGTAGTCTTCGCAGCTGGCGTGAACGGCTTTCGGGTCCTTGAACGCGCGTACATATTCCTTGACGGCCTTCGGATCAAAGGCGGACAGGTCGAGCTCGTCGCGACCGACACGGCCAAGGATGTTGAACGGGACGATCCCCTGCAGCATTTTCTCCGGCAGCGGCGCCGGCTGCAGCATCTGGAACCAGTGGTAATAGGCGGTCGCGAACTGCAGATTGGTGCTCTCGAACATTTTCAGCGTCGGCGAGATATCGAGCACGGTCAGGGTCTGCACGCGCTCGCCGTGGTCTTTCGCGAGGCGATGCGCGACGCGACCGCCGCGATCATGGCCGACCAGGTGGAATTTGTCGAAGCCGAGCTTGCTCATCACATCGACCATGTCCTGTGCCATCGCACGCTTCGAGTAGTTCGAATGATCGGGCAAGCCCTTGGGCTTGGATGAATCGCCATAGCCGCGCAGATCGGCGACGACCACGGTGTAGTCCTTCGCCAGTTTCGGTGCGATCTCGTGCCAGCAGACCATGGTCTGCGGATACCCATGCAGCAGCAGCACCGGTTCGCCTTCGCCCTTGATGACGGTATTGATGGTGACGCCGCCACTGGTGCGGATACGCTTGTTCGTGAAGCCGGGGAAGAAGGACATGCGGTTTCTCCGTGATTTGTCTGCAATAGCCGAATTGTTCCGCACTCGGCGGGGTGTCGGGGCTATGCAATTCGCAAAGGCCGCGTTCAGCGTCGCCTATGCCTGCGCTGCCTGTCGCTGTCAGTCTGCACTGACCGTCGTGGATTATCGTTGATTGTCGCGCCGGCGGGCCCGAACCGGGCGTGACTGGGCAGTTCAGATGAAAATCCTTGCGTTGACCCGCATGGGTGCCGCTGGCAAGATGACGCGCGGTTGTACGTGCCCGACCTGACCCGGGACGGACGCGGCGACCGTACCAGAATCTACAACAAGCGAGCGAGACACATGCAAGACAATGCCACCCACACCGGCGCGGCCCACGAAGCCCAGGCCGGCGGCGCTTCCGCCAACGCGGGCAATTCGCCCGTCAAGGTCCTGTTTGCCAGCCTGATCGGCACCACGATCGAGTACTTCGATTTCTACATCTTCGGCACAGCGGCGGTACTGGTATTCCCGAAGCTGTTCTTTGGCGAGGCCGATCCGACCATCGCCGTGCTGCAGTCGCTGGCCACCTTTGGCCTTGCCTTCGTTGCACGCCCGGTGGGCTCGGCCCTGTTCGGTCACTTCGGCGATCGCATCGGCCGCAAGGCCACGCTGGTCGCGTCGCTGCTGACGATGGGCCTGTCGACGGTTTTCATCGGCTTGCTGCCGTCGTATGCATCGATTGGCATCGCGGCGCCCATCCTGCTGGCCATCCTGCGCTTTGGCCAGGGGCTGGGGCTGGGTGGCGAGTGGGGCGGTGCGGTGTTGCTGGCAACAGAGAATGCGCCGCCGGGCAAGCGCACCTGGTATGGCATGTTCCCGCAGCTCGGTGGCCCGGCCGGCTTTTTCCTGTCCGGCAGCGTGTTCCTGTACCTCACCACGCAGCTGCCTGAAGCCGATTTCCTTGACTGGGGCTGGCGCATACCCTTCGTCGCCAGCGCGCTGCTGGTGCTCGTTGGGCTGTATGTGCGGCTGAACATCACCGAGACGCCCGAGTTCAGCAAGGTGCTCGAGCGAGAAGAGCGCGTGAAGGCACCGATGATCGATGTCGTGTTCAGGCACCCGCAACCACTGATCCTCGGCACGCTGTCTGCCATGGGACAGTTCGTGCTGTTCTATCTGATCACGGTCTTCACACTGGGTTGGGCCACGTCCAAGCTGGGTTACACGCGGCCGGACTTCCTGAAGCTGCAGCTGATTTCGGTGCTGTTCTTTGCTGCGTTCATCCCGCTATCCGCCGTGCTGTCCGACAAGCGCGGCCGTACGGCCGGTCTGTTGCTGGGTTCGATAGGTATCGTGATCTACGGCCTGTTTCTCGGCCCGATGCTGGGCTCGGGCAGCCCGGCCATCGTGGTGCTTGCGCTGTCGATCGGTATGGCGCTGATGGGCATGTGCTTCGGGCCGCTCGGCGGTCTTGCCGCGAGCCTGTTCCCGGCGGAGGTGCGCTACACCGGTTCGTCGCTGGCGTTCAACATGGGCGGCATCCTCGGCGCTTCGCTGGCGCCGTATGCGGCGACCTGGCTGGCGACGAATTACGGGCTGCAATATGTCGGCTACTACCTGTCCATCATGGCGATGGTCAGCGTTGTCGCGCTGTTGATGGTCAAGCGCCGGTACGGGGCCTGACATGCGGGCTGCCAGTGCTGCCATCTCGGGCGCGTTGCTGGCAGTCTTGCTGCTGCCGGGCTGCGCATCGCGACAGCCCGCGCAGGATGGCAGCGTGAGTTATACGTACAGCGCCTTCGATTTCTCCGGCGATGCATGGAAGGCGCAGCAGCAGCGCTGCGCGGTCGAGGGCAAGAAGCCGCAAGACCTGGGTACCGAGTGCGGTTTCTGGACTTGCACCAGCCGGCTCGGCTGCCGGTAGCTGCCGAAATTTCCGGCGCATCTCAACACCGGTCATCGGGTACAGCGAGTACGTCGGGCATGCACGGCTGTTCGGCTGTGCTTACTGCGCGGGTCGCAAGCCGTCCCAGCCGCCGCCGAGCGCCTGCACCAGCGCCACGCTTGCCACCTGCCGGTTGCCTTGCTGCTGCACCAGCGCGCGCCGTGCATTCAGGGCGGTCGTCTGCGCAGTTACCACTTCGAGGAAGCTCACCTGTCCGGCGCGATAGCGGTTCAAGACCTGCTGCTCGGCCGCATTGGCCGATGTCGATGCCTGTGCGAGGAAAGTCTCCTGCTGCGCGAGCACGCGGGTGGCAGCCAGCTGATCCTCGACGGACTGGAAGGCTGACAGCACGGTCTGCCGGTATTGCGCAACCGTGGCTTCATACGCAGCCTCGGCCCCGGCGATACGGTTCTTGATCAGCCCGCCATTGAAGATCGATTGCGTCATTGCCACACCGATCGACCACAGCGTGACCGGATTCGACGACAGCGCGGCGATGCTGGTCGCGGCCACGCCTTCACTGGCGCCGAGCGTGATCGTCGGGTAGTACGCAGAGCGCTGGATGCCGATCTGCTCGTTCGCGGCCTTCACACGGCGTTCGGCAGCGGCAATATCAGGACGCCGCTGCAGCAGTTCCGACGGTATCAGCAGTGGTACGCGCGGCACGGTCGCATTCCAGTCTGCGACGGCCAGCGAGAAGTTGGCCGGCTGCTCGCCGACCAGCACCGCGATCGCATGCTCGAGTTGCGCACGTGTGCTCTGCAGGCCTTCGGCCTCGGACTGCGCATTCGCGAGCTGGGTCTGCGCCTGCAGCACATCGGTCTTCGGCGCGACGCCGGCGTTGTAGCGGTTCGTGGTGATCTCCAGCACGCGCTGGTAATCGCGGATCGCATTGCCGAGCAGGCGGCGCTGTTCATCGGTCTGGCGCAGCAGCAGGTAGTTGGTGATCAGCTCGCCCTGTGCCGACAGCGTTGCGGTCGCCAGGTCACCGGCGCTGGCCTCGGCATTCGCGGCGGCGCTGTCGACCGCGCGCTGCAGCCGTCCCCAGACATCCGGTTCCCAGCTGCCGCCGAGATTGAACTGCACATCACGCTGCGTGGTCTTGCCATTGCTGCGATTGACCTGGCCGCCCAGGGTCACCGACGGCAGCAGGAAGGCGCGCTGCTGACCGACCACGGCACGCGCCTGCGCATAGCTGGCGACTGCGACCGCGATGTTCTGGTTCGACACCGCGACGCGTGGCAACAGCTGGTCGAGCACAGGATCACCGAAAGCCCGCCACCACGCGTCGCGCTGCAACGCATCGGCCGGCTGCGCGGCGGCCCAGCCCTCGGCTTCCTTGAAATGGTCGGGGATCGGGGCCGCGGTTGCAGCAGGGCGCTCCTTCAGCGGAGCCATCGAGCATGCGCCGAGCACGCCGCACAAGCCGATCGCGAGCGCGATCGCAAGTGCTGGAGAAGGCGCAGCAAGGCGCGCAAGGGGGCGAAGAAGGTGAGGACGGATGGTTTTCATGGTGTCTGCGGTGCGGGCGGCATGCGGCTGGCACGGCCTGGCCCGACATCGGCGTTATCGTAGCGCGTGTCGCGTGCCAGCGTGTTTTCATCCGGGCCGCGCCGGCGCCAGCGGTCGAGCGCGACATACACGACCGGCGTGGTCAGCAGCGTCAGCAACTGGCTCGCTATCAGGCCGCCGATGATGGCCACGCCGAGGGGCTGGCGCAGCTCCGAGCCTTCGCCAAAGCCGATCGCCAGCGGCAGCGCGCCCAGCGCAGCGGCAGCGGTGGTCATCAGGATGGGGCGCAGGCGCTGTATGCTGGCCTCGCGCACCGCGTCCAGCGGCGACAGGCCGCGCGAGCGCTCGAGCTCGAGCGCGACGTCGATGATCAGGATCGCATTTTTCTTCACGATGCCGAGCAGCAGGAACACACCGATCAGCGCAATGATCGAGAACTCCATGTCGAACAGCATCAGCGCAATCACCGCGCCAACACCGGCCGACGGTATCGTCGACAGCACCGTGACCGGGTGCACCAGGCTCTCGTACAGAATGCCAAGCACGATGTAGATGGTGACGATGGCCAGCAGGATCAGCAGCGGCTGCTGGCCCTGTGATTCCTGGTATGCGCGCGCGGTGCCCTGGAAGCTGCCGCGCACATTGGCCGGCATCGCGATGTCGGCTTCGGCCTCACGCACCACTCGCTGCGCATCGCTCATCGAGCGCCCCTTGGCCAGCGCAAACGACACGGTCGCGGCAAGCTCCGCATCCTGATGGCTGACCGTCGCAGCGGTCGCGCGCTCGGCAAAGCTGGCAATGGCCGACAGCGGCACCATCGTGGTCGGCACGGTGCTGATCACCTGGCCGCTGGCCGGGTCGCGCGTGCCGGGATTGGGCGACGGCACGGTGCCGCTGCCCGATGACGCACCGGCCACCGCGCTGCTGCTCGCGACCAGTGCCGCGCTCGCGCGTGCCGGCACGTAGATATCGTTCAGCGCCTGCGGGCTTTGTGCGTATTCCGGACTGACGCCGAGGATCACGTGGTACTGGTTCAGATCACCGTACAGGGTCGCGACCTGGCGCTGGCCAAAGGCGTTGTACAGCGCATTGTTCACGTCGCGCATGCTGACGCCCAGCCGCGCGGCGGCATCGCGGTCGATGCGCACGAACACTTCGACACCGTTCTCCTGCAGATCATTGTCGATGTCGACCAGCTCTGGCCGGGCTTTGAGCGCCTGCGCCAGCTTGTCGCTCCACAGCTTCAGGTCGGCCAGGCTGTCGCTCTTGAGCGTGTACTGCAGCGTGTTCGCATCGCGCCGGGTACCCATCCGCAAATCCTGCACCGGCGACAGAAAGACGCCGACGCCGGTCACTTTCGAGATCTTCGGCCGCAAGCGGTTGACGACATCCTGGCCTTTTTCGGTGCGCACGCCCCAGGGCTTGAGCGTGATGAACATGTAGCCGCCGCCCGGCCGGCTGCCGCCGGTGAAGCCGACCACGGTATCGACAGCCGGATCCTTGCCGATGATGTCGACCAGTTGCTGCAATTTGCCGCGCATCGCCGTGAAGGAAATGCTCTGGTCGGCCCGCAGGCCAACCGACAGCAGGCCGCTGTCCTGTTGCGGGAAGAAGCCTTTCGGGATCACCGTGAACAGCCACACATTCAGCGCGACCACGGCAGCCAGCGACAGCAGCACCAGCCAGCGATGGGCGAGGGCGGCGTCGAGGCTGCTTGCATACAGGCGCTCCATGCGTGCATAGCCGCGCTCCAGCGCGTGTTTGATGGCCCGCGACGCGCGTGCGCCGAGACCTTGCCGGACTTCGGCATCCAGCGCATCTTGCTCATGCTTGCGTCGCAACAGCCATGCGCACATCATCGGCGTGGTGGTCAGCGATACCAGCAGCGAGATCAGCACCGCGGCCGACAAGGTGACGGCGAACTCGCGGAACAGGCGCCCGACCTGGCCGCCCATGAACAGCAGCGGGATGAAGACGGCGACCAGCGACACACTGATCGATACCACGGTGAAGCCGACTTCGCGCGCGCCTTTCAGCGCCGCTTCGAAGTAAATATTCTGGCTACGGCCGGACGCATGCGCGTCCTTAACCTGTCCTTCGGCCAGGTTAGCCTGCGCCGAAACGTTTCTCGACATCTCCAGATGTCGAGAAACGTTTTCTAATACAACAATCGCATCATCGACAACAAAGCCGGTCGCCACCGTCAGCGCCATCAATGACAGGTTGTTCAGGCTGAAGCCCAGCGCATACATGACCGCGAAGGTGCCAAGCAGCGACACGATGGTCGCGACGGCAGGGATGATCGTCGCGCGCACGCTGCGCAGGAAGGCGCTGACCACCAGCACCACCAGGACCAGCGAGATCAGCAGCGTGATCTCGATCTCTTGCAGCGATGCGCGTATCGAGTAGGTGCGGTCGGACGACACCTGCATCATGATGTCCTGCGGCAGCTCGGCACGCAGTTCGGGCAGCAAGTCCTTCACCGCATCGACCGTCTCGATCACGTTGGCACCGGGCTGACGGTTGACCAGCACGATCACCGCCGGCGCGCCGTTGAACAGGCCCAGCGTGTTCTTGTCCTCGACGCTGTCGATCACTTCCGCGACATCGGACAACCGAACCGGCGCGCCATTGCGCCAGGCCAGCACAAGTCCGCGGTAGGCGGCGGCCGACAGTACGGTGGTGCCGGTGTCGGTATAGACCTGGTAGCGTTGGGCACCGTCGTCGATCTGCCCCTTCGGACGATTCGCGGCGCTGGCCTGTATCGCGGCGCGCACGTCTTCCATCGCGATGCCATACCGGTTCAATGCGAACGGTTGCAGTTGCACGCGCACCGCCGGCAGCGATCCGCCGCCGAGCTCGACCTCGCCCACGCCTTTGACCTGCGACAGCTTCTGCTGCACCAGGTTGGCCACGGCTTCATAGATCTGCCCAGGGCTGCGCGTCTTCGATGTCAGTGCCAGCACGATGACGGGCGTATCGGCCGGATTGGACTTGCTGTAGCTCGGGTTGGCGCGCAGCGATATCGGCAGGTCGGTGCGCGCGGCATTGATCGCTGCCTGCACCTCGCGCGCGGCGGCATCGATCTTGCGGTTCAGCTCGAACTGCAACGAGATGCGTGCAGTGCCGTTGCGGCTGCTGGAGGTGACTTCATTGACACCGGGGATGGCACCGAGGCGGCGCTCAAGCGGCGAGGCCACGCTCGAAGCGATGGTCGCCGGGCTGGCGCCCGGCAACGACGCCGTGACCGAGATCGCCGGATAGTCGACCTGCGGCAGCGGTGCGACCGGCAGCCCGAAGAAGGCGACCGCACCGACCAGTGCCAGCGCAATCGTCAGCAGCGTGGTGCCGATCGGCCTCTCGATGAAGGGCCGGGACAGGTTCAACGCGACGCTCCGTCGTCGACACCGGCGGCAGCTTGCTGGCGCACGCGGGCACCGAACCAGCGACGGCCCAGCCTGTCGAAGCCAAGGTAGATGACGGGTGTCGTGTACAGCGTCAGCAACTGGCTCAGCAGCAGCCCGCCGAAGATCGCGGTGCCGAGCGGCCGGCGCAGTTCGGCGCCGTCGCCCTGGCTCAGCATCAGCGGCAATGCCGCAAACAAGGCCGCGAAGGTGGTCATCAGGATGGGGCGCAGCCGCAGCAGCGCCGCCTGGCGGATCGCCTCGTGCGCGGTCTTGCCTTCATCGCGCTCGGCGCTGATCGCGAAGTCGATCATCATGATCGCGTTCTTCTTCACGATGCCGATCAGCAGGATGATGCCGATGATGCCGATCACGCCCAGTGGCTGGCCAGCCAGCATCATCGCCAGCAACGCGCCGACCCCGGCCGATGGCAGGGTCGACAGAATGGTCAGCGGGTGGATATAACTTTCATACAGCACGCCCAGCACGATGTACACGCAAACGATGGCCGCAAGGATCAGCCACAGCTGGTTGGTCAGCGCAGCTTCATACGCACCGGCCGCACCAAGGAAGTTCAGGCTGACAGCGCCAGGCAACGGCAGGTCGGTGGCGGCGCGGTGCACGGCCTTTACCGCATCACCCAGCGCGACGCCGGGCGCGGTGTCGAAGCCAATGGTCGCCGCGGGGAACTGACCGACATGGGTAATCTGCAGCGGCGCCTGCTGCGCCTGTACGGTGGCGATCGAGCCCAGTGTGGTCGGCTTGCCGGACGTCGTGCGCAACGGCAGATCGGCCAGCGATTCGGGTGACGCGGCAGTGCCCGGCAGCGCCTCGAGGATCACGCGGTACTGCGTGGTCTCGCTGAAGATGGTCGACACGATGCGCTGGCCGAAGGCGCTGTACAGCGCATCATCGATGGCCGCGGTGGTGACGGCTAGCCGCGCCGCGCTGTCGCGATCGAGCTTCACGACGACCGAGGGGCCGGTAGCACCGGCATCGGTGACGACGGACTGCAGCGCGGGTTCGTTCTCCATCTGTTGCGCGAGCAGTCGCGCCCAGCGGTTCACGACGGCCGTGTCCGCGCCTTCGACGGCAACGCGGAAAGGCGTGGGGCCGGCCTCGGCATCGATGGTCAGGTCCTGGGTCGGCTGCAGCGTGACGGTGATGCCGGGCACATGGGCGGCGCGCTCGCGCAGCCGCTCCATGATCTGTGGCAGGTCGTGGCCGGGTTGGCTGCGCTCGCGCTTCAGGTTCACCAGCATGCTGCCGGTATGCAGCATCGCATTCTCGTTGATGCCGACGCCGACCTGCGATGACAACGATGCCACGTCCGGATCTTGCAGGAATTCGCGCGCGACCTGCTGCTGCAGTTCGCTCATCCTCGCATACGAGATACCGTTGGCCGCTTCGACCCGTACCTGCAGCTGCCCGTTGTCCTGCACCGGGAACAGGCCTTTCGGTATCGCAAGGTAGAGCACCACCGTCAGTGCCAGCGTCAATGCGGCAACGATCAGCGTCAGTCCCTGCCGGGCCAGCACAAAGTCCAGCGTCTGCGCGTAGCCATCACGCAGGCCATCGAAGCGGCGCTGCAGCCAGTTGCCGACGCGCGTGTGTGGCCTGTCCTGTTCCGCGCGCAGCCAGCGGCCGGACATCATCGGCACCAGGGTCAGTGATACGACCGCCGAGATCAGCACCGTGATCGCCAGCGTCGCGGCGAACTCGCGGAACAGGCGGCCGACGATATCGCTCATGAACAGTAGCGGTATCAGCACCGCGATCAGTGACAGCGTCAGCGACACGATGGTAAAGCCGATTTCGCCGGCGCCTTTCAGCGCGGCCTGCAGCGCAATGTTTTGGCTACGGCCGGACGCTGTCGCGTCCTTAACCTGTCCTTCGGCCAGGTTAGCCTGCGCCGAAACATTGCTCGCCATCTCGAGATGGCGAGCAATGTTTTCACTCATCACAATCGCATCATCGACCACAAAGCCAGTCGCAATCGTCAGCGCCATCAAAGACAGGTTGTTCAGGCTGTAACCCAGCAGGTACATCACGCCCAGCGTGCCGATCAGCGAGATCGGCACCGCGATACTGGCGATCACGGTCGCGCGGCCGTTGTGCAGGAAGATCAGGATTGCCAGCACCACGAGCGCGACGGCCAGCAACAGCTCGGTGGTCACATGGTTGACGGACGCGCGGATGCCGGTGGTGCGGTCGCTCAGCACATCGACTGAGATCGCCGCCGGCATCGCGGCCTGCAACTCGGGCAGCCGGCGCTTGATCGCGTCGACGGTCTCGATCACGTTGGCACCCGGCTGGCGCTGCACGTTCAGGATCACGGCCGGTTTCAGGTTGGCCCAGGCGCCGAGCCGTACATTCTCTGCCGCTTGCACCACATTCGCGACATCGGCCAGCCGCACCGGCGCGCCATTCCGGTACGCGACCACCAGTTGCCTGTACTGCTCGATCGACGACAGCTGGTCATTCGCATTGATGGCCCAGAAGCGGGTCGGGCCGTCGAGGTTGCCCTTGGCCGTGTTTGCATTCGCGGTCGCGATCGCGGTGCGCAGATTGTCGAGGCCGAGGCCCGCTGCGGCCAGCGCGCGCGGGTTGGCCTGAATGCGGATCGCGGGCTTCTGGCCGCCGGACAGGGATACCAGGCCCACGCCCGGCACCTGGCTGATCTTCAGTGCCAGCCGCGTGTTGGCGATGTCCTGCACCTCGGTCAGCGGCAAGGTGTCCGAGGTCAGCGCCAGTGTCAGCACCGGTGCATCGGCCGGATTGATCTTTGCGTACGTCGGCGGCGCCGGCAGGTCGGCCGGCAGCAGCGTGTTGGCGGCATTGATCGCTGCCTGTACTTCCTGCTCGGCGACATCGAGCGGTATGCCAAGGCTGAACTGCAGCGTGATGTTGGAGATGCCGGCCGCCGATGACGAGCTCATGCGCTTCAAGCCCGCCATCTGGCCGAACTGCCGCTCCAGTGGCGCGGTCAGGGTCTGGCTGATGACCTCAGGGCTGGCGCCCGGATACGCGGCGCGGACCTGAATCGTGGGGAAGTCCACTTGCGGCAAGGCCGACAGCGGCAGGAAGCGCAGGGCCACCAGTCCGGCCAGCACGATCGCCACCATCAGCAGCGCGGTCGCGACCGGCCGCAGGATGAAGGGGCGCGACAGGATCATTCGCCGCTCTTGTCGCGCCGGCGCGGGCGTTCGCCATCGCTGGCACCGTTGCCACCACCGCCACCGCCACCGCCGCCGCGCTTGCGCTCGATGCCGCCGCCTTTGCCTTCAGCGCCCGGGCCGGCACCGCGGCCTTCTCCCGGCAGGCGCACTTTCGCGCCATCGGCGAGGCGGTCCGCCCCTTCGGTAATCACTTGTTCACCGGGCGCGAGTCCCGACATCACCTGCACCTTGTCGGCGGACGACAGCCCGGTCTTCACATTGCGTACGGCCACGGTCTTGCTGGCCGCATCCAGCACGTACACAAATTCGGTACCTGCGCCGCGGCGTATCGCCGATACCGGCACCGAGATCGCATTCTCGACCGAGCGCAGGTTCACGCGCACATTGACGAACTGGTTCGGGAACAGCGCGCCCTTCGCATTGTCGAAGCGTGCCTTCGCGCGCACGGTGCCGGTCTGCGGATCGACCTGGTTGTCGAGTGCGAGGAAACGGCCATTCGCGACCTCGGTCGCGCGTGCGCGGTCGAGCGCGATCACGTTCGGCGTACGGCTGCCGCCGAGCGCGGCACGCAGCTCGGGGATGCGGTCTTGTGGCAGCGTGAACGCCACATCGATCGGCGACACCTGCGTGATGGTGACGATGCCGTTCGCATCGCCGGGGCCGACCAGGTTGCCAACGTCGACCGTGCGCAGGCCGATGCGGCCCGAGATCGGCGCCGCGATGCGGCTGAATTCGAGATTGAGCTTCGCGCTGCGCTCGGCGGCGCGATCGACATTGACCGTGCCCTCAAGTTGTTTGACCAATGCCGCCTGACTGTCGACCTCCTGCTGCGCGATCGAGTCCTGCGCGAGCAGGGTGCGGTAGCGCTTCTCGGTGACGCGCGCGTTTTCGAGCTGGGCCTCGTCGCGGCGCAACTGTCCGGTGGCCTGCATCAGCGCGATCTCGAACGGGCGCGGGTCGAGCACGGCCAGCAGCTGGCCTTTCTGCACCATCTGGCCTTCGGAGAACAGGATCTGCTGGATCACGCCGGAGACTTGCGCGCGCACCGCCGAGGTCGCGACCGGCGTTACGGTGCCGAGCGCTTCCAGCACGACCGGGAAGGCTTGCTGCTCTGCGTTTGCAACGCCGACCGTGACCGGCGGACGGCGCGAGCCGCGCTCGCCATCGGCATTGCTGGCGCGCTTGGCCAGCACATACCAGACCAGCCCGCCGACCACGGCCGCCACCAGCAGCGCGAACAGGATGGGAACGACAGGCGAGCGTCGGGCAGGGCGGACAGTAGGCGGGGTGTTGACCATGGAGGGCAGGTGTCGGGTGTGGCGTCGTTGTTATGGTGCCGGTCCGGCAGGAACGGCTTTGCAGGGACCGCGCGCCCGCAGCGATCTTCAGGCGCAGGGTTTTTCGGGCGCAGCGGTCTTTCCGGCAGCACGCAAGCTTACCTGATTTAGTGTTTCCGTTTTTTTACAGGCTGTCCGTTTGGCACCAGCGGCAGCCCGATTCACCGCTTACCACTGGCTGGCGCAATAGATGATCGCCGGGAAGCTGGCCAGCCAGGCCCAGAAAAAGCGGTTCAGCCCGAAATAACGGAAGACCAGGTAGTGGAAGCAGGCCGCGACCACGCAGAAAACGGCCGCGATGCGCGGGCCAGCCAGCGCGAACGGGAACAGGCATTCCCACCCAATGAAGGCCCAGGCGCAGGCCCGCGCGACGGCAGGGCGGCGGAAGCGACTGTTTGACGCCAGCGGACCATACAGGCCGCCGTCGAGGAAATAGACGAGCGCGCTGCCGTTGCGCCACTCGCGCGTGACCAGCTTGATCGCACCGGAGATGAAATACGACGTGATCGCATGGATCGTGATGTACCAGAGCCCGGCTTTCCAGGCCAGCACGGCGCCGATCCAGGGTGTGGCCAGATGCGCCGCGAGCAGGCCGGTCAGCACGGCGATGCTCATGAAATCGCTGCCGCCGTTGAACGCGCCGCGCCAGCGGATCAGGACCAACAGGGTGCTGGCGAACAGCAGCAGCGCGCTGGCGAGGCTGGAGCCCCACAGCAGGCTGGCGGCTGCGGCCAGCCGTACCAGCAGATGCGCGCGATGCAGGTCGGGACGGTAGAGGGTGTCGAGCAGCCATCGTATCGGCGCCGACGCATGCGCGACATCGCCGCGCTGCACGGCCCATGCCCACAGCCCGCCGGGTGCCTGCACCGCCTGCAGTCGCAGAAATTCCAGCGTCTGGATCAGCAGGCTGATGCCGAGCAGGCATTCGAGCGCGCGGACGGCCAGGTACAAACTGTTCATGTCTCTGCGGCCAGCATCGGCGAGGTCAGCAGCGCCATGTCCTCGGTCGGTTCCTGCAGCGGCGGTACCAGCCGCAACTGGAACTGGTACTGCGCACAGGCTTCGCCGCGCGCAGCGATGAGTTCGCGCGCGAGGCGCTCGACCATCTGGTAGGTGACCAGGGTGCGCACGTCACGGCCGTCGGCCAGCGTCTGCACATCGAAGCTCAGGTGATCGACCAGGTTCTGGTTGGCCAGCAGCAGGTTGTTGCGCGGATTGTGCACAAGCTCGGCCAGCCGGAATGGCGCGCGCGGCATGAACATCGTCCACGCGCCCCAGTGGCCATCGCCAGCCGAGCAGCGGAAGAACAGACGAGGCTGCGCGCCGAAGCCATGGTAGAAGCGCCAGTTCGGGAAGAAGCTGCGCAGCAGGAATAGCCAGGGGCCGGAGATCACCCGTCCGCGTCGCCTGAGGCTCGCGACCAGGAACACGAAATACGCGGCCAGCAACAGCAGGCTCAGGGTCTGTACCGTGGTCACGAGTCGTCGGGCAGGGCGGTTGGGACATCGGTTAACTTGCAACAGCGAAAGTTTAACAGCCCGCTTACGAAGCGTTAACTCAGGGCACTGGGCTACACTTACGCCTATTGCATCGGGAGGTTTGAATGGATTTGGCGACGCTCGAGACACGCCACTGGGTTTTGCTGGTGTTCATCGCATCGGCGCTGTATGCGCATTTCCGCGGCACGGTCCGTTTCGGCCTGGTGCGCGCGCTGACGGATTTCACGGTGCTGATCGCGCCGGTCAATGCGCTGATGTACCTGTTCTCGCGCACCCGCCGCTCGGCCTACATCGACCAGCAGGATTTTCCCGAGCTCGAACCGCTGCGTGCGCACTGGCAAACCATCCGCGACGAAGCGATGGCGCTGGCCGACGCGGGACAGATACGCGCGGCGTCCGGCTACAACGATGTCGGCTTCAATTCCTTTTTCCGCACCGGCTGGAAGCGGTTCTACCTGACCTGGTATGGCAAGGAGCTGCCGTCGGCGCAGCAGCAATGCCCGAAAACGATGGCCTTGCTGAAGCAGATCCCGACCATCAAGGCGGCGATGTTCGCGTCGCTGCCGCCGGGCGCGACCCTGGTGCGTCATCGCGACCCGTATGCGGGCTCGCTGCGCTATCACCTCGGTCTGGTGACGCCGAATGATCCGGGCTGCTACATCGAAGTCGATGGCCAGCGCTATCACTGGAAGGATGGCGAGGCGGTGATGTTTGATGAGACCTTCATTCACCATGCAGCCAACACCACCGACCATCAGCGCGTGGTGCTGTTCTGCGATGTGGAGCGGCCATTGTGGGGCGCGCCGGTGCGCTGGTTCAACCGGCTGTTCGGCAAATATGTGGTCGCCGCAGCGGCGTCGGAGAATGTCGACGGCGAGGGCGTCGGCGGGCTGAACAAATTCTTCAGCGTGTTCTACAAGGTGCGCGTGCAATCGAAGAAGCTCAAGGCCAGCAACCGCTTCCTGTACTACCTGACCAAATGGATGGCCATCCTTGGCCTGCTGTGGCTGCTTTTCTGGTGACGGGCGGTCGTTCCGGGCAGCCCCTGGTGTGGCGGATTTGCCGATTTCGCGCTTGAAATCAAGACCTTGCGCGAAGTTTCTTATTTACAATCTTTCCAGAAATTGTTAGATTGAATGGGTCATCGCTACCGCTTGGCCGGCATGCCCCAGACCCGTTGCACGACTTTTTTGCTGATTTGCGCCGTCATTGCGGCGCTGTCCGGCTGCGCGACGGAATCCGAGCTGGCGGCAATCCGGCTCGACCGCAATGATCCGAAGTACGCGTCTGCTGAATGCCAGCGCAGCATTGCGGCCAGCACTGTGCATGCGGATCGCAAGAACACGAGCATGATTGCATCGCCGGCGCTGCTGCTGGTGAGCGGCGGACTGCTGTTGCCGGTGGTGGCCGCGAATGCCGTGATCGATTACTCGGACCATGCGGATGCATCGGCCATGTCGGTCAATTGCGGCGGCAAGGGCAAGAGCCAGGCCGAGATCGTCGAGAGCGTGTCGACTCGCGCCGTGATCGGCGTCGCCGCCAATGTGGTGCCTATTCCTCTACCCAAGACCAAATGATCCTGCAACGCACTCTGGCCAGCCTGTTGCTGCTGGCTGCCGGTATGGCCCATGCGGAATGGACCTCCGTCGCGCGCCACAACAACGGCGAATTCTTCATCGACCGCGCCACCCTCAAGATCAAAGGCTCACAGCGTGAAATCTGGAGCATGATGAATTACAGTAATCCTCAGATGAGCGCGAACGGCACCATCTACCGATCGAGCAAATCGCTGCTGCAGGTGGAGTGCGACACCCGCTATGCGCGCGCGATCCACATGTCTTTCTTTACCGACCTGAAGCTGCGCGGCAATGAGTTCGGCAAGATGGGCTCACTGCCGCCGTGGGAGAGAGTGCCGCAGGATTCGGCGATGCGCGAGATCCTCGACCTGGTCTGCAAGGGATGAGCGTCCCGGGCAGGCGTGCATCGGCACCGGCAGCAGCCTACTTCACTGTGATGCAAACACCCGCCCGCCATGCGCCAGCGTGACAAGCGTGACACGACGGGCGGGCTGCGCTGGCACTGGCGGGCCTTCCTGCAGCGCCGGCGCTGGGCAGCGACCTCGGCAGCGATTGCCGACTGGCTGGCCACGACCCGTCCCGCATCGACGCAGCTGCTGCTGATCGGCGGCAGTGCCGGCTGGATGATGTGCTCGCGCTGGCTGCAGCGCTTCTCCGAGATTGTGCTGGTCGATATCGACCCATGGGCGCCGAACCTGTTCCGCTTCAACCATGGCCGTGCGTTGCACGCGTCGGGTACCCGTTTGCAGTGTGTCGAGACGGACGGGTTGCAGGAACTGGAGGTGCTGCTGGCGCGCTATCCGCAAGCCTCGCTGTTCTTTGACAATGTGCTGGGCCAGCACCTGTACCGCGTGCGTGACATCGAACAGGCCGAGGCCGAACTCGACCAGGTCGCGGCACGGCTGGCCGGGCGTGACTGGGGCAGTGTGCATGACTTGTTCTCCGGACCGGTCGATGCGCTGCGCGTGCCGGTGCATCCGGTGCTGGGCTTCGACGCACAGCGCGATGCGCAGGGGCTGCTGGTCGACGGGCTGCGTGGCACGACGATGCACAAGCGGCTGCTGGCCCAGGTGGGTGGCGTCAATGAGTGGATGGACCATGTCACCTCGGGCGTCTTCCCGGTGGGTGTGCGCAGCCGGCTGATCGCATGGCCGTTCCTGCCGAACTATGCGCACTGGCTGCAGGCGGGCTGGGTCGCGGCGTCGGTGCCGGTGGCCCACCAGCGCGATCATGAGCGCCACTTTGAAGCGACATCATGAAGCGCATCCGCGGCCTGGCTGCCTAAAGTTTCATGCGCATTCTCCGATTTCCGAATACCGTTAGAATTTTCATCGCGCGATGCGTTTCCCGCGCGTTGCCGCCATCGTTCTCAATGAGGAAAGCATGATGTCATCCATTCGTCGATTCCCTGATCGCTCGCCATCCCGCCTGCTGTCGCATGTGCTGCTGGCGGCGCTGTTCTCTGCGGTCGTCGCGCCGGTGGCGCTGGCCGACAGCAAGGCGGCAGCGCCTGCGGTCCAGCGTCCGCCGTCGCCGGGTGCCGAGCACCAGCCGAGGGTGGGTCATTGGGAATACGAGGGCGAGTTTGGTCCGACCAAATGGAACGAGGTCGACCCGGCTTTCAAGGCCTGCGCCGTCGGCAAGCGCCAGTCGCCGATCAACATCGAGACGCGCGATGCGGAGAAGGGCGGCCTCAAGCCCATACAGTTCAGCTACAACCCGGGCCCGGCCGAGATCGTGAACAATGGCCACACCATCCAGGTCAATCTCGAGAACGCAGGCACCGCGCGCTTTGACGGCCTCGAGTACCGGCTGGTGCAATTCCACTTCCACACGCCCAGCGAAGAGAAGATCGACAGCATGGCCCAGCACATGGTCGCGCACCTGGTGCATCGCGCGGGCGATACCAAGCTGGCTGTGGTCGCCGTGATGTTCAAGCTCGGCAAGGAGAACAAGGCGCTCAAGCCCGTTTTCGACAGCCTGCCGCAGCGCGAGGGCCAGAGGGCCAAGCTCAACGAGTTCAATCCTGCGGATATCTTGCCGGGCGACCCGACCTACTTCGCGTATACCGGCTCGCTGACCACGCCGCCCTGCACCGAGGACGTGAAGTGGCATGTGATGCAGGCGCCGATGGTGATCTCGTATGCTCAGCTGGCTGCGTTCAAGAAGCTGTACAAGATGAACGCGCGTCCGGTACAGCCCTTGAACGGGCGACGGGTGCAGGTCTATGTGCAGCCGTAATGGCTGGAGATTGGTGGCCCTTGTCACGGGCAGGGCAAAAAACAAGGGCGCCGAGGCGCCCTTGTTTTTTCGGTGATGCAGTTCAGATGCGTTCCAGCGACTGGTGCAGCTTCAGGATCTTTTCCTTCAGATCGGGACGCTCGTCCATCATGCCCGGCTGGGTCACCAGCTGGCGACGCGCATCCTGAACCGATTCCTGCGGTGCGGCTGCTTGAACGGCTGATTGAGCGGCCGCTGCCGGCTGCAGCATCACCAGCAAGGTCAGCAAGACGCTGGCCAGTGTCCACATCACCCAGACGCTGCCGGCCGGGATGTCGGCCATCTGCGTCATGGCGCCGTACGCAGACAGCCATGCCGACCAGTCGATGCGCAGCCACCACAGCACATTGCCCTGCGCCTTGCAGGTCAGCACGAAGGCGATCGCAAACAGCAGCCAGTTCAGCACCAGCAGCAGCACGGGCAGACGGGCGAGCTTTTTCATTGTGGGGATTCGATGGATCGGCGCATCAGGACTTCAATGCTGACGTCAGCTTCTCGCTCAGCGATTCGGCGATCTGCATGCGCAGCTTCGAGGTCTCGTGGATTTCCTGTTCGCTGCGATACGCGTTCGATACCAGCTCGGCAGCGAGACTGCGCACGCCTTCGATTTCTGTCTCGAGCGCGGTGATGCGCTCCTGCAGCGATTTCTTTTCTTCCAGCTTGCCGCTGATCAGGCGGATCGCCGCATGCACTTGCGTCCATGCCTGCAGGCGCGGGTCGCTGATTTTCAGGCTCTCGAAAACTTCCTGCATCGATTCACCGATATCCACCAGTGCATCGGTCGGGAGTTTATCGATGGCTGTAGCCGGCTGATTATCCGCAGCACTCGCTTCGGGATTCAGTCTTTCATTAATTGAAATCACCTGACCAGCCGCATCGCTCCATCCGGACTTTGGCTCAAAACGCATCATCGTGGGTTTTGCAGAAGCTTTTGCCATTTGTGAATCCTTATAAAGAAAATACTTGGAATTCTCTGAAAGCCTGATCTATACTCGCCGTTATATTATGGCAAAAATTCCCCTGAAGCAACGTTTAATATAGCAATACCCAGAAAAATCAACGGTTTGCGAGCGAATCCGAGGAACATCATGAGCAAGGCACTCAAGGTCCTGATTACGAGCCAAAAAGGCGGTGTTGGAAAGAGCACGGTTTCCGCAAATCTGGCAGCGTATTTTTCTTACATTTCTGGCAAAAAAACCTCGCTGATCGATTTTGATCATCAGGCGACGTCGGGAAAATGGGTGCGCAAGGCTTACCCGATCGGCATTGATTGCAAGACCGTCGATCTGCCGAATGCCAAGGGCTCTGGTATTGCATTATTGAAGGCGAAAGAAGCGCTGCGCAAGGCGAATGAATCCAGCGAAGTCGTGATTACCGACCTGACCTGGACCGATGTGCTGCCGCCGGATTTTCTGTTCGAGTTCGACCTGGTGCTGGTGCCGAGCTCGCTGTCCCGCGTCGAGCTCGACAGCACGCTGGAGTTCGTGAACCGCTTCTCCTTCGTCTTCAACTCGCGTCTGAAGACGCCGCCGAAGCTGGTGATCGTGCCGTCGCGTGTGGACAACCTCGAGACCTATGAAAGCATTTTCTCGAAGTCCTTCAATGCAGGCTTCTTCCTGTCGCCGCCGGTGATGTACAGCACCAGCGCCAATGAATTCTTCGGCACCGAGTTCTTCGTGATGACCTCGAAGAAGGAAATCCGTGAGAACTTCCTCGAGTTCGGCCGTTCGATCGAGCAGCTGGGCGACATCGAAGCCAACCTGAAATCAGCCAAGCCGGGCGACGTGCGCCAGTCGCCGTTGACGCACAAGGTCAGCGGCTCCATCCTTGACCGTTTCCGCGCAGTGCGCAATTCGAGCCCGACCGCGCCGGTACGTGCCGCTGCCAATGACAGCGCGCGCCTGACCGCCGCGAGCCGACTGAAGTCGGCGATTCCATCGTTCCTGATGATGGGTGGGGACTGAGTTTAGTTGCCAAGCTCGGCAGGCGTATACGCTTTGCCCGGGCGCGGCACACCTCGGCGGTCGATCCGTACCTCGCGCACTTTCCAATCGATCGCACCGTCGGGTCGCCAGTGCAACAGCACGATCCAGCCAGTGGTGGTGTCCCGGTCGTTGAAGCCATCGAACACGAAATTGCCGAGGCTGTAGAACACCGGCTTGCCGCGATAGGTTTCCACATCCTGCGTCACGTGCGGATGGCCGCCGATGACGGCATCGGCGCCGCTGTCGATCATCAGACGCGCCATCTCGCGCTGCCTCTGTGACGCCAGTCGCTGGTACTCCCAGCCCCAATGCGGGTAGACCACCAGGAAGTCGACGCGCAGTGTTTCCTTCGCATGCCTTATGTCCTGCACGACCTGGTCTTCATCCAGCCACGCATGACCAGGCGTGTCGTCCAGCGCCTCGAAGCTGCGCGGGAAGAAGCCGTTGTAGCCGAGGATGCCGATGCGCTTGCCGCGCACTTCGGTGATGAAAGCCTCGTGCGCCGCGCGCAGATGGCGCCCTCCGCCGAAGTAGGGCACCTGCGCGCGCTCCAGCCTCTCGAGCATGTCGACAAAAGCGGCCTTGCCGAAGTCCCCCGTGTGATTGTTGGCCAGCGAGACAGCGCTGAAATGACGCTTCAGCAGCGTCAGCGCGCGCTGCGGCGCGCGGAAGGTCCACGGCTTGGGCTCGGGGGTGCCCTTGGGAGATACCACGCATTCGAGATTGCCGATGCGCAGGTCAGCGCCTTTCAGCACCGGTTCGACATGAATGAACGGATCCTTGCCCGCGCGGATCAGCTTGCCTGGCCCATCGGCCAGCATCAGGTCGCCGACGAAGGCCATCGTGATACCGGCGCTGCGTTCAGTCGCGGTAACCCCGGACGTTGCGGACCTCGTTGCTGCGCGGGCGCCCGTGGGCAACAGCAGCGTCGCTGCAAGCAGGGTCAGTGATGCCAGCAGTGTGGCGGCGCGCAGCGATGATGCGTTCATTCGCAGGTACTCGTGCAATGGAAGAACAACTCGCGCTCGAAGTCGGACGAATACACCTTGTTCAGACCAAAGTCGGTGGTTTGCCGACCGCGGCTGTCGCAGGCATCCGCCGGCAGTGGGTATTCCGCTGCATGCAGCAGCAGTGGCCCGCGCTCGCGGAGCTCATACACCCAGGTCTTCAGCTTGGCGCGCTGTGGCAGGTATTGCGCCTGAAAGCGGAAGCGATCCAGCAGCGTGACCGACTGAATCGCATAGACATCGCCGGTGGGCTGCAGCATCAGTATTTCCATGCGCCCGCCATAGTCGGCCTCGCAGCGCGCCGCAGGAAGCGCGGAGGCAGACGCAGCGGCAGCGGCGTCGCCGGCATGCGCGCCCCACAGCGGCAGCATCGCTACGGCAAAAACAACACAGCCCCGCAGGGCGGGGCTGACAAGGGTGTTGTCGGGCATGGGGGCTGACCGGTCGGCAGGAGGCGCTTATTTTTTCGCAGCACCGGCGCCAGCGTTGGCATCGGGCTTGGTCGGTGGTGCGGGCGGCGTACCGTACAACAGGATCGCGATCTCCTTGTTGGTCGCCGCAAAAACTTCCAGCAAACCATCGATGCGAGCGGCGAGTGCTGCATTGTCGGCCGTGCCCAGCCATTGCTGGCGGTTGTTGCGCATCACGATCAATTGCTCTGCGGTGCAGGACTTGCCATGCTTGCTCAGCCAGGCGATGGCCTTGCTGCGGCGTTGTTCGGGATCCTGTTGATCGATGCCGATCGCGCGGAAATCCGCGACCACGCAATCGAGCGGGTCAAGCGTGCCCGGCTTGACGGGCGGGGGCGGCGGCTCCGGCTCTTTTTTCTTCGACTGCGCGACAGCGTTGAACGAGGCCAGCAGCACCAGCATCATGAGCCACAGGCTGAGCCGGTTGCGTGTCATTTCGCGTCCTGGTAGAGAATGGTGATCGAGATGCGGCGGTTGCGCGGATCGGCCGGATTGCTCGGAATGTAGGGCGCCGTATCGGCCACGCCCTCGACTTTCGCGAAACGGTTCTCCGGTATGCCCGCATCCTGCATGATGCGGCGCGTGCTCTCGGCGCGGTCACCCGACAGCGACCAGTTCGAGCGCACACCATCGTCATACGCGAGGCTGTCGGTATGGCCGCGCACGGCCACCTTGTTCGGCATGCCCGCGACCGATTTCGCGACTTCACGGATCAGCGTCTCGGCCTTGCCCTGCATCTTCGATGTACCGACGCCGAACATCGAGAAGTCGGCCTTGTCGATCACTTCGATGCGCAAGCCTTCCTTCTCGCGGATGAACTTCACCTTGTCCTTCAGCTTGTCGAGCTGCGGGTTCTGGTTCAGCTTCTCCTTGACTTCCTTCTCGAGCTTGTCGAAGTTCTTCTTGTCGGCCTCGGCCGCGATCCTTTGCTTTTCTTCTTCCGACAGCTCGCTGTCGTTCATGTCGTTCTTCTCGTCCTTCGAGTCGCCGGCGTCGCTCTTCTTGCCGCCTTCGGCGCGCGGCGCTTCGCGTTCGAACAAGCTGGTGCGCTGGCCGGCGTAGGGCATGCCGTCCGGGTCGAGGACCGAGTTGCCGCCCATGATGCCGCCCGGGCCAGCCAGGGTGCTCATGTTGGCCATGCTGTGCGAGGTCGGCTTGAAGTATTCGGCAATGCTCTTGCGCTGGTCTTCCGTGGTCGCGCCCAGCAGCCACATCAGCAGGAAGAAGGCCATCATCGCCGTCATCATGTCGGCCAGCGCGATCTTCCACGCGCCGCCATGCGCGCCGGCATGGTCGCCGTCGATTTTCTTCTTTTTGACAATGGGCTCTAGGGCCGGGGCTTCGGGAGCCTGGCCTTCGGCGGGCTTGTTGTCGTCGGCTGCTTCAGCCATGGTGCTGTCCTGGTGCGTGATTCCGGGCTTCGATCCTCGAAGAATCGGCAGCAGCGCCGCAAAATCAAGTGTGTTGACACAGGAACCCGCGTTGCAGCCCGATGGCTGCCCGCAGCCGGATCATGTGTAATTTTTTAGGCAAGAGGGATAATACAAGATAGTTACTTGAAAGCACCACGATTACGGCGGATCAGGACCTGAGCACAGTGATGAGCAAGCTTGCCAATTTGATAGGCCTGCCGGTTTCGGCGGCCGGGACCCGGCACGGATTCGGGCGGCGTGTCGCTGGCTCGGGCGCACGACTCGGTGCGCTGACACTGACAGCGGTTGTGCTCCGAGTGTGCGTAGCGCTGGCAATGTTGGCCACGTTGCCAGCGACCGGGCTGGCGCGCGACGCGCAAGCTGACGCGAGCCCGGAGATAGCGACCGGCGTTCAGCAGCGGCCGGTGGTTCGCGCGAAGCGCCACATGGCCGTCGCCGCCAACCCTCTGGCCAGTGAGGCCGGTGCCACCGTGCTTGCACGCGGCGGCAGTGCGGTCGATGCCGCGATCGCGATGCAGCTGGTGCTGGCGCTGGTCGAGCCGCAGTCCTCAGGCCTGGGCGGTGGCGCGTTCATGCTGGCCTGGGATGCGAAGTCGGCGAAGCTGAAGACCTATGACGGCCGCGAGACCGCACCCGCCACGGCGGCGCCGGAGCGCTTCCTGCGTGATGGCAAGCCCATGCGCTTTGGCGATGCGGTCAATAGCGGGCTCGCAGTCGGCACGCCGGGGCTGCTGCGCATGCTGGAGCTCGCGCATCGGCGTCATGGCCGGCTGCCGTGGGCAGACTTGTTCACGCGCGCGATCGAGCTGGCCGAACGAGGCTTCCCGGTATCGTCGCGGCTGCACCGGCAGATCAGCCAGAATGCGGACCTGGCGAAACAGCCCGACGCGCGCGCGTACTTCCTGCCCGACGGACAAGCTGCGCCTGTCGGCTACCGGCTGAAGAACCCGCAACTGGCGGCCGTGCTCAGACGCGTCGCGAAAGAGGGCAGCGATGCGTTCTACAAGGGACCGATTGCGCGCGACATCGTCGCCGCGGTCCGCGCGCACCCGGTACCCGGCGATCTGTCCGAAGCGGACCTGATGAATTACCGGCCTGTCGAGCGCGAGCCGGTCTGCGGCAATTACCGCGTTTACCTGTTGTGCGGCATGGGCCCGCCGTCATCCGGGGGAATCGCGGTGCTGCAGATGCTCGGCATGCTCGAGCAATACCCGATCGGCCTGCTGCAACCCGGCGATACACTGGCCGTGCATTACTTTGCCGAAGCCGGGCGCCTCGCCTTCGCGGACCGCGACCTGTATGTCGGCGACCCGGCGTTCACCGCCGTGCCGGTGCGCGGCATGCTGGATCTGGCCTACCTGAAACAGCGCGGCGCACTGATCGATTCGAAGCGCAGCATGGGCAAGGCTTCGCCGGGGCGTCCCGAGGGCGCGTCGATTGCGCTGGGCGAGGGTGTGGCGGCAGATATTCCATCGACCAGCCACCTGGTGGCCATCGATGCGCAGGGCAATGCAGTGTCGATGACGACGACCATCGAGGCCGAGTTCGGCAGCAAGATCTTCGTGCGCGGCTTCCTGCTGAACAATCAGCTGACGGATTTCTCGCTGGCGCCGACGGATGAGCATGGACGTCTGGTCGCCAACCGCGTCGAACCGGGCAAGCGCCCACGCAGCTCGATGGCGCCATTCGCGGTGTTCGAGCAGGGCAAGCTGAAGATGGTGCTCGGCTCGCCGGGCGGCAGCGCCATCATCAACTATGTGGCCAAGACCCTGGTCGGCATGATCGACTGGAAGCTCGATGTGCAGCAGGCGATCGCGTTGCCCAACATGGGCAGCCGTAATCGCGACACCGAGATCGAGGAGGGCACATCGCTGGCCGAGCGCGAGACCGCGCTGGAAGCGATGGGGCACAACGTGAAACTGCTGCCTTTCCCGAGCGGCCTGCATGCGATCGTGGTCACCCCCGACGGCTTGGAGGGCGGCGCCGATCCGCGCCGCGAAGGTGTGGCCCGTGGTGACTGAGTCGCACATGTCACACGCCTCAAGTGCGTCAAGTGTTTCAAGTGTGCAGACTGTGCCGTTCATCGCAAGTCAAGCGCGACGCAGGGGGCTTGTTGCACGGATGCGTCTGATTCGCGGTCGGGCGCGCGCAACACGGTGGGCAACGCGCGACGGCGAAGCAGACCTGGCACGACAATGTCGCCTTCTGGTACAAGGGCGAACCCTTGGCAACTTCCGGGACTTGGTTTCACCATGACGCGCTTTTCTTCAGCGACACTGCATGCACCGAGGTCAGCATGGCCACTCGCGCTCGCGGTGGTGCTGTCCGCCTGTGCGATGCCGGCTGCGGCCGACACGCTGAAGAAGATCGCTGCCACCGGGGTGGTGACGTTTGCGTACCGCGAATCCTCGGTGCCGTTCAGCTACCTCGACGGTCCGCACAAGCCCATCGGTTTTGGCGTGGACATGTATCGCCCCGTGCTCGACGCGCTGCGCAAGGCCACCGGCCGGCAAGACCTCACGGTGCGCTATCAGGCGGTGACTTCGCAGAACCGCATACCGCTGGTGGCGAATGGCACGGTCGACCTCGAATGCGGGTCGACATCGAACACGGCCGCGCGCGCAAAGACCGTCGCCTTCGCGATCAACTACTTCTATACCGGCCCGCGGCTCTTGGTGAAGAAGAACTCGGGCATCCAGGACTTCGCCGACCTGCGCGGCAAGCCCGTGGCGATCACGACCGGCACCACCAGTTTCAAGCTGATGCGACAGTTCGACCTCGAGCAGGCGATGGGCATGACCCTGCTGGCCGGCAAGGACCATGCGGATTCCTTCCTGCTGCTCGAGTCCGGCCGCGCGGCGGCCTTCGTGATGGATGACATCCTGCTGTACGGGCAGGTGCTCAATGCACGGCGGCCGGCCGAACTGGAAGTGGTCGGCAAGGCGCTGCAGGTCGAGCCGTATGCATGCATGCTGCGCAAGGATGATCCCGCGTTCAAGCAAGTGGTCGACGATGCGCTGGCCGGCCTGATGGAATCAGGCGAGTTCGCGCGCATCTACGACAAGTGGTTCATGCAGCCGATACCGCCACGCGGCCGCAGCCTGAACCTGCCGATGAGCCGCGAACTGCGCGAGAACCTGCGCGTGCGTTCCGACCGGCCCGCCAGTTGAACCGGAGGAGAGCGCATGAACCTCGACTGGCAAATTTTATGCAAGAGCACCACCGGCCCGGCGCAACTGCCCGGGTGCTTCGGCCACGGCGGCGAGACCAGCTATCTGCAATGGCTGTTGTCGGCCTGGGGCTGGACCGCGACGGTGGCCGCCTGCGGCTTCCTGCTGGCGCTGCTGTTCGGTATTGCCGTGGGCATGGCGCGCACGACAGCGACGATGACGACGCTGCGCGGCCGTCATCTGTGGGCGGGCTTCGCGATGGGCTGGACCGAGCTGTTCCGCAATATTCCGCTGCTGGTGCAGATCTTCGTCTGGTATCACGTGCTGCCGTATTTCATGCCGGCGCTCAAGGCCTTGCCGGCCTGGCTGCTGGCGTCCGCCGCGCTCGGCCTGTTCACGTCGGCGCGCATCGCGGAACAGGTGAGGGCGGCGTTGCAGGCGCTGCCGCGCGGGCAGATGCAGGCGGCACAGGCGCTCGGCCTGCGCACCGTGCAGGCGTACCGGCGAGTGCTGCTGCCGGTCGCGCTGAGGCAGATGCTGCCCACCCTGACGTCGGAGGCGATGAATGCAGTGAAAAATTCCTCCGTCGCGTTCGCGGTCGGCATCGCCGAGCTGACGCAGTTCGCATTGCAGGCGCAGGAAGAAACCGCGCGTGGTGTTGAAGTCTATCTGGCCGTGACCTTGTTGTATGCAGTGACCGCGCTGGCGGTCAACCGCGCGCTGGCCATGATCGAGGCACGCGTTCGCGTGCCGGGCACGTATCAGGCGGAGCCAGTGTGATGGATCTCGATCTCGATTTCTACAGCTGGGACCTGATCGGCCGCTACCTGCTCGAAGGCGCGGCATTCAGCCTGCAGCTGACGGTGGTGGCGACCATCGGCGGCATCCTGCTCGGCAGCGTACTGGCAGTGATGCGAACGTCCGGCTCGCGCTGGCTGGCGTTGCCGGCCGCTGCTTATGTAAACACCATGCGCTCGGTGCCGCTGGTGATGGTGATCCTGTGGTTCTTTCTGTTGATGCCTTTCCTGCTGGGGCGCTCGATCGGCGCCGAGCTGTCGGCCTATGTGACTTTCGTCGCATTCGAGGCGGCCTTTTTCTGCGAGATCGTGCGCGCTGGCATGCAGGCCGTGCCGCGCGGGCAGTGGCAGGCCGGGATGGCGCTGGGACTCAGCCCGGCGCAGAACCTCACGCGCGTGGTCTTGCCGCAGGCGATGCGCAACATGCTGCCGGTGCTGCTGACGCAGGTGATCGTGTTGTTCCAGGATACGTCGCTGGTCTATGCGATCGGTGCATATGACATGCTGAAAGGCTTCGATGTCGCTGGCAAGATACTGGGCCGACCGATCGAAGCCTACATCGGCGCTGCGGTCGTGTATTTCGTGCTGTGCCTGTTGCTGTCGCGACTGGCGGCGCGCATGCAGCGCAAAGTGGCCATTGTTCGCTGATACTGGCTTGCCGCAAAAGGAAAACCTCATGATCTCGATGAAAAACCTGTCCAAGTGGTATGGCAGCTTCCAGGTGCTGGACAGCTGCACGACCGAGCTTGCGAAAGGCGAGGTCGTCGTCGTTTGCGGCCCGTCGGGCTCAGGCAAGTCGACGCTGATCAAGACCGTGAATGCGCTCGAGCCTTTCCAGCAAGGCGAGCTGTGGGTCGATGGCATGCCCGTGCACGACAAGGCGACATCATTGCCGGCACTGCGTGCGCGTGTCGGCATGGTGTTCCAGCACTTCGAGCTATTCCCGCACCTGAGCGTGATGGACAACCTGACGCTGGCACAGGTGCAGGTATTGAAGCGCGACGCGTCCGAGGCGATCAGGCGCGGTGCGGCCTTGCTGGAGCGTGTCGGGCTTGCTGCGCAGCGAGATAAATTCCCTGCGCAGCTGTCGGGCGGTCAGCAGCAGCGCGTCGCGATCGCGCGCGCGCTGGCGATGGATCCGGTGGTGATGCTGTTCGATGAGCCGACCTCGGCGCTGGACCCGGAAATGGTGGGCGAGGTGCTGGAGGTGATGGTACAGCTGGCCAATGAGGGGATGACGATGATGTGCGTCACGCATGAGATGGGCTTTGCGCGCCGCGTGGCCGATCGCGTGATCTTCATGGACCAGGGGCGCATCATCGAGGATTGCCGCAGCGAGGAATTCTTCGGCAATGTGCCGGCGCGGGCGCCACGTGCGCAGGAGTTCCTGTCGCGGGTGCTGGCGCATTAAATAAATCCGGATACCGGCAGTATTCGGAGTCAGATGGGTCCCTCCTTCGGAGCCACGTCATGGCTTGCAAGCCATGACGCTTCGGCGAGCACGGCGCATACGCCGCGCAATCCTCGCCTCACCCTTCGCTGGGACGACGATGTTTGAGGGGGGCCCCCAAATCGTCATCCCAGCGAAAGCAGGGATCCGTAGGCAAACCTGCTGATCAGATCTCGATCTTGGTCCCCAGCTCCACCACACGGTTCGGCGGGATCTTGAAGAAGTCCGAGGGCTTGGCCGCGTTCTGCATCATCCATGCGAACAGGCGCTCGCGCCAGATCGCCATGCCGGGCAGGTTGCTCGGCACCACGGTGTCGCGCGCGAGGAAGAACGAGGTGTCGGACAGCTCCAGCTTCAGCCCATGCTTCTGCTCGAGCAGCGTCAGCACCTGGTTGATGTCCGGCGTTTCCTTGAAGCCGTGCACCGCGCGCACCACATAGCAATTGCCGCCAAGCTCGCTGATGGTCAGCCGCTCTTCATCGCGCACATAGGGCACGTCCCAGATCGACAGCTTCAGGAACACGACGCGCTCATGCAGCACGCGATTGTGCTTCAGGTTGTGCAGCAGCGCGACCGGCACAAAGTCGATATGCGCAGTCAGGAACACGGCCGTGCCTTCGACCCGGTGCGGCGGATGCGCGAGCAGCGCCTGCACGAAATCCGGCAGCCGGATCGAGTCGCTGACGACGCGCTCGCGCAGCAGGCGGCGACCCTTGTACCAGGTGGTCAGCATCACGAAGCAGATCGCGCCCAGCATCATCGGATACCAGCCGCCGTCTTTCACCTTGATCAGGTTCGCGGTCCAGAACGAGAAGTCGACCACGAAGAACAACAGCACCATGCTGGCCACGACCACGGTCTTCATCTTCCACTCGTTCGACATCACGACCGCCAGCAAGCTGGTGGTGATCAGCATGGTGGTCGTCACCGAAATGCCGTAGGCCGCAGCCAGGTTGCCGGATTCCTTGAACTGGATCACGGTGAAGATCACCAGCGCCAGCAGCACCCAGTTCACCATCGGCATGTAGATCTGGCCACGCTCGGTATCAGACGTGTGCAGGATCTGCATGCGTGGCAGGAAGCCGAGCAGGATGCCCTGGTTGGCCAGCGAGAAAGCGCCCGAGATCACGGCCTGCGACGCGATCACGGTCGCAATGGTGGCCATGCCGATCATGGGCCACAGCGCCCAGTCCGGCAGCATCAGGAAGAAGGGGTTGCTCGCTGCTTCTGGGTTGGCCAGCATCAGCGCGCCCTGACCGAAGTAATTGATCATCAGCGCCGGCAGCGCAACCAGCAGCCAGGCCAGACGCACCGGGCGACGGCCGAAGTGGCCCATGTCGAGGTAGAGCGCTTCGACGCCCGTCACCACCAGCACCACCGAGCCCATCACAATGTAGGCTTGCAGCGTATGCTCGCTGATGAAGGCGGCCGCGTACAAGGGGTTCACCGCGGTCAGGATCTCCGGGTTCTTGAGCACGCTGGCAATGCCGAAGCCGGCCAGTGACGAGAACCAGACCACCATGATAGGGCCGAAGAAACGGCCGACGGCAGCGGTACCGTAGCGCTGGATCATGAACAGCGCCACCACGATCACCAGCGTGATCGGGATCACGTAGCGTTTCAGGTCGGGCTGGATCACCTCGAGGCCCTCGACCGCCGACAGCACCGAGATCGCCGGCGTGATGACCGATTCACCCAGCAGCATGCACGCACCCAGCGCACCGAGCATCAACAGCACGATGTAGTGGCGCTTGTCGGAGCGCGCCGAGCGCAGTGCCAGCGCCATCAGCGACAGCACGCCCCCTTCGCCGTTGTTGTCGGCACGGAGCACGAAGGCGACGTATTTCAGCGTGACCACCACCAGCAGCGCCCAGAAGATCATCGACAGGATGCCGAGCACCGCACCATGCGAGTACGGAATGCCATGCTCGGGGCTGAAGCATTCTTTCAGCGCATACAGCGGGCTGGTACCGATGTCGCCGAACACGATGCCGACCGCGGCCAGCACGAGTGCGCCGGTGGACGCATGCGCATGGCCGTCGATGCCGGTCACGCTGACCGGGCGCATCACTGACGATTGCGAAAATTCTGGGTTGCTGATCGACACGTTGGAGGTCCTGGAGAAGGTGAGGGCGAAATATCAGGTCAGCAGGTCAGCGGCAGGTTCAGCCGGGCGCACCGTTGGCTGGCTGCGATCGGTTTGGAAAGTCCTGACCGGCTTCGGTTCACTGTTCAACTCACTGCGCTTGCAGCGATCGGCTGACGACAACGGCGCCGCGCAGCTTGCCCACGCTGTAGCCGACGGCCTGGTCGTCCGGATACTCGATGCGGATTTTTTCAGCCAGCGGTGCCGGGATGTCGTCCTTGCTGCCGTGGCAGGTCACGCACTGAGGCTGTACTGCAATCGCCCGCGCATACCGCAGCTCCGGCTTGCCATCCGCGCCCGGTGCCACGCTCCAGTGCTCGATGTCGGCCGGCTTCTCGCCGTTGGCGATGCGTTGTTCGAAATCGGCGAGTGCTGCTTTCTGCCAGTCGTTCGGCACGCCCATTTTCGGATTCCGCACGCGAGTGCCGACCCGCGTTACCTGCGCCTGGTGCTTCGCCGACAAGTCTTTTGCGATCGCCGGCGCGACTTCCTTGCACACGCTGACGGCAGCGATTGGGCCATCCGTCGCCATCGCGCCCTTCAGTTTGGCGCCGAGCTGGTTCAACAAATCGTTGGCAATGCCGCGTGTGGACTGCGCGAGCGCGGCGTCCACACCGTCCGGCAGCGATTGCGCGTGCGCGCCGGGCGCAGCCAGTGCGGTGGCGAGCGTGATGCCCAGCACAACCGGGAGCGCACCGCCGCAGATGGCAGAGCGAAGAGAGCCGCTGCGCGCGAACGGCGATTTGCTGCGTTTCAGGTTCGACATGGTGTGCTCCATGACTGTTGGTTGTTGTCTCTTGCCTGCTGGCTGTGGCCCGCCTTTCAGCGGCAGTCCAGCTGGCTGCGTGTCACGCGCCTCAATGCATACATCTCGTTCTCGGCGGCGATGCTTGCCTCTCTCAGCAGCGGCTCGCCATCATCCTTGCGCGCGATGACCCACGTGACCTCCTGCGCGCACAGCGCTGATTTCAGCTCGGCCACTGGTCGCAGCACCTGCTTGCCGGTGTCGGGATCGAACTCGGTAGCGTCGATCAGCTCGCGCGGCCAGCTGTCTTGTGCGGCCAGCGCCGGATCTTCCCATGCATGATAAACCGGCAGCGGCTGGGCCAGCTGCGCATAGATCGGGAAATCGAAACGGTACAGCCGCAACGACAGCAGCCCATCGCCCGGCCGGGCCTGTTCCCGCCAGGCGGCGGCCAGGGCTTTGGAAGACACGGTCTCGGCGCGGCTGATCAGTACCACGGCCACCACGCACAGCAGCGCCGCGCCGACCGTGATCGCCAGCCGCAGCCCGCGCCGCTGCCAGCCGGCCACCGCTTCGCCGGCCAGTGCGGCCAGCGCCGGCACCACCGGCAGCACATAGCCGATCAGCTTCGACGCGGGCAGCGAGAAGAAGCCGACGATCACCACGACCCAGGTCCACAGCAATACGCGTACCGCGCGATGCGACAGATCGCGCGCACTGCCGACGCGGGTGCGGGTAAACAGCGCTATCGTCCACGGCAGGCACAATGCGCCGAGCGCGGCCGGATAGAACCAGAACGGCTGGTTGTTGTTGAAGCCCTTCTGCGAGAAGCGCTCGAAGTGCTGGTGGATGAAAAAATAATCAAAGAACTCGGGGAACTTCAGCTGCATCAGCACGAACCAGGGCAGCGCAATCGCCAGAAACAGCAGCGGCGCCGGCCACCAGAACAGCCGCAGCAGCCACAGCGGCTGCCGGATCAGCAGCAGCCAGAAGAAGATCACGCCCGACGGCAGCACGATGCCGATCAGCCCTTTGGACAGCAGGCCCAGTGCCATGCAGGCCCAGGCCAGCAGCAGCGATGTGCGCCAGCGCAGGCCGGCGTCGCGTGACAGCAGCGCATCGGCCGCAAAGGCAATCGCACCCGTGATGAAACCGGCCACCAGCATGTCATGGTTTGCATACTGCGCGCCGCCATAGAACAAGGGCAGGGTGGCGACAATGGCCAGGCCCCATAGCGCGGCCTCGGCAGAGACCCAGCGCAGCATCAGGCGCCAGACCGCGCCGGCGGCCAGCAGCGCGCCGATCAGCGATGCGATGCGTACCGACCATTCGCTGAAGCCGAACAGCTTGATCGCTATCGCGGTCAGCCAGTAAAACATCGGCGGCTTGTGGAAATAGGGCAGGCCGTCCAGCGTCGGCGTGAGCCACTGGCCGGAGCGCACCATCTCCCACGCAACGCCGGCATAGCGGCCCTCATCGGGCAGCGCCAGCGGGCGTACCCAGATCGTGGTCAGCAGCCAGGCCAGCAAGGCCAGGCCGAGCCACAGGCTGCGGCCGGTGCCGACATGATGGGAGCGAAGCGGGAAGTTTCCACTGGCGCCTGCGTTGAATTCCGCGCCGGGAGGGAGCTGCTGCATGGATGACAAGTCGGTGGTTAGCGTAAAGGCAAAAAGGCCACTGACGCCGCTCGGACACCTGTAGCTCCGGCGCGATTATAGCCCCGCAGGACCCGGTATTGCGTCCTTGCACGGGGACAGCGTGCAGCCGGTAAAATCTGGTGGTAGCTTGTCGTCAGGGTGCCCGCTTGTCGGCGGCACCACGAACCGGGAGGGGGCATGTCCGCAGCAACCATCGAACGCGTCTGGCAGCAGCCGGCGAGCTCACACAGTCTGGCCCGGCATTGGCTGGCGGTGCTCGCTTGCGCGCTGGCCGTCACGGCAGGGGCGGGTGCTGCCCATGCTGGCGGTACGCTGGCCGGCAGCGGCAACAATGCGTGCGACTCCTATCTGGCCTCCGATGAGGATGCGAAGCTCGCCAGCGACAGCTGGGTGCTCGGTTTCCTCAGTTCCGCCAACCTCAGGGCGCGCAATATCGACCTGCTGGCCAATCAGTCGAACGGCATCATCATCGATGCACTCGAAAGCTACTGCGAAACCCATCCCGACGCGCTGATCGCCGATGCCGCCGTCGAACTGCTCCGGTCGCTGGCAGACAGCGCCGGCAGTGAATGCACCGGACCGGCCACCACACCGCAGCGCGGCAAGCTGAGCATCTGCCATACCGCCGGTGCGGTCGACAGCCATCCCGAACCGGCCGGATTCAGCGTGACTGTTCCCGGCGTGGAATGAATGCTTCCGCCGGCGACAGAAACGCTTCCCGGTGGAAACAATAATTGCACATTGTCAGACCTGCGACAAACCTGTTCCAAATACAACATGGGCAGCCGGTCATCGCATGGGTCGCATGGGATAATTTTGGCTCGATCGCTACAAGAATGCGGGTGACTGCATGAAAGCCTTGTCTGCCACGCCCACCGATGGGTATGACCCGGGACGCCTGTTCAATGCCTTGCGCGGGCAGCTGAAGGTGCGCAGCGATGTTGCGCTGGCGCGCAAGCTGGAAGTGCCGGGTGCGCTGGTGCGGCTGGTGCGCATGGGCGAGATTCCTGTCACGCCCGAGCTGCTGATACGTATGGAGGAGGTCAGCGGCTGGAGCGGCCGCCAGTTGCGCGACCTGATGGGCGACCGTCGCCGCAAGTTCCGCTTCGATGAGGTGCGCGATCCAGCCTTCGGCGACATCATCTCCGAGATTTACGCCTCTGCCGACGACAAGAAATTCTGGTGAAATGGAAGTCACCTGCCTCTGCCGACGGGCAGAGATGGCGGGTCCCGGTACTGCCCAAATCCCCCTTCGGCAATTCAAAATTGCCCGCCTGCCGGTGGCACCGGACAATACGGGCTCGATAAGTCCGTCTGCCAGACGGGCGTTTGCCTTTTTGACCGAGCGCCGCCGAACCTGTCTGACCACCCCTCATGAGCCAGATCGATACCGAGCACCTGAAGCAGTGGGCCGGCCGCAGCGAGTCGGCGCATGACCTGATCTCGCCGGTCGCCGCCAATGCGCTGGCCGCGACGCTGAACCGTGATGAGCTGCTGGTGGCTGGCGATGCGCTGCCGCCGCTTTGGCACTGGATTTATTTCTGGTCGGTGGCGCCGATGTCCGGGCTGGGTCAGGACGGGCATCCGAGGCGCGGTGGTTTCCTGCCGCCGGTACCGCTGCCGCGCCGCATGTGGGCGGGCGGGCGGCTGCGCTTCGATGCGCCGCTGTTGCTGGGAGCGCAGGCCGACAAGACCTCCACCATTCTCGATGTGAACGTGAAGCAGGGCAGCAGCGGCCCGCTGGCCTTCGTGACAGTCGCCCATACGATCGCGCAGCATGGCCAGCCCTGCATCCATGAAGAGCATGACATCGTCTACCGTGAAATGGCCGCCAACGCCTCGGGCAACAAGCCCTCGGCGGGCAAGCCGGCGCCGACGGATGCACAATGGACCCGAACCATCGACCCCGACCCGGTGCTGCTGTTCCGCTACTCCGCGCTGACCTTCAACGGTCACCGCATCCATTACGATCGCAGCTATGCCACCGGCGTCGAGGGCTACGGCGGACTGATCGTGCACGGCCCGCTGGTCGCGACCCTGCTGGTCGACCTGCTGCGCCGCGAACTGCCACAGCGATTGCTGAAGACCTTCAGCTTCCGCGCTGTCAGCCCCTTGTTCGACATCGAGCGCTTCAGCCTGCATGGCAAGCTGTCCGACGATGGCCGCCTTGCCACGCTATGGGCCGCGAATGCGCGCGGCGAGCTGGCGATACAGGCCGAGGCGACGCTGGACTGACACCCCGTAACATTGCTTGAAGTAACAGGAAGGAAATCATCATGCGTCCATTGGACGGCATTACCGTTATCACGCTCGAACATGCGATCGCTGCACCGTTCTGCACGCGCCAGCTGGCCGATCTCGGCGCTCGCGTGATCAAGGTCGAGCGCCCCGGCGTCGGCGACTTCGCGCGGGCGTATGACAAGCGGGTCGACGGCCTCGCTTCGCATTTCGTCTGGACCAACCGATCGAAGGAAAGCCTGACGCTGGACGTCAAGCATGACGAGGCCAAGGTCATCCTCGAGCGCCTGCTGGCAAAGGCCGATGTGCTGGTGCAGAACCTGGCACCCGGCGCTGCCGCACGTCTGGGCTTGTCGCACGAAGCGCTGAAGGACCGCTTCCCGCAGCTGATCGTCTGCGACATCTCGGGCTATGGCGCCGACGGCCCATACCGAGACAAGAAGGCCTATGACTTGCTGATCCAGAGCGAGTCCGGCTTCCTGTCCGTGACCGGTACCAAAGATGAACCGGCCAAGGCAGGTGCATCGATCGCCGACATCGCTGCCGGCATGTATGCGTACACCAATATCCTCGCTGCGCTGATACAGCGCGGCCGCACCGGCAAGGGCTGCAGCCTGGACATCTCGATGCTGGAGGCGATGGCCGAGTGGATGAGCTTCCCGCTGTACTACGCGTACAAGGGCGCGACGCCACCGGTGCGTGCCGGCGCCGCGCACGCGACCATTTATCCGTACGGCCCTTTCCCGGCCGGCGATGGCAAGACCGTGATGCTGGGCCTGCAGAACGAGCGCGAGTGGGTGGTGTTCTGCGACAAGGTGCTGCAGCAGCCCGCGCTGGCCAGCGACCCGCGCTTTGCCTCCGCCGACAAGCGCAGCGATGCGCGCAAGGAGCTGTACGGGATCATCGTGCAAGCGTTTGCGTCGATGACGGCCGAGCAGGTGATCGCGCGCCTCGACGATGCACAGATCGCGAATGCACGCCTGAATGACATGCACGAGCTGTGGGACCACGCACAGCTGCGCGCGCGGCAGCGCTGGATCGAGGTGGCGACACCGGTCGGCCCGGTGCCGGCGATGCTGCCGCCGGGTGCGGCCAGCGGCTGGCAGCCAAGGATGGATGCGATACCGGCGCTCGGCCAGAATACGGACGCCATCCTCGGCGAGCTCGGCTATGCAAAAGATGCGGTCGAGCGCCTGCGCGCCGAAAAAGCGATCTGACCGGAGGCGACATGTCGAGCCTGAATCATCAAACCCGCAGCACGGCCGCGCCGGTGTCCTATCTGTTCGTGCCGGGCAATCGCCCGGAACGTTTCGACAAGGCGCTGGCTGCCGGCGCCGACTGCGTGATCGTCGACCTTGAAGATGCGGTGCCGCCGTCTGAAAAGGAACTGGCGCGCGCGGCCGTGATGGGATGGCTGTCGGCCGACAAGCCGGTCGCGCTGCGCATCAACAGCGGTGACTCGCCCTGGTTCACCGATGACCTTGGCTTGTGTGCGCTGCCCGGCGTGGCGGCGGTCGTGGTGCCGAAGGCGGCCGACCCGGGCGACATCGAGCGCGTGCTCAGCAGCGGCGCGCGCTCGGTGCTGGCACTGATCGAGAGCGCGCAGGGCATCGCGCAGGCATCGATGATCGCGGCCATGCAGGGCGTGGACCGGCTGATGTTCGGGCACATCGATTTTTCGGTCGACCTCGGCATCGAAGGCGATGAGCGCGAGCTGGACTACTTCCGTTCGCAGCTGGTGCTGGCGTCAAGGCTGGCCGGCATTGCCGCACCGGTCGATGGCGTGACCACCGCGCTGGATGACGACGCCGTGCTGCGCGCCGAGACCTTGCGCGGCAAGCGCTTCGGATTCGGCGGCAAACTGTGCATCCATCCGAAGCAACTGGCCGCGGTGCATGCGTCTTTCATGCCGACCGATGCCGAAGTCGCGTGGGCCACGCGCGTGCTGGATGCGGCGGCCGCTGCCAAGGGTGCGGCAGTGGCAGTGGACGGCAAGATGGTCGACCTGCCGGTGATGATCAAGGCCGAGCGCATTCTGCAGCAGGCAACGCGTCAGCGAGGCAACTGAACCGTTCGTCATGGTGCCGTGAGCATTCGGGCGCTGCATTCGTAAAAAAAGGCCAGACCCGACACTGCCGGATCTGGCCTTTGTCAATGCAGCGCCGGTCGGAGCGTCCGGTCGCTGCGCCCCACCAGAGAGCTTGTCAGCTGCCGGTCGCGGTCGGCTTGTCGAGGTTCAGCCCGAGGTGCGACGCAATCTCACGCATCTGTTGCGGCGTCTTCGTGCCTTCGTACAGCTCGCACAGCGCGGTGTAGCAGATCCATTTCGCATCGACCTCGAAGAAGTCGCGCAAGGCTGCGCGCGTGTCGCTGCGGCCGAAGCCGTCGGTACCGAGCGTGATGTAGGGCGCGTCGATGTAGGCGCGTATGCTCTCCGGCACTGCGCGCACATAGTCCGACACCGCCAGCACCGGCGCGATGCTGCCATGCAGTTGCTGCGCGACCCAGGGCATCGCATCGCCTTGCTGCAGACGTCGCGCGCGCTCGCAGGCCATGCCATCGCGCGCCAGTTCGGAGAAACTGGTCACGCTCCAGACCTCGGCCTTGATGCCGTAAATGCCTTCGAGCAGGTGGGCCGCGGCGATCGCTTCCTTCAGCAGGGGGCCGGATCCGAGCAGGCGAATCGCCGGTGCCTCGCAGGGCAGCACACAGTGCATGCCACGCAGGATGCCCTCGCGCGTGTCGGCGCGCGTGTCGACCGGCATGCTGGGCTGCGGCTCGTTCTCATTGGTGACGGTGATGTAATAGAACACGTCTTGATGCTGCTGCAGCATGCGCCGCATGCCATCATCGACGATCACTGCCAGTTCGTAGGCGTAAGCCGGATCATACGAGCGGCAGTTCGGAATCGTCGCAGCAACCAGATGGCTGCTGCCATCCTGGTGCTGCAAACCTTCGCCGCCCAATGTCGTGCGACCGGAAGTCGCGCCGATCAGGAAGCCGCGCGCGCGCTGATCTGCCGCTGCCCAGATCAGGTCGCCAATGCGCTGGAACCCGAACATCGAGTAGTAGATGTAGAAGGGCAGCATCGGCAAGCCATTGACCGCATAGCTGGTGGCGGCCGATG
>JACCDI010841816.1_pt1 | contig 49360 bp, 47 predicted proteins | sample 7442791 | NCBI WGS metagenome assembly JACCDI01 (sample SAMN15323434, study PRJNA562643) | freshwater metagenome | isolation source: river surface water | place: USA:Blue River Watershed | collected 2017-08-15 | reverse complement strand
TCACCGCAAGTTCTATGACGAGTACAACGCCGTGCTCGACATGGACGCCGATTACTACCTGGAAACCATCCGCACCGTGTTCCAGGATTTCAAACTCGTCAACGGCACCTGGGATGTCCGCTCAGAGACCGGGCAGATTGAGCGCGTACGCCCGCAAGACATCACCACCACCGCCCTGCTGACCGTGGAGGGTGAGCTCGACGACATCTCTGGCTCAGGCCAGACCGAAGCCGCACACAAGCTGTGCACCAACATCACCCGCCACGACTCACACCATCTCGAGGTGAAGGGCGCGGGCCATTACGGTATCTTCAGCGGTCGTCGCTGGCGCGAAGTGGTGTACCCGCACGTCTGTGAATTCATCCTTCGCCACCCTCACGGTGCGATGGCCGCTCCAAGCGGCGCAAAGCGTCGCGGTACCGCAGCCCGCAAGACGTCCGCGGCCACCAAGCCCCGCACGACTCGTCGCACCTGAGTCAGGCTGGCAACAAGCCCGAGTCCAGCTTGAGTCTCGAGCAAGACCTGCTCAACGCCCTGCCACAAACGCAGTGCACGCGTTGTGGCTACCCGGATTGCGCCGGCTACGCCCGTGCGATCGCCCAGGGTGAAGCCCCCATCAACCAATGTCCGCCCGGCGGTCAGGCTGGCATCGAGCGCCTGGCGGCGCTGACGGGTCAGCCTGCCCTGCCGCTGAACGCAGAGCACGGCGTGGAAGCCCCGCGCACGGTGGTCTGGATCGACGAGAACTGGTGCATTGGTTGCACTTTGTGCATCGAGGCCTGCCCGACCGATGCCATCGTGGGCACACACAAGCGCATGCACACCGTGATCGAGCCGTATTGCACGGGGTGCGAGTTGTGCCTGCCCGTCTGTCCGGTGGATTGCATCCTGGTCGAGAACGCCAGCGGCGACGACACCGGCTGGAAAGCCTGGTCTGGCGAGCAAGCCGATCTGGCCCGTTCAAGGTATGCGCAACGACAGCAGCGACTCGTGCGTGCACAGGCAGAGCATCAGAGTCAACAGGCAGCGAAGGCGCGCAACAAGCTGGCGCATCTGAATGAACTCACGCACACCGACCCGCAAGACCAGGCGGGCATCGACCGCAAACGCGCCATCATCGAAGCGGCGCTGGCTCGGGCCAAGGCTCGCCTTGGCTGATGAACGCTTCACCCATCATGTCATGATGATGGGAATCATGGTGAGTCCCATTCAAGGCGCGAGGCCCGGCCCATGACCGGGGTCAGGCACACCCCCTAAAACAGAGGTTGCGTCAGGATCAGCCAGCGGCCAGTGCCGTGAACGCCTTGACCACCTCGGGCGGTGCCTGCACCAACTCTATCAGGACTCCCTCGCCACCGATGGGCAATTCCTCGCTAGCTTTAGGGTGGACAAAGCAGATATCAAAACCTGCCGCGCCCTTGCGGATACCTCCTGGCGCAAACCGCACCCCCTGCTCACCCAGCCAGGTGACGGCCGTGGGCAGGTCGTCGATCCACAGACCAATGTGGTTGAGCGGCGTGGTGTGCACGGCGGGTTTCTTCTCGGGGTCGAGGGGCTGCATGAGATCCACTTCGACCTTGAACGGGCCGGTGCCAATGGCGCAGATGTCCTCGTCGACGTTTTCGCGCTCGCTCTTGAAGGTCCCCGTGACCTCCAGACCCAACAGATCCACCCAGAGTTTTTGCAGTCGGTGCTTGTCCAGGCCGCCAATGGCGATCTGTTGAATACCCAGTACCTTGAAGGGACGGTTCATCGCAGGCCTCACTCGAACTCGACAATGACTTGGTCCACGGCCAGCGACTCGCCCTTGGACGCCAACACCTTCTTGACCACCCCATCTTGAGCGGCAAACAGCGCATTTTCCATTTTCATCGCCTCGATGACGGCCACGCGCTCACCCGCTTGCACTTTCTGGCCCACCTGCACCGACACTTCCGCCAGCAAGCCCGGCATGGGCGAGAGGACGAAGCGGCTCAAATCCGGCGGCGCCTTGTAGGGCATGAGGCGATGCAACTCGGCCAAGCGGGGCGACATCACCAGCGCTTCGATGCGCGTGCCATTGTGTTGCACTTGCAGGGCCAACGGATTTTTGAACGTGCCACGCTCCACCTGCGCGATGAAGGGTTGTCCATTGACCGTGCCACGGATGCAGATGTCGTTCAAACGTGAATGACTCTCCAGGGCATAGGTATTGCCATTGACCTTGACCACCGCCACGCCCGGCCTGGACGTGGATTCATCCACATGCACCGGCACGTAGCGGTGCTGACCTTCAGCGCCCAACTCCACCACCACCGCTTCGGTGGCCACTTTCACGTCGTAACCCGGCAACTGGCCGCTCATGCCTGCGGCACGCTCACGCGACTTGCGGCGCACGAAGGCTGCCAGCGCCAACAGAAAGTCAGCGTCATCGTGCGGCACGTCTTCGGCGCGAAAACCTTTGCTGTAATGCTCGGCAATGAATCCCGTGTTGAATTGCCCACTCACAAACTGGGGATGCGCCAGCAGTGCGGCCTGGAACGGGATGTTGGAACTGATGCCACGGATGACAAAGCCGTTGAGCGCCTCGCGCATTTTTGCGATGGCTTCGTGTCGGTCTTTGCCGTGGACGATGAGCTTGGCAATCATCGAGTCATAGAACATCGGGATCTCGCCCCCCTCCTGCACGCCCGTGTCCACGCGCACCCCCAACAAGTTGCCCGTGTCACCCTGGGTCATGGAGGTCGCCGGGGTCTGGAAGCGTACCAAACGGCCTGTCGAGGGCAGGAAGTTGCGGAACGGGTCTTCCGCGTTGATGCGGCACTCGATGGCCCAGCCGTTGCGCTTGACATCGGCTTGTGCGAATGTCAGTTTTTCACCTGCGGCGACACGGATCATCTGTTCCACCAGGTCCAAACCGGTGATGCACTCGGTCACCGGGTGCTCCACCTGCAGGCGGGTGTTCATTTCCAGAAAGTAGAAGTCCTGGTCCTTGCCCACCACAAATTCCACCGTGCCGGCAGACTGGTATTTCACTGCCTTGGCCAGCGCCACGGCTTGCTCGCCCATGGCCTTGCGGGTGGCTTCGCTGATGAAGGGGGACGGCGCCTCTTCGATGACCTTCTGGTGACGGCGCTGAATGGAGCACTCACGTTCGTTGAGATACAGCACGTTGCCGTGGCTGTCGCCCAGAATCTGGATTTCGATGTGGCGCGGCTCCAGCACGTATTTTTCAATGAACACCCGGTCATCGCCAAAGCTGTTGCGCGCTTCGTTGCGGCAAGAGGTGAAGCCTTCAAACGCCTCCTTGTCGCTGAAGGCCACGCGCAGACCCTTGCCACCACCCCCCGCCGAAGCCTTGATCATGACGGGGTAGCCAATGCCCTTGGCAATCTCAACGGCCTTTTCCGCCGTTTCGATGGCGTCGTTGTAGCCCGGGATGGTGTTGACCTGGGCTTCATTGGCCAGTTTCTTGGAGGCGATCTTGTCGCCCATGGCGGCGATGGAGTGCGCCTTGGGACCAATAAAGGCAATGCCTTCTTGTTCGCAGCGCGCTGCAAACTCTTCGTTTTCGGAGAGGAAGCCGTAGCCAGGGTGAACCGCTTCGGCACCGGTGGCCTTGCAGGCCGCAATGATTTTGTCGGCTACCAGGTAGGACTCGCGAGACGGTGCAGGGCCAATCAACACGGCCTCGTCGGCGAGTTGCACATGACGAGCCTCCTTGTCCGCCTCGGAGTAGACCGCGACGGTGGCGATGCCCATCTTGCGGGCGGTGGCGATGACGCGGCAAGCGATTTCACCCCGATTGGCGATCAGTATCTTCTTAAACATGAGCACTCTCCATCGGGATGAAATCGCTTGTGTGCGCTTCGCGCACCACGCAATTTAGCTTCGCTGCTGCGCCGCTACGCGGCTGGTCACCCCGATTGGCGATCAATATCTTTTTAAACATGGTGGTGTCCTCTCGGCTCACAGCGGGATGTTCCCGTGCTTGCGCCAGGGGTTCTCGATTTTTTTATCTTTCAACATCATCAGGGAGCGGCAGATACGCTTGCGCGTCTCGCGCGGTTGGATGACGTCGTCAATGTAGCCGCGTGCGCCGGCCACAAAGGGATTGGCAAAGCGAGCCTTGTATTCGGCCTCGCGCGCCGCGAGTTTTTCGGGGTCGTTCTTGTCTTCGCGGAAGATGATTTCCACCGCCCCTTTGGCGCCCATCACCGCAATTTCAGCATTGGGCCAAGCGAAGTTGACATCGCCGCGCAAATGCTTGGAAGCCATCACATCATAAGCGCCGCCATAGGCCTTGCGGGTGATGACGGTGATCTTGGGCACGGTGCACTCGGCGTAGGCATACAACAGCTTGGCACCATGCTTGATGATGCCGCCATATTCCTGCGAGGTACCGGGCATGAAGCCAGGGACGTCCACAAAGGTCACCACCGGGATGTTGAACGCGTCGCAAAAGCGCACAAAACGAGCGGCCTTGATAGAGCTCTTGATGTCCAGACAACCGGCCAGCACGAGCGGTTGGTTGGCCACGATGCCCACCGTCTGACCGCCCATGCGGGCAAAGCCAATCAAGATGTTCTTGGCGTACTCGGGTTGCAATTCGAAGAAGTCGCCGTCGTCCACCGTCTTGGCGATCAGCTCCTTCATGTCGTAGGGCTTGTTGGGGTTCTCGGGCACCAGGGTGTCCAGGCTCAGGTCGGCACGGTCGGTTGGGTCACCACTGGGGCGAGCCGGTGCTTTTTCGCGGTTGTTGAGTGGCAGGTAGTTGTAGAGGCGCCGCAGCATGAGCAGCGCTTCCACGTCATTTTCAAAGGCCATGTCAGCCACGCCACTCTTGGTGGTGTGGGTGAGCGCACCGCCCAGCTCTTCAGCCGTGACTTCCTCGTGCGTCACTGTCTTGACCACCTCGGGGCCGGTCACGAACATGTAGGCGCTGTCTTTCACCATGAAGATGAAGTCGGTCATGGCGGGTGAGTACACCGCACCACCGGCCGACGGGCCCATGATCATGCTGATCTGGGGAATGACCCCGCTGGCCATCACGTTGCGCTGGAACACCTCGGCGTAGCCGCCAAGTGAGGCCACGCCTTCTTGGATGCGGGCGCCACCCGAATCGTTCAGGCCAATGACGGGCGCGCCGACCTTCATGGCCTGGTCCATGATCTTGCAGATTTTTTCGGCATGCGCCTCGGACAAGGCGCCGCCAAACACGGTGAAATCCTGGCTGAAGACAAACACGAGACGGCCATTGATCATGCCGTAGCCAGTGACCACCCCATCACCGGGAATCTTGTTGTCCTCCATACCGAAGTCGGTGCAGCGGTGTTCGACAAACATGTCCCACTCTTCGAAGGTACCCTCGTCGAGCAGCACCTCAATACGTTCACGCGCGGTCAGTTTGCCCTTGGCATGCTGCGCAGCGATGCGCTTCTCGCCACCACCCAGACGCGCTGCAGCACGCTTCTGGTCCAGCTGTTCGTTGATGTCTTGCATGGTGATGCTCTCTGTTCTCCAGAAAAAATAGGGTCAACCCGCCGACTGGTAGGCGTCGAGCAGTTGCCTGGCAGCGGTCGAGGCGGCCAATTGACCGCTTCGCACGCGTTCACTCAACTCGGGCAACAAGGCTTGCACACGCGGTTGTGCGCGGAACGTCTGCTTGAGGCCGGATTCAATGCGCTCCCACATCCAGGCCTGGGCCTGGCCTTCTCGACGTTGCGCGAGTTTGCCGTTGGCCGTTTGCAGGCGTCTGAATTCACCCACTGCCGCCCAGAAGGCGTCGACGCCCTGCCCCAGCAAGGCGCTGATCTTCACCACCTGAGGGTGCCAGAGTGACTCGTCGTGGTGGGCATGATCGGGGTTGCCATGCAGCCCCAGTAAGCGCAGGGCACTGGTGATCTGCGCTTCGGCGCGCGTGGCCGCGGCGGGGTCGATGTCGGCCTTGTTGATCACCACCAGATCGGCGAGTTCCATCACACCCTTCTTGATGGCCTGCAAATCGTCCCCCGCGTTGGGCAATTGCATCAGGCAGAACATGTCGGTCATGTTGGCGACCGCTGTTTCGCTTTGGCCCACACCCACGGTTTCCACGATCACCACGTCGTAGCCGGCGGCTTCACAGACCAGCATGGCCTCACGGGTTTTCTCGGCCACTCCGCCCAGTGTGCCGCTGGACGGGCTGGGCCGGATATACGCTTGTGGGTGAACGGACAAATGCTCCATGCGTGTCTTGTCCCCCAAAATGGAACCGCCTGAGAGGGTGGATGAGGGGTCAACAGCCAAGACCGCGACACGATGGCCCTGGCCGATCAGAAACAGCCCCAAGGCTTCGATGAAAGTGGACTTGCCCACGCCCGGCACCCCGCTGATCCCCAGACGAAACGAGCGACCGGTGTGCGGCAGCACGCCCGTCAACAGTTCATCCGCCGACTGGCGGTGATCGGCCCGGGTGGACTCCAGCAAGGTGATGGCCTTGGCCATGGCACGCCGTTGCGCAGTGGCCTCGCCATGCAGCAAGCCTTGCAGGAGTTGGTCAGGTGTCACGCGTCACCAGCGGTTGTTGTGGCGTGGACGTCTCAGCCCACGGCCCGTCTGATTTGCTCCAGCACGTCCTTGGCGCTGGCAGGAATCGGCGTGCCCGGGCCGTAGATGCCCTTGACACCCGACTCGTACAGAAATTCGTAGTCCTGGCGCGGAATCACGCCGCCCACAAACACAATGATGTCATCGGCCCCCTGCTTTTTCAGCTCGGCAATGATGGCCGGCACCAGCGTCTTGTGGCCTGCTGCGAGCGTGGACACCCCCACCGCATGCACATCGTTCTCGATGGCCTGGCGAGCACATTCTTCGGGTGTCTGAAAGAGCGGCCCCATGTCCACATCAAAGCCCAGATCGGCATAGGCAGTGGCCACCACCTTGGCACCCCGGTCATGACCATCCTGGCCGAGCTTGGCGATCATCACGCGCGGACGTCGGCCTTGCTGCTCGGCGAACTGGGCAATCTCGCCCTTGAGTTTGTCCCAGCCTTCGGCAGAGTCATAAGCAGCAGCGTACACACCGGTCACCTTTTGCGTATCGGCGCGGTGGCGCCCGAACACCTGTTCGAGCGCATCGGACACCTCGCCCACGGTGGCGCGCAGGCGGATGGCCCGAATCGACAAATCCAGCAGGTTGCCCTGTCCGCTCTCGGCAGCGGCGGTCAGCGCCTGGAGGGCTGCCTGCACGGCCGCGTTGTCGCGCTGGGCCTTGATGGCTTTCAGGCGGGCGATCTGGCCATCGCGCACCTTCACGTTGTCGACCTCGAGGATGTCCACCGGGTCTTCCTTGGCCAGCTTGTATTTGTTGACGCCGACGATCACATCCTTGCCCGAGTCGATGCGGGCTTGCTTCTCCGCCGCGGCCGCTTCAATCTTGAGTTTGGCCCAACCACTGTCCACCGCCTTGGTCATGCCGCCCATGGCATCGACTTCCTCGATGATGGCCCAGGCTTTGTCCACCATCTCCTGCGTCAGGCTCTCCATCATGTAGGAGCCGGCCCAGGGATCGATCACATTCGTGATGTGGGTTTCTTCCTGGATGATCAACTGCGTGTTGCGAGCGATGCGAGAACTGAACTCGGTGGGCAGGGCAATGGCCTCATCGAGTGAGTTGGTGTGCAACGACTGGGTACCCCCAAAGACGGCGGCCATCGCCTCGATGGTGGTACGCACCACGTTGTTGTAGGGATCCTGCTCGGTGAGCGACCAGCCCGAAGTCTGGCAGTGGGTGCGCAGCATCAGGCTCTTGGGGTTCTTGGCGTTGAAGCCCTTCATGATGCGGCACCATAAGAGGCGTGCCGCGCGCATCTTGGCTATTTCCAGGTAGAAGTTCATTCCCACCGCCCAGAAGAACGAGAGGCGACCCGCAAAATCGTCCACGTCCATCCCTTTGGCGATCGCGGTCTTCACATATTCCTTGCCGTCGGCGAGTGTGAAAGCCATCTCCAGCGCCTGGTTGGCACCGGCTTCCTGCATGTGGTAGCCCGAGATGGAAATCGAGTTGAACTTGGGCATGTGCGCCGAGGTGTACTCGATGATGTCGCCAATGATCTTCATCGAGGGCTCGGGCGGATAGATGTAGGTATTGCGCACCATGAACTCTTTCAGAATGTCGTTCTGAATGGTTCCGCTCAATTGGTCCTGTGACACGCCCTGCTCTTCGGCAGCCACCACATAGCCCGCCAGCACGGGCAAGACCGCGCCGTTCATGGTCATCGAGACCGACACCTTGTCCAACGGGATCTCGTTGAAGAGGATCTTCATATCCTCGACCGAGTCGATGGCCACCCCCGCCTTGCCCACGTCACCGGTCACGCGCGGATGGTCGGAGTCGTAGCCCCGGTGCGTGGCCAGATCGAAAGCAACAGACACCCCCTGGCCGCCGGCTGCCAGCGCCTGTCGATAAAAGGCATTGGACTCTTCGGCCGTGGAGAACCCCGCGTACTGGCGAATCGTCCAGGGACGCACCGCGTACATGGTGGCTTGCGGTCCGCGCAGGAAGGGTTCGAAGCCCGGCAGCGTGTCAGCGTTGGGCAATGCCTGGGTGTCAGCCGCCGTGTAGAGCGGCTTGACCCGAATGCCGTCCGGTGTGACCCAGTCGAGACGGCTGACGTCCCCGCCAGGGGCCGATTTGGCGGCGGCTTTGTGCCAGGCTTCCAGGGTGGCGGGGGTGAATTCAGGCTTTTGGGTCATGTCGGGGCCTTGGATCAGAAGGATGGGTCTGCAAGATCAAATCGTGATTTTAGGACAAATATCCATTCATTATTCATAATTATTGATGCATAATATTGACTGAAACTGACAACACCCCATGGCCGTCATCACCCTCACCCCCCGCGCACTCTATGAAGAAGTGGCCGAACTGCTGCGCCAACGCATCTTCGCGCGCGAACTCGAGCCCGGCAGCTGGATTGACGAGGTGAAGATTGCAGAGGCCTACGGCATCAGCCGCACCCCCCTGCGTGAAGCCCTGAAGGTGCTGGCGGCCGAAGGATTGGTCACCATGAAGATGCGACGCGGTGCCTATGTCACCGAGGTCAATGAAAAAGACCTGAGCGACGTCTACCACCTGCTGGCGTTGCTGGAATCCGATGCTGCGGGCGTGGTGGCCGAGCGTGCCACTGAGGCGGAGTTGGAGTCGCTGGCTGAGTTACATCAATCGTTGGAGAGGGCCCAGGGCGACCGCGAGGCCTTCTTTCGTATCAACGAAGAATTCCACCAGCGCCTGCTGCAACTGGCTGACAACCGCTGGCGCGAACAAATGGTGGCGGATTTACGCAAGGTGATGAAGCTCAACCGCCATCAGTCGCTGTTGAAATCGGGTCGCATCCTGGAGTCATTACAGGAACACCGGCTGTTGTTGCAGGCCTTGCAGTCGCGTGATGCCGCAGCCAGCGCCCAACGCATGCGTGAGCATTTTTTGAGCGGACTGGAAGCCGCGAACTGACCGTTCACAGCCCGGGCGCAGACAGCGCCCTAGAGGCTCGCCTCACAACTATCCTCAGTTCAAACCGATGCGCGCCGCCTGGGCCCGCGCCCGCACCTCATGCGGCGAGCGCTCCTTGAGGTGATGGTCACTCCAGACTTGCCGCCAACGACGCGCACCGGGCTGTCCATGCCACAGACCCAGCATGTGGCGCGCGATCGAATACCAGCCCACGCCGCGCTCGCGCGCCTCGCGCTCCATGTAGTCCACCATGGCCTGCTCAACGGCCTCTCGATCGGGCTCGCGTGTCACCTGGCGGTGAAACCGCGCGTCCCACTCGGCCATGAGCCAGGGGTTGTGGTAGGCCTCGCGCCCCACCATGACACCGTCCACCTGCGACAACTGGATTTGAATATCCTCGTTGGTCTTGAGGCCCCCGTTGAGCACCAGCGTCAACTGGGGAAACAAACGTTTGAGTTGATACACCACCTCGTAACGCAGCGGCGGAATTTCACGGTTTTCCTTCGGTGACAGGCCTTGAAGCCAGGCATTGCGGGCATGCACAATGAAATGGCTGCAGCCCGCTTCGCTCACCCGCGTGATGAATTCCACCACCATGTCCAGGCTCTCTACCTGGTCGAGACCAATGCGGTGCTTGACGGTGATGGGCAAGGCGGTGGCGTCGCGCATGGCCTTGACGCAATCGGCCACGAGCTGGGGCTCCGCCATGAGGCACGCACCAAAGGCACCGCGCTGCACACGCTCGGACGGACAGCCGCAATTGAGATTGACTTCATCGTAGCCCCAGCTTTCAGCCAGACGCGCACAGCGCGCCAGGTCGTCAGGCTCACTGCCACCGAGTTGCAGGGCCAAGGGGTGCTCGCTGACATCAAACCGCAAATGTCGGGGCACATCGCCATGCAGCAGCGCACCGGTGGTGATCATCTCGGTGTAGAGCAAGGTGTGCTGGGTGATCTGGCGATGGAAATACCGGCAGTGCCGGTCTGTCCAGTCCATCATGGGTGCCACCGACAGTCGACTGGCAGGAATGTTCATGGAACCTGGAATTTTAAGGGCCGCTTAAGGGCCGCTTAAGGACCGCTTAAGGGCCGTCTAGAGACCGTTCAAGGGCCGATGATGGAGCCATGGCCGGACACACAGCCTGTCGGCTCCCACGCAACCTGGCTGCCTGAAACTCGCGTTACAGCCGAACCCCGTCGACTCCCGCATAATTTAACGAGAAACACCTCGTAGCCCCTGGCCTTGCTGGGGACAGCCCCTCCACAACCCTCCACAGGACCATCACCATGACCAGACTCACCCTAGATCAGGCCCAACGCATCATCGCGGCTGCTTTGCAGGCTTCGCACAAAGCGGGCTACCAGCCCATGGGTGTGGCAGTGCTCGATGCCGCCGGTCAGTTGATCAGTTATGCCCGCGAGGACGGCGCCAGCATGTTTCGCTTTGATATCGCTCGGGCCAAGGCCTGGGGCGCTGCCGGCATGGGCGTCTCCAGCCGCACGCTGGCCGAGCGCGCCAAGGACAACCCCAATTTCTTCGTTTCGCTGTCAGCCACTTCCGAGGGCAAGTTTCTGCCCCAGCCCGGTGCGGTGGTGATCAAGGACGCTGCCGGCACGATCATTGGCGCTGTCGGCGCCAGTGGCGGCACCGGCGACCAAGACGAGGAAATCTGCATCGCCGGCGTCAAGTCGGTGGGCCTGCAGCACGGTTGAACACACAGGAGCTCGCCATGGCCTACCGCCCGAAACGCAAAGTCATCATCACCTGCGCCGTGACCGGCGCCATCCACACGCCGACGATGTCGCCGCATCTGCCCATCACCCCGCAGGAGATCGCCGATGCTGCGGTGGGAGCTGCGCAAGCTGGCGCGGCCATCGTGCACCTGCATGCACGTGACCCGAAAACCGGTCAGCCCACGCAGGACCCCAGTTACTTCCGCGAATTCGCCAGTGACATCAAGTCACGCTCCGACGTGGTCATCAACTTCACCACCGGCGGTGCACCCACGATGGACGTGGAGGAGCGGCTGCAACCCGCGCTGCAACTCAAGCCCGAGGTGGCCTCGCTCAACATGGGTTCGATGAACTTCGGTCTGTACCCCATGCTGAGCCGCTACAAGAATTGGCAGCATCCCTGGGAAGAGCCCTACCTGGCTGGCTCGGACAGCCGCATCTTCAAGAACACGTTTGCAGACATCCACTACATCCTGGAGTCGTGCCGTGCCAACCAGACACGGTTCGAGATCGAGTGCTACGACCTCGGCCACCTTTACACCGCCGCGCACTTCCTGGAACGACAGATCGTGGAACCCCCGCTTTTCATACAGTCGGTGTTCGGCATTCTGGGCGGCATTGGTCCGCACCCCGAGCACGTGATGCAGATGAAGCAAACGGCCGACCGGTTGTTCGGCAACGACTATGTGTGGTCGGTGCTGGGCGCGGGGCGTCACCAGATGCCCACGGCCAATATGTCGGTCATCCTGGGGGGCAATGTGCGCGTGGGGCTGGAAGACTCCTTGTGGGATTCACCCGGCACGCTGGCGCAGACCAATGCCCAGCAAGTGCGTCGTATCCGCTCCATCATCGAGGCCTTGTCGCTGGAAATCGCCACACCCGATGAGGCGCGCGAAATCCTGAAGCTCAAGGGCGGCGCGAACGTCGGCTTCTGAGGGCGACTTGGGCTCGCGCATGGCTGTTCGCCACGACGCTGCCCTGTTGGATGGAACTGGAGGTCACCGCCGGCCCCGCATCAGCGGTGCAGGTTGTCGTGCGCATTACTGAGCCACCCAGCCGCCATCCACGTTCCAGGCCACCCCGCACACGTTGTCGCCCGCCGGTGAGCACATGAACACCGCGAGGCTACCGAGTTGTTCAGGGGTGGTGAAGCGCAAGGTGGGTTGCTTCTCGCCCAGCAACTCACGCTCGGCCTGCTCACGGCTGATGCCAGCGGCCTGGGCCCTGGCCAGAATCTGTTTTTCGACCAGCGGGGTCAACACCCAGCCGGGGCAGATGGCGTTGACCGTCACCCCCGACGTGGCGGCTTCCAGGGCCACCGATTTGGTGAGGCCCACGATGCCGTGTTTGGCGGCCACATAGGCCGACTTGTTGGCTGACGCCACCAGACCATGGGTTGAGGCCACGTTGATGATGCGCCCCCATTGGGCGTCGCGCATCGCAGGCAAGGCCAGGCGGGTGGTATGAAAGGCGCTGGAGAGGTTGATGGCGATCACCGCATCCCAGCGTTCGACTGGAAATTCATCGACCGGCGACACGTGCTGAATGCCGGCGTTGTTGACCAGCACGTCCACACGACCAAACTCGGCAGCGGCAAAGGCCATCATGTCGGCGATCTGATCGGGCTGGGTCATGTCAGCACCGTGGTAGCGCACGTCCACCCCTTGGGCCTTGACCGCATCGATGGCCGCTTGGTGGTCGCCAAATCCGTTCAGGATGATGCGTGCGCCCTCTTTGGCCAAGGCCAGCGCGATGCCCAGACCAATGCCGCTGGTCGATCCGGTGACCAGGGCGGTTTTTCCCTTCAGCATGATTTCCCCCTTAAAAGGGAAAATTGTAGAGTGAATCCCGACCCCGGCCGGCTGATGGGTTCAGGCAGTCGCCACGGCGTTGGCGTTGATCTGCCAGCCCTGGCGAATGGCTTCGTTCACACGGGGCATCACCTCGTGCGCCATCAATTCCATGGAGCGGCGCGCCAGACGCGGATCGACCTGGTCCATGCCGGCGTAGACCAGTTCACCGAAATCCCCCACCTCCTCGCGCAGCGCGAGGATCTGGTCCACCACCTGGTTCACGGTCCCGCAGATGACCAGGTCGTCCAGCACGCGTTCCAGCGTCAGCAGGCTGTCGTCCTCGTCGGCGTGGCGCTTGAAAATGACATGTCGCTTGGACATCTTCATCTTGGTGAGCATCTGACGGTAGTAGTAGCGGTAGGGGCTGTTGGCATCGGCTTTGCCGTAGGCCCGTGCGGTGGCGTCATCGTCGGCGACAAACACGGTTCGGGCCACGCGCCAGTCGCTGACTTGCGCCACTTGTCCCACCGCCTGCTTGCCCTGGGCGTAATTGGCCCAGTGGCTGGGCAGCCATTGCGACAACAGGAAGTTGGCGGACATGGGGTGGAAGTCGCGTTGCCCCATGGCAATCACCCCCTTGGAGTGCGGCGCCACCACCGTGCCCACGATTTCGGGCCGGCGGTTCTGGTAGGGCTTCATCAACACGCCGCGACCAATGGCCGGCACGCTGGTGACCCGGGTGCTGACCTTGAATCGGTTGTCAGGAAAGTCGATGTCGTAGGGCGGGTCACGTTCCCAGATCGCCAGGATGACGTCGATGGCCTCAGCAAAGATCTTGTTGCGATCCTGGTCCAGAATGCCCAGCGCTTCGGCGTCGGAGGCCAGTGCGCCTGGGCTGATGCCGAAAATGAAACGGCCTTTGGCCAGGTGATCGAACATCGCACACTGCGAAGCAATCAACGTGGGATGCGAGTGCGACAGGTTGGAGGTGCCCGTGCCCAGCATGATCTGTTTGGTGTCGTTGATCAGGGTGGCCTGGAACACCAGGCTGTTGGTCACGTTTTCGGCCTTGTCGGTCAGGTGCTCCCCCACGAAGGCATCGTAAAAACCCAATTGGTCCGCGAGGATGATGATTTCGCGGTCTTCCTGCAAGGTTTGGGTGGTGTCCCGCTCCAGCGGGTGAAGGGGCATGGTGAAGTATCCGAGACGCATGGCATCCCTCCAAACAGTGGCCAACAGTGACCTGGATTCTGAGTCACTCTGCCAACGGCTTCCTGTCGCCTGCAAGATAGCCCAGACAAGTGCAGGGACACTCCAGGTGGATGGTGGCCAAGCTGCGCTACATTTCGCTCATCGCCCCGCTCCACCAAGCGGAATCACCGGCCCTGCTCATGGGGTCGAATTTAGTTCAACAGGCGCTGCGGCGCCCCTTCCATCAGAGGTCCACCATGCGTTGTGTGTTTCGTCATGTGTCCCGCTTCCTCTCACTCGCCATACTGGGCGCCAGTCTGTCCTTCGGTCTGGTGGGCATCTCACAGGCACAGTCCTACCCCAACAAACCGATACGCATCATCGTGCCGGCCGGTAGCGGCGACAGTTGCGACATCCTCTCCCGGTTGATTGCCCCCAAACTGACCGAACGCCTGGGGCAGGCCATCGTGATCGACAACCGCGCCGGGTCGGCAGGCCAACTCGGCTTGACCTTGATCAAGCAGGCTGCTCCGGATGGCTACACCCTGGGCTGCGGACAGGGCGGCAACATGGTGATCGTGCCGCTGGCCTATTCCAAGGTGGCGTATGACTCGCGCAAGGACTTCACCCCCGTGGCCATGATGGCCTCGAATTTTCTGGGCCTGGTGGTCAGCCCCAAGACGCCTTTCAAAACCGTGCAGGATTTGATTGACTACGGCAAAGCCAACCCCGGCAAGCTCACCTTTGGCACCAACGGTGAAGGCGCCTTTTTGCATTTTGCGACCGAGCAATTCCGCTTGATGGCAGGTTTCGAATACATGCACGTCCCCTACCGCGCCATGAGCGATGTCTTCACCCAGATGCTGGGCGGAGAAATCCAGGCCTCCGTGAGTTCGTTCATCTCATTGCAGCCCCTGGTGGATTCGGGCAAGTTACGGTTGCTGGGCGTTGCCCGGGCCAACCGCTTGCCGGATTACCCCAACGTGCCCACGATTTCAGAAACCGTGCCGGGCTTTACCTCGGGTGGCTGGTTTGGCGTGATTGCCCCCGCCGGTTTGCCCAAGGACATCGTTGCCCTGCTCAACCGGGAAATCAACTGGGCGATGCAGCAACCCGATGTGCGTGAACGCATGAAGAAACTGGGGTTGGAGATACACACCGAGCCCCCTGAGTTCTTCACCGAACTCCTGATCCGAGATGTGGCCAACTGGGGCAAGGTCGTGCGGGACATCAACTTCAAACCGCTGTAAACCACCGGGTCGTCCCATCGCGGCCGTCAGCAATCAGGGTCACGCCCCAACGGTCACCACCCTCCAGGGGGACTGGTGTTCATGCGGGCAGTCCAACGGCCAGGTTGTCCACCCGCCAGACTGGCCACCAGGCTCGGGCACAATGGCCGATCAACGCGCTCGGATTGTCGCCTTGGCGAATCTCCAATCCGGCGGTCCGTGTTCAACTGCCGCACGTTTATCTCGCCAACCCAGGAAGTGCGATGACCCAAGCCACCGTCGATGAATCCAAAGCCTTTCGCCATGCGTTGGGCGTCTTTCCCACCGGGGTGACCGTGATCACCACGCGTGATGCCGACACCGGACGTGCGGTGGGCCTGACGGTGAGCAGTTTCAACTCGGTGTCACTACAACCCCGCCTGGTGTTGTGGTCGATTGCCCGGACCTCACCCAATCTGGCTCAGTTTGCCGTGGGCAAGCGGCACGTCATCCATGTGCTGTCCCAAGATCAGGGGGAGTTGGCCCGTCGCTTTGCCAACCCCAAGCTCGACAAGTTCGAGGGTGTGGCCCTGGCTGACAACCCGCAGGACGCACCGCCCGTGCTGGAGGGTGTGGCCGCGTATTTCGAGTGCGAAACCGAATCCTTGCTGGAGGGCGGCGACCACTGGATCGTGCTGTCACGCGTGCACCACTACCAGACACACAACCAACGACCCTTGTTGTTTTGGTCCGGCCAACTCACCGCCGTCGGATCCGCTTGACGCCAACGCACACAGGAGACCCCCATGTCACGTGACCGCATGCCGCCGATCCCAGAAGACCGCATGACCCCCGAACAACGCGCCGCCATGGTGGAACTCACCAGTGGCCCGCGCGGCAAGATCGGCGGACCTTTCGTCCCGCTGGTGCGAAGCCCCGAACTGATGAGCCGACTGCAAAAGGTGGGCGAGTACCTGCGCTTTCATCACACCGCAGGCCTGCGCAACTCCGAGTTTGCGGTGCTGGTGGTGGCGCGTCACTGGTCCCAGCCCGTGGAATGGGCGATCCACCGCCCCATCGCCGAGCGCGAAGGCGTGCTGCCGGCCACCTGTGATGCCATTCTGGAAGGCCGTCGCCCCGACACCATGTCGAGCGATGAAGCGATCATCTATGACCTGTTGGAAGAATTGCGCAACAACCGCTGCGTGAGCGATCCCACCTACGCGCGCGCACTCGAGCGATTTGGCGAAAAAGGGGTCATCGACCTGGTGGCGCACTATGGCTACTACAGCACGCTGGCCATTGTGATGAACACCTGCCGCACGGCGCTGCCCGAAGGCGCGCCGGCGCAGATGCAGCCCATGCCCCAGCGCTGATCAGCCAGCGGCGTGCAGCACTTGCCCGCCGGCTTCGACCGGCTTGGCATGGATCAGAATGACGGCGATCACACAGGTCTCGGTGCCCCGGTTGACCCAGTTGTGGATAGTACCGCGCTGCACCATCACATCGCCTGCTTTCAGATGGACTTCCACGCCATCGTCGAGCTCCATGTCGATCTCGCCCTTCATCACCACCAGGTAATCGATGGAATCGGTGCGGTGCATGCGGCGCTCCACACCGGGGCGGAAGTCGAGAATGCGAAATACACTGCCGTTCTCGATCATGGTGAACTTGCCTTCGCGCATCCCACCATCCTTGGAGCCATCGTTGTTGGCCGGTACGGTATCGGTGGTCCAGATGTTGCAGATGAAGGCGTTCTGGCGGCCCTGCTTGAAATGGGTACAGACCTCGTCAATCTCGACAATGGCCTTGCCTTTGTCGTCATGACCGGTCACAACGCGGCGAATCTTGGGAACATCTTGCATGGTCGTCTCCTTTGAGTTATGAGGTGTCTATCGAGCTATTCGGGTTCGCCGGCCGGCGCAAGACCAGCCAGCCACGGGATTTCAAGAGGGATGTAAGGCTGCCCACACTTTGGCAGCAGTAAAGGGCATGTCCATGGCCTTCACGCCAAAGGGACGCAGGGCACTCATCATGGCATTGGCCAATGCGGGCATGGAGCCGGTGCAGCCGGACTCCCCCACCCCTTTGGCGCCCAACAGGTTCCATTGCGTGTCCACCTGCACTGTCTCATTGCGGATGGTGGGCATGCAGCCCAGGTGCGGCATGGCGTAGTCGGAGAAGGAACCGGACAGCAACTGCCCCTGCTCGTCGTAAACGACCTGCTCACAAAACGCCTGGCCCCAACCCTGCACCACTCCGCCATGCACCTGACCGCGCACCAGGTGCGGTGAAATCACACGGCCGAGGTCATCCACAGCCCAGTAGCTCACCACCTCGGTGATGCCGGTGGCCGGGTCGATCTCCACCTCGGCCACATGGCATCCATTGGGGAAGGTGGAACCCGACTGCGCCTCGCCCATCACATCCAGCGCTTGGCGTTGAGCCGTGTTCAGTTGAGGCCACAAGGTTGACCAGTCCATGCGCTGCTCGGGAGCCCCGGTTCGGTGCCAGGCCCCATGCTCGAACACCACCTCCGCCGGGGCACACTGCCACAGGGCGGCGATGGCCTGTTCTGCTTGCTGGCGGATGTTCTGGCAGAGATTCTTGATAGCACTGCCCGCTCCGTATAAGGTACGTGACCCCCCTGTGCCGTTGCCAATGAGACTGCGTGCCGGATCGCCCGCGCGGTATCGCACGCGGTCCGCACTCAAACCCAGTTCGGCTTCGATGATGCTGGCAAAAGAGGTCTCATGCCCCTGGCCAGATGCGCCGGTCACGCCATACACATACAGCACGCCTTGCTTGTCAAACTCGCCTTGCACCTGGTCCTTGGGCGCTCCGCCCGCACCCGAAGCCTCCAGGTAGGTGGCCAGGCCGATGCCGCGCAACTTACCGCGTGCCTGTGCGGCCTGTTGCCGCTGGGCAAAACCCGCGTAATCCGACAGGGCCAGCGCCCGGTCCATCACACGCTCGCATTCGCAGGTGTCGTACACCGTGCCATTGGCCGTTGTGTACGGAAACTCCGCCGGCGCAATGAAGTTGAGTCGGCGCAGGGCCACCGGGTCAAAACCATGCTCGTGGGCGGCGTAATCTATCAGGCGCTCAATGGCGTAGGCAATGTCGGGACGCCCGGCCCCGCGGTACGCCGATACCGGCGTGGCATTGGTGTAGACCAGGTCCGAGCGCATGTAGAGCGCGGGCACCTTGTACACGCCGCCCATGGTGACAGAGAGGTTGCGCGTGCCGATAAAGGTGCTCATGTAGGCGTTGTAGGCGCCCAGGTCCACCTGGTCGTGGAAGCGGATGGCCAGTATCTTGCCTTGCGCATCCAGCGCCACCGAGCCCTCCAGCACCAAGCCACGACCATGCCAGTCACTCACGAACACCTCGGAGCGTGATCCCACCCAGCGCACGGGGCGTTTGAGCACGCGCGCAGCGATCACCACACCCACGTGCTCGGAAAATGCGCCCCCTCGAATACCAAACGAACCGCCCACATCGATGGTGAGAATTTCAAACTTCTCGGCCGGCATGCCGGTGGCTTGCGACAGAAAACCCAGCATGCCCAGAATGCCCTGGGTGGGGGTGTGCACACGGGTGCGGTCCTGCACCTCGTCGTACAAGGCCACCACGGCACGCGGCTCCATGGGTGCGGGAATCAGTCGCTGACTGACCACCCGCAAGGTGCTGGTGTGGTCGGCCTGGGCAAAGGCTGCCTCCACCGACGCACGATCTCCGGCTTCAAATTCGGCTGACACATTGTGGGGGGAGGCCTCATGCAGCACTGGAGCCCCCACCGCCAGCGCAGCATCCAGGGAGGCCGCTGCCGGGAGAATATCGAATTCAAGGTCGGCCAGTTCGGCGGCATCTTGCGCCTGGTAAGCCGAGTCGGCTATCACGAAGGCGATCGGTTGTCCGACAAAACGTACCGTGTCGCGGGCCAGCACCGGCATGCGGGCCACCCGCTGCGGCTCGCCGTGACGGTCCTTGACAGACACGGCGTTGGGCAGGTCCTGGCCGGCATTCGCATCGATGTCCTCGGCGGTCATGACCCATCGAACACCCGGGGCAGTCTTCACAGCACTGAGGTCGAGGCGCGTGATTCGTGCATGGGCATGCATGGACCGAATCACATGCAGATGCAGCATACCGGGGTACTGCACATCGGCGGTGTATTGGCCCTGGCCGGTGATGAGTCGATGGTCTTCGGTGCGTGCGTAGGCCACGCCGGATTGGGTGGTCGGGTTCGCACTCATGCAGCACCTCCCTGGAGTTGCTGAGCCGCCTGCTTGACCGCGGCGGCGATATTCACATAGCCCGTGCACCGACACAGGTTGCCTGCCAGGCCTTCAGCGATATCCTGGTCGGTCGGCACCGGGCAACGTCGCAGCAGGTCCACCGTGGCCATCACCATGCCCGGCGTGCAAAAGCCGCATTGCAGCGCATGGCATTCGGTGAAAGCCTGTTGTACCGGGTGCAAGCCCTGGGCGCCCAAGCCCTCGATGGTCGTGACCTGGGTGCCATCGGCCTGCGCTGCCAGCATGGTGCAGGACTTGACCGCCTGACCATCGACATGCACGGTGCAACAGCCGCACTGGCTGGTGTCACACCCGACGTGCGTGCCGGTGAGCCTCAGGGTGTCGCGCAACAGATCGACCAGCAGGGTGCGGTCCTCGACGTCAGCGCTGTGCGGCTGACCATTGACAGTGAGTTGAATTTTCATGACAAAAAAGCGAAAGATCCTGGGGCGTGGGGCGAATCAAGAAGGCTGGGTGCTCAGCGCAGGTGCTGCAAAGCCTGAGCGAACATCAAATCGGTCAAATGCGCGCGGTAGCGGGCAGGCGCATGAATGTCACCCAACAAACCGTCATGCACGAAAGCTGCGGGGGTCTGGCCTGCTTGCCAGGCGGCCTCGGCTTGTGGCCAGCGGCACACGGCGTCGGTAGCCCCGGTCACTGCCACTCGACGCCCCTGGGGGCCGAAGTCGGCCAGGAAAACCCCCGACATGGCATAGCCCGAGGCGGGGTGCCGAAACTTGGCATAGGCGCTTTTGACGGGACGAGGGAAACGCACGCCGCGAATCACTTCACCGGGTTCGAGCGCGGTGGTGAACATGCCCAGGAAGAAGTCGTCGGCAGCGATCTCACGCTGGGTGGTGACCACGGTCGCGCCCAAGGCCAGCACAGCGGCCGGGTAGTCAGCAGCGGGGTCGTTGTTGGCAATTGAGCCGCCCAGGGTACCGCGCGAGCGCACTTGTGGGTCGCCGATCAGGCCGGCGAGTTCGGCCAACGCGGGCTGCGCGCGCGCCAACTCGGCGTGCGAGGCCACCTGGTGGTGTCGCACGGCAGCGCCGACCCACACAGCAGCCGTGTCCACGCGAATTTCTTGCAAGTCCGGCAGGCGAGCGACGTCGATCAACTCGCTCACCGCCAGCAGTCGGTGTTTGAGGGAGGGAATCAGCGTCATACCGCCCGCCAGCAGCCGGGCTTGGTCATTGGCGCTGAGGCGTTGGGCCGCCTCGCTCAGGGAATTGGCCCGGTGGTAATGAAAAGAATTCATGCAGTCGTCATCCTTGCAAAGCGCCCGCGGCGCAGGGGTGCTGTGTCGGACTGTACCCAAGGTGCCAAACCCGAGAAGTCCGCCAGGAGACTCGGCCCCCAAGCCGCTTGTACACTCGGGTTTCAGGGCATTTGCCACCCCTATTGCCCCCACTCCCGGAGTCGATCATGACATTCTTCGTTGGCCTGACCCGTGATTTGCTGACCCCCGGTGGGGAGCCCTCCTTCGGCACCTCTCCCCTGGGGTTGCTGTCTCAACCCGGGTTAGACCTGAAATGGGAATTCATCCCCGAATCGGTCACGGAGATCACGCCTGAGCTCATGGCCCGCTATGACGGCCTCTACGTCAACACCCCACGGGTGACAGCCGCCTCGGTCTCGGGGCCCAACCTGCGCACCAAGATCGTGGCACGACACGGCGTAGGCTATGACTCGGTGGATGTGCAAGCCCTGGCGGACCAGGGCATCATCACCACCAACACGCCCGTGGCGATTCAGCGCCCGGTGGCGGTGGCCGCCCTCACCTTCATCCTGGCACTGGCGGGACGCCTGGTGATCAAGGACCAGCTCACCCGCGAGAACCGCTGGAACGAGCGCACCAACCACATGGGTCTGGGGTTGACCACTCGGACCCTGGGCGTGGTGGGAATAGGCGGTATTGGCCGAGAATTGCTCACGTTGGCCCGACCCTTTGGTTGGCGCATGCTGGCGGCCGATCCGTTTGTCGATCCGGCCCTGATCCGCGAACGGGGTGCCGAGCCTGTGGTCCTTGAGGATCTGATGCGGCAGTCTGACTTTGTCGTCACGACCGTGTTACTCAACAAAAAAACGCGTCACCTCATCAACGCCGAGCGACTGGCGCTGATGAAAAACACCGCCTACCTGGTCAACATGGCGCGAGGTCCCATCGTGGATGAAGTGGCGTTGATCGACGCCCTGCGCCGGGGCATCATCGCGGGCGCCGGTCTGGACGTGTTCGAACAAGAGCCCATCGCGCCGGACAATCCCTTGCTCACCATGGACAACGTGCTATTGACGCCGCACTCCTTGTGCTGGACCGACGAGTGCTTTGATCACATGGCCCGGGAGGGGCTGGGCTGCATCGTGGATTTTGCGCAAGGCAAGCGCCCCCAGTCAGTGGTCAGTCCAAGCCCAGATTGATACGCCGCGCCACGGCTCCCCATTTCACCGAATCACGCGACAGTTGCGCTGCAGCGGCCTCGGGGGTACTCACCACCGGCGTCTGATCCGTTTGTTTGAGACGCTCCACGACCTCTGGCACCCACAAGGCGTCGGCCCAGGCCTGACGGAATTTGGCAACGATGTCATCGGGTACACCGCGCGGCGCCCACAGCGCCAGGGTGAACATGGCGTCATAGCCTTTCACCCCGGCCTCGGCCACGGTGGGCACGTCGGGCAAGGTAGGGGCCCGTGTCGTGCCCGAGACCGCCAGCGGTACCAGCTTGCCCGCTCGCACATGGGGCAACACCGTGGGACCAGCCAGCAAGCCACACGGCACCTGCCCTGACAGCACGTCCTGGGTGGCCGGTGCCGGCCCCTTGTAGGGCACATGGCTCATGTCAAAGTTGGCCATGAACTGCAGCAACTCCATCGACAGATGGCCCGGCACGCCAGCCCCTCCCGAGGCGTAGGCCATGGGCTGCGACTTGGCCTTGACAATCAACTCCGACAGCGTCTTGACGCCTACGGACGGGTGACACACCAGCGTTTGCCCAAATTGCGAGAGGATGGCCACCGGCTTGAAGTCTTCCGTCTTGAAAGGCATGTTGCGGTACACATGCGGATTGACCGTGACGATGGTGTCGGTGCCTAGCATCCAGGTGTAACCATCGGGGGCAGAGCGTGCAACCTCTTGGGCCCCGATATTGCCCCCCGCGCCCGCGCGGTTGTCGAGTACCACCGGTTGTTTCAGCGTGGCGGTCAAGCGCTCAAGCGCAGTGCGCGCAATCAGGTCACTCGGACCGCCCGGAGGATGGGGGATGACAATGCGGACGGGGCGTTGAGGCCAGGTGGCCACCGTTTGCGCCACGGCCAGACACGCCGCCCCCGCCAAGCACATGCCCGTTGCCAGGCGGGTCATCCATCCCCATCGTTTGAACAGCGTCATGGTATTTCTCCCCGGTTGTGGACCCTCATGGGCAAACTCACATCGAGTGCTGGTTGCACAGACCGTTCGCGGTCAGTTGTCAATCTTCACGTTGGCCGCCTTGGCCACTTGCGCCCACTTCTGCTGCTCGTTCTTGATGAAGCTGGCAAATTTTTCGATCGAGCCGCCGCCGTCCTCGGCGCCGTACTGGTCCATTTTTTCCTGCACGTCAGGCATGGCCAGGACTTTATTGACGTCCTCGTTCATGCGTTGCGTCATGCCGGGCGGCATACGCGCAGGCGCCATCAGGCCATACCACACCGTGGCTTCATAGCCGGCAAATCCGGACTCGGCCATCGTGGGTACGCCAGGAAAACCCTTGGCGCGCTTGAGTCGCGTTTGGGCAAGGGCAATCGCCTTGCCCGACTTGATGTGAGGCGTGGCTGAGGTCATGGTTTCAAAACAGTAATTCACCTGGCCGCCGATCAGATCGGTGAGCGCCGGCCCCGATCCTTTGTAGGGCACGTGCAGCGCATCAATACCGGCTTGTAGCTTGAACATCTCCAACGCAAAGTGCTGAGCCGAACCGCCACCGGCCGAGGCAAAACTGATCTTGCCGGGTTGACGTTTGCACAGCTCGACCAGGTCGGCCACTGTCTTGGCGGGTTGATCGGCGTTGCAGATCAGGATGTTGGGGGTGACACCCACCATGGAAATAGGCGCAAAGTCGCGCTCGGCGTCGTAGTTGAGCCGGGTGCCCATGGCGGGCGCCAGCGCATGGCTGTTGATGTGCGCCATCAGCAGCGTGTTGCCATCCGCAGCTTGTTTGCTGACAAAGTCGGCGGCGATGACGCCCGCTGCGCCAGCCTTGTTTTCAATCACGATGGAGAGGCCCCACATGGACTGCAGCTTTTGCGCCACCACACGGGCCAGCGCATCGGTACCTCCGCCGGGCGGAAACCCCACAATGATGCGAACCGGCCCCTTGGGCAAGCTCTGCGCGCGGACCATCGGCACAGCCAGGGTGGCCGCGGTGGCTGCAATCAGGGTGCGTCGTTTCATGCGGGTCTCCTGTGAAGAAACTGGGTTAGCGGAGCGTGCTACCGACTACTGAGAGGCTCTGGTACTCAGGGGGCGCGGGGGGCTGCAATGGGGTGGTCAGCAAAGTATTGCATCGCGGCTTGCACGCCTGAGCCTTGCAACTTCACGCCCGAGAGCTTGAGACCCATCTCACAGGCCGCCACAGTGGCCACCACGGTGAGGTCGTTGCAGTCCCCCAGGTGGCCAATGCGGAACATGCGCCCTTTGACCTTGCCCAGGCCGGTGCCCAACGAGCAGTCGAAACGTTCATAAATGCACTGCCGCACCGCGTCGGCATCCACGCCCTGGGGCATCATCACGCCGGTGAGCACCGGGGAGTAGACCGCCTTGTCTGCGCACTGGATGGCCAGGCCCCAGGTGTTCACCGCTTCGCGTGCCGCCGCCGCCCAACGCTGGTGACGGGCCAACACACCGGGCAAGCCGCCATGGTGGGGGTTGAGTAACATGTCACACGCTTCTGACAAGCCGTACAGCAGGTTGGTGCTGGGGGTGTAGGGCCAGTAGCCCTTGGTGTTCATCTCGACAATCTCGTCCCAGGCCCAGAACGCTTTGGGCATGCGCGCCGTGCGACTGACCTCCAGCGCCTTGGGCGAAATGGCATTGAAGCTGATGCCGGGCGGCAGCATCAAACCTTTTTGCGAGCCGCTCACCGACACATCCACGCCCCACTCGTCGTGACGGTAGTCGGCACAGGCCAGACCGGAAATGGTGTCGACCATCAGCAGCGCTGGGTGCTTAGCGGCATCGATGGCGCGGCGCACAGCAGCGATATCACTGGTAACGCCAGTAGAGGTTTCGTTGTGCACCACGCACACAGCCTTGATGGCGTGCTGGGTGTCTGCCTTCAGACGCGCCTCGATCAGATCGGCCTGCACGCCGTGACGCCAGCTGGTGGGCACGCCGCCCTCTTCACCCGGCATGGCGACGACTTCGGGGTTCAGGCCCAGGCGCTTGGCCATCTTGATCCACAGCGAGGCAAAGTGACCGGTTTCGTACATCAGCAAATGGTCGCCTGGACTGGTGACGTTGCACAGCGCGGCCTCCCATGCGCCCGTGCCCGAGGCGGGGTAGATGATGACGGGATGCTGAGTCTGGAAGATTTGTCGAACCTGCGACAACACCTTCAGACCGAGCACGCCGAACTCAGGGCCACGGTGGTCGATGGTGGGCAGGCTCATGGCCCGCAAGATGCGATCGGGCACCGGGGAAGGCCCGGGAATCTGAAGGAAATGGCGTCCGGACGCGTGGAAATCGAGCGACTGCATCAACAATATCTCCTGTTGTCGCTTGATTATGCATGCAAGAATCTCCCCCATGAATGCTCCGCATCCCTACACCAGCCAAGTGGGCGACTTCGATTCACTGGCCCGCCGCAGCACTGAGCCACTCGCACAGCTGACCCAGCGCCTGCAACGCCACACACAAGGCGAGGTGTTGGTGAGCCTGGCCGACCGCGGGCGCTACGCCACGGACGCCTCGATCTACCAAAGCCTGCCGCTGGCCGTGCTGGTGCCGCGCAGCGAAGACGATGTGGTCTCCGCCTTGGGCATCTGCCGCGAACTGAATGTGCCCATCGTGCCGCGCGGCGGCGGCACCAGCCAGTGTGGTCAAACCGTGGGAGCCGGTCTGGTGATCGACTTCAGCAAATACCTGCGCCGCGTCATCGATCTCAACGTCGAGCAACGCACCGTGACGGTGGAGCCCGGCTTGGTGCTGGACCATCTCAACGCACAACTCAAAGCCCACGGCCTGTGGTACCCGGTGGATGTGTCCACCAGTGGACAGGCCACCCTGGGGGGCATGGCCGGCAACAACTCGTGTGGCAGCCGCAGCATCGCCTACGGCAACATGGTGCACAACGTGCTGGGGGCAGAGGCCTGGTTGTCCGATGGCGCGCTGCTGTCGTTGGGCCGCTTCGACCAGAGCCAGGGGGCAGAGCGTCAACTCGGTGAGCGCGTGCAACAACTCGCCCATCAACTGCGGCCGGAAATCGAGGCCCATTGGCCCAAGGTGCTGCGTCGTGTGGCGGGCTACAACCTGGATATCTTCTGCAACCAGAACGTGCGGCCCTACACCGCCGACGGTTCGGTCAATCTGGCGCATCTGCTGATTGGCAGCGAGGGCACGCTGGCGCTCACGCGCTCGCTCACCTTGCAGCTCTCGCCGCTGCCTCGCGCCAAGGTGCTGGGTGTGGTGAATTTCCCGGATTTTCACAGCGCCATGGATGCCACCCAGCACATCGTGCGCATCGGTGGTTCGCATCTCTCGGCGGTGGAGCTGGTCGACCGCACCATGATCGACCTGAGCCTGCAGAACCCGGCGTTTGCGCCCACCATCCGAACCGCGCTCTCCCCCCACATCAACCACGGTCAGCCGGCTGCGATCCTGCTGGTGGAGTTCAGCGGCGAATCCAAGGATCCGCTGCTACCGCACTTGCGCGATCTGGTGACGCTGATGGGCGACTTGGGTTTGCCCGGCAGCGTGATCGAGATGGTGGACGACAGCGCACAAAAGAATTTGTGGGAGGTGCGCAAGGCGGGTCTGAACATCATGATGAGCCTGCGCGGCGACGGCAAACCGGTGAGCTTCATCGAAGACTGTGCCGTGCCGCTCGAGCACCTGGCCGACTACACCGACGCGCTCACCGAGGTGTTTGCACGTCACGGCACCAAGGGCACCTGGTACGCGCACGCGTCGGTGGGTACCCTGCATGTGCGGCCCATCCTGGACATGCGCCGTGACGGCGCGGTCAAAATGCGCGCCATTGCCAACGAAGCTTCCGAGTTGGTCCGCCAATTCAAAGGGGCTTACAGCGGCGAGCACGGCGACGGCCTGTGCCGCGGCGAATGGATCCGCTGGCAGTTTGGCGACAAGATTCACGAGGCGTTCGGTCAGATCAAGCAGTGGATGGACCCGATCGGCCTGTACAGCCCGTCACGCATGATCGACCCCCCCAAGATGGACGACGAGCGCCTGTTCCGCTTTCCATCGACATACCGCGTGATCCCCATCGAGACGGCGCTGGACTGGAGCGCCTGGAATGTCACGGCGGACCCTGTGACAGAAACGGTGAGTGCTCCGGGCACTGGAGGCGACCCGGCGCAAGGGTTTGCCAAAGCCGTGGAGATGTGCAACAACAACGGACATTGCCGCAAGTTTGACGCCGGCACCATGTGCCCGAGTTACCGCGTTACGCGTGACGAGCAACACCTCACCCGCGGGCGCGCCAACACCTTGCGCCTGGCGCTCTCGGGACAACTCGGCACCCAGGCGCTGACCGACCCGGCGCTGTGGGACACCATGGAGCTGTGCGTGAGTTGCAAGGGTTGCAAACGCGAGTGCCCCACCGGGGTGGACATGGCCAAGATGAAAATCGAGTTCACGCACCACTACAAGCAGCACCATGGGTACACCTTCAAGGATCAGCTCATTGCCCACCTGCCCCGTTATGCAGGCTTGGCCAGCAAGCTCGCGCCGCTTCTCAATCTGCGCAACCGCTGGCCGTGGCTGGCACGCCTGACCGAGCGCGTGACCGGGCTGAGCGCCCAACGTGCGCTGCCGGCCTGGCAATCCACGCACACGTTCAACACGCCCCTGCCGGGTGTGGATATCGCCTCGGTGATGCGCGCCGAACGCGGTGTGGTGTTGTTTGTCGACACCTTCAACGGCTACTTCGAATCTGACAACGCCCGGGCAGCCTACCGCGTGCTGGAGGCCGCTGGCTACTCGGTCCATGTGGCGCACCGCCCGGATCAACATTTGTGCTGCGGCCGTACCTATCTGGCCAGTGGCATGGTGGATCAGGCCCGCAAGCAGGTGCGACAACTGATCGATTACCTGTTGCCCCTGGCGCAGCAGGGTATCCCCATCGTGGGACTGGAGCCCAGTTGCCTGTTGACGCTGCGCGATGAGGCCTTGCAATTGGGGCTGGGCGAAGCGGCCCACACCGTGGCGAAGCAAGCCTGGTTGTGGGAAGAGTTTCTCGACCGCGAGCACCAGGCGGGTCGTCTGGAATCGCTCAAGACGCAACTCACCCCCGCCCAGGCGCCCTTCTTGCTGCATGGGCATTGCCACCAGAAGGCGTTTGATCTGGTCTCACCCATTCAACGGGTGCTGGCCCTCATTCCTCAGTCATCCACCACCTTGATCGAGACGAGTTGTTGCGGCATGGCGGGCAGCTTTGGCTACGACGCCCAGCACCAGGACGTGTCAATGGCGATGGCCAATCTCTCACTGCTGCCCACGATTGAAAAACACCCGCACGCCTGGGTGGTGGCCGATGGCACCAGCTGTCGTCATCAAATCGACCATGGATCCAAGCGGCAAGCCCTGCATGTGGCGCAGGTGCTGGCTCGGCATCTGGGCTGAGCACAAAAAAATACCCGCACAAGGCGGGTATTGGCTCTCCCGGACAAGAGGATCAGCCCATGTGCAAACCACCGTTCACCGAGAAGTCAGCGCCGGTGGCATACCCACCCTCTTCGCTGGCCAGCCAGGCCACGATGGAGCCGATTTCGCTGGGTTCGCCCAGGCGCTTGACCGGGACCGTGCCGACGATTTTCTCGAGCACATCGGGACGGATGGCGCGAACCATGTCGGTGCCGATGTAGCCCGGGCTCACGGTGTTGACCGTCACACCCTTGTTGGCCAGCTCTTGCGCCAAGGCCATGGTGAAACCGTGCATACCCGCCTTGGCGGCCGAATAGTTGGTCTGACCGGCCTGGCCCTTCTCGCCGTTGACTGACGAGATTTGCACAATGCGGCCCCAGCCCTTTTCCACCATGTCCGGCACGACTTGTTTGGTCACGTTGAACATGGAGTTCAGGTTGGTGTCGATCACGGCATCCCAGTCGTCTCGTGTCATCTTGAGAAACATGCGGTCACGTGTGATGCCGGCGTTGTTCACCAGGACGTCGATCGAACCGTGTTCGGCTTTGGCTTTGCTGAAAGCTTCCACCGTGGAATCCCAGTCGGCGACATTGCCCACGGAGGCATAGAAAGTGAACCCCAAGGCTTTTTGTTCATCGAGCCACTTGGTGAAGTCGCGGGTCGGGCCGCAGCCCGCAATGACTTTGTAACCATCACGATGCAGGCGCTGGCAGATGGCGGTACCAATGCCGCCCATGCCCCCGGTCACGTAAGCGATTTTTTGACTCATGGTTGACTCCTGGAAGTTATATAAAAAATGGGAAGCGAAAAAAGTTCAGCGCTCGAGGGCCAGTGACACGCCCATGCCACCGCCAATGCACAGGGCCGCGAGACCCTTTTTGGCGTCGCGGCGCTGCATTTCGTGCAGCAGCGTGACCAGGATGCGGCAACCCGAGGCACCGATGGGGTGACCGATGGCGATGGCGCCGCCGTTGACATTGACCTTGGCCGGGTCGATACCCAGTTCTTGGTTGACCGCGCAGGCCTGGGCAGCAAAGGCCTCGTTCAACTCGAACAGATCGACATCACCGACGTTCCAGCCCGCGCGTTGCAGGGCCTTGCGCGATGCTGGCACCGGGCCCATACCCATGGTGGCCGGGTCTAGACCGCTCGTGCCAAAGGCAGCAATGCGAGCCAGGGGTTTCAAACCCAGAGCCGCAGCCTTCTTGGCGGTCATCACCACCACAGCGGCAGCGCCGTCATTGATCCCGGAAGCATTGCCCGCCGTGACTGTGCCGGCCTTGTCAAAGGCAGGACGCAAACCGGCCAGCGCCTCGGCGTTGGTTTTTTTGTTGATGAACTCGTCCGTGTCAAAAACAATCGGATCACCCTTGCGCTGCGGGATGGACACGCCCACGATTTCGTCCTTGAACTTGCCGGCGTCTTGCGCAGCCGAGGCTTTTTGCTGGCTGGCCAGAGCGAGGAAATCCTGCATGTCACGGGTGATGTGGTGCGCCTTGGCCACGTTCTCGGCTGTGATGCCCATGTGGTACTGGTTGTACACGTCCCACAGGCCATCGACGATCATGGTGTCGGCCATTTTCCAGTCGCCCATGCGCTGACCGTCCCGCGAGTTGAGCAGCACGTGCGGCGAAGCGCTCATGTTCTCCTGACCACCGGCCACCACAATCTCGCTGTCGCCCCAGGCCACTGCCTGCGCAGCCAGCATGACGGCCTTCAAGCCCGAGCCGCACACCGCGTTGATGGTGAGTGCCGGCACTTCCTTGGGCACGCCGGCCTTCATCAAGGCCTGACGCGCTGGGTTTTGTCCCACACCAGCGGCCAGCACCTGCCCCATGATGACCTCTCCCACTTGCGCCGCATCCAGACGAGCGCGCGCCAGGGCTTCGCGAATCACAACCGCGCCCAGTTCGGTCGCAGCCACCTTGGCCAGTGTGCCGCCAAACTTGCCCACCGCGGTACGGGCAGCCGATACGATGACGATGTCTTCCATGTGCTCAGTCTCTCTGGTTTGAATTGAAATTTCAGGCCTTGGCCTTGACGTAACGCCCCGGCGCGGCTTCAATGGGCTTGTGCCGTGCGTTGCCATAGCGCTTGGGCGCAGCCACGAGTTTGCCGGCGTGGCCTTTGAGCCACGAGGCCCAATCTTCCCACCAACTGCCTGGCACCTCCTTGGCGCCGGCGATCCAGTCATCGGGCTTGGGCGGAAATTTGCCATCGTTGCGGACCCAATGGCTGCGCTTCTTGGCAGCCGGGGGGTTGATCACCCCGGCGATGTGACCGGAAGCCCCCATCGTGAAACGCTTCTTGCCCGGAAAGACCTGGGTAGACGCATAGGAACCGCCAATGGGGACGATATGGTCTTCACGCGAGCCGTAGATGTAAATCGGCATGTCAACCTTGCGCAGATCGAGCGATTCGCCACATACGGTGGCCTTGCCCGGTTGGATCAGCTTGTTTTCAAGGTAGGTGTTGCGCAGGTACCAGGCGTAGAGTGGGCCAGGCAAGTTGGTGGAGTCACTGTTCCAGTACAGCAGATCGAACGGCGGGGGCGTTTCACCTTTGAGGTAGTTGCCCACCACGTAATTCCACACCAGATCGTTGGGTCGCAGGAAGCTGAAGGTGGAGGCCATGTCTCGACCTGCCATCAACCCACCCTGGGCAAACTGCATTTCGCGAAAGCGCACAAAGTTTTCGTCGATGAAGACATCGAGCACGCCGGTATCGGTGAAGTCAATCAGCGTGGTCAGCAGCGTGGTGCTGGCCACAGGTTTTTGCCCACGCGCGGCCAGCACGCCCAGCGCGTTGGTGAGGATGGTGCCGCCCACACAAAAGCCCAGGGCGTTGATCTGGTCGGTGCCGCCGATGTCACGCGTGACCTCGATGGCCTTGATCGCGGCGTTTTCAATGTAGTCGTCCCACGTGGCGTGGGCCAGACTCTGGTCCGGGTTGCGCCAACTCACCACAAAGGTGCGGTGCCCTTGGGCCACCGCATAGCGGATAAAGGAGTTCTCGGGTTGCAGGTCGAGGATGTAAAACTTGTTGATGCTCGGAGGTACCAGCAAGAAGGGGCGCTCGTGGACCTTGGCTGTGAGCGGCTTGTACTCGATGAGCTGGAAGTAATCGTTTTCAAACACCACCTGCCCCTCGGTGGTCGCGACATTGCGCCCCACTTCGAACAGGCTCTCATCGGTCATGGACACATGGCCTTGCTGCACGTCGTGCATCAGGTTTTGCACGCCCTTGGAGATACTCTCACCCTGGGTTTCCAGGGCTTTTTTCTGCGCCTCGGCATTGAAGGCCAGGAAGTTGCTGGGGGACGACGCAGCCACCCACTGCTCGACTGCAAAGCGGATACGGGCGCGGGTTTTTTCATCAGCCTCGACCGCATCGGCCAATGACATCAGGGTTCGGCTGTTGAGGAGGTAGGTGGCGGCGGTGAAAGAGGCCACCGGGTTTTGGGCCCAGGCATTGCCCGAAAAGCGCCGATCCTTGATGGGGGTCGCCGAGGTCAACCCCTGGTTCCAGAGGCTGGCAGCCTCCTTCAGGTAGTCGGCTTGGAGTTCCCTCAGCTTGTCCGGGGCGAAACTCAGTGGACCAGCAGCCCCTTTTCCGAGATCGATGTTCTTGAAGGAATCCAGGGCGCGCTGCCAGCTGTCGGCCATGGATTTGCCCCACTGCTGTGCCGATGCTTCCCACCCGGGCTGACCATTGGATGTCATGTCTTGTCTCCTCTGTGACATAAGGCCAAGTATCGCAGAGGAATGCCTTCGATTTGCTGACAGATATCAATTTGAGCGCGAGCGTCCCACCACTTCAGGTGCGCCAGATGAGGGCTGCCAGTCGTCCGCTGACCCGGTCACGCCGGTGAGAAAACCAGCGCGCGGGATCCGAGACCGTGCACCAGTCCGCACTGCCATCGTTGCCCCCAATGGCGCTTACGCCCAATTGTTGCAAGCGCTGACGCGCCAACCCAGGCAAGTCCAACAGCCATTTTTCTGCGCGCTCAGGGTGGGGCTGGCTCAACCCCTGGGGGGTGAACCCATTGGAAGCGAAGGCCTCGACCACCTCGGGTCCAACTTCAAAGGCTTGGGGGCCAATGCAAGGCCCCAGCCAGGCCCTGAGTTCGGCAGGCGGGGACAGTTGCTCGCGCATGGCCCGAATCGTGTGGTCCAGAATGCCTTGGCCGGCATGCCCGGCCAAGCCTCGCCAGCCCGCATGAGCAGCCGCCACCACGCGGCCTTGCGAATCACTGAGCAACACCGGCAGGCAATCGGCCACCATGATGGTGCAGGCCACGCCACGCTCGAGTGTGCACACCCCATCGGCCGTGAGCCCATCGGCACTGGTGGCATTCAGCCAGGCCACTTCCGTGCCGTGAACCTGGTTCAGCCATACCGGTCGAGTAGCCAGCGCCTGGGCCACCCGCTCGCGGTTGGTCTGCACAGCCACGGCGTCATCGCCCACGTGGTTGCCCAGATTCAAACTGTCGTAGGGAGCGCGTGACACCCCGCCCGCACGGCGGGTCAACGCTGCCTGCACGCCCGGCACCCCCCACGACAACGACCAAAGATGCGGCGAGGCCATGGGGGAATCCGTGTTCTCAGGGTTCGTTATCGGGGCAGGCTGACGGCTGGGCACGCTGAAAAGCCTCGAGTTTCATGCAGGCATCGAACGCTGCCATGGTGCGCGGCAGCCCATCGACATTGACCTTGAAACGCTGTCCGTTGAAGATCTGTGGCACCAGACAGCAGTCCGCCAGGGTGGGCGTATCGCCATAGCAATAGGTGGACACTGCGCCTTGGGCCAGTTGACGTTCAAACGCTTCAAGCCCCTCACGCACCCAGTGTCGGTACCAGGTGTTCTTGGCCTCTTCTTCCACCTTCAACTCACGCACCAGGTATTTGAGAACGCGCAGATTGTTCAGCGGGTGGATCTCGCAGGCAATGGACTGAGCCAGCGCGCGCACCCGAGCCCGGCCCAAGGCATCGGCGGGCAACAACGGCGGCTCAGGATGCGTCTCGTCCAGGTACTCCATGATGGCCAGTGACTGGCTCAGAATGTGGCCATCCTTCTCGAGCGCGGGAACCAACCGATCAGCCGACACCTCGGCGTAGGCCGCAAGCTTGTGGTCACCACGGGCCAAATGCACCGGCAGGTAGTCATAGGACAGCCCCTTGAGGTGGAGGGCGATACGCACGCGAAACGAGGCCGACGAGCGGAAATAGTTGTAGAGCTTCATGGCGGCAAGGATACCTCGATCACGGCGGCTCAGGCAGTGTTTACCCAGCCACCCGCGAGGGGCGGGTTCCGGTAGACTGAGGGCCCGGAGTCCCGCGAGGCGGGTTGTATCGTTCCCCTGAGGTTATCCATGAGCTTTGTTTTTCCCCCCGCTCCTGCGGTGTCTGTCCCTGTCGCAGGGACTGGCCAGCAGTTCCCCGTTCACCGCATTTACTGTGTAGGCCGCAACTACGTCGAGCACGCCCAGGAAATGGGCTTTACCGGCCGTGAACCCCCGTTCTTTTTCCTCAAACCGGCTGACGCTATCGTGGTGGTCCCTGCGGGTCAAACCGGTTCCATGCCCTACCCCAGCCTGACCCAAGACCTGCACCACGAAATCGAATTGGTGGTGGCGATTGGCCAAGGTGGCCGCAACATCAAGGCGGCTGACGCCATGAGCCATATCTTCGGTTACGCCGTGGGCCTGGACATGACCCGCCGCGACCTGCAAGGTGAAATGAAAAAGCAGGGGCGCCCCTGGTGTATCGGCAAGGCTTTCGACCACAGTGCGCCCATCGGCCCCATCGTGCCAGCCGCACAGGCCGGTGATGTCACCCATGCCGAGATTTCCCTGCAGGTCAATGGCAAGGACCGCCAGCGCAGCAATGTCAGCAAGTTGATCTGGAACATTGCCGAAACCATCGAACACCTGTCCGCCGCGTGGGAGTTGCAACCGGGCGACCTGATTTACAGCGGCACCCCTGAAGGGGTCGCCGCTGTGGTGGCTGGCGATTTGCTGGTGGGACAGGTGGCAGGCGTAGGCGAGTTGCGCATCAAGGTCGCCTGAGCCCGTCCCTCGCGACCGATCCCCTCACCCTTCATTACTTGTTCATTAGGAGACCCTCATGATTCATCGTCGTTCCGTTCTCAAAGCAGGCGCTGCTGTGGCAGTGGCCGCACCCTCCCTCAGTGGCCTGGCCCAGCAAAGTGTGACCCTCAAGTTCCACACTTTCATGGCGCCGCAATCCAATGTGTGGCTGACCATGCACAAGCCCTGGATGGAAAAAGTGGAGAAGGAGTCGGGGGGACGCATCAAGTTTGAAGGCTACCCTGCCATGCAACTGGGCGGCACCCCGGTGCAGTTGTACGACCAGGCCAAGGACGGCGTGGTGGACGTGGTCTGGACCTTGCCTGGCAACACCGCGGGCCGCTTCCCGCGTATCGAAGTGTTCGAGTTGCCATTCATGATGAACAACGCCGAAGCCACTTCCAAAGCCTACTGGGAGTACGTCCAGACAGTTGCGCCCGACGAGTTCAAGGACACACAGGTCCTGGCTCTGCATGTGCACGGTCCCGGCATGTTCCACACCGTCGACAAGCAGGTAAAAACCACTGCCGATCTGCGCGGCCTCAAGATGCGCGGCCCCACCCGTCAGTCCACCAAGCTGCTGGCTTCCCTGGGCGCCACACCCGTGGGCATGCCCTTGCCCGCCATTCCTGATGCCTTGTCCAAAGGCACCATTTCAGGTTGTGCAATTCCCTGGGAAGTGGTGCCGTCGGTCAAAGTGCATGAACTCACCAAGTTCCACAGCGAATTCCCCGCCAACGCGCCGGCCCTGTACACCACCACCTTTGTGATGGCCATGAACAAGGCCCGCTACGAAGGTCTGGCCCCGGATCTTAAGAAGATCATCGACAACAACTCTGGTCTGGCCACCTCGGGCTGGCTGGGCAAGGTGCAGCAAAGTAACGATGCGTTGGGTCGCAAATCGGCCGCAGACCGGGGCAACACCATCTACCAGATCACCACGGCCGACACGGCCGATTTCGTCAAGCGCTCCAGCATGATCGACGACGAGTGGGTGGCGGACATGAACAAGCGCGGCTTGGACGGCAACAAATTGCTCGAGACCGCCAAGAACCTGATTGCCAAGCACGGCAAGTAACCCAGCGGCCTGGCCTGTCATGTTGCACCGCGGCGCCATTCGGCATTGCAAGGCCTGTGGGGCTGCGGTTCAGTACCGACTGCCGGACGACGGCGACACGCGAGAGCGTGCCGTCTGTCCCGCTTGCCATGTGATCCATTACGAAAACCCACTCAACGTGGTGGGCACCGTGCCTTTTATCGATGACCGGGTGCTGCTCTGTCTGCGCAACATTGAACCGCGAAAAGGCAAGTGGACATTGCCGGCCGGCTTCATGGAGTTGAGCGAAACCGTGGCCGAGGGCGCCCAGCGTGAAACGGCTGAGGAAGCCGGCGCCCACATCGAGTTGCTGGACTTGTTCACCCTCATGAATGTGGTGCGCGTGGGGCAGGTGCACTTTTTCTTTCGTGCCCGCTTGCTCAGCGAACATTTCGATCCAGGACACGAAACCCAAGAAGTACGACTCTTTCGCGAAGACGAAATTCCCTGGGACGAGATTGCGTTTCGCACCGTGCGCGAAACCTTGCGCTGCTTTTTTGCCGACCGCGCTCGCGGTCAATTCGACTTGCACCAAATTGACATTGCCTGACTTCGCATCCGGCGTTTGAAATGTTCATGGTTACCTCGTGAATGGGTAACGCATCACCCCCGCTTGTGTGCTCTCGGCGATAAGCTGATTGCACAGCCGAGCCCTCGGCTGTCGAGCGCCCCCAGGGGTGTCGTGTTGCAACTCCACTTCACAGAGGTCGTCATGAATCTTGCCGTCATCATTTCCGTCTCCGAGTACCAGTACGCCAGCGCGCTCCCCGGGTGCAAACTCGACGCCCAGCACATGCAACACATGTTGCAACTCACCGGGAGGTTCGATGACATCCTGGTCCTGGACCAAAGTCCCAGCACGCCCGACATGCGGACCCATCTCAACGACTGGGTGAAGCGCAACAAGGGGCAACTGGTGGACGAGGTGTTCTGGTACTTCACCGGCCACGGCATCTACTATGGAGACGCGCGTTTTTGCGGCCGTGACTACAGTCCGCAGTTGTTGGAGGCGACCTCCCTCAGCAACCAGGAGGTCGACGATCTGCTGCGTTTGCTGCAACCTCGGGTGGTGGTCAAGGTGATCGATGCCTGCCAATCTGGTGCGCCTTACATCAAAGGACACCCGCCGGCATTCCGTCGCGCCCTGGAGCACAGTCGCCTGGAGTCGTTCATCAGCATGTGCTCTTGCACGCGCGAGCAGTCATCCTATGCGCATCTGTTTGGCAGCGACTTCACACTCACCTGGCTAGAGGCCGTGCTGCAACGGCGATCAGGGGTGGTCAGTTACCGCCAGATCGAGCAGCACCTGATTCAACAATTTCAGCACCAGGTGGCGCAGACGCCGTTTTTCGTCAAGCAGGGGACGGGCCACGAAATGTTCTGCCGTATCAACCCGCACATGCAAACCCTGGCACGCACCATCCAAGCCGCTCGCCTGGGCAAACGTGTCATGATCAATCGATCTGAGCGCCCGAAGCCTTCACAACCTCGCTCCACTTGGCCAGATCGGACTTCAGGATGGCCGCGAACTCAGCCGGCTGGGTGATGAAAGGATCCGCTCCCTGCCCCTGAAACTTCTCGATCACCTCTCGGTTTTTCAGGATCTCCTGAATGTCCTGATTCATACGCCGCACAATGGCGGGGGGTGTTTTGGCTGGGGCGAACAACCCAAACCAGGGGGAGACGTCGAAGTCCTTGTACCCGGACTCGGCAATGGTGGGGATTTGTGCAAAGGCCTGCGAACGCTGCGCGCTGGTGACCGCAATACCGCGCAAGCTTCCACTGCGAATGGCGCTCGCCACCGAGGGCAGGCTGGTGAACACCAGCGAGATCTGTCCACTCATCAAATCCTGCATGGCCGGTGCCGCCCCCCGATACGGAATGTGCTCCAGCTTGCTGCCAGCGGCAGCGTTGAACATCACACCCAGCAAGTGGTTGACCGAGCCGTTGCCCGCCGAACCAAACGTGAGGGGTTGCCGTTTCCCCAGATCGGCGAGTTCGCGCACGGTCTTGAACGGAGCATCCGGTCGAGCGACGAGCACAAAGGGCAAGGTGGCCAAGGTCGCCACCGGGGCGAAATCGCGCTCAGGATCAAAAGGCAGCTTTTTGTACAAGGCGGCATTGATGGCATGCGAACCCACATAACTCATCAAGAGTGTGTAGCCATCGGCGGGGGCCTGTGCCACAAACTCCATGCCCAGGTTCCCCCCCGCGCCCGGACGGTTTTCCACCACCACGGGTTGCTGCCACTTTTCGCTGAGCTTTTGCCCCACGATGCGAGCCAGGGCGTCCGAGGCGCCCCCCGGGGTCTGCGGCACCACAATCTTGACGGGCCGCGAAGGAAATTCCTGCCCTGACACCGGGACTGCGATGGCGACCGCAGCAACCGAGATCAACACGCGCATCAACTGTTTGATCATGATCAACCCAATTCAATAGAAGCAGCCAAGGTTACACCATGTTGAGCGCTCTGGGCCCATCATAGTCACCTGTTCAACAGGGGCATCGGCCCAGCACAATAGGCCTGTGCCAGAATAGAAAAATGAAGATCCAGAAAGTTGCTGGCGCACTCGGCGCTGAAATTCATGGCGTGGATTTGCGCCAACCGCTGTCATCCTCGCTGGCCCAGGAGATTCGGCAAGTGCTGCTGGACAATCTGGTGATTTTTTTCCGCGATCAAGACCTGAGTCCTGCACAGTTCATGCAGTTTGCACAGGCCATGGGGGAGCCGGTCGAGTACCCCTTTGTCAAAGGCCTGGAAGGCTTTCCCAACATCATCGAAGTCAAGAAACTGGAGCATGAGCGCTCCAACTTCGGGGGCGTGTGGCACTCGGACACCACCTACCTCGAAGAGCCCCCCATGGGGTCCATGTTGCTGGCCCGTGAAATACCACCCTATGGCGGCGACACGCTGTTTGCCAACCAGTATCTGGCCTGGGATACCTTGTCAGACACCATGAAGCACATGTTGCGCCCGCTCAAAGGCATCAGCAGTTCGGCCAAGGCCGACGTGAGCAAGACGCGGGAGGATCGGCTGAAGTCCGATGCCAAAGATGGTGCGCCCACCCAATTCCAGGCGGTTCACCCCGTGATGCGCACCCACCCTGAAACCCAGCGTCCAGCGTTGTATGTCAACACGGCTCACACCGCAGGTATCGAGGGCATGACGAGCGAGGAAAGCGCCCCCCTGCTGCATTTCTTATTTGAACATCAGATCAAGCCCGAGTTCACCTGCCGCTTCAATTGGCAACCTAACTCGCTGGCTTTTTGGGACAACCGCTGCGCCATGCACAACCCGGTCAACGACTACCACGGCTTTCGGCGCATCATGCATCGCATCACGCTCAAAGGCGATCGTCCCGCCTGACACAACACAGGCGCCCCCCAGTCAACCGGGTGCGGCTTGTGTGGCCAACTCAATCAACACGGTAGCAACGGCCTGACGAGTAGGTTGGGCGCATGACCCCTTCAGTGGGCATTTTTCACGTGATTGCGCAATACACCAATGCCTTCTACCTCAATCTCGATCACATCGCCATCACGCATCCACACGGGGGGCTTGCGGGCATAGCCCACGCCGGCAGGGGTGCCCATGACAATCACGTCACCGGGCTCCAGGGTCATGCAGGCCGACATCATGGCAATGGTGGGTGCCACGTGAAACACCATGTCGGTGGTGGAGGCACTTTGCATCACCTGACCGTTCAAACGCGACTCAATGTGCAGGCCCACGCAACCTGCAGGCAATTCATCGGCCGGCACCAACCAGGGGCCAAATCCCCCGGTGGAGTCGAAGTTTTTGCCGACGGTCCATTGCGTGGTCTTGCGCTGATAGTCGCGAAAGCTGCCGTCGTTGAAACAGGTGTAGGCAAACACGTGCTGGAGTGCATCTGCTTCGCTCACGTGGCGAGCGGTACGGCCAATCACCAGGGCCAGCTCGGCCTCATAGTCGAGCGCGGTGGAGATGGGGGGAATGGGAATGATGCCCTCATGTGCCACCAGCGAGGACGGGCCACGGTAAAAGATGGTCGGATAGTCGGCCACCTTGTTTCCGCCCTCGGCCGCATGGTCGTGGTAGTTGACGCCCAGGCACAAAATTTTGCTCGGACGCGGCACGCACGGCAAGAGAGTGACCTGACTCAGCGGCGTGGCGGTCTTGCTGGCCGCATTGTTGTGCAGTGTGGACTTCCAGTTGGGATGATCTACCACCCAGGCGGCAAAGTCGTTGATCGACGCCGGAGCACCGGGCAGACAGGCCTGGGCATCCACCACGCCCGAGTCGAGCAGGAGACCATAGCGCACGGAGTTCTGATGCTGATAGCTGATGAGTTTCATGAAAATGGCTGAGATCGATTCAAGAGACTGGCAACTGCAGCACGCAGTCGTCAATCCACCTTGGCGCCTGTTTGCTGCACCACACCCGCCCATTTTCGAGCTTCGGACGCCAGGTAACTGTCCAGCGCGGGACGGTCCATGCGAACCGTCTCCAGCGACTGGGCGGAAAAGCCCTCCACCAGGGCCTTGTTTTGCAAAATGCGGTTGATCTCGGTGTTGAGTCGATCCAGCACGTCGGCGGGTGTGCCCTGGGGAGCCAGTATCGCAAACCAGGTATTGGCCTCAAAGCCGGGATAGCCAAGCTCCGCCACGGTGGGCACGTGGGGCAAGGCCCCGCTACGCTTGAGACTGGTGACGGCGATGGGCCTGACTTTGCCGGCCTTGGCCAGTTGCACCACCGGGGGGATGGAGGTGGAGCCTATCGGCACTTGGCCACTCACCACCGCCGTGGCCGCGGAGGCTGGCGCATAAGGCGCGTGGGTAATGTCCACCTTGGCCAGCGTGCGAAACAACAGTTCGGCCCCGAGATGGGTGGTGGTGCCGTTGCCCGATGACGCATAGGCCAGCTTGTCGCTTCGAGCCAGGGCCAGCAGTTCGGGCAGGTCGTTCGCCTTGACGGAGGGGTGGACGTACAGAATGTTGGGCGATACAGCCGCCATGACCACCCCCACCAACTCTTTGCCGACTTCGTAACCGGCCTTGCCATACAGCGAGGGGTTGACCGAGTAAGCCACGCTGTGCATCAGCAGGGTATGGCCATCCGGCGCTGAGCGTGCCACAGCCACCGTGCCGATATTGCCGCCAGCGCCAGGTCTGTTTTCAATCACCACGGGTTGCCCGAGCGCTTCCGACAAAGGCTGCGACAAGGCCCGGGCCACGATGTCGGTGGAGCTGCCTGGCGGAAACGCCACCACGATCTTGACGGGCCGATCTGGGTAGGCCGCTTGGACCTGCACAGCGGCACACATGCCCAGGAACAACAGTGTCGTCGCGCCAACGCGGCGCAGTGAGGAAATCAACATGGTGAAGACTTTGACAGTAAGATGAGAGGACTGATCCTAATCCAAGCGTGTCAAGCCGGAAGGCCTGCGTGGATTAGCGTATTCCCTGAAGTCATCTCAGCCCGTGCCCGACCCGTCCATGGCCAAATCCGATAAGAAGTCCTCACCACCACCATCAAAGCGCGTCAGGCTTGATCCGTTCAACGGTATCCTGGGTGTCTTTTTTTTGGTGGTGGCCATCATCTTGCCCGTGGCCATGCCCGCCTCGGACGGCCGGCTCAATGTGCTGCATTTCCTGGGCATTGCGCTGTCGTGTCTGGTCGCCGCATTTTTCTTCTGGCGCTGGTTACGAGCCCAACTGGCTTTGGCCATGCGCAACGAGACAGAGGAAGAAGTGGCCCGCATTCGCGCCACCACTTTCGAGCAGGATGCACAGGCCAGTCAGGGCAAATCAGCCCCGTAGCTACCCGCCAGGAAGCGATTACGACTTGACGTTGCGGTTGATGTCCAGCTGGTAGAACTTAGGCATCAATCGCTGCACCAGCGGCCCCCGGGTGTCCCAGGCCATGCACTGCCCCAGATACGCCGGAGGTTTGTCAAACGCCAGCACCGCCTCACCCGGATGCACCGTCTGGAAGGTCACCGTGGCCATGTTGAACAGCAACTCCCGTAGATGGGTACATCCTTGTACGCCCCCCACGCGCTGCTCAATATTTTTACGCCAACCGCCCCCCACCTGCACCCCCACCATGGCTTGTAGCGAGGTTTGCGCCTGGCTGCAGGGCTCATGCGGGGTACCGTCCATCGCCACCACAATGTCTTGCACCACCAGGGATTTGTCCAGAGTCATGCGAATGGCGAGGTGGTGAATCGGTTGACCGGCTGGCCGTACCCGCTCTCCCACCACCCGGATATCGTAGGTTTTGGTGTCGCGCATTTCACCCTCGATATCCCATCCTCCATCGTCCCGACGGTAACCACGGTAAGCCACATCACGGTTGTGCAAATGTTGGCGAGCAGCGGGGGCGGGCAAAGGCAAGGGAGGCTCCTGATGACAGTTGTGTTTGCATTATGGCGCGACAAGGCTCTCGTGGAATCCCATGATGAGTTGCGACCATGGGTGGCATGCCTCCCGGTACGGGCCAGTTGATCCAGATCGTTTTGCAATAATGCAGGTCGACTGATCACCGGAGACCGCATGACACAAGACAGCACCGACCGCATTGCCTACCAGAAGCCCCAACCCTGGGGCATGACACCGGACATGGTGATACCCAATCTCATGGGTGACGACCCACAGCTGTGGGCGCCCGTGGGTGATGGCGTGTGGTCAAGACCGATTCACCTGAATGTCACCTCGGGTTTTTATGTGCACTTGTTGCGCGTCAAGCGCTCGGGCCTGCTCCAACGCCACCGCCATTCTGGCCAGGTTCACGCCTATGTGATTCGCGGCAAGTGGTACTACCTGGAACATGACTGGGTGGCGGAAGAAGGCGGCTATGTCTTTGAGCCACCCGGCGAAACCCATACCTTGATCGTGCCCGACGACTGCGCCGACATGGTCACCCTGTTCACCGTGCACGGTTCACTGATGTATGTGGATCCGCAAGGCAATTCCACAGGCTATGACGATGTGTTCACCCGCATTGAAAAATACCGCGCTCACTTCGAGCAAGTGGGTCTGGGCGCAGACTACGTGAAGACATTCATGCGCTGAGCTTCACCGCTACCGCGCTGGTCGCTGGGTGAATGACAGCAACCGCGTCGCTCGCCCCCCTTATTTCAGTTCAGACAACGGCAAAGGGTCGCTGTGGAAGTTGGGCGTACCATTCAGAGCGTAACGCCCTCTCGAGCGGTGATCAAAATGGCGATTTCATTGAGTCGAGGTCCCAACTGATGGTTGAAATGAATCTATGTCACCAGTCGCCGGATGGGGCCAACAGACTCAGGACTGCACATCTCCTGATTAATAGGTGGTTTATCGGACGAATATAAAAAAACCCGCGAAGAACCTTCGCGGGTTTTACATCATTCAATTCACCCCATACCGGCCAAATAGCCGGTGGATCAATTATTTAATCAATGCGGAATCCAGCGTGCCGGCTGTTTTCAGGGCCTGAACCCACACTGGGGCCTTGCCACGGCCGGTCCAGGTTTGATCGGGCTGGGCGGGATTGCGGAACTTGGGAGCCACCTTGCCGCGGGGACCGGAGGATTTACCGGCAGCACGGGCAGACTTGGCCTTGGCAGGCTTGCCACCGCCCAGGGCCTTGGCGATGTCGCTGGCCGTTAAACCAGCGTCACGGGCCAGTTGCACAATTTTGGCCAAGGCCTTGTCGTGGGTGCGAGCCATCAGCGCTTTTTCGCGCTTTTCCAGTGCCTCACGTTCTTTGCGGAGTTTAGCCAATTGGGATGCAACGGTAGTCGCCATGAGAAAGTCCTGAATAAATTAAAAACCCGATTTTATATCATTTAATATAAAACTCAATATACGTTTGAATATCCCGATTATTCAGAGTTTTAATTTCTTTAAATTGATCATATTCAAAGGTTTGAAGACCTTGAAATGCTTTTGCACCTGCGGCACAGTGCATCGGGCTCAATCGGTTTATATTCATGACATCACCACTCCCAATTGCTTGCATGTCCTCCACCACGCTCGACACCGGCACCCCCGAATTGCTTGCCACCCTGGATGAAGGCGTGCTGACGCTGACCTTCAACCGTCCAGACGCCCGTAACGCCTTGTCACGCGAGGTCAATCAAGCCTTGCAGGTGCAGTTGGCCGGGGCCGAATCCAACCCGGCTGTGAAATGCATTCTCCTCACGGGCCATGGAAAAGCCTTTTGCGCCGGCGGCGATGTCAAAAGCATGCTGACTCGCAACTACAACGAACCCGGCTCGCACACACTGGACGAATACATCCATCGTCAGCGCCTGGAGCAGCGCGCCATCTCGGGGCGCTTGTTCACCATGCCCAAGCCAACGCTGGCAGCCATTCCTGGTGCGGCCGCGGGCGCTGGTTTCTCCATTGCATTGGCTTGCGATCTGCGCATCATGGCCGACTCGGCGTTCCTCACGACAGCGTTTGCCAAAGTCGGCTTTTCGGGCGATTACGGGGGTTCGTATTTCCTCACACGCCTGGTCGGCGCTGCCAAGGCGCGTGAGATGTATTTGCTGCCGGAACGCGTGGATGCCTCCCAGGCCCTGGCGCTGGGTCTGACCAACTGGGTGTGTCCCGCAGAGGAGTTGGCATCGCGTGCACAAGCCCTTGCACGGCGCCTGGCCAACGGCCCCACCGTGGCCTACCGGTACATGAAGGAAAACCTCAACCGCGCCATCAACGGCGACTTGATGGAATGCATGGACCTGGAAGCCACGCACCATGTGCACTGCGCGCAGACCGAAGACCACAAAGAGGCCACCCGCGCCTTTGTCGACAAGCGAGAGCCGGTGTTCAAAGGGCGCTGACGTCTGAAAGGCGTTTTCAAAAGACAAACGGGCTAGCTCCTTGTGAGAGCTAACCCGTTGATGTGCTTGGTCGGCGTGGCGGGATTCGAACTCGCGACCCCTTGCACCCCATGCAAGTGCGCTACCAGGCTGCGCTACACGCCGAAGCTTCGAATTATAACGTGCTTCTCAAGCCCGACCTCGGGTCAGGCCAGCAACTCTCGTATTTCTCGCAACTCGCGCCGCAGAATCTGCAGCTTGGGGGCGTCGGTGATCAGGCCGCTGAGGTTCCAGGTATCCACCAACGAGGCCTCGTCGATACGACGGTCTTCTTCCAGCACCTCGATGCCCTCCAGCATGACCTCGCCCGCTCGGCGCTTGTCGCGCTCGTGCTGCACCAACTCTTGCAGTTTGTTGCGCGCACCGCTGATGGTGAACCCTTGCTCGTACAGCAAGTCACGGATGCGGCGAATCATGAGCACCTCGTGGTGCTGGTAGTAGCGTCGGTTGCCCCGCCGCTTCATGGGTCGCAGTTGCGTGAACTCCTGCTCCCAGTAGCGCAACACGTGGGGCTTGACACCACACAACTCGCTCACTTCACCAATGGTGAAGTAGCGTTTGGCAGGGATGGGAGGGAGGGAGGACTCCATGCTGAAAAACTTGTGACTTTCTCGACGGAGGGCAGAGGTTACACGAAGTCGACCGCAAAGGTAAGAGCCCAAGAAAAATATTTCTCAAAAACAGCGACGTCAGGGCCGTGTCAGACCTGATTCACCCTCTTGACAATCCAACGAAATATCTTAATGTCACGCGCCCTGGTTGCCAGTTTGAATCAATTCCTTGAGCTTGTGACTGGCATGAAACGTCACCACCCGCCGCGCCTCGATAGGGATGGTCTCGCCGGTGCGTGGATTGCGACCCGGACGCGGCGCTTTGGTGCGAATTTGAAAATTGCCAAACCCCGAGATCTTCACATCCTCACCCTCAACCAAGCGCTGCGCGATCAAATCAAAGAAGGCGTCGATCATGTCTTTCGATTCGCGCTTGTTCAAACCGATTTGCTCAAACAGCATGTCTGCCAATTGGGCCTTGGTAAGTGCAGGCGTTTCAAGAGATTCCAGAACCAGTTCCATCGTTGTCTCCTCAACCACGCAAGCGGGCTTGCAGGTCCGTTTGCAATTGTTGTACCACGGCGCCCACGGCCGCTTCAATCTGCATTTCTGTCAAGGTGGCTTCGTCACTGTTGAGCGTGAGGCGCACCGCTAAACTTTTTTCGCGCACTGGTTCACCCGCTTGGGGTGCAGGCCGGTAGACATCAAACAGCAGCGCATCTCGCAGCAGTCCCTGGGTCGGGGCACGCCAGATGGCTTGCATCAGGGCGGCATGGGTGACCTGCTCATCCACCCACACGGCCAGATCACGCTCCACCGCCTGATGACGTGCCACGCCGGTGAAGGACGGTACGGCACGCTGCAACACGGCCGACATCTCCAGCTCGAACATCACCGGTGCATGCGCAAGATCCCAGGCCTGGCGCCAACGGGGGTGCAACTCGCCGATGAAGCCAATCGCCGCCTCGCCCAGCCACACACGGGCACAGCGCCCGGGATGTAAAGCCGGATGCTCAGCGGGTTCGCAGCGCAACACCGCTGGGGCCATCAAGGCCTCCACGTCTGCCTTGACATCGTAAAAATCCACCAGGCGCTCGGGCACGCCCCATTGCACCGGTTGCGCCGGGCCATACGCCATGCCCGCCACGCGCAAGGGCTGATGAAAACCTGCCACCGTGGTGTCACTCCCCTGCACCGAAGAGTCCTTGAGGAACACGCGTCCCACTTCAAACACGCGCACACGACTGGCCTTGCGATCGGTGTTGAACTTGACCACCTGCAACAGGTTGCCCAGCAGGGAAGAACGCATCACGTTCATCTGGCTGGCGATCGGGTTGAGCAAGCGGACTGGGTCGGTGTTGCCGGCCAAATCCCGCTCCCAGCTGTCTTCCACGAAGCTGTAATTGATGGTCTCCTGGTATCCCAATGCGGCGATCTGACGGCGCACGGCGTAAGGGCCACGGCGCGACTCCAGACGCACGCAGGGCTCGATGGGAGCCAGGGGTGGCGTGGTGGGCAGGTGGTCATACCCCACCATGCGCGCGACTTCCTCGATCAGATCTTCCTCGATCTGCAAATCGAATCGGTACGAGGGGGGCGACACGGTGAGGGTGCCCGGCCCTTCACTCACCGGCAGCCCCAGACCGCGCAGGGCATCGGCCATGCGTTGCTGGGTGAGGGGCATGCCGATCACCTTGACAGCGCGCTCGACACGCAAGGTCACAGGTTGACGCACGGGCATCTTGACCTGCTGGTCGTCGATGGGGCCAATCGCGGTGTCAGGCGTGCCACAAATATCCAGCACGAGTTGCGTGATGCGCTCAATGTGCTCGACGGTGAGTTGCGGGTCCACGCCACGCTCGAAGCGGTGACCGGCATCGGTGGAGAAGTTGAATCGACGCGAGCGACCGGCGACCGACTCGGGCCACCAGAAAGCTGCTTCGATGTAGATGTTGCGGGTGGCATCGGACACCGCGGTGGCCTGACCGCCCATGATGCCAGCGAGCGACTCCACTTGACGGTCATCGGCAATGACGCCCACCTTGTCGTCGACGGTGATGGTGTTGCCGTTGAGGAGTTCCAGCGTTTCCCCCGCCCGACCCCAGCGCACCTGCAAGGCCCCGTGAATGGCGTCGAGATCAAAGATGTGAGAGGGGCGTCCAAACTCGAACATCACGTAGTTGGAGATGTCCACCAGCGGACTCACACTGCGTTGGCCGCATCGGGCCAGACGCTCCACCATCCAGGCGGGTGTTTGAGCGGCCGTGTTCACGCCACGCACAATTCGACCGCTGAAGCGTCCACACAAATCCGGCGCCTGCACGTTCACCGGCAACACATCGGTCAACGTAGGCTTGAGCACTGGCAGGGTGGGCGTATGCAGCGGTGTACCGGTGAGTGCCGACACCTCACGGGCAATGCCATACACACTCAGGCAGTGCGCGAGGTTGGGTGTGAGCTTGAGGGTGAATAGCGTATCGTCCAGACGCAGGTGTTCGCGAATGTTCTGCCCCACCGGCGCATCGGCGGCCAGTTCGAGCAAGCCCCCATGGTCGTCATTCAGTTTCAACTCGCGCGAGGAGCACAGCATCCCCTGGCTTTCCACGCCCCGCAACGTGCCCAGCTTGATGCTGAACGGCTTGCCGTCCTCTCCAGGGGGCAGCACAGCGCCCACCAGGGCGCACGGCACCTTGATGCCGGGACGAGCATTGGGTGCACCGCACACGATATTGAGCGGCGTGCCCTGCCCCACGTTCACCTGGCACACGCGCAGTCGATCGGCGTTGGGGTGCTGCACCGCCTCCATGATTTCACCCACCACCACCTGGCTGAAAGGGGGTGCAACCGGACGCAACTCTTCCACCTCGAGACCGGCCATGGTCAGGGTATCGGCGAGTTGCTGGGTGCTCAGGGGCGGGTTGCAGAATTCGCGCAGCCAGGATTCAGGAAATTGCATGGAAATTCTCGTGGCTCATGACTTACTGGAACTGGCGCAGGAAACGGATATCGCCGTCAAAAAACAAGCGCAAGTCGTTCACGCCGTAACGCAACATGGTCAGGCGGTCGGGGCCCATGCCAAAGGCAAAGCCCATGAAACGCTCGGGATCCAGACCCATGTTGCGCACCACGTTGGGGTGCACTTGACCCGAACCGGCCACCTCCAGCCAGCGACCGGCCAGAGGCCCGCTGGCAAATTGAATATCGATCTCGGCACTGGGCTCGGTGAAAGGGAAAAAACTGGGACGAAAGCGCAGCACCAGGTCTGCACTTTCAAAGAAGGTTCGGCAAAAATCGGTGAACACCACCTTCAAGGCCTTGAAGCTGACGTTCTCGCCAATCCACAGGCCTTCACACTGGTGGAACATGGGCGAGTGCGTGGCGTCACTGTCCACCCGGTAAGTGCGGCCTGGCGCGATGACGCGAATTTCGGGCATCCCTTGACCGGCATCGAGTTGCTGTCGATAGCGCTTGACGTGTTGCACCGCATGCCGGATCTGCATGGGGCTGGTGTGGGTGCGCAGCAGATGACCCCCTTCCACATAGAAGGTGTCGTGCATGGATCGAGCAGGGTGGTCTTCCGGCGTGTTGAGCGCGGTGAAGTTGAACCAGTCGGTTTCAATCTCGGGTCCATCGGCCACTTCAAAGCCCATGGAGCCAAAGATACCCTCGATGCGCTCGAGCGTGAGGCTCACCGGGTGCAGGCCGCCAGCGGCATTGGCACGCCCCGGCAACGTGACATCCAACGCCTCGGCCTTGAGTTGCGCTTGGAGCTCAGCATCGGCCAATGCCTGTCGGCGTTGGTTGAGCGCAGCCTCAATGGCCTGCTTGGCCTGGTTGATGACGGCACCACGGGATTTTTTCTCTTCCACGCTCAGGGTCGACAAGCCCTTCATGAGTTCGGTGATGCGACCTGACTTGCCCAGGAACTGGGCCTTGGCATTTTCCAGGTCAGCGGGCGTGGCACTTTGGGCAAACAGGGCCTGTGCACTGGCCACCAGGGAATCGAGCTCGTTCATGCGATTCGGAAGTGAAGGAGTGAAATGACAAAGGGATTGAGGCCTTGCAGGCTTCAATCCCTTGTGTCGGGTCGGTCTGCCCCACGGGGCAGGACCACGGGGATCAAGCGGCCAGCTTGGCTTTGACTTGTTCCACGATGCTGCCAAAGGCAGCCTTGTCGTGCACGGCCAGATCGGCCAGCACTTTGCGGTCGATGGCGATCTCCGCCTTC
>JACCDI010222261.1_pt1 | contig 49470 bp, 45 predicted proteins | sample 7442791 | NCBI WGS metagenome assembly JACCDI01 (sample SAMN15323434, study PRJNA562643) | freshwater metagenome | isolation source: river surface water | place: USA:Blue River Watershed | collected 2017-08-15 | reverse complement strand
AAAGGTCTTCTAAAGCCTGCTTGGTGTCAGCAGCCCCAATTAACTTCAATAAAGCATCCGTTAACTTATCCTGGTCATGAATGGACTTCAAAATAGCAACACGGCGATCTTCTAATTCACGCAAATACAACAAACGTTCTTCAATACTACGTAACTGAGTGTCATCTAAGCCACCAGTCACCTCTTTACGATAACGGGCAATAAAGGGCACAGTCGAACCCTCATCCATCAAATCAACAACTACCCCAATTTGCTGAGGTCGCACTTTCATTTCTGTGGCGATTTGGTTATTAATACGCAAAGTAATTTGCTCTGGGGTTTCCGATGTCAATTCTATAAGCCGTTGATTCAATCTTGATTCACATTCTTGATAAGTTATTATTCAATTGAGGCGTTCATTTTATATAATCAAGCCTTAAAGCTAATGAATTTTGATGAATCTCTATTGCTTGCCACTTTTTCTTATTTGTATTTGATCGATGCCAACAGTAAATTACTTCAATAAATGCCTATCCACGGACAAGATTCTTAATGGAGTCCTGAAGATTTTTAAAGATTCTTTTGATATGACTTCTCAAGGCTCTCATCTTGATATTGGTTCAGGTTCTGGCGCATTGGTAAAACTTATCAAACAAGTTGCACCGAATTTTTCATCAAACTGCGTTGACTATACCGACAAACTCATTGATGACAAAAGCATTCCTCTGGCTGTTGTAGATTTGAACTTTGAAAAACTTCCACACAACGATAATTCATTTGATTTTGTGACATGCACAGAGGTCATTGAACATCTCGAAAACTATCGCCTGATCATCAGAGAAGCATTCAGAGTAACAAAGCCAGGTGGCCTTGTAGTCTTCACAACACCGAACGTATTAAACCTAAACAGTCGATTAAGGTATTTTAGTTTTGGCTTTCACAGCTTGTTTGGACCATTACCAATCAACAGAGATGAGGCATTTTCAACTGGCGGACACATCACACCTGTTCAATTTTTTTATCTAGCTCATTCATTAGCGGAGGCTGGCTTTACCAATATTGACGTTCAGTTTGATAAAAAACAGACCTCTGCAATTCCTTGGTTAATACTTTTATATCCCTTTATTAATATTTTTAACCGCCTAGCCAGCCGAAGAGAGGTCAGAAAAGGCTTTATTAACCAAAACAACATAGGCTTCACCCAAGCAAATCAAAGCATTGATATGCTCCTGGGCAGAACCATCATAGTGAGCGCCAGAAAACCTTAAAAGGTTACGAAATATTTACTTTTTTAAAAGAGCGGGTAATTTAGCTAAAAAATCTTTGGCTACCATTGAGTTACCGTAGTCAGAATAATGGTCGCCATAGCTATATAAAAATTGACCATCTTTTGCAATGCCACAGTGATTCCTTGCAACATCACATACCAAGTTCGTAGGGTCATAAACAATCAATGAAGGGTGATTTTCTTGGAGTTTATTTACAAACAATCTATAGCGCTCATTGGTATACATGTGTTGCTCATAAGTCATACTACAGAGCGAATTTTCTTTTCGAAATAAAAATTGATTCAAGAAGTCACTCTTAGTTAAACCTCCGCTGATGCAACTCTTAGGATCTGGGAATCCAGGGTGATCTACCAAAAAGATAACTTTTTTGCCAGCTTTTTCAAGAGCTTTAATTGCATTACCAATTCCATAAATTCCCTCATCAAATAGTGGGCTCTTATCTAAATCATCTTTTGAATAGACCTCCCCCAAACTAAAGATTGATCTAGCTGCAGGCGCAAACATCACAGCCTCTAATTCTTTATTTGCAACTAAAGCGTCTATGACATATTGGTTTTTAGCAGCATTCCTACCTTTAAAACGAGGAATATCGCCCAACATTGGAATTGAATTACCAATCATCATCCACCTTGGACTATCTTGATTGAAAGCCTCTCTAGCCAAGCCATAAAAAACGGCTTCGCCCTTACTATCACCCCAAACTGCATAAGTAGCTTTTTGATCTTTAGGGCTGTAACAAGACTTCAGAATTAACTTTGCTTCCATAGGTATGCCGCATTCATTGGCCCATTGTTTACGATCAGCGCCCATCGTCAAAGAAGTTGGATCGGCATTTAGTAAACCAGGATGTCTTGCTTTAACTCCTTTAGTTTTATAGACAAAAGCTCCAGCAATACAAAGACACAACATTAATATTGACAATCCCTTGATCAAGGGGCGCTTCGAGGAAGATCGTCGTATCGGCTTTTCTATCAAGTAATAAGTCAAGGCGGCTAAAACAATACTTAGAACTACCAGAACAAAACGAACATCAACAGATGGTGTTTCTGAAGCAATAATTCTGGCAAATGACAACAAAGGCCAATGCCACAAATACAAAGGGAAGCTGATCAAACCTACCCAGACAAAAATTCTCTGCGATAAGACAAAACGATTCACAAAACCGTGAGGGCCTGAAGCTATTAAAAGAGCTGAGCCCAATGCAGGCAACAGTGCCCACCAACCCGGAAAGGCTCTTGACTCATTGATCACTACAAAGCCAATCACCACCATGACCAAGCCCAAGCCTGAAAGAAGACCTCTATAGCGTTCAATGATGGATGTGAGCACTTGCGCAGGGCGCAATGCTTGATAGGCTAAAAAAGCCCCTAAGGCTAATTCCCAAGAGCGACCCAAAGGAGAGTAAAACGCCGCACTGGGATTGCTTACTACTTGCCAAACATTTAAACCAAAGGACAAAAGAGCCACGACCAAAATCATTGACAAAACATTCCAAGAACGCTTCGCAAAAAAATAAAGCAATAGGGGCCAAACAATATAAAACTGCTCTTCAATACCCAAAGACCATAAATGCAATAAAGGCTTGGTATCTCCAGCGGCATCAAAATAACCAGCTTCTTTCCAAAACATGAAGTTAGCAATAAACCCTGCACCACCCGCGGCATGCTTACCTAAAGATCGATACTCAACGGCGGTCAATACCACCCACCCCAAAGCCAAGCAGAACAAAAGAACAACACTCAATGCAGGGAAGATACGACGAACACGTCGCGCATAGAAAGTCTTAATGCTGTAAGTGCCAGCCTGAATGTCTTTTAACAAGATACTGGTAATTAAATACCCAGAAATAACAAAAAAGATATCTACCCCAATAAATCCACCAGGCAAAAGTTTTGGAAATGCATGAAAAAAAACCACCGACAAAATCGCCAAGGCTCGAAGACCATCAATATCGGAACGGTAAGAGATTGAGTGAGAACCTTGGCTACCCATGCATTATCTTTATAAATATTTTTTAAACAATTCAGTCTTTAGTTTATTTACCTACTTGATTTACTGACATAACTTACTTAGTGACTTCCAGCGCTTCAATGGCTGCAATTGCATCTAAAACAGCCTCAACACTTGGAGGATGGCCTTTATCACCCAAATTATGAATCTTTGGTGACCAATATCCCTCTGTTTTCCAGCGCGGTGAATCGCAATATAGTTCAATCGTTGGTCTTCCTAAAATGGCCGATAAATGAGTCAAGCCCGTATCCACACCGATAGTCATCTTGGCACCAGCCACGAGACCAAAAGCATCCGCAATTGAAAAGGCGTTCGGCACAATCGCTTTTGAGCCTACCAAAGAATAAGTCCCAGAAATTTTCCTAGCAATTTGAGTACTCACTTCTTTCTCTTGATCATTACCCCAAGGTAATATAACTTGGATACCCTTGGCGACCAATGCTTTACCCACACTGATCCAATGATCATCAAACCAGCGCTTTGATTTGCCAGCTGTCGCATGAAAACACATCACATATGATTTACTCACATCAAATCCTAGATCAATGCGGGTTGATGCAAAGCCTAAGTTAGCAGCATCTAACAAAGACTGAACATAAGTATCTGGGTAAAACTGAGGGGGCATCAATGAACGGTCTGGCACTGGCACATCCATGGCGGAGGCAGCAACCCAACGCGAGCGATCAACGGCATGACAATGAAACGGCACCTGTACACAATCCGTATAGAACTTACGAGCCCACGGCTCGTAACCAGAAAACTCAGTTTGATTGGCCAAACCAAAAACTGAAGCAGTCTTATTTGGATTGGCTACATGTGTGACCCAAGCTGACTTCAGCAAACCCTGGGTTTCAATGATCAAGTCATAGTCAGCAAACACCCCTGACTTAAATTGTTCTTTAAAAACGATATATTCCTGAATACTGCGGATAAACTCGCCGCGTTTTAAAGCTTTTTTCCAACGACGAAACCCCAAAGGAATGATGTTGTTGATTCCAGCAACAGAATTACCAGATGGCAAAGTAATGGTCTTCAGAGGCTCTAAAAGCCCCACATAGCCCTCTTCCACCACCCAATCAATCTGAGCTTCTGGGTACTTGGCACGCAGATCCCAAACCACGGGCAAATTGTGCAAAACATCGCCCAAAGAGGACAACTTAACGATCAAAATCTTCATGGACTCTATTTTCGCCTAAATTAGACTTAAGCCAGTAATTAGATCATCCGCTAGTAAGTTGGGTCTGAAATTAAGCTATGAGCACACTTATCCTGATACCAATCACTTTATTTGCCCTGATTGCTCCCACTAATGGTCAGCAATACAATCAAAAGAAGAGGTTGAAGAAACAAGAGTTCAAAAAGATGCCCATGGCAATATCTTGAATGATGGTGACAGTGTCACCATGATCAAGGACCTGAAAGTCAAAGGCTCATCATTGGTGATCAAAGGTGGCACAAAATCAAAAACATCCGCTTGGTCGATGGTGACCATGATATCGATTGCAAAGTGGATAGTCAGAGCATGTTGCTAAAGTCTGAATTTATAAAGAAAGTGTAATGATTAATTTTATTTATTTATTTATTAATCACTCATACCCATTCGGGTTCATAGATTGCCAGCGCCAACTGTCCTCGCACATACGCTGCAAATCATATTTAACTTCCCAATTGAGCTTTTCTTTTGCCTTAGAAGCATCTGCATAAAAAGCTGCAATATCTCCTTGACGCCTATCAACAATCTTATAAGGAATTTTCTTGCCTGATACCTGCTCAAATGCTTTGACTAGATCAAGAACACTGTAACCTTTGCCAGCACCAAGATTGACTGTCAAAGAACCCCGGCCAGACAACAGATAATCCAGAGCTTTAACGTGCCCTTTGGCTAGGTCAACCACATGAATATAGTCACGAACACCGGTGCCATCATGAGTAGGCCAATCACCCCCATAAACTGACAAGTGATCACGTTTGCCAACAGCGACTTGAGTGACATAGGGCATTAAATTATTAGGCACACCCATTGGATCCTCTCCAATCAAACCGCTTTCATGCGCACCGACAGGATTGAAGTAACGAAGATATGCTACCGACAAATTAGGATTCGCAATCTCCAAATCACGCAAAATCTGCTCTGACATGAACTTAGTCCACCCATAAGGACTCGTTGAGCCCAAGGGCATGTTCTCCACGTAGGGGATCGGATTGTCTGGGTGATAGACAGTTGCAGAAGAGCTAAAGACAAATTTTTCACAAGAATGCTCACCCATGACACGACAAAGCGTGAGCAAACCATCAAGGTTGTTTTGATAATAATCAAGAGGCGCCTTAACAGAATCTCCCACCGCCTTAAGTGCTGCAAAGTGAATCACTGCATCAATTGAATGATCTTGAAAAATATTTTTCAACAACCCTTCATCACGAACATCACCTGGATAAAAAATTGGTGAGTGACCACCGAGCAGCTTCAACCTCTCAAGAACCAGAGGGCTGGAGTTTGAGAAATTATCGACCCCCACCACCTGATGCCCAGCAGCAAGCAACTCAACCCATGTATGAGAGCCAATGTATCCAGTTGCGCCGGTTAAAAGAATCATTAAATTAATTTAGTTATATATAGATAAAAATGATCAAAACACAATTAACGTGGGAAATTATCACTTAAAAAATAATCGGCAATTTGCTGTTTAAATATCCTTGGCTCATTTTTAAGCCAAATGCGATATTTATCAAACTCACGATAATGTTTATCAAAATTACTCATCACATCAGTAGCCAAAAATTTGAATTGCTCTAAAAAATTTGAGTGCGAACTATCAAACTTATAATTTTGAGGAATAGGCAAATCTATAGAGTTACCAGCAGAACCCAAAACACCAGTAATCAAACAGCAACCATGCATAGCTGCCTCCCTAGGCATACGATCACGCCCTGGATGATGACCAAAATCAATATATAACTTAGCACCATAAAGTATTTCTGATAACTGACTGGGATTCAAGCCCTTAAGTGGAATAAATTCCCATTGAGGATTATCCCTAATCAAGGAAGCCGTAACTTTTTTACCTTTAGTAGGGTTATATAAAATGACATTTTTTTTATGCTCAGTCTTATCTAAATATTTGTCAGTTAAAAAATCCTCATTGATTGAATCAATTAGCGGTATAGGCTCAATACCACAAGACCTTAAATATTTAGTAGAGTGCTCTGTTTGAGAGAAGTGAGTCAATCTCTTTAAACCGGCGGCACCCATCAGAGGTCTCTCACCCTTTAACACTCTTTTGTAGTAACGTATTTTATCCCGCAAAACAGAAACATGACGACGCTCCAAGAAGTTTTCTAAAGAAAGCCACCACAAAGCAGCATGTGCATGTTTGACATTCATGGCCAAAGATGGGTTAACTTCCGGAAAGATAATCAAGGACTCAAAATCATCTTCATAAGACGAAATAGGAACATTATATTTTTTATATACATTAGGGGTTTCCGCCTTTTTGTCAAAAGGCATGTAAACAATATATGCAGGTAAATCTAGGCTTCGCATGTGAGCTACTAATTGATGCAATGCCTCAGGACCTCCAGTCGTCATATTTGCTGGACATACAACTAGTATTTTTTTATATTTATTCATATTTTTTTGCAATTAAGAATGTAAAATCAAATTCTAAGATTAAAAATTTAAGAAATAGCTCAATTAATCAATGAAAATAGATGAATACTTTAACACCAACATATTAAATCCAACCCTTAAAAATTGGTCTAATTTTGGAGTTATTGTATTTTTATACTCATTCCCCATTCTTTTTCTATTGCTAAGACATGGTGTACATATTGCACTCTATGGAACCTTGCTACTTTTCATTTATGACCTCTCAACGAGAAATGCTAGGTTATGCCCCCAAAAAAAATCACTCCTTATATTTGCCTCATTAAGCAGTGTTTTTATTGCAACCGCAATACAACAAGTAATATCTGGAAATTTCAACCTTAGTGCCTTTGATGGTCCGTCTAGATTACTTATTGCTGGAATTGTTTTTTTATATCTTCACCAAAAGAATATTGATTATTTCAGAATAATAGAAATTGCAATTCCCATTGGCCTTATATTCCTAATAATTTACTTACAACTAAATCAAAAATATTTCTGGGGACAGCGCTGGGCAAATAGTTTTGTAGATCCAAATAGTCTAGGGAGTCAAGCTACCATTCTTAGCCTGATATGCATTCTGACAGTTAATCTTAATTCAAAAAAAATCATCAATTTTTTAAAACTAATTGGCATGCTTTGCGGCTTTTACATCTCCATCAAGACTGAATCAAGAGGCGGTTGGTCAACCTTACCAGCAATGATTGCTTGCTGGCTAATTATTGAAATTAGAGAAAAATCAGCTTTTCATTTGATTGATAATCAATTAAAAGCAACATTTATCACACTATCTTTGTTATTTGTTGGGGTTGCCACTTTAGTTTCAACGAATGATGCAATACATTATCGTGTGCTCCACACCACTTATGAAATAACAACCTGGTTCAGCGATCCAACGATCTACACATCTGCTGGATCAAGGTTAAGTATGTGGGTTGCATCAGCTCAACTAATAACTGAAAATTGGATAGGCTACGGAGAGCTAGCTATTAAAGATATTGCTGCTAAGCACCCCTTAAGCTTAGGCATTCATAAAAATGGAGTGCGTGATTTGATTCAAGCTGGGCCTCACTCTGACATATTAAGCAAAGGTTTATCGCTTGGAATTTTTGGTATTTTTTCATATTTAACAATGATCTTCTTACCTTTTTTTATATTCTTTTCAAAAATCACTGCCCCAAATTACCGCATTAGAAAAGCTGCACAAATGGGCTGTATTTATATTATTGGGGTATTGATTGCTGGACTTTTCAATGAAAGCCTATCTCTAAAATATTTATGCTCATTCTACGGTTTAATGATTGCCTGTTTAGCAGCAGATGTTTTGCGAGATAATTCGGACACCACAGAAGTTATCGAAAAAGTAGCCTAACATGAGTCCATCCACTTACTCCATTACCTTTGCATGCCATAACGCTGTTCATTACACCAAGCTTTGCGTTGATAGCTTTATCAAACATGGTACGCCTTTAGATCGTTTGATTGTTGTTGACAATGGATCAACAGATGAAACTCGTGATTATTTAAATACCCTACCATTGGGCGGTCGAATTTTTAATAAACAAAACTTGGGTTGTGGCGTCGCCTGGAATCAAGGAGCCCTTGTTCAGCAGGCCGAATGGTCCATCATCATGAACAATGATGTTCTTGTCTCACCTCAATGGGTTGAGTCACTCCTTGATACAGCTAAGCGTCACCACTTAAAAATTATTTCTCCCGGATTAATCGAGGGAGCACAAGACTACGACTTTGACCAGTTTGCGATTCAAGCATCTTCCACCATGAAAGATTCTCTACGCATAGGCAATCCACATGCTGTATGTCTAGCTGTGCATGAATCTGTTTGGATGGATATTGGCTATTTTCAAGCTATGCCCAAGCTTTGGGGTTATGAAGATACGATGTTCTTTCATGCAGCCAGAAAAGCAGCTATTCCTATGGCCACCACTGGCGCGTCATGGCTACATCACTTTGGCTCAATCACACAATCTGAGATGAAACGTGAAAGAGGACTACAAGAAAAACAGGGGTTAGGTGGCAGACATAACTACCGATACCTTAACCAAAGCTGGCTGGCAAGAAAACTACAAAAAAGAGAAAAAGTAAGTAACTTAAGGAAGTGGCGCGAACAAGAGATAGCTCAATATAGTATGACCATGCATGGCATTAGAGAGAATGGTAACTTTAAGTGGCTATGACTAACTTAAAAATTTACTATTGATGATATCCACCAGCTCTTTTGTATTTTTAGACTTTGAAAACTTATCACTCGCATAAGTTTTTCCAGATTTAGCCCTAGACTTCATCACTTCAATATTAGTCAGTGCCCAAATAATATTTTGAGCCCATGAACTAACATCCCCAGCCGCTACCAAAAGCCCGGTTTCCTGATGAATCAATGTCTCAGGAATTCCATCTATATCACTGGCTATCGTTGGAATTTCCAAGTACTGTGATTCAATCTGAAACATCCCAAGGGGCTCCATCAGTGATGGCAAAATAGCCAGAGTACTTCTTTTAAGGAGTGGAGCAATGGGGGAAACCATGCCAGCAAAATAAACATGGTTCTGGAGATTGAGGTCATTAACCAATCTTTTTAGATTGCTCTCTTCAGGACCCTCTCCAGCGATCACATAGCGAATATCTGGCACATGTTGAATCACTTCCGGCAACGCTTTCAGAATAACTGCGTGACCTTTTTCTCCTCGCAGCATGGCCCCATGACAAACGATGGGTCCAGAATGATCACTTAACCACCGAGACAGATGGTCCGGCAAATGAATGGATACCGCATCTAATTTTGAAAAATCAATGCCTGGATACAAGACCCCAATACGATCAGCTTGAATATTTTTGTTAGCAAGAATCTTCTTTCTAAGATGCTCACTTGGGGTATATGTTTTATCAAATAAATAGTTATATGCAAAAGATGATGGAATACCAGACTGATAAGTCCGCATTCTTATAACTTTAGGACGAATACCGAACATACCCATCAATCTTGAAGCCAATGCGCCAACGATCGCATCGTGCCCACTATGGCAAATCAACGCTGCAGGTCTGAAAATTAAAATTTGCCGAACAACAGCAAAAATGCTTGGCAGATGTAATGCGTTTCTAAAACCAATCAATTCAACATTTAAACCGTGTGAAATAGCAAAGTCATAAATTCGAGAGCCAGGTTTACATAGTAGCCTCGTTTCATAACCCAACTTATTTAATTCAAGCATTTGCTGAAGCAATTGCAACTCTTGACCGCCAATATTTTTAGAACTTTCTAAAAATAAAACATGATTCTTTTTACTAAGCATGAAAATTAATTATCTTTAAAGTCAATCAAAGTATTTCAAGATGGGCTTGTTTTGTTTTTTACAATCCAATCCACAACCTCAGCATCAGGCGTGAAGCCATTCACCAAGAATTTCAACATATCATAAATAGCTTGTATGTCACTCACATTTAGTAATTCTTGCAGCTTAACCAATTCTTTTTCAAGCTCAGGCCAAGATTTAAAATCCTCTTGGGCCCTCATGATTCTTGGATGCTTTGTAGGCATTGGGTTATCCCCAATCAACAACTCTTCGAAGAGCTTCTCACCAGGACGTAAACCAACTATTTCAATGGCAATATCGCCATCAGGATTTTGTTCATTCTGAAGACTGAAACCTGAAAGCTCAATCATGCGCTGGGCCAGATCAATAATCTTCACCGGCTCACCCATATCCAAAACAAAAACAGCTCCTTGACCCACAGCACCAGAAATACTTGCCATAGCCCCCGCCTGAATGACTAACTGTGCCGCCTCTGGGATTGTCATGAAGTAACGTGTCACCTCAGGATGAGTCACCGTCACAGGACCGCCTGCATTTATTTGAGAGCGGAATAATGGCACCACCGAACCACTAGAACCCAAAACATTGCCGAAACGAACCATAGAAAGTTGCGTACGCACATCTGCTTGGTTGGCGAAAGCCTGCAATATCATTTCAGCCAAACGTTTAGAAGCTCCCATCACATTGGTAGGTCTAACTGCCTTATCAGTACTGATCAATACAAACTGATCGACACCCGATTCAATAGCGGCGCGAGCGGCATTCAAGGTACCCCAAACATTGTTTAAAACACCTTCTGTAACATTGTGCTCAACAATTGGCACGTGCTTATAAGCTGCCGCATGATAAACGGTATTGATTTGCCAAATAGTACAAATCTTCTTTAGCCAATCGTATTGGCGAACATTACCCAACAATGACACCAACTCAGTATCTAGACTCTCTTCTTTGATTCTGGCTCTTAATTCAGCATCAAGGGCATATAAAGCAAATTCGCTTTGTTCTAAAAGAATGAGTGTCTTGGGTCGAGAAAACAATATCTGGCGGGTTAATTCACCGCCAATGCTGCCCCCTGCACCGGTGACCATCACAACTTGGTTTTTGATGTTTTTTTCAAACAACTCTTTATTAGGAGCCACTGGATTACGACCCAATAAGTCAGCCACATCGAGCTCTCGAATATCTGATACCTTGACCCTGCCTTCAGCCAAATCAGTAATGCTGGGCAGTGAACGTACGTGCACATGAAATCGTCGCAGATTACTCAAAATTTCATTACGACGCGATTGCTGAAGCGACGGCAAGGCCAATAGAATATCTGTGACGCCATATTCATTGATAAGTACATCGATCTCATCAACACCATAAATAGTCAAACCATTGATGGTTTTATGCCGCAATTGAGGGTCATCATCCAAATACCCAACCAAGTAGTAATGCCCACTGCGTTGAAGCGAGCTACCAATTTGAGATCCTAATGACCCTGCTCCATAAATTAAGGTTCGCTGTTGTGTTTTCTTGCTGATTGATGCATGCCCTGCCAACCATACTCTCGCGAGTGAACGACTCAACACTATCAAAACTAATAATATTATTGGTTGCAGAATACCCAAACTTCTCGGAATGGTTGTAATGCCTTTTGATAATCCTAAAGAACCCAAAAAAATAATCACTGCGAAAAAAATTAGCCCATAAAAAAAGACCGCTCTGGCAATCGACCAAAGCGCATGCTGACCAGCATACCTAAAAACCGCACGATACAAACCTATCTTCACAAAAATAGGTAATGCGATTACCAAAGGAAGGACATAAACAAGGAGCTCTTCACCCACCGGAAAATGGAATCGATCCAAACGAATCGAGTATGCCAACCAAACTGCCAAAGCAATTGAGAAAGCATCGATCAATAAAACGAGTGCCTGCTTACCTAACCGGGGCAAAGAAATGAGCTGCTTTTTCATATTATTGGATATTTTCTCATTGTTATAAGTAAATCAATGAGTAATGCCATCCCGTTTCAAAACCTTGATAAAAGTGAGGTATAAGATATAAATGTCAAAGAAAAAAGACTGTGTTTGCATGTATTCAACATCCAAATCTACTTTAACAGGTATCGGCAGCTCATCACGACCATTGACCTGAGCCCAACCCGTTAATCCAGGAACCAAGGTATGCACTTTTCGCTCAGTGCGTAAAGCAATCAAATCATATTGGTTATACAGTGCCGGGCGCGGACCAACAAAGGACATATCCCCCACCAAAACACTCCAAATCTGAGGCAATTCATCCAAACTACTACGACGAAGAAAACCGCCAATTGGAGTCAAAAAAGATTGTGGATTATTTAATAAATGAGTGGCCACAGCAGGTGTATCAATTCTCATGCTTCTAAACTTCGGCATTTTGAAAACGTGGTTATCTCGACCCACGCGATCTGACCAATACAAGGCAGGACCAGAAGAAGTTAAACGAACAGCCAAAGCCACCACAATTAACGGCACAGCAAACAAGATAATCAAAATGGCGGCCAGCACCAAATCAAATAAGCGTTTCATGATGAAATTTTAATCGACTTAGCTAAAGAAATCATCGCTTTAGCGTCTTGATAAGTAATCAAGGACTGTTTTACTCAGCTGATCTTTGAAAGTATGAGGTGGCTTCCAAGATAAGCATGTTTTAGCAAAGCTGATGTCTAACTGCAATGAACCACACAATCTCTCAGAGATATGCCTTTGACCAAATAAGATTAAGAGCATTTCAATCAAGAATTGAGGTATTGATAACAGTCTTGGTGGGCGATGCATCGCAGTAGCAATTTCTTTTAGCAGTTCCGTGGTTGAAACATCATGATCATCACTCACTAAAAGTGTTTGCCCAGTAGCATCCGGATGAGTCAGACACAGTTCAATGAAATTGATTAAATTATCAAGACCAAGCATGCTGCGTTGATTCTGAATAGCTCCCAAAGGCAAAGGTATCCCCTTTTCAACCCAGCGCATCATTTTCAAGAAATTCGCCTTAACCCCTGGCCCATAAATCAACGGCGGACGAATCACCACCACCTCTATGCCAGTTTGCTCAGCAATTAACTTCAAACCTAGTTCTGCTTCGTACTTTGACAAGCCATATGGATCAACAGGAATATGTTGATCGCTGGAAGTCAAAGTCTGGCCAGGAATACTCGATTCTCCATTAACCTTAATAGAACTAATGAAAATAAAACGCTTAACACCTGCCCTTGAAGCTTGGCGGGCTAAATGAAGCGTACCTGCTGTATTCACTTTTCTATACAAAGCCAAAGGATTAATTGATTGCTCATTCATCACATGCGCGCGATTTGCAAGGTGAATAACACATTCAACACCACTCAAGCACTCCTGCCAATCGGTGTTCTGATCAATATCACCGATTGCTTTCAAATGAACTTTGGAATTAACTACGGAAAGTGAATCAAAAGATCGAACCGCGCCCACAACTTGATGCCCAGCAGCCGTTAAATACTCAGACAAAGACAGACCCACAAAACCATTTGCACCAGTGATAAGGATTTTCATGAAATAATTTGACTAAAAATACTGAGCCTCTTTAAAAACAATACCGGCAGCATCTTTGGGATTCAAAATAGGTTCCATTCCAATATCAGGCCACTGGATCTTCAAATCAGAGTCATTCCAAACAATGCACTTCTCACTCGCCGCATGCCAGTAATCAGTTGTTTTATATAAAAATTCAGCGGTTTCAGATAAAACTAAAAAGCCATGCGCAAACCCAGGCGGCACCCATAACTGCTTTTTATTCTCCGCTGATAGCTCAACACCCACCCATCTACCAAAAGTACTAAATGACTTTCGAAGATCAACAGCCACATCAAACACGGCTCCATGACAAACTCTCACAAGCTTTCCTTGAGTCTGCTCCATTTGACAGTGAAGGCCGCGTAAAACGCCCTTATTAGAGGAGGAGTGATTATCTTGAACAAATGTCACTGAGTGACCAACAGCGGCAGAAAAATCTTTTTCATTAAATGACTCAAAGAACCATCCGCGATCATCGTCAAATACTTTAGGCTCAATGATCAACACATCAGGGATTGCTGTGGGTGTAACCGTAATTGGCATCTATAAATTTTCTATTATTTAATTGATCAATCCAAATAAATCAAAAAAATTCTTTTGAGAAAACTCAAAAGAATTTTCACTCAGTTTTTTCATTTGATGTTTTCACTTAGCATCTTTTTTAAATACTGACCATACGCATTCTTCTTAAGTGGTGCAGCCAATTTAAGAACATTCTCTGCAGCAATCCAACCCTGGCGGTAAGCAATCTCTTCGGGACAAGCCACCATCAAACCTTGGCGCTTTTGCAGTGTCGCAATGAATCCTGCTGCATCCAATAAAGAATCATGTGTGCCAGTATCTAACCATGCATAGCCTCGGCCCATGATCTCAACTTTTAATTGATTCATCTTAAGATACGCTTCATTAACCGCGGTGATTTCAAGCTCCCCACGCGCACTTGGCTTGATAGATTTAGCAATATCGCAGACCTGCCGGTCATAGAAATACAAACCAGTGATCGCATAATTACTCTTTGGCTTTAAAGGCTTCTCTTCAATCGATAAGGCTTTAAGTGAATCATCAAACTCAACCACACCATAACGCTCAGGATCATTCACATGGTAAGCAAACACGGTAGCACCTGATGTGCGCTGATTGGCGGAATGAAGTTGGTTGACCAATTCATGGCCATAGAAAATATTGTCGCCCAGTACCAAAGCTGATGGATTGTTACCAACAAACTCTTTACCAATGATAAAAGCTTGAGCCAAACCATCGGGTGATGGTTGAACTGAATATTGGATATTTAAACCCCACTGAGAGCCATCAGCCAATAGTTCATTAAAGCGTGGCGTATCTTGGGGTGTGGAAATCAATAAAATATCTTTGATGCCAGCCAGCATCAAAGTGGTCAATGGGTAATAAACCATTGGTTTGTCGTATACCGGCATTAACTGCTTAGACACAGCTTGAGTCACAGGATATAAACGAGTTCCAGAGCCACCCGCCAAAATGATACCTTTACGATTCATGGTTATTCACCCACATTTTTAAATATTCCAATGCTTTTAATACTCAATTTTTGATTTAACTTTTGAGTGATTCTTCAACGACTTGTTTGACGTATTTTTCAACCTGATCACGCCAATGGGGATATTGTCCTGTAAAAGCCATTTCTGACAAGGCTTTTTTAAGTTTTTGATTGGAGAGTCTTGAGTTGTAGGGCCTTTTAGCAGGAACTGGGTAATCTGTCGCCGGAATGGGCAGGATATTCTCAGACTTAAGCTCAATACCCTCACCATAACTAGCAGCAGTCTCAATAGCAAAAACTGCCAAGCCATGCCAAGTAACCTCACCATCTGGTACCGCATGATAGATGCCGGATTCGACACGAGAACCTGCCATCTGAACACCTATTTCAGCCAACCACCGAGCAGACGTAGGCGCCCCCACTTGGTCTGCCACCACCTTTAATTGATCACGCTCGCCAGCCAAACGTAACATCGTTCGAATAAAGTTACCGCCATTACCGTAGACCCATGAAGTTCTCAAGATGAAGTATCTGGACACACTCGATTGCTGATCAGCCTCACTTAGACCCAAATCTTCAAGCTCATCACTCAAACTACTGGAAGGACCAAAAGCACCAGAAGCGTTTAAATCAAAAACCTCTTTAATGGCTAACTCACCAGTTAATTTACTTTGGCCATAGACACACAATTTATCAACCGGTCCAACTTCATCTGTTTCTAGATAAGCCGTTGTCTTGGTATCAGCAAACACGTAATCAGTTGAATAGTGAACCAAAATGCCATGGGCCACACCTGTAGCATATTGAGCCATGATCTTTGGAGCCGTGGCATTTATAGCAAAAGCAAGCCTTCGCTGATCATCGCTTTGCGCTTTATCAACAGCTGTATAGGCAGCTGCATTAATGATCACTTGAGGTTGGTAACGATTAAGCACATCTCTGATCGATATCTCATTGGATAAATCACAATCAGAGCGGCCCAAAAAAACCACAGGGATTTTTAAATCTCTCAAACAAACTTGCAGAGCACGGCCCACTTGGCCATCACGACCAAAAACCACAATGGGCTTGCTATGATCTAAAAATTCGAATGAGGAATATGACATATGTCCCTATATGTGAAAGTTACTTTAAGTTACCTTAACTTAATTGAAGTTAACTTTAAAAGCTAATTCGATTATTTAGAATAAGTCTAAAACAATTTAAATTAGTTAAATCTCTTAAATCTCTTTAGTTGTATTAGCTGTATTAGTGTTTTACTTATATTGCTTCTTAAGCCAATCATGGTAAGAACCACTTAAAACACCATCAGTCCAATCTTGATTATCTAAGTACCACTGTACTGTTTTACGCATACCTGTATCAAAAGTTTCTGAAGGTTTCCAACCTAACTCACGCTCTAACTTAGTAGCATCAATGGCATACCGACGGTCATGGCCTGGACGATCTTTAACGTAAGTTATCTGTGAAGCATAAGAACTACCATCTAATTTTGGTCGTAACTCATCCAAGATATTGCAGATGGTATTCACAACCTCTAGATTAGGTTTCTCATTCCAACCGCCAACGTTATAGGTCTCACCCAATTTGCCAGCCTCTAATACACGACGAATCGCTGAGCAATGATCTTTAACGTATAACCAATCACGGATTTGTTGACCATCACCGTAAATCGGCAAAGGTTTACCGGCAAGGGCATTCAGAATCACTAAAGGTATCAACTTTTCTGGGAAATGATAAGGTCCATAATTATTCGAGCAATTGGTGGTTAACATTGGGAGACCATAAGTGTAGTGCCAAGCACGCACCAAGTGATCAGAGGCTGCTTTAGATGCAGAATATGGACTATTCGGCTCATAAGTGTTGGACTCTGTGAAAGCAGGATCTTTTGGAGTCAAAGATCCATACACTTCATCAGTAGAAACATGTAAGAAGCGAAAATCTGCTTTAGCTGAATCAGATAACCCTGACCAATAAGCACGAACTGCCTCAAGCAAATTAAACGTGCCGACAACATTAGTCTGAATAAAGTCACCAGGGCCATGAATTGAACGATCTACATGAGATTCTGCAGCAAAGTTCAAAACTGCACGCACACCATGTTTTTTCAAGAGTGAAAGTACTAACTCATAATCACTGATATCACCCTCGACAAACACATGACGAGTATCATTAAATAAAGACTGAAGAGTTGCCAAATTACCTGCGTAAGTTAACTTATCCAAATTAACCACACCTTCAGCAGCAGGACTGGCCAACCAATCTAAAACAAAGTTACCGCCAATAAAACCAGCACCACCTGTTACTAGAATCATGATTCTGAGCCTTCTCTTAAAAAGTCTTCATACGCTACCCGTAAACCATCTTCTAGAGTTACCTTTGGTTCCCATCCCATTTTTTTTAGCCTAAAACTTGACATCAGCTTTTTAGGTGTGCCATCTGGCTTGGTTGCATCAAAGTTAATTTGACCTTGATATCCCACAACACTTCCAATCATTTCTGCCAACTCTTTAATTGTCAGATCTGAACCAAACCCCACATTAATATGGCTCTGCATTGGCTCTGTATATTGGTCATATATTTTCTTATCTAACCCCATGACAAATACAGAAGCAGCAGCCATATCATCAACATATAAAAATTCTCGCATCGGAGTGCCCGTCCCCCAAATCACAACTTCTGGTGATTTTTTTTTCTTTGCCTCATGAAACCGTCTAATTAATGCAGGAATAACGTGACTATTCTCTGGATGATAGTTGTCACCTGGACCATATAAGTTTGAGGGCATCACCGATCTGTAATCAATACCATATGATTGACCATACTGACGGTTGTAGCTTTCGCATAATTTGATGCCCGCAATCTTAGCAATCGCATAGGGTTCATTTGTTGCCTCTAACTTACCGGTTAAGAGAGCATCCTCAGCCATCGGCTGTGGAGCCATCTTAGGATAAATGCAACTTGAACCCAAGAAGAGCAACTTTCTTACGCCAGCATTAAAAGCTTGATGAACCACATTGGCTTCCATCATTAGATTTTGATAGATGAACTCGGCTGGGTAAGTGTTATTGGCATGAATACCCCCAACCATGGCAGCAGCTAAATATACTTGCTCAGGTCTTTCTTGTTGAAAAAAATCAGATACAGCTTGCTGATTACATAAATCAAGCTCTGCATGACTGCGAGTCATAATATTGGTAAATCCCTTGGCAAGCAATTGTCGAATAATGGCTGAACCCACCATTCCACGATGCCCAGCCACATAAATTTTTGTATTCTTATTGATACTCATATTGAATAAATGATCCAGGCTTTTTTATAAAGAATTAATTTTCTTTACCAACATGAACCTCATAACCATGATTTTTTAATAATGCATGTTGCTTAGCTTGCTCTAAATCATAAGCAACCATCTCTTCAATCATTTGATCCAACCTAATCTCTGGCACCCAACCCAATTTCTGTCTAGCTTTAGTTGGATCACCGAGAAGTGTTTCAACTTCTGTTGGACGGAAATAACTAGGGTCAACTTTCACAATCACATCCCCAACCCTTAGACCTGGTGCATCGACGCCATAGATATTTACAACCACAGCTTGCTCATCTACTCCTTTACCCTCAAATTTAAGAGTAATTCCTAATTGAGAAGCGCTCTTGGAGATAAACTCTCTGACAGAATATTGAACACCAGTTGCAATCACAAAATCTTCAGCTTGATCTTGTTGCAACATCATCCATTGCATACGAACATAGTCTTTAGCATGACCCCAATCACGTAAAGCATCCATATTACCTATATACAAACATTTCTCTAAGCCTTGGGCAATATTAGCAAGACCACGAGTAATCTTACGAGTTACAAAAGTCTCGCCGCGACGCGGACTCTCATGATTAAACAAAATGCCATTACAGGCATACATGCCATAGGCCTCACGATAGTTAACTGTGATCCAGTATGCATAGAGCTTTGCAACCGCATAAGGAGAGCGCGGATAAAAGGGGGTTGTTTCTTTTTGCGGAGTTTCTTGAACCAAACCATAAAGTTCAGATGTGGAGGCTTGGTAAAAACGTGTCTTCTTTTCCAAACCTAGAATACGAATGGCTTCTAAAATACGTAAAGTCCCCATGCCATCAACATCTGCGGTGTACTCGGGTGATTCAAAAGAAACTGCCACATGGCTTTGTGCGCCTAAGTTATAAATTTCTTCAGGCTGCGTTTGCTGAATGATTCGAGTTAAGTTAGATGAATCTGATAAATCACCGTAGTGCAATACAAAATTACGATGATCAATATGGGGGTCTTGATATAAATGATCAACACGTTGCGTATTAAAGGATGAAGCGCGACGTTTAATGCCATGCACAACATAACCCTTTTCTAGCAAAAACTCGGCTAAATAAGATCCATCTTGACCGGTAACACCGGTTATTAATGCAACTTTTTGTTTGTTTTGTTTGCTCATAATATTTTATTTCAATAAATTGGAATTTACCTACGCCCATAGGCATCTTCAAACCTTACAATGTCATTTTCACCCAAATAATTGCCTGACTGAACCTCAATCATTTCTAAATCCGTCTTGCCAGGATTTTCCAATCGATGTTTTGCGCCAACTGGGATGTAAGTTGACTGATTTTCTTCCAATAAAAAAACTTGATCGCCGTTAGTCACTTTAGCTGTTCCCTTGACTACAATCCAGTGCTCTGCACGATGATGATGCATTTGCAAACTCAAACTTGCTCCAGGCTTTACGGCTATGCGCTTAACTTGAAAGCGTTCACCCGTATCAATAGAGTCATACCAACCCCATGGTCTAGCAACTTTACGGTGAGTAACCGCTTGAGTCTGGCCAGTCCTCTTTAAACTTGCCACCACATCTTTCACCATCTCAATCTTATCTATTGATGCCACTAAAACAGCATCTGGCGTATCTACAATTACCAAATTAGCAGTGCCAAGAGCTACTACAGGTCGATGCGGAGCATTGATATAAGTATTACAAGCATGGGAGGTAACGCCTTGCCCACAGATACGATTACCAGACTCATCTGGAGGTGACAATGCTGCAACCGCATTCCAGCTTCCAACATCACTCCAAACACTCTTAAAGGGAACCACAGCCACTTTTTCAAAATGCTCCATCACAGCATAATCAATAGACTCTGAACGACAAGCTAAAAAAGATACTTTGTCAGGGCGAATAAAATCGCCGTCAACCAGAGCACCCCTCATAGCCTTCTGACATGAGCTCAAAATATCTGGGGCATGCTTTGATAAGGCTTCAATAAGGACAGATGCTTGACAGAGAAATATACCTGCATTCCATAAATAGTTACCAGAAAGCAACATTTCTTGAGCTTTAGCAAGTGGAGGCTTTTCTTCAAAACGCTTCACAGCATACGTATTGATCTCACCAGATATCAAATCAAGAGAATCGCCCCTCTGAATATAACCATACGCAGTACTCGGAAAGCTTGGCTGAACTCCAAAAGTCACAATAAATCCTGCATTAGCCGCTGCTACACCAGCGTCTATGGTTGAGACAAAAGCATCTATATCCGGCACGAAGTGATCCGAGGGTAAAAAAAGTAAAAGATCTGATGGAGATACACCAGGCATCAGAGCAGAAGCTGCCATTGCAGCTGCAGTGTTTCTGCCAGCCGGCTCAAGAAAAATTGATGGATTATCAAAGTTAGACAAAACAGATTCGTCAGTTAACAACTCTTTAACAAAAAAACGAAATTCTTCATTCGTCATAAAAATTGGAAAGCCAAATTTTTTAACCCTTGCAACTGTAATACTCAAAAGACTTTTTCCATCAACTAAAGGCACAAATTGCTTTGGAAAATTTTCTCTAGATAATGGCCATAAACGCGTACCTGATCCACCACAGAGAATTACGGGCTTTATTTTTGATAACATTGAAGAATCTTATATAAAAATGAACAATACCTAAAATAATTTAAATATCAATAATTAATAAAAAAAATAGAAAAAATTAATAATTAAGTAAGGTAAAAAATTTATCTAATATTTTTTAAACCTAAAGGGTATTTAACAAAGTATTTAATCATGCTTTGTAAGTGCAATAAAAAAAATTTGGGGCTAAGGTGACTGTCTCTTCTTGCATCATGGATTATATAAGAATTCTTATCTACAGCAACTTTAAAACCATGCTGCCATACCTTAATACAAATATCAACATCTTCATAGTATAAAAAAAATCTTTCATCAAAACCAGAAATATTGCTATAAATATCTGATTTAAAGAGCATAAACATTCCACCAATCCAATCCGGAAAGAAAAAAGATAAACTTGGATTATTTGGTTTAAATATCCCTTTATCACCAAAAATATATTTTTTAAATAGTAATTTAAAAGTTGGAAAATATCTTGAACTATCTTCAATATTTAAATCACGATTTAAAACCAATGGAGAAGAAACACCTACATCAGAATTACTCATCAGTCTTAATAAGCCAGTAAACGGATTACTAATCATTGAAATATCAGGGTTCATTACACAAAAAAAATTATTACTACTTTTTTTAAAAGCAAAATTATGATTTTCTCCAAAACCCTTTGGATGCTCATTATTAATCATTCTAATTAAAGGAGAAGATGGAATATCAATTATCTCTGGAATATTTAAAGTTAATATAATTTCACTAACTTCAGGATAGACAATTAATTGACCAATTAATTTAGAAACTAACTTTCCATGGCCATGACTAACTATAGATATAGTAATAATTTTTTATCTCCACTTCTTAAATAGAAATGAGAAACATTTTTTTGTATGAAACCTCAAACGCCTTATAGAAGGATTAACAATAAGCATACCTAAAATATATTTTGGATTCTTTGTTAAAAGAAATTCAGTAAATAGAAATCCACAAATTTCATAAAAGTTTTTTTCCGCATTTAAAATTGAAGTAATTTGATTTGAATGGCGTCTATACTGAAATAAAACCTTATTAAGATTATGAAATTTAACTTCAGGAAATCGTGCAGCCCTTATAAAAAGCTCATGATCCTCTGACATATGACCATATTTATACCCCCCCAAATCATAAAGTAAACTTTTTTTGATCATTAAACATGGATGCAAAAGAGGATTTCGATATGGAAGGACAGAACGTATAGAATTATCATTTTCATAAAAAGGAAAATCACCGATTTTATCGTCATTTTCATCTATTAGAATTGCTCGGCAACCCAGTACTGATATATCTGGATTTTCAATTAAATATTTTATCTGATTAGAAAATCTATCTAACGACGAAATATCATCAGAATCCATTCTAGCCACGTATTGTCCTTTTGCGTAGACTAATCCCACGTTCAAAGCATTAGCTAGTCCTGAGAATGGTAAATGAAATAATTTTATTCTTTCATCCAAACAAGCATAGTCATTAATCTTATCTTTTAACTCCAATGAAGCATTATTAGTGATAATAATAAATTCAAAATCAGTAAAATCTTGATTAATTATACTTTTTATTGCTTTATCGGTGAAAATATCAATTGAATTTAACGCGAGAAGTACTGAAATTTTTGGGATATTCATAATTTTTATCAAAATTAATACAAATAAAAAGTAATATAAAAATTGTATAAACTGCTGGGGTTTCAAAAGTTTGCTGAACAGTTGCCATTATTAAAAGTGGTAAATAGAAAATAAATATATTTTTACGGCCTTGACTTAACATTTTTAATAAAAAAAAACACAATAAAAAAATACCAATAAATCCCGATTGGTATAAAAACTGAAGTAAATAGCTCTCAAAACCTATTGCATGCTCATTAAAACGCAGAGCAGCTGGCCCTGTTGATCCATATCCCATCCCATGAAATGTAAAATTTTCAAAAAATTGGCTGTAACTGTACAGTCGATCAACGTTACTGCGTTCTGAATAAAAGTTAAATGAAGAGGCAAATCTTTCATAAAACCAAGTTGGCAGTAAATTAAATATAAGAATAACTACAATTATTAAAAATAATATATTTTTCTTTTTATAATAAGTAATTGAAAAGTATGTTAATGCAACTAATGCCGGAAGTAAAGCACCTCTACTTTTCGAAAAAATAATTCCTAATAATATTAATGATAATAAAATATGTTTTAGTAAAGCATTATTTCTGATTTGAAGTGTTGCTAGTAAACCCAAAAGTGAAAGCGAAGAATAATTTAATGTTGATCTTGATAATCCCCTTGCTCTTCCAGAATCAGACTGTATATTCAGATCTATTAGAGGGATATTAAGACCATCAAATAAATAATAATATATAATAATAGAGATTAAAGATGTTATTGCAGAAATTAACCCAATAAAAATATATACTCTATTAGTATTAAAATTTTCAGGAATTGATATTAATAAACTAAGTATTAAAAAAATTATTTGGTAAGAAAATATTAAACTTCCATTTATACCATTGAATAAAATGGTAGTAATAAACATATATAGTGTTAATAACACTAGTAGGAATAAATTAAGAGAAAAAATCTTATTTAAAATATTTTTCTGATTGGCTAATAAAAAAATTAAAAGAAAAAAAAGTGGTAAGGCTTCTGCAGTAATTTCATTTGAAATAGATTGAGTTAATAAAGTTATGTAAGAAAATATAATAATAAGTGAAGTTAAAGCCATATTATTAAAATTCTTTTGATATAATAAAATTATTGGGGATTATTTCCAAGTCAAATGGATTTTTTTTATGCCAACGGCATGGGGCAATTACAACATTATCATTTAAATGAAACTTTGATATTATTGCAGCCCATAAACTAAATGTGCTATTTGCTATGATTATATTTTTAAAAAGAGAAATAAGATAGAAAGCCTCCAAGTCTTCTAATTCTTTTTTTCCAATAACATTGACGCTATGCCTTGCAGTTAAAGGTGGCAAGATATCTTTAGTATTAATCTCATCATCTGTAAATATGAAGATCTTATCAACTTCATCAAGTAAATTAAAAATTGTATTCATGTAATACTTATTACTGAGTATGAATTGCTGTCTAATAAAATAATTTCTATTAGTAATAAAATCACCTCTTCTTACATGAACTGCCAACGACCTTTCATTTATTTCTTTTTTTAATCTTATTATTTTTGGATTTTTTAAATCTATTTCTTTCGTTAACTCATTGTTTATTGTAGCTATTACATTTTCTGAGTAATATTTTTTTCTTTGCCAAAAGCCCTCTAAGATATAATTAATATTTTTTTTGAATACTTCTGGATATGATTCAAAATAAAAAATAAATCCAAAAATTACAATTGGTTTAAAATGTAGTTTATATAATATTCTGTTTACAACTCTTGAAGTTCTCGACCTCCAGCAGGATATTACAGTTGTATTTTTATATAAATTTCCCAATAATAATTTCTCATGTTTTTTTTTGCTTTTAGTTAAATAATATAAATCATAATAAATATCACACTTAAGAATATTTTCAATATATCTTGATGCGGTATACTCAGATAGTTGATTTCCCAATCCCCCATCCAATCGAAAATATATTTTTATATTGTTATCAGTCACTTATTTTTATTTAATTTAATTTTTTTTAACATTGGGTTTAGCACTGAAACCCAGGATGCGATATTTCTATAGTATAAATGATAAGCTTGATATGCTATTTTGTAAAATATTGGCCAACCATTTAATTTTTTTTTAATTCTATAAATAATTTTTATTTTGTTGTTTTTATTTTCCTCATTTAATTTATTGTTCCAGTGATAAAGATAATCACTTTGTTGAATATTTTCATGAGAAAATTTCTCATTATTCCTCACAGCTCTAACTAATAATATTGCATCTGAGATCGTTCTTAATGAGTTTCTGATATTTTCCTCTGGCCTCTTTACTTTATATATATTTTTACCATTAGATATTGCGATATATACTTCACATGTTGAGTACCCATTTTTATTACTATAAACCGAATAAAATAATTCTGGTGAAAACTGATAGAAACCATGCCCACATTGATTATTTGCTGGGACAGCGTGAATAATTTGTCCGTCTGATTTTAAAAGAGAGGACATATTTTTTAATGCCTGCGGAACATTATAAATGTGCTCCAAGGCTCCGCCATCGTATATCGTATCAAACTTTGGATATCTATCACTATCTATTTCATTATTCAAATCTGCAATAATTGTTGCATTTTCATAGTTTGAATTGTCAATAGAATCTATTGAATTAGCATTAAACTCATCTAAAAAAATTTCTTCACAATATTCTTTTTTATTTATAAATTTTTTAAGAAAAAGTTGTTGCCTTCCTATTGTTAATACTTTGCCAAATTTTTTTATGCTACTACTATACTTAAGAAATTCATATTCTTTTTTAGACACACCCATTTTAAAGTTCTCTTTCTTTAAGAATACTCTTTGCTATGCTTGCGGCAATTGCTGTTGCTGTAAGCGTTGTATTTAAGCTTAACGCTCTAGGAAAAACAGATGCCCCCGCTACATATAGACCATTTTCACCATGGACTCTTCCGACTGCATCTACAACTCCAGTCCCTACATCACCCATCTTTGTTGTGCAACATAGATGAGCTGCACTAGTTAACTCAGACATAATCTCTTCTTTACCTAGCATTGTAAGCTCAAAATTTAATCCACTTTTACGCAACTTACTAGCAAATCTTTCAATGGATAAGCCTATTGAATCAATTAAGTTATTTGATATTGTCCATTTTTTAACCAATCCATTTTCATCACACTCAACTTTATTATCTCTACTCAACTCTTGCTCAGATACCACCAATATATCTAGATATTTTGTAGAAAACATGAACCCTGTTTTATAGCTAATAATGAATAAAACTGTACTCAAATTTCTGAAAATTTCCTTGATGATTGATAAATTTAGACCCGTCTCTCTTATCGCAAGTAAGGAATTTCTTAGTGACTTTCCCTTTTTATTAAATTTTTTCTCTAATGTTGGTATTAAATAGAATGTATGAGTTAGCTTAGATTTTCCATCACCCTCCATGAATCCTACTTTTGCAAAAACCGCGTCAAATCGCTTTCTAATTAATGTCAAGGGAAATCTGATATTTTTTTCTAATTCAATTTTACCGACTACGCCCATGGGGTGATCTGATAAATAATTACCTATAATAGGCCTGATTGATTCATCACCTACCGTAGTAGACCTCCTAAGTATCACTGCACTTTGTATTGGATTAGCTGCAATAATTACTATCTTTGAATTCAAATTTTCTAAGCCCTCATCAAATAGTATTTGATAATGCTCGTTATCTTTTCTTACTTCAAGAACTTTAGCATTTAGCCTAACATCTATTTCACCGTCCACTAACTCTTTCAACCTCTTTTTTTTGTTAAAACTTAGCTTAGGCTGATAAAATATTTTTCTATTTAATGAATTTAATGGACTGTTATCAAGTTCATAATCAATATTAGCCTTTATTTCATTTTTATTTTTTGAATTTAACCCAAAATAACTTTCTGCGATATCATAATTTCTAGAAAATTCTTCAGGACTCACACCCCATTCACGCTCATCAATCTCTTCATTTTCTAACCTTCCTAGTAAACCGTGCCACACATTATGCCCTCCACCAAAGTTATAATTTGAAACAACTTTTATTCCCTCATGTGAGCCAATATGCTGATAATTCATATTGTAATTACAGTTATTTATATCCCCAACTTCAAGTAAGCAAATTTTAAGATTTTTTCCTTTAAACGACTCAGCTAAAAAAATTCCTGTTATTCCTGCACCTATAATCGTGATATCAAACATTTTTTCTTTCTATTTGTATGTTAATTAAAAAAATTAAATCAAGCTATTTTTTTACCGTTGCTCATCTACTAGCCTCTCTTTTATTTTGCTTTATATTGGTATTAATTAAATTATTTAAAAAACCCATCTATAAATCTAAAGTAAAAAACGTTATTTTCATTTACTCAAAAAAACACTTTAATCCAGAAAACACTAAATCAGTTCACTTTCCGTATTCTGGTTCTTATCAAATTGCAAATGACTTCTATGATTTTTTTAAAAATGAAGGCTTCAAGATAGCTTATTTTGACATGCATGAGAATATTCCAACAAATTTATCATGCGATCTATTGGTTGGCCTCAGTTGTCCAGCCTTCAATCGTGCATCATGGCTATATAAATCCTCGACAAAATTTCTAATTGCAGTTAATTCACACCCCATTTATCGAAACATGCAGATTTTAAGGGAAGCCTTATCTCTAAAAGTAAAAATGACTGATGAGTGCATTAATCCATTTACTCAAATTTTAAGCATTTTTTATGCTGATAAAATTCTCTTAACAGGGAATGCTCATGTTAAAAATACATTTTTATATTTTTTTAGCAAGCCTAGAGATATTGAACTAATTGCTGGATCTATCAATACTGAAAAATTTTTCCCTAATTATTCCAGCAGAAGTAATACTGTTATCCGAGTAATTTACCCCACCAGCTATCTAGGACTTAGAAAAGGTGTCTTACGATTTTTAGAGGCCTGGAGCAGGCTTTTTCCTGAGCTACATGACAATATTGAACTTATTTTATTTGGTGAAATGTGTTCATCAACAAAAGATATGATTGATGATTATTGCCAAAGATTTAGAAACATAAAAAATCTTGGCTGGCTTAATGATAAGGATCTTGTTGCAGAATTGCAGGCTAGCCATATTGTTGCCTCACTCTCAATGGAAGAGGGGCAGGCTTATAGCTTACTTGAAGCAATTAGTTGCGGCTGTACACCTGTAGTGACATCAAACTGCGGTCTGAACATTGATCTTAAATATGAGATTTTAAATGCTAGAGATTCAAAATCAGTTGCAACAATACTTGCTAAAGCAATTCTGGAAGAAAAAACATCTTCTCATGATCATCACCATAGAATGCAATTGCAAACAAGCAACAAAAAAGTTATTGAAAAAAAACTTTATGAATTGTTACGGTTACCCTAAGTTAGCAATTTTTTAAATTCCTCTTGGGCTTTTTTATAACTTTCAACAGTCCCTATGTCTCGATGATATTTACTGTTCATAAAAGTATATATTCGACCAAGCATCTTGGGGATGAGATCTAAACTAATATCCAGCGATTTTTTTTTAATAGAAATTAGATGCTTCAATGCTGTTGCTTCAACAATATAGACCGCAGCATTTGCAAGATTTGAGGGTGGATCTTCACTTTTTTCAATGAACTCTATCACCCTTTTTTCTTCATCTAACTTAACGATTCCACAAGTTTTTGGTGTGTCTGTTACAAAAAGCATCATCGTCATTTCACAGTCCAGGGGCCTTTTAGAATGGGCCTCTATAAATTCACCCAAATCAAATAAAGTCAAATTATCGGCATGGGCAACAAAAAAACTTTCATCATTGATGAATCTTTTATTAGCAATTAGGGTTCCTGCAGTACCTAATAGATTCTCCTCATAGACAATTTCAATCTGACTGGAATAAACTGAATTTTTGATGAATTCATCTACTTGATTTGATAGATAGTGTGTATTTACGAGTATTTTAGTGATGCCACCCGCTAAGAGTTGCTTTATCCAAATCTCCAAGAGTGGTGTTCCATTAATTTTAACCAAACACTTTGGGGTTGAATTCGTTATAGGTCTTAATCGTGTTCCCTCACCTGCACTTAATAAAATTGCTTTCATTTTTTACTCTAAATTATCTATGCTTTTTTATAAAAGTTTTGTAAATGTAAAAAACCAATAAGTTTAAAAAAATAATTAATATTGCATAATGTTTCATTAGATTTTCCACTGAATCAAATTTTGCTGAAAATGCTATTAACAAAAGCACTAAAAAACCACTTAGCAAAGATAAAAGCATTAACGGCTCTTGCTTGTATGCCCTAAGATAAACTCCAATGGGCGCCACGAAAGCATTGCATGCTCCCGCAATAACAAGCCACATAAATGCGTCCAAAGAAATTATTCGCAAAACATATTTAGAATTTATCTCATTCCCAATGTAAGCACTTGCATATAAAGACCCAAACATACCAGTTGCAATTATGAATGTTTGTACCATTATTTTTTTAAAAAGGTCATTTAACTCTTTGTATTTTTTCAGTGCAATAAATTCTGACAGTTTAGAAGATTGAGGTGAAGAGACGCTTGAACAAAGCCCAAGCAATCCACTGACCAATGCGATGGATAATCCCACCCTACCTGCGACCTCAGCACCTTTAAAATAAAAAAGGATGGGCACAAATGAGGAAAAAGTAAGGTAGCCACTTATCCAACTTACAGCCACTCTCCATTGCATTGGAAATAATTCTGACCGCCAATCGTACAAAGTATTTTTATCTTTATCTAATTTAACAAAAGAAAAAAAATCGTTCTTATATAAAAAAAATAAAAATATTAGGCCGATTACCACGCTAATAAAAACCCCTATTGGTAGCGCCCACAAACCCATTCCCAAATAAAGAGCACACAAAACTCCTAAGCTTGATAGGATTGAGATTATCATTCTTCCCAAGTAGGAGAGTTTTACTTTTCCAATCCCTTCAATTATTGGCCATAACGGAAGGATCATTATGTTAATTGATGATAAAAGTACGAGCGACATCCATGGGTAGACCCATTCTGAATTTACCCCAGAAAATGGTAAGTCATTTTTTTCAAACAGATAAAACCCAGATATTGCAATCAGAAAAAAGAAAATTACGCCCGCATTTCTATACCACTTAACTATATACTTTATTAAGCTAGCTATTTTTTGATTTCTTTCACTTATAAAATTACCACACGTCTGTGAACCATCTTTAGCTTTAGCAACTTCATGGCTTAAAAAATATACAATCACTCCGCCCAGACCAAGCTCTACAAATACTTGCATCAACAGCAAGGAATTGAATGTGTAAAAATAACCCTGAATTTCTGGGGTAAGGTTATTTATAACAAGATAGCTTACTATTAACCCTGAAAAAGCTGCCCAGACTTTTGTCATCAATAATATTAATGATGGCAACCCAATATTTAAATAATTAATGAACATCTAATTTTATAAATTCAAGAAATTCTGAGTAAATTACATCAAAGCTATCTTTTTCCCAAACGAGAACCTGTCTCTCATTAGAAAAAGAGAAATGTCGCACTCCAATTTCTATGCCAATATTATTCCAATATGATTGCTTTGCTCCATGGCTATTTTCATTTACAAGGTTAAAAACTATAAAGGATACTTTTTTATTTAAGATAGCAATATTTACTACGCCAGAATTAACAAATAGATTTAGATATGCTAATTCGTATACTGCCATACGTAAATATATATTAATTGATGCATCTGTATATACTAAGAATTCTTTTAATAAATCAAAACTCCAATTCTCTTTATCTGCATCGGGTATAAAAATAGGAATGTAGCCATCTTCTTTTATTTTGTTTGCAAACATGATCCATGCATCAATATTGCTATTTCTATTTACATCAAATGAATAATCTCTAAGTGAAATTGTTATCAATTTGTTATATTTTTCTTCACGCACTCCAGCAGCACTTAGAAATTTCTCAACATAATTTCTTGCATTTTTTGGTGAGCTTAGACCAATAAAATTATCTCCATTTACCAAAGAAAAAAAATTTTTGTATTCGAATCTTGTTTGTATAAAGTTACTGTATTTGGGAGGATATGTAACTGAATTATTGATTAATAATTTCTTTGGGGAATTGATAATTGCATACCCATCACACTGATTACACATTGAAATCAAGGGCGTCACAATATTCTTGAATTTCCAGTCAATTAAATCTTCTGAAACTACCTTAATATATTCTTCGTGCGCTTGAATTACTTTATTATCTTTCTTTATCAAATAAAGATAAAAACTATCCACTCCATGGGTTTTTGAAAAGCTCTGTGCCGCACATATAAAATAGGCAAAGTCAAAGGTTGCTGGATTCAGATTAAGGTCATAAACCGCAACTATGCCATTTTTTTTACGTGAGTAGATGAAATCATAGGGCATCTTGAGTAGGGACTTGATTGCTACTACTAAATTTTTAGTTAAGGGATGATTTGGCTTTTGCCACTCTCGAATAATTACATTTATGGACCAGATGAAGTCCTTTTTTTTAATGATGAATTTCTTATTCATTGAAGCCAGTCATATTCTTAATAAGTTCATCAATCTGTAAAGGTTTATTACCAAGCCTACTAACCTGCACAGCCGCAGCTAACGACCCTACATACCCAGCCTCCCATATTGATCCCCCAGAAGCTAAAATCATAGATGAAGTTACAAGCAATGAATCGCCTGCTCCAGATACATCAATAGGAGTTAAATTTAAAGCTTCGATTCTATCAGTCCAGCCTGCATTTTCTCCGCCCGCGTGAACAAGCAAGCCATCTGCCCCAAGCTTCAAGATAATATTTACTGATTTGGTTTTTTCTTGCAAGATTTGCGATATGACTACTAGCCCATCATCCTGATTTCTCAAACTTATTCTTGCCTCTCTTTCAGTAGGCGTAATCAAATCTAAATTTTTATATCTACCAATATCTCCAATTTGCGATGAAGATTGACAATCGGCAGCTATAAAAATTTTTTTCTCTTTTGCCTTCTTTGAAATAGAGTTTACGAGATTATCTGTTAGTAATCCGTAATTGAAATCTGAAAAAATCAGAACATCAATATCATCTAACACATCATTAATTTTTTTTAAAATTTCCTCCTGAATTTGTGAAGAAATAGGTGTTTGATGAAGTCTGCTCACCCTTAATAGAGTTTTACCTTTACAGCGAAAGCGCTGCTTTAACGTTGTAGGTCTTGAACTATCAATATATATGTCTTCATCAACACCATAACTCGCAAGCATATTTTTTGCATAGTCACGTTCATCATCATGACCAGAAACTGAAATAAAATGGACCTTTGCACCCAAACCAGAAGCATGTGCAGCCACAATTGCCGCACCACCAATATATTTTTGTATATTTGTTGGAGTTACAACAATAGTCGGGTCTTCTTGCGACATGCCAAGCGGTTCACAAGTTATATACTCATCAATAATCAAATCGCCGATTACGCAAATTCTTAATTTTGAAAATTTATGGATTAAATCAACTAATGCTGCTCTAGAAATCGAATGCCTATCAATGTATGAAATTGATTGATTATTTACAACCAAGTCAGTACCAGAAAATTCTTTTTTTATAAGATCATTGGAAGAAAAAAAACTCTCTCCAGAACTGAAGACTAACTTACCTCCATATCTAAGCACTGATGCTGCCTCGGGATTCTCGCCCCCCTCATGCTCCTTACCCTTCACCACAATATCTGGCCTGATTTGATCAATTACATCAAGAACAGAGGTTTTGATAATGAATGCTTCATCAACTAAGCTATTTATTCTGACACCTTCCAGCCTTAAATTCTCTGGTACATGAGCGGCCAGTCCTGCAAGCGCATCACTTTTAACCCCAACGAGAAGCTTCTGACCCTGCTCTCTTGCAAAGCGAAATAGTCTTATATGCCCGGGATGCAGGACATTAAAATTTCCTATGACTAGAACCGTTCCATTTTTTTTCAATTTACTCTAATGCTCCATTACAATCAGAGGACGAAATACTTTCCCACACTCCAAATCATTTAGCGCATCATTTATTTCTTCTAATTTATAACGTTTCGTTATGAAATTAGCCAAAGAAAATTTACCACTCTCCAGTAAAGAATGCAGTATAGGTATATCTACATCTGGTTTACTACCACCACCCCAAGAACCAAAAATTCTTTTTCCACTTATAAGCTCGTGTGGATCAAGTGATATCTTCTCGCCCTGACTTGGGTGTGAGGCAAATATCAATTTACCACCGCTTTTACGCACCAAGGAAAATCCTAATTCAATGGTTGCAATTGATCCCCCTGATTCAACGCAATAATCCGCGCCCCCATTGCTAACCCTTATAACCTCATCATGCAGGCCTTCTTTGCTTGAGTTAAAAACGTAATCAGCTCCTAATTGTTTTGCAAAATCTAACTTAACATCTGAAATATCAATAGCTATAATCGGGGCAACGCCAAGAGCTTTTAAAGCCAATAAAGCAGAAAGGCCAATACCCCCCAAGCCAAGCACCACAACCGATTTATTGGGGGCAGGTTTTATTTCATTTAAAACCATACCAGCCCCTGTTGGCAGTGCGCAGCCAAATAAGATGGCCTCATCAAAAGCGAGCCCCTGCGGTTTCTTTACTAATCGGCTTTCCGACACAACTGTGAAATTAGTAAATGTAGTAACCCGTCCAGAGTTGATGATTTTTTTTCCAAATTTATATTGCGCGCCAGGGGCATCCAAACCATCCCCTTTCACCCACCCTAAAATTACATCATCACCAACCGCAACCTTAGTGACGCCTTCTCCAATAGCAAGAACGGTTCCAGATCCCTCATGGCCTAGAAGATGAGGAATCCAAGGATCGGCGCCCCTGCCACCACGCACCTCCATTAATTGGCTCCTGCATACTCCGCTAAATAGAACTTTTACCAATACTTGTCCACGAGCAAGCTCAGGCAATTCAATTTCTTTGATTGCAAGTGGAGCGCCCAATTCCTCAAGTATTGCTGCTTTAGCAAATTTAACCATTTAAGATATCCGGTTTATTAATAAACCAACTCAGTAGCATTGCATTGGGTGAATAATTCTTCTTGGATTCGCTGTTAGCAATCTCTGCAATATAGGCCTCGTACTATCAAGCGCAGTTATCATAATCGCGGCGTTTTCCATCTCGCTCTCTATTGGCAATCTAATTCCTGGCGATATGCCGGGCAGAGTTGTTTCATTCCTCTCAATATTGTCATCAAGAATTGCGTCCATAAATTCTAGGTTTGAACCCATGTGATAGGCTAGGATTGGTAACATTTGAGCTCCACCAAATCCATAGCATTTTTCCTTTAACTCCATAGCTTGGTTTATTGCAGCCTGAATTGTGAATTTAAAATCAGCAAAGCCTTTTTTAATTACCCCTAAATTTTGCAACTCAAATCCCTCAAGCCCATTATTTAAGCTTTCTTTACTCTTTTCAAACCAGAACATTAGGGTACCGCCCCAATATCCATAATTGAACGTATGACCTAAGAATGAGCATCCTAATCTAGCAACCAAACGCCTCATTGATGAGAGACTTACGTACTGAATATGCTGATGAAAAACCTGATCAAATCTACGTTGCTTTACCATACTATCAAAGCTTGGAATTTCTATTACAAACAAACAGCCATCATCAGCCAGGTCTACAAGAGCAGACATCTGACCATAAAAATCTTGAATATGCTCGAAAGTGTGCGCTGATATCACTAAATCCGGCCTAGAACCGACATCATTTTTTACATCAATTTGCTCTACAAAGCGCCCTAAAACTTTAGTACTTGAATTTAGTTCGTGATCGCGACCAATCCAGATCGGATCAATACCAATTTTTTTGTCTGCTAATTCCTGGGTCTTTTGTAGCAGATAAAGGTCATTACATCCAACCTCAAGTAACGTTTTAAATTTACGACCTTTAGTTATTCTTAGAAGCTGCTCATAAAAAAAATCATTTCCCTTGGTTGCGATAGCGCTCGTTGAGGTTCTGTGGGTATAAGTGTCATCATACAAAATTGATGGGGCTATTAAATGTCTGAGCTGTCCATGCCCACATTCTCTACAAAACATAAACAACTGATCAAACGTTGGCAGAATTTTAGAGCTATTTTTTGGTAAATAAATACCAGTAAGCGGAAGAAATGGGGCCTCAAAAATAACCTCTAGATGATCACTGCCACAAACGTGACAATTTTTAGACTCAATTGTATTTTTCATAATCTTTACTTTGTAAAAAACCAATAAAAATCACCCTTATATCCAATCTCAGATAGGATCTTCATCCACTCTGGAATACTGTGGTTTGAAAGGGCCGTTAAATTCCACTTCTGTAATTGGTCTCTTTCCCGCTTATTCCTCCAAGAATTGAGTGTAATAAAAGAGCTACCTTTCGATACCCTACCAATCTCACGAATGGCCTTCTTGCATGCCTCAGCCGACAACTCGCTTAATGTATTTAATGAAATCACCAGATCAAAACTTTTATCCTCATATGGAAGAGAAACTGCATCGCCAACCAAAATATTTTCCCGAACATCTGGTAAGGCCTGGCTCACAGCATAATCAGAAATATCAATGCCTTTAACTTTGAGTCCAGGCAATACCTGCAAAAGATCGTGTAATAAAAAACCTTTGGCACATCCAACCTCCAAAATACTATCTCCAGGCTTTAATTTGTAGTGTGCAACGATATCTTGAGCAACTTTATGCCAATATTTTTGGTCATAAGAATAGCCACCATAACCCTCTTGTCGACTACCATCAAAATAGTTTTTATCAAAAGTCTTTGCTCTACTCAAAACCAATTGCTCAAATAGAATGTCATTTGCCAAATTACCATATTCATCAAATCCGACATATCCATCTCCAGCCCTTTTACTCTCAAACCTTTGCTTGATTGGGCGCTTGTGTTGTGGATAATTTTTCATTAAATCAATTTGATGACCCACTAATCCAGAGGCTTCAGGAGTTTCAGAGCCTGGAACTACCATCAAGGACTTAAACAATGTTCGATCTAAGAATGGATACATATCCTCAATTGGCCGAGGCTCAAACTGCCCACCATTTGTAACGGCAAACCCTTGACGTGGAACAATTTCCTGCTTATCTGAGACCATTACCTCACAAATTAGCGGTCCACCCTTCTTAAGCAATAATTCATTTAGCACATCTTCTAGAGACTCCTGCGAACTAATATGGCTATAAGGTAAATCGAAAGCATCGGCAATCTTGCTTATATTCAATAAATGAAGTCCTGAATCCGGAGATGAGCCAATAATTCTGCCATCTAAAAATTCATTTTGAGTAGTTCTAATCGAAACATATCCTCTGTTGTTAAATACAAATATTTTTATAGGTAATTTCAAATCCTTGATGATTTGAAGTTCTTGCATATTAAATGGGAAGCTTCCATCACCCACGAAACAAAATACCTGTGATTGCGGAGAGGCGAAATGTGCTCCAATAGCCTCTGGAATTCCTGAACCCATTGAGCATAATCCAGCCGATAGAATAATTCTCTGCTTAGGTTTAATTTCAAGAGACTGGAGAGCTGAATAAACAACTGTTCCGCCACCATCCACTACGAATATGTCACCCTCTTGAGAGTTTTTGCTCAATAAATACTTAAAATAGTAGGTATTAACTAGGTCTTGATTTTTACTATAGTCAAGCGCAATGCAATTAAACGACTTATATAGATCGCAGAGACCTTTCCACTTCTCATGGGTATCGCCAAATGCAGACCATTGACCGAGCTCTGAACTTATTTCTTGTAAAAATTTCTTAGCATCTTGATTAATGCTAATTTCTAGATGAATCGGGCAATTTTCAAGCTCATTGAGGTCAATATCAACCATTACAATATCCGCATCCCTGGCAAACAATTCAGGCCTTGTGCCTACAATCGTTGCATTTAGATGAGAGCCAATTGCGATGATTAAGTCGCTATTTTGCAGCGCAAGATTGGCGCCACGCTGCCCAGAGAGGCCTGGCCTTCCAAGGTTTAAATCGTGATCTGTTGTAACCCAATCCACTAGATTCCAGGTTGAAACAAAAGGAATTTGAAACTTTTCAATAAATTCTAGAAGCGCATCCTCTGCACTTGATAGCCGAACCCCATAACCAGCAAGAACTACAGGCCTTTTTGCTGACCTAATCAGCTGAGCGACTTTTGCTATATCTCCTGCTAAGTATTGCGACCCTACTTGAGCATTAAAGCCCTCAGACTCTGGATCAAAATCGATTTGCATATCAGAATCAGTGAAAGACCACTGAATATCGACCGGTATATCAAGCCATACCGGTCCAGGCCTACCATGCTGTGCTAAATAGATTGCCTTCTGCAGATGGTATTTAACCTCTTTGATATCATAAACAGTAGTTGCATACTTAGTAACAGACTTTACCATTGAAACAATGTCGACCTCTTGCGTGCCAACTTGCCTTAAATTTCTACCATTTACAGTTTGATTGGTGCGCGCCTGACCTGATATAAAAATACAAGGTATAGAGTCAAGCCATGCCGCTGCAAGCCCAGTTAACGCATTAGTTCCGCCAGGACCAGTTGTAAATATTCCAGCACCAAATTTCTTATTAGTTTTTGCATAAGCCTCGACTGCGAAAGCTGCGCCTTGCTCATGATTGCAATAGATTGCCTTTAGCTTTGGATTTTTTTCAATAGAATCAAAAAAGTGAACGGCTGCTCCGCCCGTAACACCAAAGAAAGTATCTACACCAGCTTTAGCAATCTCATCAATTACTAAGTCAGAAATTTTGACTCTTATTCCCACATTATTCTCCATGCTAATAGCTAATGCTTAGTAATCACAAAAGTATGCAGCAAGCATCAGAGTGCATTAGCTATCATCTACTTTTTGAAAAAAATGACGCGCTTGACCACCTTCTACCGGTACGATTGATCCAATGCAAAATGAAGCTAAGTTTGAACAAAGCAAAGCAACCATTGGGCTAATTTCTTCGGGCTTACCAAAGCGACGTAAAACTGTCCTGTCCTGTAAATATTTCTCAGCATGCTCTGGCCTAGTCTTGAGAACCTCAGACCAATGACCCTCTTCCGTTAAAACCACCCCTGGAAGAACTGCTGACATGACAATACCAGTGTTTTCAAGAGCAAGCACACGGCCCATTGATCTAGAATAAGCTGTAAATGCAGCTTTTAGAGATGAGTATGGGACTGGGCCACTGTTTTCCATTCCAGCTCCCGCAGTAATATTAACAATTCTTCCCCAGCCCTTGGTCTTCATTCCCGGAATAACTGCATTGTTTACCTCAATTGCAACGCCCAGAATCAACCGAAATAATTTAGCCCAGTCATCTAGTGGGCATAAGGGGTCAATTATCCCTAGAGTATCACCTACATTATTTACAACTATATCTAAATCACCATGCTTTGCAACAATCTCTGAAATGAGTTTCGATGGGGCATTTTCCTCAACAATGTCCACTACATATCCATCATGGCCGGCACTAATTTTATTTAGGTCGCTTACCGTCGAGCTAACCCTTGATTCGCTTCGAGAGGTAACGACCACTCTAGCGCCCTCCCTAGCCAACTCCAAGGCAATTGCTTTGCCAATCCCAGTTGCACCACCCGTCACTAGTGCTAACTTTCCAGTAATTCCCAGCTCCATATTCAGCCTCGACTTTCAACTTTATCCAATTTGGCCGCTCTAAATATCTCACGATATGCACCGCTCATAACATGGCAGTCAGCACCATATGTGATATATCTAACGCCAGCATTTTTTAGGAATTGTAGCTGTTTCTGGTTATTTGCGATCGATCCAACCACCAGTCCAGCATCGCTAATTTTTTTGGCCAACCCTGAAAAAAGTTTAAGAAGCTCAGGATGATCAAGCTCTCCTGGTGCATTGAGATAATTTGAAAGATCATACAAACCTAGAAAACAAATATCTATACCGGCTACCTCTAAAATTTTATCGATATTACGAATACCTTCTTCACCCTCAACCTGAGTAATTAACAAAGTATTTTGATTGGCAATTTGAGTCATTTGCTCAGCAAATTCACCAGAGTAATTACAGGCTCGGGTGTAAGGAGAAAGCCCTTTAGTGCCATTAGGTTGATATCGTGATGCCTGAACAAAAAATTGCACCTCTGCAACTGTACGAATATTAGGAACCTGAATTGCATGGGATCCAATTTCAAGGGCGGGTACTATCCGATCAGACATTGCTCCTGGCACCCTAAACACAGGCGAAACCTGGCGAGATGTACAGACCATTGACATCAGCTGGGCTGTTTCTAAAGTGAGGGGGGCATGCTCCGTATCAATCACGACAAAATCAGGGCCGGTAGAACAAATTACATCGACAAACTCCGGGCTTGGCAAAGTCACCCAAGTGCCGATGCAAGCTTCAGTTGTATGTTTAAGCTTTTGTAGCAACCAATTAGAAGCTAGCATTTTCCATTCCTCTTTAATTCAGCGGCAACTTCAAGAATTAAATCCTCTTGACCGCCGACTACTTTACGTTTTCCCAGCTCAAAAAATATATCTCTTGGGTCAACGCCATACTGCTGCGCCGCTCTATCCACATGTTTACTAAAGCCAGAAAAAACACCAGCTAAGCCACTCACAATTGATGTTGGGCTAATCAATGGTGGTGATTTTACAAACGAGCTGGCTGCAACACTCGCACAATCCAATGCTCTATAAAGGTCTATGCCAGTTTCAATACCCAGCTTTTCAAAGACAGCGACTAGCACCTCTAATTGAGCATTGCCTGCGCCAGCACCAAATCCCATAATGGCACCATCAATTATTTTAGCGCCAGATTGAACTGCAACAACAGAATTAGCTATAGCCATCCCTAAATTATTATGAGCGTGAAACCCCACATCAATTTCAAGCCCGTTAACTAAATAAGAAATTTTTTCCTTTACGTCATCAGGCAAATATGATCCTGCGGAATCATACAAACTTACACCTAATGCGCCATAATCCTGAAATTTCTTTGCCTCTTCCAAAAGCTTAAATTTGTCCACCATATGGCTCATCATTAAGCTTCCAACAACTTTGCGACCCCTGTCAATAACATAACGGATATGGCGCTCTGAGATATCGGCCTCTGTACAGTGAGTTCCAAGTCTCACTAGATCTACCCCGATATCTAATGCAGGGCCTAGATCACGAGAGATTGTGGCAAAACCAGGCATCATATGCACCGCAAGCTTAGAGTTTTGTAAATTCTCGCGCGCAATTTTTAAAATTTCACTATCAGTCAATTTAGATAAACCGACTTGAAAAGAACTAGCGCCTAACCCATTACCATGCCCCACCTCAAGAGTGGATATACCGGCTAACTCTGCTGCTTTACAATAAGCAATGACATCCTCACAACCCAACTGATGTCGAATTGCATGATTGCCATCCCTCAAGGTGGCATCATGGAGCATGACTTTCATTTAACCCCCCACACAACTTTAATGATTTAATAGACAGTCACCCATAACTTCGGCAACTGCAACTGCTGCACAGTTAATGATGTCTAAATTACCTGCGTATTTAGGTAGATAATCGCCAGCACCTTCAACTTTTAGCATTACCACCACCCTATTGTCATCGACCTGTTTAGGCTCAAACAATAATTCGTAGCCCGGCACATACTCCCTTACAACCTCAACCCTTTTCCTTACTGCTTCAATTATTAAATCCATAGGGGGATTTTGAATTTGAAATGATATCGAGGTTTGCATATTTACTGGGGGTTCAGCCGGATTTAAAATAAGGATGACCTTACTTCGCTTAGCTTTGGAAAACTCTAATAGTGCAAGTTCCGTATTATCTATATACTCATCCAAATTAACTCGCGTAGCTGCACCAGCGCTCTTGGATGAAATTGATGAAACTAGCTCAACATACTCTATTTCATTCACAACACCAGAAACTGCATTGATAATAGGAATACTCGACTGACCGCCACAGCTTATCATGTTAAGGTGCTGCAAAACTTTAGCTTCTAATATGTTGACAGCCGGAACAATCGATTTCCCAAGCTTGGAGGGCGTCATATCGATCATTCTAATACCAGTTTTTTCGATTAGTTGCCAATGCTTGATATGCGCTGCAGCAGATGTTGCATCAAAAATGATATCTATATTTCCGCAGTCTAATACAGCATCAATTCCGTCAATTGATGTTGGTATACCTAACTCCTGTGCAATTTTAAGACCATCCGAGTTTGCGCTTCTACCTGAGACTAAGGCGCAAGTTAACGCTTCAGAACGCCTAATCTTAAAAAGAAGATCAATCCCAATCTTTCCAGTCCCAATAATTGCTACATTAGTTTTTTTAGTTAAGTTCATTTAAAACGGTTCCTAAAATGGTCCCTTAAACCACTCACCCGGAACGTCATGCGGTACGGGCTCTTGCAAAGTATTCCTCACATCCGAAAAATCTCTCCCCATCATATCCATTGCCTTTTCTGCAATATCTGCTGCGCGTATATAGAATCCCTTAGTAAGCGCAAAGCTGGTGGGTTCCGGAACATCTGGCATTGCCAATCTTGCTGGCGGCGACTTTAATCTATCAAAAGCTTTGATAGCAACCCGAGCAACAATCTCTCCGGCTACTGATCCTGTCGTAAACCCAGAATCTAAAGCAAGTAAGCGACCTGTTTTTTTAACTGAATGCATAACGGCATCCCAATCAAGTGGCTTTATTGTTCTCAAATCAATTACTTCGCAAGAGATGCCTTGTGTTGCTAGGTAGTCGGCTGCATGAAGCGCCTCAATAGTCATATAAGACATTGACACGATTGTTATATCTATACCAACTCTTGCAATCTTTGCTTTTCCCAGCGGAAGCCTAAAATCACCATCGGGCACCTCCCCGATTGAGTTATGCAACCAGCGATGCTCCAAAAATACCACTGGATTAGGGTCTAATATGGAAGATATCAACAATCCCTTAGCATCCTCTGGCGTTGTAGGCATAACCACCTTCAATCCAGGAATATGAGAAAACCAGGCCTGAAGATTTTGTGAGTGGGTTGGCCCCTGCCCCCACCCTCGACCAATAATCAATCGTATCGTGATTGGAATTGAATTTTGACTTCCAAACATGTAGTACCATTTGGCAGCGCTATTAACTAATTGATCCATAGCCAATAGAAAAAAATCAATTCGTTGGTGAGTCATTACTGATTTGACCCCATTTAGAGCGGCACCAATAGCTACACCAGTCATCGCATTTTCAGATGTAGGCATATCAAATACACGCTCAGATCCAAAACGTTTCTCCAAATTAGCTGTAGTTCCAAAGACAGACTTCGGATCAGTTACTCCAAGTCCATAGCAAATTATCGATTCATCGATTTGCATTGCCTGATGAATAGCATCATTGATTGCGGTAGCAAAGTTTTTTTGTGGCATCTTATCTTTTATATTTTATTACGCATAAACACCATCGTAAGCTTCGGACTGAGCTGGAAATGGAGAGTGCTCGGCAAACTCAAATGCTTTCTCTACTTCTAAATCTATTTCGGCTTTAATCTTCTCTATAGAATTTGCCAAATGTAAGTTAGTTTTTTGTAATTGCTGCTCAAGATTGTTTAATGGGTCCTTAGCTTGCCACTTCAAAAATTCTTCTTGAGTACGATAACCAATATCGTTATCAAAACCATGCCCACAATGTTCACGCCAACGGTAGGTAGTAAATTCTAAAAAGAAAGGTGCGCCAGTAGCTCGTACTCTATCAGCTGCATTTTTCATGATTTCGTGGCTAGAGGCAATATTATGCCCGTCACCAACTTCAACCTCTACACCCATGGCTTCAACCATTTTGGCAATACTTCTTCCTCTCGGCTGCCTCACTGAAAGTGGGCTATAAACTGAATACAAATTGTTTTCACATATGAACAAGACTGGCAATTTTCTAACGGCAGCAAAGTTAACCGACTCGTAAAATACTCCTTCCTCGGTTGCCCCATCCCCTAAAAACACACAACTAATCTGATTCGTTCTTTTTAGCTGGGCAGACAATGCCAAGCCCACGCCAATAGGAATGCTGTTACCCACAATGGCAGAAGTCCCCATAAAATTAACAGCAAGATCAATGAGGTGCATAGACCCCCCTTTACCCTTAGCGCAACCCGTAGATTTTCCATATATCTCGGCAATCATGGCATTTAGATTGCCGCCTTTAGCTAGATAATGGGCATGGCCGCGATGGGTGCTAACTGCAAAATCGCTTGAAGCTATTGATTGCGCAAAAACTGCTGGGATTGACTCTTGACCAATCGACAGATGAACAGGGCAACGCATCTTTCCCTCGGGATAATGATGAGCAATACCCTCTTCAACCGCACGAATGCGATACATCTGCCTAAATAAATTAGTTAAAAGATTCTCGGTCATGGAATAAACCAAAAGTAATCACCGGTGTAGCCAACATCCTTAAAAAATTCAATCCACTCATCAACTGACATAATTGTCTTGGCAGTTAAATTCCAAGCATACATACGCTCTTTCTCCTCCGCATTACGATAAGCATCGACTGTAATGAAAGAACCTTTTCGACTGACCCGCTCAATCTCTTGTAAGGCCTTAGCACATTCCTCGCAATCTAAATTGTGAACTGTATTAATAGAAATTGTGACATCAAACGACTTATCTTCAAACGGTAACTTTGTAGCGCTTGCCACCTGAACATGGGGCCTCATATCCTGTATAGCATGCTCAATTGCATACCCGGAGATATCAATGCCCTTAACGGTAATTCCAGGGATTAATTCGGCAAGATCATGCATCATAAAACCCTTAGCACAACCGACATCCAAAATTGAGCTATTGCGATCTAACTTCCAATGCTGCTGAAAAGTAGGGATGACAGGCTGCCAAAATCTCGGGGAATAATTAAAACCTCCATAACCATGATTGCGATCACCATCAAAAAACTCGCGTCCGAACTGCCTTGCTACTACCCGATCAGCTTCAGTTTTAGATGCAACACGCTCCTCTAAATTACGTTTAGTTTTTGGATAGTTAACCAAAAGATCAATTTCTTTTCCCATTATTTATCCAGAATTTAATTACGGCTTGTGTTGATAGTCAAAAGGCTGATGCTTCAAGATTTCAAAATTACACTTGACCCATGCGATGCATTCATTCAGCCCTTGTTCTAGAGAAACTTTATCTCCCCACCCAAGTTGACTACGAATTTTGCTACTATCTAAGTGATACGCTGAGTCCTTACCAATTCGATCACCTACAAACTCAACATGATCATCAAATACCACATTTAGCTTTGTGCAAATGCGCTCAACTAAAGAGCGGATTGATATAACTTCATCAGTAGAAATGTGATAAGTCTCTCCATTCTTACCATTTTTCATAATTTTCCAAGTAGCATCACAAACATCTTTCATATGGATAAAAGATCTGGTGGAGACACCCCCGCCATGAAGTTGTAATTTGCGGCCCAACAAAATGAATAAAATGGTTCTTGGAATAATGCGATAAAGCTGCTGACCCGGTCCATATACGTTGGCCGCACGAGTAGTTACAACTGGAAAGTTATAAGCAGCATGAAAAGTTCGCAAACTCATATCAGCAGCAGCACGTGATACAGCATACGGCGTGCTTGGATTAAATGCAAAATCTTCCTGAACAAATCCCGAGCAACTTCCATAAACTTCTGGCGTTGAAACGTGGACATATCTTTTTAAAAAATCACACCTGCGCAATTCATCATGAAACTTGATTGTTGATACGGCATTAGTCATAAACCAATCACCAGGATTTTGCCAACTCTCACCAACCATGCTCTGCGCTGCAAAATTGACCACATAAGCAGGCTTGGTATCTTGAATCAATTCTGCGAGCTCTTTTAAATGCTGATTAAGATCTAACTCATGAAATGTAAAATTTTTATAATCACGCCATTTATAGGGCAAAAAGGAATGATTAGGCTCAGCAGACCGACTGGTGCCAATCACTTTGCAACCCTGCGCTAACGCAAAATCAGTAAAAGTGGCTCCTGAAAATGAATTACTACCAATAATTAGAGTTGTTTCCATCTTCTACTCTGTTTCTAAGTTCATCAATTGATTACTGCGGGCGGTTTGAGTAAAGCCACTGCATCATCATATGACCGACAATTAGTTGCAAGTCCTCTGCAATCTGCATATCATTTACAGGAAAATGAATTGACACATCAGCCAATGTCTTACACTTTCCACCGGTAAAACCCAGAATTGCATAAGACTTTACATCCATTACTTTTGCTTGCTCTATAACACGCAAAATATTGGGTGAGTTACCACTACCGCTTAGCGCTATCAACAAGTCGCCAGCTTGAGCCTGAACTGCAAGTTGCTCAGAAAAAATGGACTCGTAACCAACATCATTCGCTAAGCAAGTCATCACCGCTGAATTGGCCGAAAGCGCTTGAACCTTCAAACCTCCGCCTGTCTTTTTGGCAATTCCATATAAAAAATCATTGGCTAAATGAATGGCATTGCCAGCGCTTCCGCCATTACCGCAAAAAAATACCTGGCGCTTTTCTTGCCAGCAACGAAGCATATCTTGCGCCAATAAATTGACGCGAGACCAATCAGAGCTTGCGAGCACTTGTTGCAACCTTGATGCATAACCAAGAATCAAATCTTTAGCTACAACTTCTTGACTCATATTCAGATCATTCCCGCTAACACTGTTTTTTCCATCCAGCGTAAGTTATAAAAATGATCTTCATCCTTCAATACTCCAGCTTGATATTTTTCGATAATTTCACGAATAGCATCCTCTACGGTTTTCTTTGGCTTGTATCCTGTGGCCAATAACTTATCAGAATTAATTCGATATGAGCGAGGATCATTAGATTCGGTAACCGTTATTTCTACTGGAATGTATTTGGTAACCAATTTAGCAATATCCATTATGGAGATATTTTCAAAACCAGCGTTGTAAACACCAACGACCTCAGGATGATCAATCAGATGTAAATACACATCAGTAATGTCATCAATATGAATATTAGGGCGCACTTGATTACCACCAAATACCGTAATCTTTCCCTTAGATAAAGCTTGCATCGTCAATAAATTAACAGAGACATCTAAACGCATCCGGGGTGAATATCCGCATACAGTTGCTGGGCGTACAATTTGCACGACCATATCATCTTGGTAACTTAATAAAACACGCTCCCCCACCATTTTGGTTTTGTTGTATTCGGAAATTGGCTTGAGTTCTAATTCTTCCGTTACTTGAGCCTCTTCTTTAACACCATAAACACTGCCAGATGATGCATAAATGAGGCGCTTAATTCCCATCCGCTTAGCCTTATCAGCCAGCTGCATGGTTGCGAGTGCGCTAACTTCCCAAGTTAGCTTAGGATTTAAATCTCCGCAAGGATCATTCGCAATAGAAGATAGATGAATAATACAATCTACACCATCCAATGGAATAGAGTCGATATCACGTACATCACCTTTCACCACTGACAGATTTTGGTGAGGCGCAAAAAAGTTACCAAACCATTGTAAATCAAAGGCAATTACTTCATAGCCTCTTGCCAAGAGCTTTGGAATTAAAACATGGCCCTTATAACCACAGGCTCCCGTAACTAAAAATTTCATACAAATATCTTAAAAATAATTCAATTATAAAAAATTAACATTCCAATTAATTGTACTTTCGTGAACATTAATCGAGATATTTCAAAAGGATATACTTAAATTGAGTGCCAGAAAAAGTTACTGTTTATTAACTTTAGAATTATTCCACAATCTAGCAACAATCATTAGAAAAATTCCTAAAAATAAACCGGTCAGCAAACCCAGAATTAGGGTCGTCTTTTTCTTGGGAAAAACTGGCTCTTCTGAAACATATACAGGTGAAACCAACTTAGCTTGACGTGATTCACCCGCAACAATAAAGGAGTTTAGGCGCACAATTTCATCATTAAGAAACCTGATCTCATCTCTTTGCGACAAATATAGAGCTGAAAAAGTTTCGCGTGACCCATCAATGCTAGAGATTAAGGCTCGTATCTCTCTCAAACGATTTTGATGCTTCAATAATATAACATTTGCTTCATCAAGATAGGGCTTTATTATCTTATTCTGTGATTCACGAATGTTTTCAAAAAGAGCTTCTGCGCACTGAAGCGCCTGTTCTTTTGATTTCATTCGAACTCTTAATTCCACAGTCGAACTAACTCCATTAACAGATGTTAATTTTAACATATTCACCAAAGTTTCAGCCGGCGCTCTCACCTGCACAAGACCGCAGGCCTTTAATTCAACCGCAGAGTAAGTGCTTGGCAACTTTAAACGCGCCATTAATAGATTAGGATCTTCTATATTTACACCCAACGGATTAGTACCATTATTGGAACTAATTTGTGACATCTGAATTTGTGCGGTAGCTTCATATTGATTGGGTGTGATAGTTAAGTAAATGCTGCCGACCAACAGGCCTAAAAAAATAAGGCCTATAATAACTTTCCAAGATTCTAATAAAAAATTAATAATTTCTTTAAGAGATATTTCATCTTCTAAAGGTTGATTGAAAGATTGCTCTGACATAGTGAATACCCTAGTTCTTTGAAAAGAGTTTTATTGAAAAATATTTGGCTCAAGAAAAATGGTATTTTACCCTGCACAAGACTGTTCTTGGGATTTCATACCAACTCCACCTGATTCGCTAAAATTTCTCAATTAAGGGTAATAATCCAATGATAAAAAAGTTATCTTATGATAAATATCGATATTGTCTAGTGCAATAAATAAGCTCTATTTTTTGTAGCGGATTTTATTAAGAGCACGCGTCAAAAATTATTACTAAATTGATATTTTTGACATAATTCTTCATTTTATTTATTGAATTGATTCATAAAGGGCAATTCCTACAAAAAAATCTGAAGTAGCTAATATACAAAACTTTTGTATCTGTTTACCCTGTTCTTTCCATTTAACTTTTGTAGAGAGAATTCAAGATGGGTATTCGTATGAAGTATTTTTCAAGAGCCGCGGATATTAATCACGAACAAATTACCGCCATGAATGCAGTTCTTGTAAATGAGTTAGAAATGGACGCAAAGCCAGCTTCCATGATTACCTCCAAGAATCATACTTGTCGATTTTTCATCCAAAAAGTCAAGCTCAAAAACCTTAACCCCATCACATGCATGGGTAGTCTTGGCCTTAATTCCACCAAATCAATTCAGCTTTTTAATGGATATCACAAGCATATTGAATTCTTACGCTTGCTTCATGCAATCACCATGATTGGTTATGATGTGAAGATTTCTTTGACACCTTCTGACTTTCCATTTGGGATCATCAAAGTTGATCCTTGCTGATCCAATGAAAAAGGCCAAGCATTTAATGCTTGGCCTTTTTCATTTATTATTTTTTTATCTTGTTTATTTTTATTTTTTATTCTTTTTTATTTTTACTTGCTATCTCTATTTGCTTGACTTCTTTATTTCTATTGAAATTAACTTACTTTTTCTTTTAATTCAATTCCCGGCCACAATTGACATCACAGCCATGCGCACTGCAATACCGAAGGTAACCTGCTTGAGAATCACTGACTGAGGACCATCGGCCACATCACTGGCGATCTCTACTTCACGGTTCATCGGACCTGGGTGCATCACAATCGCATCAGGCTTGGCTAATTTAAGTCTTGCTTGAGTGAGACCCCATTGTTTGAAGAAGGCATCCCCTTCAGGCACTTGTCCTACTTCCATGCGTTCTTTTTGGATTCTGAGGGTCATTACCACATCCACATCTTTTAAACCTTCTTCAATGTTGTTAAAGATTTTGACGCCCATCATGTTAAGGTCTTTAGGAAGCAAACTCTCAGGACCAATCGCTCTGATTTCTGGACAACCCAAAGTAGTCAGTGCATGAATATTCGATTTCGCCACACGACTATGAACAATGTCTCCAATGATGGCTACCTTGATCTTGGTGAAGTCCTGTTTGTAATGACGCATGGTGTACATGTCGAGTAAGCCTTGCGTTGGGTGTTGATTGGTACCATCACCCGCATTAATCACATGAACATGTGGTGGTAAATGTTGCGCCACTTCAACCGCAGCACCAGTGGTTTTATGTCTCACCACAAAAATATCAGCTTGCATCGCTACCAAGTTATCAATGGTGTCAAGCAAGGTCTCGCCTTTGGCAGTTGATGATGTTTGTATGTCTAAATTGACCACATCAGCTGACAAACGCTTGGCAGCTAATTCAAAGGTAGTTCTGGTACGGGTGGAGTTTTCAAAGAAAAGATTAAAAACATTGGTGCCTCTTAATAAAGGCACTTTTTTAACTTCTCTGTCTGAATCACTGACTGCCACAAACTGCTGGGCAGTATCTAGGATGTGAAGAATGTGCTCTTTAGACAAACCTTCTAAAGTCAATAAATGGGTGAGTTCACCTTGGTCATTGAGCTGAAGTTGGCTTGGAGTTTTGGTCATCTTGGATTGGTATTTTAATCTGTTTTAAAGTGTTTT